>WNFO01000155.1_pt1 | contig 45947 bp, 45 predicted proteins | sample 5400251 | NCBI WGS metagenome assembly WNFO01 (sample SAMN13153354, study PRJNA577476) | soil metagenome | isolation source: 100 cm saprolite under Madrone tree | place: USA:California | collected 2016-06-14 | reverse complement strand
CGCTCACGTCCAAGCAGGGCCGGCTCGTGGATATCATCGCCGCGAGCTCGGACCGGATTCTGCGGCTCGTGAACCAGGTGCTCGAGCTCTCGCGCCTCCGCGCGCGCCTGCTCCCGCTGGAGCGGCGCCCGGTGGACATGGAGAAGATCATCGTGCGCTCTCTCGAGGAGCTGCGCCCGCAGATCGAGGAGAAGGGCCTCGCAGTCGGGCGCGCGACCAGTGGCACGGACTTCGCGCTCCAGGGCGACGACGACCAGTTGCTCCGCGTCCTGGTCAACCTGGTCGGCAATGCCGTCAAGTTCACGCCGCACGGCGGGGCGGTGACGGTCGGCCTGACCGACCTGGGTCCCGACGTCGAGATCGCGGTGGAGGATACCGGGATCGGGATCCCGGCGCCGGACCTGCCGCGCATCTTCGACCCGTACAAGCAGGCCCACAGAGGACGCGGCGGCTCCGGCTTGGGGCTGGCCATCGTCAAGGGGCTCGTCGAGGCGCATGGCGGGAGCGTTCAGGTCGAGTCCGCTGCGGGACGGGGCAGCCGCTTCGTCGTGCGCCTGCCTCGCGACGGCGCGCCCGCGGCCGCAGACGCGCCGCCGGAGGACCAGCGGTGAAGTCCGCGCGCGCGCTCGTCGTCGACGATGACCCGGTCATCCTCGAGGTCCTCGAGATGCGGCTGCAATCCATGGGGCTCGACGTGGCGCTCGCGAAGAGCCATGGGGAAGCCATCACGCTCCTCGACGAGCGGGGCTTCGACGTGGCGCTCTTCGACCTGCGTATGGAACCCGTCAGCGGCCTCAAGCTCATGACCGCCGCGCACGAGCGCCAGCCCCGCCTGCCCGTCCTCATCATGACCGCGCACGGCACCATCGACAACGCCGTCGAAGCCGTGCGGCAGGGCGCCTTCGACTACCTGACCAAGCCCTTCGTGCCCGAGGAGCTGCGCGGCAAAGTCGGCCGCGCGCTGTCCGAACGTCGATGGACCCGCGACCGGACTTTGTTGAAGGCCGTGGGTGACGCCCTGGGTTCCTCTGGCACCATGGAACGGGTCCTCGATGCGATCGCTCAGGCCACGGTCGAGGCGACCGAGGCCGAGAGGGCCGTGGTCTTCCTGCTGGAAGATGGTCGCCTGGCGCCCATGGCCAGCGCCGGCGCCGCGCCCGGCCCTCTCGACGACCTCGCCCGGACGGCGGCCGAGGTGATGGATCGAAAGATTCCCGCGGCCACGGTGCCCGACGCCGACGGGCGCGTGATGCTGGGCGCTCCGCTCTTCGTCGGCGGCGGCGCCGCCGGCGCGCTCGTTGTCGAGACGCGGGTGGAGCCGACGGCGGACGACCTCGACGTGCTCGCGCTCTTCTCCTCGCAAGCCACGGTGGCCCTCAAGAATACTCGGGAGCTGGAGCGCTTGAGAAGCGGCGCGCTGGCGGCGCTCGGGCGCATGGCCGCCCAGGTGGCGCACGAGCTCCGCAATCCGCTGGGCGGCCTCAAGCTCTTCGCCGAGTACCTCGAGCACCGGCTTGCCAAGGCCGGGGACACCGAGGGCAGCGACGTGGCGGGCAAGATCAGCCGCGAGGTCGACCACATGACCGACCTGGTGCGCGAGATCACCCAGTTCGGCCGGCCGGGGTCGCTGCGCCGGATTCCTACCAACCTCAACGGTCTGATGGAGTCCTGTCTCGTCCTGGCCCAGGCCCGCGTAACGAGCACAGAGATCCAAGTGACGCTCGAGCTCGACGCGGCGCTGCCCCAGGCCGCGCTCGACCCCCGTGAGATCCGAAAGGTGTTTCTCAACCTGATCGTCAACGCCCTCGAAGCCATGAGCGCGGGGGGAACCCTGATGCTGCGCACGCGTCCGGCGGACCGGGGATTCGTCGAGGTCGCGGTGGAGGACACGGGCTGCGGCATGAGCGAAGAGACGCAAGCGCGAACCTTCGATCTCTTTTTCACCACCAAGGACAGCGGCACCGGACTCGGCATGGCCATCGCGCGTACCGTCGTCGAGCAGCACGGGGGGCGCATGGACATCCGGAGCCAGCTCGGACGCGGTACCGAGGTGCGGGTACTCCTGCCGGTGGTCGCGCCATGAAGCCCGCGGTGCTGGTCGTGGACGACGAGCCCGCGATCGCGGAGAGCCTCCGGCTCATCCTCGAGCGTGAGGGCTATTTCGTGGAAACGGCTCAGAGCACGGCGGAAGCGGCCACCCACATGGACGGCCGCGACTTCTCGGTGGCTCTCGTGGACCTCGTCTTGCCAGACGGCGACGGCCTCGGTCTCCTGAGGGTGCTCAAGAGCCGCGATGCCGATATCGAGGTCATCATCATGACCGGCCATGGCTCGATCTCCAAGGCCGTGGAGGCGACCAAGGAAGGAGCCTTCTACTTCGTCACCAAGCCCTTTGATTCGGCCGAGATGCTGACCCTGCTCGGCAAGGCCCTCGAGCGTCGGAGGCTCCTGGCCGAAACCTCCGACCTCAGGCGACAACTGGCCGAGCAGATGGGTTACGGTGAGATGCTTGGCGGCTCGCCCACGATGCGGCGTGTCTTCGAGCTGCTCGACTCGGTCTCCGCGTCTGACGCCAACGTCTTCATCGTGGGGGAGAGCGGCACGGGCAAGGAGCTGGCCGCCAACGCCGTCCACGCCAAGAGCCCGCGCGCCCACGGACCGCTCATCAAGATCAATTGCGCCGCGCTGCCGAAGGACCTCATCGAATCCGAGCTCTTCGGACACGTCAAGGGCGCCTTCACGGGCGCCACCTCGGACCGGCCGGGGCTTCTCGAGGAAGCCCACAAGGGCTCGCTCCTCCTCGACGAGATCACCGAGATGCCGCCGGACCTCCAAGCCAAGCTTCTCCGCGTGTTGGAAGACCGGAGCGTGCGGCGCCTGGGTGGCAGTCGTGCGGTCCCCGTGGACTTTCGGCTGATCTCCTCGACGAACCGGGACCCCGAGGCGGCGGTCCGCGACGGCTCGCTCCGCCAGGACCTCTACTTCCGCATCAACACGGTGACGGTGGAACTGCCGCCGCTGCGGGAAAAGACTCACGACATCCCTCTGCTCGCGAAGGGATTCCTCGAGCGCTTCCGGCTCAAGCACAATAGACCGGTGGAGGGGATAGACCCGGAGGCCTTCCGGCGGCTCCTATCCTACATGTGGCCCGGCAACGTGCGAGAGCTCGAGCACGTCATCGAACGCGCGGTGTTGGTGGCTCGCGGACGGGAAGTAACGACCGCCGACCTGCCCGAAGCCCTCAATGCCGGCGTCGCTCTCCTGAGTACCGTCCCACCGGCCGGATCGCTCGAGGAGATAGAGCGCGTCTCCATCGTGCGCGCGCTCGAAACGACAGGCTGGAACAAGCAGGCCGCGGCGGCCCTCCTGGGCCTCCGCAGACCCACGCTGTATTCCAAGATGCGCCGCCACAACATTCCCCAGCGGCGTAGCTAGGGCCGGCATTCGGTTTTTGACAGTGTCACGGTGTTCCGTCATGCGAATGACATTTTCGTTGACACTCCGCTCGTAAGCGCCCGTTATTCTTGATCTCTCTTGGGGGCCCGCGTATTGCACCTTGGGGCGCGTAGGAGGTAGGACATCATGGCGAAGATGTTGGTGGTCGACGACGATCCGGCTTGGAGAGCCCTCTATCGGATGGGTTTCGAGGCGGACTTCGAAGTTTTCGAGGCTGTGGATGGGCTCGACGCCCTGGCCGCCCTCGACAGGGTGCGACCGGATGTCATCGTGCTCGATCTCCGGATGCCTCATCTCGACGGCATGGGCTTTCTCCGGCAAATGGAGCGGCGCGGACTGAAGGTGCCGGTCATCGTGTGTTCGGGCACTTTCACCATGGACAGCCCACCCGCCATTCCGGGCGTGTTCCCGGCTACGAAGAGCCCAGACCTCCGCAATATCTGGAGCGCCCTCGAGGCCGCCCTGCCCCGACCGGTCGAAACGGACTCGAGTCTCAAGTCCCGCAGAGCGATCGAAGCGACCGTCTGGCGCGACTGAGGCGCTAACGTCCCCCGCCTCGGTCCCTGCCTAGCGCCGAGGCAGTTTCCTTAGTCTGCCTACCAAATGGGCAGATGTCTTGCTCATCGAGCCAGCCTGTTCCCCTCCCAAGCAACTGATTTCTCAGGCTCTCCCTGAATTCTGTCACCCGGCACGACAGGTGCAAACCAAGGCGCCCCGGGAGGACTCCATGAAAAAGATCGAGGCCATCATCAAGCCGTTCAAGCTCGACGACGTGAAGGAGGCCCTCACGGGCATCGGCGTCATCGGCATGACGGTCTCCGAGGTCCGCGGTTTCGGCAGGCAGAAGGGCCACACCGAGCTCTACCGCGGCGGCGAGTACACAGTGGACTTCCTCCCAAAGATCAAGATCGAGGTGGTCGTGCCCGACAGCCTCGTGGACAAGGTCGCGGGCGTTCTCGCCGGGGCAGCCAAGACGGGCAATATCGGTGACGGCAAGATCTTCGTTCATCCGGTAGACACAGCGATACGCATTCGCACCGGCGAGCGCGACGAGAGTGCCCTGTGACCGCAATGGCCAGGAGGGGAGAGGCCGTGATGAGAGCGTGCCGGATAGTCCTGGTCAGCATACTGCTAGCTGTTCTCGGTCTCTGCGTTGCCGGATCGGTCCTGGCTCAGGCCCCGGCGGCCGCACCGCCGGCCCCTGCGGCGGCGACCGCGCCGGCGCCGCCCGCCCCCAAAATCGACACGGGGGACACCGCGTGGGTGCTGATGTCCACGGCGCTCGTCCTGCTGATGACCGCGCCTGGGCTCGCGCTCTTCTACGGCGGCATGGTGAGGCAGAAGAACGCGCTCGGGACCCTGATGCACAGCTTCATCATCCTCGCGCTCATCTCCGTCCAGTGGGTGCTCTGGGGCTATAGCCTGGCGTTCGGCCCCGACAAGGGGGGCATCATCGGCGGCCTCGAGTGGGTAGGGCTGCGCGGGGTGGGAGCCGAGCCCAACCCGACGTACGCCGCCACCATCCCGCACCAGGCCTTCATGCTTTTCCAAATGATGTTCGCCGTCATCACGCCGGCGCTCATCACGGGTGCCTTCGCGGAGCGGAAAAAGTTCTCGACGTTCATCGTGTTCGTGCTGGCGTGGGCGACGCTGGTCTATGACCCGCTCGCCCACTGGGTCTGGGGAGACGGCGGCTGGCTGCACAAGCTGGGCGCGCTCGACTTCGCCGGCGGCACCGTCGTCCACATCTCCTCGGGCGTCTCGGCACTGGCAGCCGTCCTGGTCATCGGCAAGCGCAAGGGCTATGGCCAGCAGCCGATGCCGCCTCACAACCTGCCCTTGACGGTGATGGGCGCGAGCCTGCTCTGGTTCGGCTGGTTCGGCTTCAACGCGGGGAGCGCGCTCGGCGCCAACGGTCTCGCCGCACACGCTTTCACCACCACGAACACGGCCGCGGCCGCGGCCGCGCTCGGTTGGATGCTGACGGAGTGGAGCTCGCGGGGCAAGCCCACCGTGCTGGGGGCCGCCTCGGGCGCCGTGGCGGGCCTGGTGGCGATCACCCCCGCCGCCGGCTTCGTCACGCCGATGGCGGCAGTGGTCATCGGGGGGCTCGCCGGCGTGCTCTGCTACACGGCCTGCAACATGAAGACGAAGCTCGGCTACGACGATTCGCTCGACGTCGTCGGCGTGCACGGCATCGGCGGGACGTGGGGGGCGCTCGCCACCGGCATCTTCGCCAGCAAGGCCGTCAACGACGGCGGGGCGAACGGTCTCCTCTACGGCGAGCCCGGGCAACTCTGGAAGCAGTTCGTGGCGGTCGTGGCGACCATCGTGCTGGGTTTCGTAATGACGTTCGTGATCCTCAAGGTGCTCGACGCGATCATGGGTCTGCGCGTAACCGAGGACGACGAGATGGCGGGCCTCGACCTCTCGCAGCACTCGGAGACCGCCTATGCCCTCGGCGGATCCTCGTACGGCGAGTACGGGATGAGCGGCCCGGGGACGGGGGCGTTCGCGGAGGCCATGAAGGCGGCCCAGGCCAAGCGACCGGCCCACTGACGCATTGAACCGAAGCGCATAGGCGGCCAGGCCCGGTGGAGCAGCGACGCTCCGCCGGGCCGGCATCTTTAGTCCCACGCTAGTCCAAAGGAGGCGGAACGCATGACCCCGAAGGACGTATTGAAGATGGCCAAGGAGAAGGGCGTCAAGATCATCGATCTGCGCTTCATCGACCTTCCCGGCCTCTGGCAGCACTTTTCGATCCCGGTCTCGGAGCTGAGCGAAGGCATCTTCCAGGACGGCCTCGGGTTCGATGGCTCTTCTATTAGAGGCTTCCAGACGATCGACGAGTCCGACATGCTCCTCATGCCCGACGCCTCGACGGCGCAGATGGATCCGTTCACCGCCGTCCCGACCATGGTGCTCATCTGCAACGTCAAGGACCCGATCACGGGCAAGGCCTACACGCGCGATCCGCGCTACGTCGCCCAGAAGGCCGAGGCGTACGTAAAGAAGTCCGGGGCGGGGGACACGATCTTCATCGGGCCCGAGCTCGAGTTCTTCTTCTTCGATTCGATCCGCTTCGACCAGAGCTACAACCACGGGTACTACTTCATCGATTCCGAGGCGGGCGCGTGGAACACGGGGCGAGACGGAACGCCGGACCGCCCGAACCTGGGCTACAAGCCCCGGTACAAGCAGGGCTACTTTCCCGTGCCGCCGATGGACCACTTCCAGGACATCCGCTCCGACATGGTGCTGGCGCTCGAATCGGTCGGCGTGCGCGTCGAGGTGCACCACCACGAGGTGGCGACGGGCGGGCAGACCGAGATCGACATGCGATTCGACACCCTGACGAAGATGGCGGACAAGGTCTGCTGGTACAAGTACTGCGCCAAGAACACGGCCAAGAAATGGGGCAAGACGGCGACCTTCATGCCCAAGCCGCTCTTCCAGGACAACGGCTCCGGGATGCACACGCACCAGTCCATCTGGAAGAACGGCAAGAACCTCTTCTACGAGCGGGGCGGGTACGCCGACATCTCGAAGATGTGCCTCTACTACATCGGCGGCATTCTCAAGCACGCGCCGGCGCTGTTGGCCTTCATCGCGCCGAGCACCAACAGCTACAAGCGCCTGGTCCCCGGCTACGAGGCGCCGATCAACCTCGTGTACAGCCAGCGCAACCGCTCGGCGGCCATCCGCATCCCGATGTACAGCAAGGCCGAGGGAGCCAAGCGCATCGAGTTCCGCACTCCCGATCCGACGTGCAATCCGTACCTCAGCTTCGCCGCCTGTGTCATGGCGGGGCTCGACGGGGTCGCCAACAAGATCGACCCGGGCAAGCCGGTCGACAAGGACCTGTACGAGCTGCCGCCGGCCGAGCAGAAGAAGATCAAGCAGCTGCCGGGCGCGCTCGACATCGTGCTCGACAACCTGGAGAAGGACCACGCCTTCCTGCTCAAGGGCGACGTGTTCACGCCCGACCTGATCGAGACCTGGATCGACTACAAGCGGAAGAACGAGGTCGATCCCGTGAGGCTGCGCCCGCACCCGTACGAGTTCGCCCTCTACTACGACATCTAGCTTCCCCCGAGTTCCCGCCGGTGCCCGGCGTGCCTCCACGCCAGGCACCGGCGTCGGTGCGTGGGCCGCCAAAGCCGATCTGCTCAGCGCGTGTGCGATACGCGCAATGTGGGCGGTTCTTGGGCACTCCGCCGCCGGTACGAGCCGCGCAATCGCCTGATTTTCCGTATCGCCCCCATGGCACCATCCTTGCTGTTAGCCTTCGGTATGACCAAGCCTCGGTGGAGAGTGCTGATCGTGGATGACCATGCCCAGTCCCGGGCCTCCGTGGCGGAGGCGGTCGGCTCCCAGGGTGGCGCCGTGGTGGGCAATGGCAGTCGCGTGGAAGATGCGGTGCGCCTGGTGGACAAGCATCGTCCCGACGCCCTCCTGATGGCGGTAGGACTGCCCGATGGCGATGGCGTGGAGGCGGCGCGCCGGGTGATGCAGACCCTGCCGTGCGCCATCGTGCTCCTTACGAGTCACGCGGATCCCGAGGTCGCGGCGCGGGCCGTCGATGCCGGCGTGCTCGGGTTCCTGGTCAAGCCCTTGCGCAGCGCTGAACTCGGCCCGGCGCTCGACGTCGCCGCCACGCGGTTCAGCGAGCTCGAAGCCGTCCGGAACGAGAACGAGTCGCTCAAGCGGAAGCTCGAGTCGCGCAAGCTCGTGGACCGCGCCAAGGGTCTCCTCATGACTCGCATGGGGCTCAGTGAACCCGAAGCGTTCCGGCGCATCCAGAAGACCGCGATGGACTCCCGCAAGACCATGGCCGACGTCGCCCAAGCCTTGCTGCTCGCCGACGGCATGGGTCCGCTCCGCTCCGCCCGCTAGCCCCTGCCGTTTTCTGAGGCACATGTGATCCACTGCCTAACCTGTAGGCATGCCTTCAGCGAAATTCGGCAGGTCCTTCGCCGTAATTATCGGGAAATATTGCACCTGTTACCGGGCATGACGCTTGCTCTCCCTGGAGCACGGCGCGCCGAGACAGCGGGGTCCGAGGCCGAGCGCCGCAATCGCCACCGGAAAGGACCCATTGGTGGGTCCCGACCTCTCACCCCGAAGTCAGAAGGAGACGGGCATGCAAGATTTCTCACGAAGGGATTTTCTCAAGACGACGGCGGCCGCGGGCCTCGGCGCGGCCGCGGGGCTCGGCTTTCCGTCGGTGCTCCGCGCCCAGGGCGGCGGCACCGTCAAGGTCGGCGTGCTCCATTCGCTGTCCGGCACCATGGCCATCAGCGAGGTGTCGCTCCGCGACGTCTGCATGATGGCGTTCGATGAGATCAACGCCAAGGGCGGGGTCATGGGCAAGAAGATCGAGCCCGTGGTCGTCGATCCCGCGTCGAACTGGGACCTCTTCGCCGAGAAGGCCAAGCAGCTCCTGCTTCAAGACAAGGTCGCGGTCACCTTCGGCTGCTGGACCTCGGTCAGCCGCAAGTCGGTGCTGCCGGTGTTCGAGAACAACGAAGGCCTGCTCTTTTACCCAGTGCAGTACGAGGGTGAGGAGTGCTCGAAGGCCGTCTTCTACACGGGCGCCACGCCGAACCAACAGCTGATCCCCGCGGCCGAGTATCTGATGTCGAAGGAAGGCGGCGGATACAAGAAGTTCTACCTGCTCGGCACCGATTACGTTTTCCCGCGCACGGCCAACAAGATCCTGCGGGCGTTCCTGCTCGCCAAGGGTATCCCGGCCGACAGCATCGCCGAGGAGTACACGCCCTTCAACCATCAGGACTACCAGACCATCGTCGGCAAGATCAAGCGGTTCTCTTCGGGCGGCAGCGCCGCGGTGCTCTCGACCATCAACGGCGACAGCAACGTCCCCTTCTACAAGGAGTTCGCCAACCAGGGGCTGCGCTCGGAGAACGCGCCCATCATGGCCTTCAGCGTCGCCGAGGACGAGCTGCGCGGCATGGATACCTCCTCGCTCGTCGGACATCTCGCCGCGTGGAACTACTATCAGTCGGTCGACACGCCCCAGAACAAGAAGTTCATCCAGAACTTCAAGAACTACTGCGAGAAGAACAAGCTCCCCGGCGGTTCCAAGCGCGTCACGGACGACCCGATGGAGGCGGCCTACTTCGGCGTCTACGTCTGGAAGCAGGCCGTCGAGAAGGCCAAGTCGTTCGACGTGGGCCCGGTCCGCAAGGCCGTCTACGGACAGACCTTCCTGGCGCCGGGCGGCCAGATCAAGATGGACGAGGCCAACCACCACACCTACAAGCCGGTGCTGATCGGCGAGATCCTCAAGGACGGACAGTTCAAGGTTGTCTCGCGCTCGAAGGGCCTGGTCAAGGCCGAGCCGTGGAGCAAGTACACGAGCCCGGACAAGGGCTGCGACTGGGTGCAGCACCAGGGCACGTACCAGAAGAAGGCATAGCCACGCGCGTGTTCATTCGTCTGCTGTTGGCGCTCGTGCTGCTGCCGGGGCTCATCACCCCGGCAGCGGCGCAGGGCGCCGCCTCATCGCCGCCGCCCGAGATCGCCAAGGCCCTGGCCGAGGTCGCGTCCAGCGATGCGGCCGTCCAGGAGGCGGCAGCGGTCGTTCTCGGCAAGACCGGCGACCGCAAGATCCTTCCCCTGCTGGAAGCTCTCCGCGAAGGAAGCGTCTACGTCCAGTCGCTGCCCGGGGGCAAGAAACAGACGGTCATCGTCGGCGACAAGGTCAGCGAGGGCGACAAGACGATGGTCCCTCTCTTCAGCGCCTATGGCCGTGAGCCCATCGTCGGCCCCGGTGGCAAGCCGCTCCTGATCGAGCTGTCGAAGCTCGAGGAGGTTGCGACGGGCCGGAGCCTGCGCCTCGTCCTCCGGCCGCTCATCGACGCCTTCTCAGGACAGACCCAGCTCACCGACCCGGACTGGACCGTCCGCCAGTCTGCCGTGGTCAAGATGGGAAACGGGGGCGATGCCGGCTCGCTGCCAGCGCTGACCGAGGCGCTCGCCAAGGAGAAGGACCGGTGGGTGCGCTACGCGCTGGAGGAGGCGATCGCGCTCATCCAGTTGAAGTCCGGCTCTCCCGCCGAGCGCGTCATCGCCGCCACCCGGCTGGGCGCTCTCGGCAGCGGCGACGCTCTGGACCGGCTCCGGGACGTCGCGGGCGCCGCCGGCGCGCCGTCCGCGCTCGCGCAGGCGGCGGCCGATGCCGTCAAGCGCATCGAGCGCTGGGGACTTCTGACCCAGGGCATCCAGGTCATCTTCCAGGGAGTTTCGCTGGGCTCCATCCTGCTCTTGATGGCGCTCGGCCTGGCCATCATCTTCGGCCTGATGGGCGTCATCAACATGGCCCACGGCGAGCTGATGGCGCTCGGCGCCTACACGACGTACGTCACGCAGGGGTGGTTCCAGGGCAACGCCCCCGGGGCCTTCGAGTACTATTTCCTCGTATCGCTGCCGCTCTCCTTTCTCGTCGCGGGCGCGGCCGGCTTCGTCCTCGAGCGGGGCGTCATCCGCTTCCTCTACGGCCGTCCGCTCGAGACGCTGCTGCTGACCTGGGGGATCAGCCTCATGATCCAACAGGGCCTGCGCCTCTGGTTCGGCGCGGCGAACGTGGACGTCATCTCGCCCAAGTGGCTCTCCGGTGGCGTGCCGGTGATGGTAGGGTTCCAGCTGCCCTACAACCGACTCTTCATCATCGGCCTGGCCACCGTCGCCGTGGCGGGAATGTACCTGCTGTTGTTCAAGACCGATGCGGGGCTGCGGATTCGCGCGGTGACGCAGAACCGCGGGATGGCGGCCTGTCTCGGCGTGCGGTCCCGTCGCGTGGACGCCCTGACGTTCGCCCTCGGCTCCGGACTCGCGGGCCTCGCCGGCTGCGCGCTGACCCAGATCGGCAACGTCGGACCCGAGCTCGGCCAGAACTACATCGTGGACTCTTTCATGGTCGTGGTCACCGGCGGGGTCGGCAAGCTGCTCGGCACCATCCTGGCCGCGATCGGCATCGGCGGGCTCAACAAGATCATCGAGCCGAGCTTCGGCGCCGTGTTCGGCAAGGTCGCCATACTCGTGCTCGTCATCCTGTTCATCCAGCGGCGCCCGTCCGGTCTCTTCGCGGCCAAGGGACGCTATGCGGACTCGTGAGCGCTGGACCTTCGTTGCGGCGGCCGTCCTGCTCGTCGTCGTCCTGCCCGCGCTGAACGCGCTCCCGCAGGGCTCGCCGCTGCGCGTCTCGAACTTCACGCTGAATCTCTTCGGGAAGTTCCTGACGTACGCCATCCTGGCTCTGGGGATCGACCTGATCTGGGGGTACACCGGGGTGCTCTCGCTGGGGCACGGCGTCTTCTTCGGCCTGGGCGCCTACGCCATGGGCATGCACCTCATGCTCGAGATCGGCGCCAAGGGCGTCTACCAGAACGTCCTACCGGACTTCATGGTCTGGAACCGCGTCACGGAGCTGCCGCTGTTCTGGAAGCCCTTCTACAGCGTTCTCTTCACCCTGTTCGCCATCGTCGTCGTTCCCGGCGTGGTCGCGCTCGTCTTCGGCTTCCTGACGTTCAGGAGCCGGATCCGCGGCGTGTACTTCTCGATCATCACGCAGGCGCTGGCCCTGTGCGCCTGGCTCACGTTCAACCGCAACGCGATGAACCTGGGCGGCACCAACGGGCTCTCGGGCTTCAAGACCATGTTCGGCTTTCCGCTCAACGAGCCGGCGACCCAGCGAGGTCTCTACGTCGCCACGGCCCTGTGTCTCTGCGGCGCGTACCTGCTCTGCCGCTGGATCGTGCGCTCGCCGGCCGGCAAGGTCCTCGTCGCCATTCGCGACAGCGAGACGCGCGTGCTCTTCTGCGGGTATTCCCCTGCGGCCTTCAAGCTCTTCGTGTTCACCGTGTCGGCGATACTTGCCGGGATAGCGGGCGCGCTGTACGTCGGCCAGGTCGGCATCATCACGCCCGCACGGATCGGCGTGCTCCCGTCCATCGAGATGATCATTTGGGTCGCGGTCGGCGGCAGAGGCACGCTCATCGGGCCGGTGGTGGGGGCCTTCGGCGTGAACTGGCTCCAGAGCCAGCTGACGACCCACTACCCGGACCTGTGGATCCTCGTGCTGGGAGGGATGTTCGTGACGGTCGTTCTCTTCATCCCGGACGGCGTCGTGGGCACGGCGCAGAAGCTCATGGCCCGCTTCGGCACGACGAAGGCACCGCAGCCCGCGCCAGCGAGAACCGAAGAGGCAAAGACCGTCGAGATGACTCCCCGATGAGCGCTTGCGCGAAGAGGCCCAACCGCCGCGCGCCATCTTTCACATTGAGGCAACCAGAATGACTTCCACCGCGTCTCCGGGGGGCTCCATCATCTATCTGGAAGACGTTACCGTCGACTTCGACGGCTTCAAGGCGCTCAACGGGCTCAACTTCTTCATGGACTACAAGGAGCTGCGCGTCGTCATTGGACCCAACGGCGCCGGCAAGACGACGTTGCTCGACGTCATCTCCGGCAAGGTCCAGCCGAGCGCGGGGCGGGTGATCTTCGGCCGCAACATCGATCTCGTCGGGCGCCGGGAGAACGAGATCGCCGGCCTCGGCATCGGGCGCAAGTTCCAGACGCCATCCATCTTCGCCAATCTCACCGTGCGGGAGAACCTCGAGCTGGCGCTCGCGCGCTCGAGCAAGGGCGTGCTCCCCACGCTCCGGGCGCGGCTCGACGGGACGCAGCGGGACCGCGTCGACGCCACCCTCGAGAGCATCGGCCTCCTCGGCCACGCGGGGGATCGGGCCGGGGGACTCTCTCACGGCGAGAAGCAATGGCTCGAGATCGGCATGGTGATGGTCCAGGATGCCGAGCTCCTCCTGGTGGACGAGCCCGTGGCGGGCATGACGGACGAAGAAACAGAGAAGACGGGGCGGCTCCTGCGCGGCGTCGCCGAGGAGCGCGCGGTCCTCGTCATCGAGCACGACATGGAGTTCGTCCGCAGTATCGCCCGCACGGTCACGGTGCTTCACGAGGGCGGCGTCCTATGCGAGGGACCGGTGGACAGGATCCAGAAGGACGAGCGGGTGATGGAAGTCTATCTCGGCCGGAGCCGCGACGCGGATGAGTGAGCACCGTCATGCTTGAGATCCGGGATCTCAACGTTGCCTACGGCGAGAGCCAGGTGCTCTGGGACGTCTCCCTCGACGTGCCTCCGGGCGGCGTGGTGTGCCTGATGGGCCGGAACGGCGTGGGCAAGACGACCCTGCTCAAGAGCGTCATGGGACTCCTGCCCGCGCGCTCCGGGAAGATCCTCTTCGACGGCAAGGACCTCGGGCGACTCCGTCCCGAGGAACGGGCGGCCTGCGGCATCGGGTACGTCCCGCAGGGGCGCGAGATCTTCCCGAACCTCACCGTCGCCGAGAACCTCCGGGTCGGGTATCTCGGACGGCCTGCCTCAGCGGGCAACGGCCGGTCCACGCAGGCCGATATTGAGAAGGTGTTCGATTTGTTCCCGAAGCTGAAGGATCTCCTCTCGCGCAATGGCGGCGTGCTCTCGGGAGGCGAGCAACAGCAACTCGCCATTGCCCGCGTGCTTCTCGCGCGGCCGAAGGTCCTCCTCATGGACGAGCCGACCGAGGGCATCCAGCCGAACGTGATTCTCCAGATCGAGGATGCCATCCAGCGGATCAGGGAGAGCGGCATCGCCGTGCTCCTGGTCGAGCAGTATCTCGAGTTCGCCTGGCGCCTGGCGAGCTCCTACGCCATCATGCGCAAGGGCGCCATCGTCTCGCGCGGCTCGACCTCGGAGCTGCGCCACGATGTGGTGAGACAGCACCTGACCGTTTGACGTAAGATCATCCGACCATGCACCTGACGCCCCGGGAACAGGACAAGCTCCTCATCTTCACCGCCGCGGAAGTGGCGCGCCGGCGCCGCGCCCGCGGGCTCAAGCTCAACTACCCTGAGGCCCTGGCGCTCATCACGGCGGAAGTCCTCGAGGGTGTCCGCGACGGCCGCAGCGTCTCCGAGCTGATGGCCTTCGGGGTGACCGTCCTCGTGCGGGACGACGTCATGGAGGGTGTGCCGGAGATGCTCGACGAGGTCCAGGTCGAGGGCACCTTCCCGGACGGCACCAAGCTCGTCACGATCCATTACCCGATCCGATAGGACGACGACGCGATGATCCCTGGGGAATACCTGCTCGGCGACGGCGACGTCGAGGCAAACGCGGGGCGGCGGACGGTGGAGCTGACGGTTGCCAACACCGGCGACCGGCCGATTCAAGTCGGCTCCCACTTCCACTTCTTCGAGGCCAACCGTGCGCTCCGCTTCGAGCGCGGGAAGGCGTGGGGGATGAGGCTCAATGTCCCGGCTGGGACGGCCGTCCGCTTCGAGCCGGGCGACGAGAAGCTGGTGGTCCTGGTGGAGCTGGCCGGGACGCGCGAGGTCCACGGGCTCAACGCGCTCGCCGACGGCAAGGTGGACGCCTCCCGGCGGGACGCGGCGGTCACGAAGGCCGCGCAGGCCGGCTTCCAGGGGGCGTGAGGGAATGACTCTCCGGCTGCCGAGGCGACAGTACGCCGATCTGTACGGTCCGACGGTGGGCGATCGTGTCCGGCTCGCCGACACGGATATCCTCATCGAGGTCGAGAAGGACTTCACCGTCTACGGTGACGAGGTCAAGTTCGGCGGCGGCAAGGTCATCCGCGACGGCATGGGCCAGTCGGCGCGTGCCACGGCCGCCGAGGGTGTCCTCGATCTCGTCATTACGAATGCCCTCGTGCTCGACCACTGGGGCATCGTCAAGGGCGACATCGGCATCCGCGGCGGGCGCATCGTCGCCGTGGGCAAGGCGGGCAACCCGGACATCCAGGCCGGCGTGACGGCCGGCATGGTCGTGGGGGCGTCGACCGAGGTCATCGCGGGCGAGGGGCGCATCGTCACGGCCGGCGGCATCGACAGCCACATCCACTTCATCTGTCCCCAGCTCATCGACGAGGCCCTGTCGGCCGGCTTGACGACGCTCATCGGTGGGGGCACGGGACCGGCGACCGGCACCAACGCGACGACGTGCACGGCGGGCGCATGGAACATGTACCGGATGCTCGAAGCCTCGGACGCCCTGCCGATCAACCTGGGCTTTCTCGGCAAGGGGAATGCGTCCCGGCCCGATCCGCTGCGTGAGCAGGTGGCCGCCGGCGCGATCGGGCTCAAGCTCCACGAGGACTGGGGCACGACGCCGGCCGCCATCGACGCCTGCCTGTCCGTCGCCGAGGAGATGGACGTGCAGGTCGCGATTCACACGGACACGCTGAACGAGGCGGGGTTCGTCGAGGACTCAATCAAGGCGTTCAAGGGCCGGACGATTCACACGTACCACACCGAAGGCGCGGGAGGCGGCCACGCACCCGACATCATCAGGGTCTGCGGCGAGCCCAACTGCCTGCCGTCCTCGACGAATCCGACCATGCCCTTCACCGTCAACACCATGGACGAGCACCTGGACATGCTCATGGTGTGCCACCACCTCAACCCCAAGATCCCCGAGGACCTGGCCTTCGCCGAGTCCCGCATCCGCGCCGAGACGATCGCTGCCGAGGACGTGCTGCACGATCTGGGCGCGATCAGCATGCTTTCCTCGGACTCGCAGGCCATGGGGCGCATCGCGGAAGTCATCACGCGCACCTGGCAGACGGCGGACAAGATGAAGAAGCAACGTGGGGCGCTCCCAGGCGACGGCCGGAACGACAACGGCCGGGCCAAGCGCTACGTCGCCAAGTACACGATCAACCCGGCGATCGCGCACGGCATCGCCCACGAGGTCGGCTCGATCGAGACCGGCAAGCTCGCCGACCTCGTGGTCTGGAAGCCCGCGTTCTTCGGCGTCAAGCCGGAGCTGGTGCTCAAGAGCGGTCTCATCGTGACCGCGGCCATGGGCGATCCCAACGCGTCGATCCCGACTCCGCAGCCCGTGCGCTACCGGCCGATGTTCGCCTCCTACGGCGGGGCGGTGTCCTCGACCTCCATGACCTTCCTGTCACGGGCGGCGCTGGAAGACGGCGTGCCGTCGCGGCTCGGCTTGCGCAAGATGATCTCCGCGGTGAGCCGCTGCCGCGGTCTCCGGAAGGCCGACATGGTCAACAACGCCTACTGCCCGAAGATCGAGGTTGACGCGGAGACGTACGAGGTGCGCGCCGACGGGCAGCTCCTGACCTGCGAGCCCGCCCGGGTCCTGCCTATGGCGCAGCGGTACTACCTGTTCTAGATCGAGATGGTGGAGCCTTTGATGCGGGATGGTATCGGAAGCCCCCAGTGGTCGTGATCACCGAGCCTCATCTGCACGTGAAGCCGTCAGCGCTCGCGGGCAAGGCGCGGGACACCTTGTGCCTGACCTGGGAGGAGCGGCGCTGGACGCGGAAGCGCGTCGTGACGACCGGGGGCAGGGAAGTGGGACTGGCGCTTCCAACGGGTTCCCTCCTTCGGCCCGGCGACATCGTCGCCGTCGAGGGCGATTGGTATCTCGAGATCGAGGGCAAGCCAGAGCCCGTGCTGAGCGTGACGCCGAGGGACAGGGCTGAGGCCATCCGCGTCGCCTTTGATGTCGGCAACCGGCACTTCCCGCTGGCCGTCTCCGGCGACGATCTTCTCGTCCCGGACGATACGGCGATGGAGCAGCTACTGACCAGGCTTGGCGCGGTGTGGACTCGTCGCGCTGCGGTCTTCGCCCCTCTGGGCGGCGGCCACTCCCACGAGCACGGCAAGAGCGCGCTCGACGGCCACAAACATTCGGATCCGGGGGGGAGCGGCGCCGCTCCTCCCCCGGGCCTCCCCACCGCATCGGTCGACGGGCCATGACTGACCCGCGGCTGCTCTCGCTCCTGCATTTCGCCGACAGTGCCTTTCCGACCGGCGGGTACGCGCATTCATTCGGACTGGAGACGTATTGCCAGGCCGGCCTCGTCCGGGGCAGGGAAGACCTCGAGCGCTTTCTCGAGGCGATGATTGAAGGCTCCGCCGGGCCGTGCGACGCGACGGCTGCGGTGAGCGCGCTGAGGGCCGCCGCGTGCGAAGACCTCCGGGCATGCCGGGAGGTGGACGAGACGCTCGAGGCGATGAAGCCGGTGAAGGAGTTCCGGGAAGCCAGCCGGCAGATGGGACGCCAGACTCTCCGGGTGGCGGCGGCGCTGACCGGTGAGAGCCGGCTCGTTCGATACGCCGCCGACGTGGACAAAGCGCTCGCGCCCGGCCACCACGCCGTCGCCTATGGCTTAGCAGCGGCCGCGCTCGGCTGGGAGCCCCAGGCGGCCGCGACCGCGTATCTCTATTCGACCACGGCGCTCCTGATCGGCGCGGCGCTCCGGCTCCTCTCCATGGGGCAGATGGAAGGCCAGCGCGCACTGTGGGCTCTCCATCCGGTCATCGAGCGCGTCGCGCGGGAAGCAGCGGCACGCGACGCGGCGGATCTCTGGAGCTTCGCGCCCGGGATCGAGATCGCGGGCATCCGACACGCGGCGCTCGAGATGAGGCTCTTTCGCTCATGAGCGCGGAAGCCGGCATTCCTCGCCCGCTGCGGATTGGGGTCGGAGGGCCGGTGGGGTCGGGCAAGACAGCGCTGGTCGAATCTCTTTGTCTCAGGCTGCGCGAGGGCTTCGACGTGGCGGTCATCACCAACGACATCTATACGCAGGAAGATGCCCAGTTCCTGATCCGGCGCGGCGTCCTGCCGCAGGAGCGCGTGCTCGGTGTCGAGACCGGCGGCTGTCCCCACACGGCGATCCGCGAGGACGCCTCGGTCAACCTGGAGGCGGTCCACCAGCTCATGGGGCGCTTCCCGGGTCTCGAGATCCTCTTCGTCGAGAGCGGCGGCGACAATCTGGCGGCGACCTTCAGTCCGGAGCTGGTGGACGCGACGATCTACGTGATCGACGTCGCGGAGGGAGACAAGATCCCGCGCAAAGGCGGGCCTGGGATCACGCGCTCGGATCTGCTCGTCATCAACAAGATCGACCTGGCGCCCTACGTCGGCGCCGATCTCTCCGTGATGGAGCGGGACTCCAAGCGGATGAGGGGGGACAAGCCGTTTGTCTTCACCAACCTTCGGGACGGGACGGGCGCCGATCGCGTCGTGGAGTGGATCCGCCGCGAGCTCCTTTTCGAGCCCTGAGCCGCCCGCGCCTGGCCGAACCGGGCGCGACGGATTCCTCGGCCTCGCCTTCGAGCTTCGCGGCGCGCGCACCGTCCTCACCGGGCGGCGCTTCACGCTGCCGCTCCAGGTGCTGGAGCCGATCGACCTCGACGGGACGGGCGCGGCGACCGTCTTCCTCCTGAATCCGACCGGGGGCGTGCTCGGCGGCGATCGCCTCGAGACGCGCGTCGAGCTGGGCCCGGGGAGCCGCGTGTGTCTCTCGACGCCCAGCGCCACGCGCGTGTATCGAAGCGCCGGGCCGCCCGCGATTCAGCGCGTGACCGCGCGCGTGGGCGAGGGCGCCTGGCTCGAGTACATGCCCGACCACGTCATCCCGTCGCCGGGAGCGCGTCTCATCCAGAGTCTCGAGGTCTCACTCGCCCCGGGCGCCGCCGCCGTCCTGTGCGACGCATGGTCGGTCGGCAGGATGGCGCGCGGCGAAGCCTGGCTCTTCGACCTTCTCGACAGCGGAATCGTCGTGACGGACGCCGAGGGCCTCCTCTTCAAGGAACGGCTCGTGTTGAATGGCACGCGCGGCTGGGGCGGCCTGGGCGCTGCCGACGGCATGGCCTACATCGCGGCAGTCCTGTGTCTGGCGCCATCCCATCCGCGTCTTGATGGGCTCGCAGCTGCGCTCGCTGCCGGAATGGTCGCGACCGCGGCCGGTGCTAGGGTAGGAGCGACGCCGCTCGCTCGAGGCGGTGTGCTCGTGCGGATCTTGGCACCCTCTGCCCCGGCGATGCAGGAAGCCATTCACTCAGCCTGGGCGACCTGCCGCGCCTGGCTCTGGAACCTGCCGCCTCTCCTCCTGCGCAAGATATAGGCGAGGCTGCCCGCTCCACGGGCAGCGGCAGTCCCTGCAAGGGGGCCTCGCCTCGCCAACTAGCTGATATCGCGTCGCGGGTGTGCTGGCCCCGCCCTTGCTATACCAGGAACGCTCATCCCGGATCACATACCTCTGTCCGAGGAGGCTCGCATGCGGTGGACACGTACGCTCCTGCTTGGCCTGATAGCTGGCCTCGTCATCGCGCCTCATGCGGCCAGCGCTCAGAGCCGCGCGGAGACGCTGGTCGTCGTCACCGAGGTCGGGCCGAACATGCTCGACATCCACGCGCCCGGTGCGAACCGGCCGAGCTACCAGGCCGCGTGGAACATCTACGACCGGCTCATTACCTTCGGCTCCAAGACGCTGAAGGACGGCAGCAAGATGTACGACTACGCCTCTCTCAAGCCCGAGCTCGCCGAGAGCTGGCAGCTGACGCCCGACGGCATGTCGGTGACATTCAAGCTGCGGAAGGACGCGAAGTTCCACGACGGCTCGCCGGTGACCGCCAACGACGTGAAGTGGTCCTTCGATCGCGCCGTGACGGTCGGCGGCTTCCCGACCTTCCAGATGAAGGCCGGGTCGCTCGAGAAGCCGGAGCAGTTCGAGGCCGTCGACGACTACACCTTCCGCGTCAAGTTCATCCGCAAGGACAAGCTGAGCATGCCCGACCTGGGCGTGCCTGTGGCCGCCGTCATCAACTCGAAGCTGGCCAAGCAGCACGCGACCCAGCAGGACCCGTGGGCCGTCGAGTGGGTGAAGCAGAACGACGCGGGCGGCGGCGCCTACAGGATTGAGTCGTGGAAGCCTGGGCAGGAAACCATCTACGCCCGGTTCGAGGACTGGAAGTCGGGGCCCATGCCGAAGATCCGCCGCGTCATTGTGCGCGAGATCCCGTCGGCCGGGACGCGGCGGGCCATGCTCGAAAAGGGCGACGCCGACATCTCCTTCGACCTGCCGCCCAAGGACTTCGCCGAGATCGCGAAGGAGGACAAGCTCAAGGTCACGGGCATCCCGATCGAGAATTCGCACCGATACCTCGGGATGAACGTCGTCAAGCCGCCATTCAACAACGTCAAGGTGCGCCAGGCCGTCGCCTACGTGCTGCCCTACGAGAAGATCTTCTCCACGGCCTTCTTCGGCCGGGGCATCATCCTGCCGACACCGGTCGCTACCAACACCGTCGGCTACGACCCGAAGCTCTACCCCTACAAGATGGGCGATACCGCCAAGGCGAAGCAACTCATGGCCGAGGCCGGCTATCCCGGCGGCTTCGAGACGCCGTTCTACATGGACGCGGGGCGCACCACGACCGACGAGCCCGCCGCGGTCCTCATCCAGGAGGCGCTGAACCAGATCGGCATCAAGACGACCATCGAGAAGGTGCCGGCGGCGAACTGGCGGGCGAACCAGGGCAAGAAGGAGATGCCGCTGTTCGTGGACCAGTTCGGCGGCTGGCTGAACTACCCCGAGTACTTCTTTTTCTGGAACTACCACGGCCAGAACGCCACGTTCAACGTCAGCTCCTACGTCAACCCCGAGATGGACAAGTGGATCGACTCGGCGCGCTTCGAGACGGACCAGAAGAAGTACGCGGAGGACGTGCGCGAGATGCAGAAGGTCGCGATGCGCGACGTGCCGAGGCTGCCCTTCGTCCAGGTCTACCTCGACGTGGCCATGCAGAAGAACGTCGTTGGCTACCAGTACTGGTTCCACATCCAGCTGGACTTCCGCCAGCTGGCCAAGAGCTGACGGGGCCGCTCCTCTCCCACAACGTGGAGAGGATGATCTGATATGCGGCGATCCTTCCTCCGGCTGGTCTCGAGGCGGCTGGCCGCCGCCGCCCCGGGGCTGGCGGGGGTCGTGGTGGTGACGTTCTGCCTCATGCGCGCTCTGCCTGGCGATCCCGCGGCGTATTTCGCGGGGAACGCGGCCACGAAGGAAGCCATCGAGCAGGTCAGGGTAAAGCTCGGCCTCGACAAGAGCCTGCCGGAGCAGTTCGTCAGCTACGTCCGCGATCTCGCCCGCGCCAACCTCGGCCAGTCCGTCACGACCGGCCAGCCCGTGCGCGCCGAGATGCTCGCCAGGCTCCCGGCCTCGCTCGAGCTGACGCTGACGGCGCTCCTCTTGGCTGTCGCGGTCGCACTGCCCGCGGGCGTGCTGGCCGCGACCCGGCCCGGCTCCTGGGTGGACCAGGTGGTTCGAGTGCTCACGACGGCCGGGGTCTCGCTGCCGACCTTCTTTACCGGGATCCTGCTCGTCTACGTCTTCTACTACCTGCTCGGCTGGGTGCCCTCACCGACCGGCAGGCTCGATTCGCTCTTTCCGACGCCGCCCAGGGTGACGGGCTTCTACCTCGCGGACTCGCTCATCGCCAGGGACTTCGAGACCTTCAGGGCTTGTCTCAGACAGCTCGCCCTGCCCGCGGTGACGATGGCGCTCTTCGTCATGGCGCCGCTCGCCCGCATGACGCGCGCCTCCATGCTCGGCGTGCTCGGCAGCGACTTCATCCGGACCGCGCGCGCCAGCGGCCTCTCGAGCCGGACGGTGCTGTGGACGTACGGCTTCCGCAACGCGATGCTGCCGGTCGTCACGACGCTCGGCATGATCCTGTCGTTCATGCTGGGTGCGAACGTGCTGGTCGAGAAGGTCTTCGCCTGGCCGGGCATCGGCTCCTTCGCCCTCGAATCGCTCCTGGCCTCGGACTACGCTCCCGTGCAGGGTTTCATCCTCGTCATGGCCACGCTCTACGTTCTGCTGAACCTCGCCATCGATATCCTCTACGGGATCATCGATCCCCGCGTGAGGATCGAAGCGTGACGGCGGCGGCGCTCAGGCACGCCCGATATGTGGTGACGGAAAATCCGATCACCCTGGTCGCCTTCTCGATGCTTGTGACGCTGCTCTTCCTGGCTCTCGTCGGTCCCGCGCTGGCGCCGTACGATCCGCTCAAGAGCGATACCGCGAACACGCTGAAGCCGCCGTCCGCCCGGCACTGGTTCGGCACGGACCAGCTCGGGCGGGACATGCTGAGCCGGGTCATGGTTGCGACGCGCCTCGACATGGCCATCGCGTTTTTGTCCGTCGCGCTCTCCTTCGCGGTCGGCAGCCTCGCCGGTGCGTGCGCGGGAGTCTTCGGCGGCTGGACAGAGCGGATCGTCTCCCGCATCAGCGACACCATCATGGCCTTTCCGCTCTTCGTCCTGGCGATGGGCATCGTGGCGGCGCTGGGCAACTCGGTCTTCAACGTCATCCTGGCGACTGCCATCATCAACCTGCCCTTCTACGCGCGCATGGCGCGAGCCGAGGCGAACGTCAGGCGGGAGGCGGGGTACGTCGAGGCGGCGCGGCTCTCCGGCAACAGCACGATGCGGACGCTGGTCGTGCACATCTACCCCAATTGCCTTCCGCCCATGATGGTGCAGGCGTCGCTGAATCTCGGCTGGGCCATGCTCAACGCTGCGGGCCTGGCCTTCATCGGCCTTGGCGTCAGGCCGCCGACGCCCGAGTGGGGCATCCTGGTCGCCGAGGGGGCGTCCTTCATTCTCTCGGGCGAGTGGTGGATCGCGCTCTTTCCCGGGCTCGCGCTCATGCTCGCGGTGTTCTGCTTCAACCTCATGGGCGACGGCCTGCGCGATCTCATCGATCCGCGGAGGCGGACGTGACGGTGTCAGGAGTCGCCGTGCCGCTCCTGTCGGTGGAAGGCCTCTCGGTCGAGTTCCGGACTCGCGACGGGATTGTTAAGGCTCTCGACCGGGTGGGGTTCGAGATCCGCCGCGGCGAGACCGTCGGGGTGGTGGGCGAAAGCGGGTCTGGCAAGTCGGTGACGGCCTTTTCCATCATGCGCATACTCGACCCGGCCGCGCGCATCACGGGCGGGCGAGCGGTCTTCGACGGCCTGGATCTCCTCTCCGCGACGGAGAGAGAGATCGAGGGCCGCCGCGGCCGCCACCTCTCGATGATCTTCCAGAACCCGCGGACGGCGCTGAACCCCATTCGCCAGGTCGGCAGGCAGATCGGCGACGTGCTGCTCCGCCACGCCGGCGTGTCGCGGGGTGCGGTCAGGAGCCGGGCGGTGGAGCTGCTCGCCCAGGTGCAGATTCCCGACCCGGAGCGCCGCTACTGGGCCTATCCCTTCGAGCTCTCGGGAGGGATGTGCCAGCGGGTCATGATCGCGCTCGCGCTCGCCTGTAGCCCCTCGCTGCTCCTGGCCGACGAGCCGACGACCGGGCTCGACGTGACGACCCAGGCCGCCATCATGGACCTGATCGACGACCTCGCGCGGGCGCGGCGGATGGCGACCTTGCTCATCACGCACGACCTGGGACTCGCCGCCCTACACTGCGAGCGCATCGTGGTCATGCACGCCGGCCACGTGGTCGAGTCCGCGCCGACGGCCGCGCTTTTCGCGAACCCGCGCCACCCCTACACGGCCAAGCTTATCGCCGCGACGCCGAAACCCGGCGCCTCGCTCGACGAGCTGGCGGCGATTCCCGGCGGCCTGCCGGACCTTCGGGGCGCGCTGCCGGCCTGCCGCTACAGCCCGCGCTGTGAGCGTTACGCGCCGTTCTGCGACGAGCCGCTGCCGCTCCTGGTGCCCGCCTCCGGCCACACCGTCGCCTGCTGGAAGCCGCTCTGATGGACACGCTCCTCGAGGTCGCGAGCGTCAGCAAGCGCTTTCCCGTCACGGTGAAGGGGGCCGCGCGGGGGTCCGAGCACTTTCTCCAGGCCGTGGACGACGTCTCCTTCTCGATCGGCCGCGGCGAGTGCGTGGGACTGGTCGGCGAGTCCGGCTGCGGCAAGTCCACGCTGGTCAAGCTGATCACGCGGCTCCTCGACACCTCCGACGGCCGCATCTGGTTCGACGGGCAGGATATCGGCACGGTGCCCGCGGACGGCTTCGCGAGCGTGCCCCAGCGGGCACTCATCCAGATGGTCTTCCAGGACCCCACAGACAGCCTCAACCCCCGCTTCACGGCCTTCGACACCATTGCGGATCCGATCCGGCGGCTGGGCGGCATCCGAGGCTCGAGGAACGTGTCGGAGAGAGTGCTGGCGCTGGCCGACATGGTCGGGCTCCCGCGCGAGCTGCTTGGGCGCTACCCGCACCAGCTCTCGGGCGGGCAGAAGCAGCGCGTGGGCATCGCGCGGGCGGTCGCGCTCGAGCCGCGGCTCCTCGTGCTCGACGAGCCTACCTCCGCGCTCGACGTCTCGGTGCAGGCCGTGATCCTCAAGCTCCTCGATGACCTGCGCCGTCGCCTCGGCATGAGCTACCTCTTCGTCTCTCACGATCTCAACGTGGTGCGCCTCCTGGCCGACCGCGTGCTGGTGATGTACCTTGGCCGCATCGTGGAGAGGGGACCCGTCAGCCTAGTGTTCGAGCGGCCGCGCCATCCCTACACCCGGGCCCTGCTCTCCTGTATCCCTGACCCCGGCGGCGGGGCAGCCGGAAGGCGGATCCGCCTCTCGGGCGAGCCGCGGAGTCCCATCGACCCCGATCCGAAGGTCTGCCGTTTCTACGGTCGCTGCCCCGATGGACACGACCGGTGCGCGCAGGAGATGCCGTTGCTCCGTCCCGTAGGGGCCGAGCACCTGGCGGCCTGCCATCTCGCATGAGCGAGCCGACGCGCCCGTCGCCGGACCCCGCGAATGTCGCCCGCTACGTCGACGAGATTGCGCCGCTCCTGGGACTTCCCATCCCGCCCGCTTGCCGCGAGGGCGTCGAGCGGAACCTCGCGGTGCTCCTGGCCGCCGGTCTCCTGATCGACGACTTTCCCTTGGGCGCTGCGGAGACGGCGCCGGTCTTCAGGCCGTGAAGGGGACCGACGCGCTTGGTCTGGCCGTCGACGTGAGGGCGCGCCGCGTGACGGCGCGCGAGGCGGCGCGGGAGGCGATCGAAAGGATTCGCGCGCGCGACCCCGCGCTCAACTGCTTCACCGCGGTCCTGGCGGACAGCGCGCTGCGCGATGCCGACGCAGTGGACGGCGCCATCGCCGCGGGCAGGGACCCAGGCCCCCTGGCGGGTGTGCCGTTCGCCGTGAAGAACCTCTTCGATGTCGCGGGACTCACGACGCTCGCGGGATCGAAGATCAATGCCGATCATCCGCCGGCGGCGAAGGATGCCACGGTGGTGGCGCGGCTGCGTGGCGCGGGCGCGGTGCTCCTGGGCGCTCTCAACATGGATGAGTACGCGTTCGGTTTCACCACGGAGAATACCCATTACGGCCCGACGCGCAATCCGCACGATCCCTCGCGAGTGGCCGGCGGGTCTTCAGGTGGGTCGGCGGCGGCCGTCGCCGGTGGAATGGTCCCGCTGGCTCTCGGGTCGGACACGAACGGCTCGATCCGGGTGCCGGCTTCGCTCTGCGGAGTCTTCGGCCTGAAGCCGACGTACGGCAGACTCTCGCGCGCCGGCGCCGCGCTGTTCGGCATCAGCTTCGACCACGTCGGGCCGCTGGCGGCTTCCGTGCGCGACCTCGCCCTCGCCTACGACGTCATGCAGGGACCCGATGCCGCCGATCCCGTCTGCGCAGACCGCGCGGTGGAGCCCTGCCTGACGCGCCTTGATGACGGGCTTGATGGTCTGCGAATTGCCGTCGCCGATGGCCACTTCGCGACGAGGGCCGAGCCCGAAGTCTTCGCCGCGGTAGAAAGCGTGGCGAAGGTTGTGGGCGCCAGCCGGCGGGTGACGATTCGGGAGAACGACCGGGCGCGCGCGTCAGCCATGATCATCACCGCGTCGGAAGGAGCCAGCCTTCACATGGACGATCTCAAGAGCCGCCCGATGGACTTCGACCCGATGACCCGCGATCGCTTCCTGGCGGGAGCGCTTCTGCCGGCGTCGCTCTACGTCCGCGCGCAGTGCTTCCGCGCGTGGTATAGGCAGCAGGTGGCCGAGATCTTCCGCGACGTGGACATCCTGCTCGCGCCGACGACGCCGTTTTCGGCTCCCCCGATCGGCGAGGATGCGATAGAGGTGGCGGGGATCCGGGTGCCGATGCGTCCCATGCTCGGCCTCTACACGCAGCCCCTGTCCTTCATCGGCCTGCCGGTGATCACCGTGCCTGTCGCGGCCGCGGCTCCGCTCCCTCTCGGCGTCCAGCTGATTGCCGCGCCGTGGAACGAGGTCGCCCTCTTCCGGATGGCGGCCGTCCTCGAGCGGGACGGCGTCGTGGGGGTGTGAGAAATGGAGATCAACATCCCCGAGGTCGTCGCCGAGGTGACGGCCGCGTTCGAGCGCTACGAGAAGGCGCTCAACGCGAATGACGCCGAGGTGCTCGACGCGACCTTTTGGAACGACCCGCGCGTGGTTCGCTACTCGATCACGGACAACGCGTATGGCTTCGAGGCGATCCATGCCTCCCGCCTCGCGCGCCCGAAGACGGACATGAGGCGGACGATCTCGAACACCGTCATCACGACCTTCGGCCGCGATCTGGCGACGGCCAATACCGAGTTCGAGCGCGTTGAGTCGGGCAGACGGGGCCGCCAGAGCCAGACTTGGGCCCGCATCCCAGAGGGCTGGCGGGTCGTCAGCGCTCACGTCTCGTTCATGCCCACGACGTAGGCAGCGTCGCGCTCCCGCGACTGCTCACGATAGAGGCGGCTTTGCTCACGTCGTGGGCACTCAGTTGGTTCGCATCCTCACCCTTCCTGCTGAACCCGTTGATTTGTTTGGACCGTCCTTGGGGGCACGGGCTTTGCTCTGCCTACAAAGGGCGAGTGCCCGAGAAGCGGCCTGCACCAGGAGGAGAGGAATGACTGAGAAGCCCGAAGGCGCCGAGGCCCGGATCGATCAGATCGTGGAGCGCTCGGTCCAGCGCGCGGTCTTCGGGGGCCGGCGCGACTTCCTCAAGCTGGTGGGCGCGGGCACGGCCGCGGCGGCTCTCGCCGAGGTCTTCCCGATGGCCGCGGCCAAGGTGCTCGCCCAGGCCAAGCTGGGGCCGCCCGAGAAGAAGGATCTCAAGATCGGCTTCATCCCCATCACCTGCGCCACGCCCATCATCATGGCCGAGCCCATGGGCTTCTACAAAAGGTACGGGCTCAACGCGCAGGTGGTGAAGGCGTCGAGCTGGGCCATGATCCGCGATCTCTCCATCAACAAGGAGAGCGACGCGACGCACATGCTCTCGCCGATGCCGCTCAGCATCAGCATGGGGATCGGCTCGCAAGAGGTGCCGTACGTGATGCCGGCCGTGGAGAACATCAACGGCCAGGCGATCACGCTCGCCAACAAGCACAAGGCCGTCAAGAGCGCGGCGGACTTCAAGGGCTTCAAGTTCGGCGTGCCCTTCGACTATTCCATGCATAACTTCCTGCTCCGGTACGTGGTCGCCGAGGCCGGGCTCGATCCCGACAAGGACATCCAGATCCGCGCGGTGCCGCCGCCGGAGATGGTCGCCAACCTGCGCGCGGGCAACCTCGACGGCTATCTCGGCCCCGACCCCTTCAACCAGCGGGCCGTGTACGAGAACGAGGGCTTCATCTTCATGCTCTCGAAGGACATCTGGCCGGGACACCCCTGCTGCGCGTTCGCCGCCCGGAAGGACTTCGCCGAAAGCGCGCCGAACGCGTTCGGCGCGCTCTTCCGGGCGATCGTGGACGCGACGGAGTTCGCCCACGACAAGAAGAACCGCAAGGAGATTTCCGCCGCCATCGCGCCGCGCAACTATCTGAACCAGCCGGTGGAGGTCGTCGAAGCCGTCCTGACCGGGCAGTTCGACAACGGCCTCGGCCAGAAGATGAACGTGCCGGACCGGGTGGACTTCGACCCCTTCCCCTACCAGTCGATGGCGGTGTGGATCCTGACGCAGATGAAGCGGTGGGGCTACATCAAGGGCGACGTCGACTACCAGAAGGTCGCCTCCCAGGTGTTCCTCGCCGACCAGTGCCGGGAGGTGATGAAGTCGCTCGGCTACAAGGCGCCCGAGAAGAACTCGGTGACTCACACCTTTCTGCTCGGCAAGCAGAAGATTTTCGATCCCTCGAAGCCGGCGGAGTACCTGGCGGGCTTCGCGATCAAGCGGGCCTGAGCACGATGACCGCGGCGAGGCGCGAGCGCCTGCGGACAACGGTCTACAGTCTCGTCCTGCTCGCGCTATTCCTGGGGCTCTGGCAGACCCTCGCGGGCGCCGGCGGCAAGGGCGGAAAGGGCGCGGGAATTCCGGGGCCCGTTGCCGTGGCCGAGACGGCGTGGCACATGCTCGCCGACCCGTTCTACGACCGGGGACCCAACGACAAGGGGTTCGGCATCCAGCTGGGCTACAGTCTCATGCGGATGATGGGCGGCTACCTAGCGGCCTCCGTGGTCGCCATCATAGTGGGCGTCGCGCTGGGATCGTCTCCGGCGCTCCTCAAGGCCGCCAACCCCTTCATCCAGATCCTGAAGCCTGTGTCGCCGCTGGCCTGGATGCCGCTCTTTCTCTACACGCTCAAGAACGCGGGCCAGGCGGCCGTGCTCGTGATCTTCGTCTCGTCGCTCTGGCCGACCATGGCCAACACAGCCTTCGGGGTCGCCACCATCAAGAAGGACTACCTGAACGTCTCGCGCCTTCTCCAATTGTCGTGGCCGCGGCGCTTTTTCCTGGTCATCCTTCCGGCGGCGGCGCCGGCCATCCTGGCGGGCCTGCGCATCTCGATCGGCAGCGCGTGGGTCGCCATCGTGGCCGCCGAGATGCTGATCGGGGGCACCGGCGTGGGCTACTTCGTGTGGAACGAGTGGAACAATCTCGCGCTCAACAGCGTGATGTTTGCGATCCTCGCCATCGGAGTGGTCGGCGTCGTCCTCGACTTCGGCCTCGGCCGAGTGGCCAAGCTGGTCGCGTACACGGAGTAGGCACGGCATGCCGCTGCTCGAGATCGACCATATCACCAAGTTCTTCCCGAATACCGACGGGGCAGGGGAGGTCTGCGTCTTCCGCGACGTCGCCTTCAAGGTCGAGCAGGGCGAGTTCCTGACCATGGTTGGCCACTCCGGCTGCGGCAAGAGCACGGTTCTGAACATCATCGCCGGCCTCGAGACCGCCTCGCTCGGCGGCGTAGTCCTCGAGGGGAGAGAGATCGCGGGGCCGGGCATGGACCGCATGGTCGTCTTCCAGAATTTCTCCCTCATGCCCTGGATGACCGTGAGCCAGAACGTCCGCCTGGCGGTCCGCTCGGCCTACCCCTCGTGGTCCGGCGCCCAAGTGGACGACTGCGTCACGCGCTACATCGACATGGTCGGTCTCAACGGCGCGGAGAAGAAGCGCCCGGCCGCGCTCTCCGGCGGCATGAAACAGCGGGTGGGGCTCGCGCGGGCCTTCGCGACCGAGCCGAAGGTCCTGCTACTGGACGAGCCCTTCGCCCAGATCGACGCGCTCACGCGCGGGGTGATCCAGGAGGAGCTGGTCAGGATGTGGACGGCGTCGCGCAACACCGTCTTCATGGTTACGCACGACGTGGACGAGGCCATCCTGCTTTCGGACCGGATCGCGCTCATGACCAACGGCCCCGATGCGCGCCTGGCCGAGATCGTCGAGGTCAAGCTGCCACGCCCACGCTCGCGGGCGGACATTATCGACGAGCCGGAGTACGCGCGGCTGCGGAGCCACATCATCCATTTCCTCGTGGAGCGATCCCGGCACCTGCAGGAGCAGGCGGCGGCCGAGAGCGGGCTCCCGGGGCGGAACCTCGTCCGCACACACTGAAAGGAGGCGGTGCATGGACCGAACGGCGGCGCTCCAGAAGATCCGGCAGGCGCGGGAGGCCAAAGGCCTCAGCTACGACGACCTCGGCAAGGCGATCGGCACCAAGGACACGATGTACATAGCGGCAGCGCTTCACGGGCAGCACCGCCTGAACGCCGAGGAGGCGAAAAAGCTCTCGCAGGCCCTTGGGATCGACGCGGAGACCGCGATGGCGACCACAGCGATGCCACTCCGCACCGACTTCCCACTGACGACGGACCCCTTCAAGTACCGCCTCATGGAGCTGGTCGGGGTGTACGGCGACGCGCTCCGGGAGCGCTCGAACGAGCTGTGGGGCGACGGCATCCTCTCGGCCATCGACTGCAAGGTGACGCTGGAGAAGAAGGGGGAGCGCGGCGTCATCACGATCGACGCGAAGTTCCTCCATTACAAGGAGTTCTAGCCGGAGGCGGTGAGACTCGCTTCAACGGGGAGGCGGCTCGAAAGGAGCGGGTATGGAAGGCGAAGCTGAAGTCCAGGAATTCGAGCGGCTGCTGAACGCTGCCCTCCCGACCGTCGTTCGCGGAGCCGCGGCGTCGGAGAGCGGACGGCTGTATCGGAACGTGATGTCACGCGTGGAGATGCCGCTGCTGCGGCTGGCGCTCGAGCTGTCGGCGGGCAACCAGCTCAAGGCCGCCCGTCTGCTCGGGATCAACCGGAACACGCTGCGCAAACGGTTGCGGCTGCTCGGCCTGTTGCCCGCGGCCCGCCCGAGCCTGCACGGAGCAAAGACCGCGTAGAGCGCTCGCGGCGGCGTCGGGGCGCGGCTGGTAAGATAGCGCCGCCATGTCCAGCCGTGTGCTCATCGTGGAGGACGAGCCGGACATCCGCGAGCTCGTCGTCCACCACCTCAAGCGGGAAGGCTACCAGGTCTCGGTAGCCGCCAGCGGCGAGGAGGCGCTCCGTCAGGTTCAGGCGTCTCCGCCGGACCTCGTCCTGCTCGACCTCATGATGCCGGCGATGAACGGCCTCGAGGTGTGCCGCCGGCTCCGCCAGGACCCCGTGACCGCCTCGCTGCCCATCGTGATGCTGACCGCCAAGGGTGACGAGGTCGATCGGGTGCTCGGGCTCGAGCTCGGCGCCGACGACTACGTGGTCAAGCCCTTCTCGCCCAAGGAGCTTCTCGCGAGGGTGCGGGCCGTGCTGCGTCGCAGTCTGCCCGCTCCGGGCGCGTCGCCCACCACGCTCGGCGCGCTGACCATAGATCCAGGCACTCACACGGTGTCGGTGGGGGACGAGGTTCTGGCCCTCACGCCCAAGGAGTTCGACCTGCTGCGGGCCCTCGTCGAGGCGCGGGGGCGTGTCCTTTCCCGCGAGTTTCTGCTGGACCGCGTCTGGGGATATTCGCGCGCCAGTGAAATCGAGTCGCGGACGGTGGACGTGCATGTCCGCCGGCTGCGTGTCAAGCTCGGTCCGGAGGGGAGACGGGTGCTCACGGTCAAGAGCGTCGGCTACCGAATGGATCCCGGCCTCTGATGCTCGGTCGGGCTCTCCACCTGCTCCGGAGCCGCATCGCGCTCAAGCTCACGCTGACGCTCGTCGGCTTCGTGGCGGTCAGCACGCTGGTGGCCGGGCTCTATCTCTCGCGCGGTCTCGAGCGCGTAGCCGTCGAGGCCGTGGAGGCGCGGCTCGCCACGGCGGCGCGGGTGCTCCACGATGAGGCTCGCGCGGCCCTGCGGACGGGGGCTACCCAGCCTTTCGCGGAGCGCGTGGCTCGGCCCGCGGTGGCGCGCGTCACGCTGATCGCTCCCGACGGGCGTGTCCTCGCCGACTCGGAGCGGACCCTGGAGAGCCTGGCTTCCATGGAGAATCACGCCGCCCGGCCGGAGGTCCGTGCGGCGCTCGCGGGCGGGATGGGCCGCGACGTCCGTCGCTCGGCCACGCTCGGGGCCCCCCTCATCTACGTCGCAGTGCCGGTGAGCGAGGCTGGGCGGATCGTGGCCGTGCTCCGGCTGGCCGCGCCGGTCGAGGCGGCCACGCCCGCCTACGAGTCCCTGCGCGCCGTGATGCTGACGGGCGGCGCGATCGCGCTCCTGGTGGCGTTCGGCATCGGGCTCTTCGTGGCGGGTCGCGTGACACGCCCCGTGGTCGAGATGCAGGACGTCGCGCGTCAGATGAGCGAGGGCAACTTCGACGTGCGCGCGTCCGTGCGCTCGCCCGACGAGATCGGGACGCTTGGCCGCTCGCTCAATGTCATGGCCGGACGCCTCCGGGAGAAGATCGGCGATCTCGAAGAAGAGCAGGCCAAGGCGACCGCGGTGCTCGACGCGATGGTCGAAGGCGTCATCGCCACCGACGGTCACGACCACATCATCCTCATCAACGAGCGGGCCCGCGCTCTCTTCGGCCTGGGCCGGGCGCGCGCCGAGCGCCGGCCCCTGCTCGAAGTGATCCGGAACGTGGACCTCCACGACGTGCTCGGCGAGAGCCGGATAGCCCCGGTGGGAACGGTCGTGAGCAGGGAGATCAAGCTCGCCGAGCCCCTGGAGCGCGTGCTCCAGGTGCACGCGGTGCCGCTGCGCTTCACCGGCGAGGCGCGCGGCGTGGTCATGGTCCTCCACGACATTACCGAGCTGCGCCGCCTCGAGCAGGTGCGCACCGAGTTCGTGGCCAACGTTTCTCACGAGCTGCGCACGCCTCTCACCGCCATCCACGGCTACCTGGAGACCCTGCTGGACGGCGCCCTCGAGGAGCCCGAGAACGCGAGAAAGTTCCTCGAGATCGTGTTCCGGCACACCGAGCGACTCGGGCGCTTGACTGACGACTTGACCGACCTGTCGAACATCGAGCTGGGCCGGATCTCCCTGCGCCTCGAGCCCACGGCGGTCTCCGATGTCGCCGACTCGGTCCTGGCGATCATTGCCCCTCGTGCGGTCGCGGGGCGGGTGAGCGTGGAGGCGAAGCTGCCGGCCGGCCTGCCGGAGGTGGTGGTGGACCGCGACCGCCTGGCGCAGATCCTCATCAACCTCGTTGACAATGCGGTCAAGTACACGCCGAAGGGTGGGCACGTCCGGGTCGAGGGACGTGTGGCGGAGCGCGGCATGGTCGAGGTGACGGTGCGCGATACGGGCGTCGGCATCCCCAAGGCGGACCTGCCGCGGTTGACGGAGCGGTTCTACCGCGTGGACAAGGCACGCTCTCGAGACCTGGGCGGGACGGGACTCGGGCTCGCTATCGTCAAGCACCTGGTGCTCGCCCACGGGGGTGAGCTGGACATCGACAGCGAGCTGTGGAAGGGGACAACGGTCCGCTTCACCCTTCCGACCGGATACGAAGCGACGCGCTAGCCGGTGATCTCGCGCGAGGTCAGCCGGTAGCGGAAGCCGTCCGGGTCGAGGCTGTCGCGCCGCTCGTTGGCGGCTTCGGCCTCCGGGTACATGAAAAACGCGATGGGATCGCCGGGGGAGTTCGGCAGCTTCAGATCGGCCGCGTAATTGTACGCGAGCCAGTTCATCTCGAAGCCCCCGAAGAGCTTGACGCGCGCCTTCTGCACCTTAGGGTCCGTCAGGGGCGTCCCGCCGTTTTCCTCGAGGACGAGCTTGCGCACGTCCGCGGGATCCACCGGCACCCAGCCGTAGCTGGCCGCGTAGAACTCAGCCCGGCAGTGCTGGGCCTTGGTGATGTCGCCGCTCTTGCCCAGGCTCTTGTACTCGGCCGAGTCGGCGACGCGCACGCCGTAGATGTCTCGAGCGGGAACGCCGACCGAGCGCGCCATGCCGACGAAGAGCGCGTTGAGGTCCGCGCACTTGCCGCCGAGGTAGCCGGTCTCGAGCAGGGCCCTGATGTCGCCCAGACCGCAGCCGCGGGTCTTGGGGTCGCGAAACGTATTCTCGACGATCCACTCGTAGATGGCCTTGGCCTTCGCGACGTCGGTCGTGGCGCCCTTGGTCACTTCGACGGCCTGCTTGCGCACGATCCCGTCGGTCGTGATGAACTTCGTCCCCGCCAGGTACTTCTGCAGCACCGCCTTGTCCTCGGGGGCAGGATTGCCGGGCATGCCAAGGTTCACCGCCCGATCGCGCGTGGCAAAGCGTGTGATCACCTCGACTGCGGGCGCGCTCTCGCCCGCCGGCCACTCGGCGTAGAAGATGCCCGAGCCATACTTTTCGTCGCGATAGACGCGCATGGCGGCCGCGTTGCCGGTCCAGCTCTGTCCCAGGCTCTTCTGATAGTCGGTGTCCGGCATGAGCGGCATGGGCACCCATGCACGCGATACCCCGGAGGGCTTGATGATCTCGACCCGGCTCGTGACCTCGAAGGTGCGCCACTTGGTCTCGCCCGACGGCTCGGCGGCGATGGAGCGTAGGGGCATCGCCAGCCCGGCGGCGGCCGCAGTCGAGACACCGATGCCGGTTTTCAGAAACGTCCGTCTGTCCATGAACCCCTCCTTTGGGCGGCCCATCGAGGCTCGGAAGGCACCACCGAATCGTAAAGGCGAACCTGGCGGAGTCAAATCGGATGTTCCGATAGTCTGAATGTCTACGTATTGCTCGAGCCGATGCCACGGCTGCCGGAGAAAGCGCCCTCGGGCGCAGCGGAGACTTCATGACCATGTCATCGTCTTGAGGCATCCATAGGTGAGACTTCGGCCATGAAAACAACTCTCGTGATCCGGCCCGTCAGTCCGAACGACTTGCAGGTCATCGGCGACTTCATCACGGACCTCGGCTACACGGCACGGCGTGAAGCTTTGCTCGCCATGCTCGGCCCCATGCTGGAAGACCGCCGCAACATCGTGCTCAAGGGAGAGGACGAGGATCACGGCGTGGTTGTCTTCATGTCGCTGTCGTCGAGGCCAGTCCTGAGGCTACAGGGGTGGGTCGGCACCATCGAGGAGCTCGTGGTCCGGCCGGGTCTGCGAGAGCGCGGGATCGGGGACCAGATGCTCCAATACGCCAAGGGCCTGGCAGCCGAGCGGGGCTGGGTGCGCCTCGAATCCGTCGTGACGCGAAGGCGGGAGGTCCACCGGCGCGGTTTCCTGCTGGCTCGCGGCTTCGTCCAGGCTGACAGCGCTACCTACCGCTGGGGTCTTCTGGAAGGGCGGCACCAGGCGCCGCCGACGATCCATCACGAAACGCGCCCCCGTGAGCTGGTCTAGCCCTCCGATTGACGCCTCGAAGTTACCCAACATTTACCCCGCCGTCATCCTCCTGTAACCCCTCGCGGTGACACTGCCCCCATGACAATGCGAGCTATGGGGGAGGTCAAATCGGTAATGGCCACGCGCCGAAGAATCCCGGAGCCAGCACCCACTGTGACGCCGAAGCCGGGGCCCCGCGTGCTCGTCGTCGAGGATGAGCGGGACGTGGCCGACCTCATCCGCTACAACCTGGCCAAGGAAGGGTACGACGTTCAGCTCGTTGGCAATGGCGATGATGCGCTCAAGCTCGCCAGGGAGAGTCGACCGGAGGTCATTCTGCTCGACATCATGGTGCCGCAGCTCAACGGTTGGGAAGTCTGCCGGCGCCTCAAGCAGGACCCCGAGACACGCGCGATCTCCGTCATCATGGTGACCGGGCGCGTCGAGGAAGGGGACAAGGTCCTGGGCTTCGAGATGGGCGCCGACGACTACGTCACCAAGCCCTTTTCACCACGGGAACTGGTGGCCCGAGTCCGGGCGGTGGCCCGCCGCGGCAAGAACGTGGAGGCAGCGGATCGCAAGCACCACCTCAAGGCGGGCGACCTCGAGATAGATCGGCACCGCTTCGAAGTGACCATGAAGGGCCAGCGCGTGGATCTCACTCCCAAGGAGTTCGAGCTGCTGGCGGCTCTGGTGGGCACGCCGGGGCGGGTCTTCGGCCGCGAGGAGCTGCTGGACCTCGTCTGGGGCGAAGACGGCTTTGTCGAGCCGCGGACCGTGGACGTGCACGTGGCGCGGCTGAGGGCAAAGTTTACCGCGGCCCGTCTTGCGATACCGGGGGTCGAGACCGTGCGCGGCGTGGGGTACAGGTTCCGCGAGCCCGAAAGGGCACGGGAACCCCGCGAGAATTAACGTAAACGTAACACGACGGTCATGTGATCGAAACAGAGTCGCCCGAAAATCTACCCGAACCCACTCACAGGGGAGACGACATGACGAAGCAAATGGTGGTGGCGGCGGCCTTGGGGGCGGCCGTGCTGGTCTCGGGTTACGCGGTTGCCCGGGGCCAGGTCCAGCTGGACCCGGGGCTGCAGCCCTACAAGACCGTGAGCGGCGTCTCGGGCAACCTGTCGAGCGTCGGATCAGACACCCTCAACAATCTCATGACCCACTGGGCGGAAACCTTCAGCCGGTTCTACCCGAACGCGAAAGTCCAGATCGAGGGCAAAGGCTCCTCGACCGCGCCGCCCGCGCTCATCGCCGGCACCGCACAGCTCGGGCCCATGTCACGCGAGATGAAGGGCACCGAGATTGACCAGTTCGAGAAGAAGTTCGGCTATAAGCCGATCCCGATCCGCACCTCCGTGGACGCCCTTGCGGTATTCGTCAACAAGGACAACCCGATCAAGTGCCTGAGCATGGGCCAGGTGGACGCAGTGTTCTCGAAGTCGCGCCGCACCGGCGCCAAGGAGGACGTCACCACGTGGGGGCAGCTCGGGCTCACCGGTGAGTGGGCGAACAAGCCCCTCAGCCTCTACGGTCGCAACTCCGCGTCGGGCACGTACGGATTCTTCAAAGAGCACGTGATGAAGAACGGCGACTACAAGGACACCGTCAAGGAGCAGCCGGGCTCGGCCGCGGTGGTCCAGGGCGTGACCGTGGACCGCTATGCCGCCGGCTACAGCGGCATCGGCTACGCGACGGCCGGCGTGCGCCCCGTGCCCCTCAGCGAGAAGGACGGCGGCAAGTGCGTCGAGGCCACGGCGGACAACGCGTACTCCGGGGCCTACCCGATGGCGCGCTTCCTCTTCGTCTACATCAACAAGGCCCCCGGTAAGGCGCTCGACCCGCTCACGCGCGAGTTCATCAAGGTGATCGTCTCCAAGGAAGGACAGGAAGGCGTCATCAAGGACGGCTACTTCCCGATCCCGGCCTCCATCGCGAAAGAAGAGCTCTCGAAGATCCAGTAGTGGCCATCCACACTGGGAGCCTCAGCGCGGGCGGGCCGGCGTCGCCGGCCCGCCCGCTCGTCGTCAGCCAGGCCCGCACCGGTCGGCGTATTCTCGCCGATCGCTGGGCGTCGCGTCTCGTGATCGTCGGCGGCATCGTGATCATCGCCTGCATCCTCGCCATCCTCTTCGTCATCGCCGTTGAGGTGTATCCGCTCTTCAAATCGCCGACCGCGACTTTGCTCGGGAGCTACGGAACGGCCGCGGCAGGCGGCGGCCCCGCGCCCGGCGACGCGATCGGGGTCGATGAATACCGGGAGCTCGCCTACACGCTCACGTCGGACGGCAGGGTCGACTTCGTTCCGCTCAAGGGCGGCCGGGGCCCGGCCGCCGTCGCCGTGCCCGGGTTGAACGGCGCGACGATCACCTCGGTGGCCGCAGTCGGCAAGACACGGCTCGTCCTCGGTACCTCCGACGGCCGGGCCATTCCACTCGACATGAAGTTTGACGTCGCCTTCGCGGACGGCCGTCGCGCGGTGACCGCGGCCCCCGTCTTTGGTGAGGCGACGGCGCTCGATCCACAGAAGCGCAGGCCGGTTCTCACATTGGCTTCCGGTGGCGCGGACGCGGGAGGCGTGATCGTGGCCCAGGTGGGGCCCACGGACCTCGTGGTCCAGAGCGTGGTCGAGAAGAAGGCGCTGATCGGCGGCACACGCCGCGAGGAATCGCTCCACGCGTTCGCCCCGGAGATCCCGGGCGAGATCACGGCGCTCAAGCTCGACAACCGCGCCGAGGAGCTCTTCGTCGGGACATCGCAGGGCCAGGTGTTGCGCTACGACCTGAGGGATCCGGTGTTGCCCAAGCTCGCCGAAGTGGTGGCCGTGGCGAGCAGGCCCGGCGCTCCCGTCACGGTGCTGGGCTTCCTCATCGGCGACCGGACTCTGGTCGTCGGAGACCGGGTCGGCGGCGTGAGCAGCTGGCAGGTCGTGCCGCCGCCCGATGGCGGCGAGAAGCGGCTGACGCGGACGTATGAGTTTACCGCCCACGCCGCCCCGGTGATCGCCTTCACAGCTTCGAAGAGGGACAAGGGTTTCGCCACGGCGGACGGCTCGGGTGGCATCCACGTCAGCTACGGCACCTCGGGGCAAACGCTCCTGTCGTTCAAGGGCGCTCGCCCCGATCTCCGGGCGCTCGTCTTCGCCCCCAAGACCGATGCGCTCCTCGCCGAAGACGGGCAGGGAAAGATCGCCCTGTGGCAGGTGGACAACCCGCATCCCGAAATCACCCTCAAGACGCTCTTCGCCAAGGTCTGGTACGAGGGGTACTCCCAGCCGGCGTGGGTGTGGCAGTCAACGGGCGGCACCGACGACTTCGAGTCGAAGATGAGCCTGACCCCGCTCATCTTCGGCACCATCAAGGGCACGATCTACGCGCTGCTCTTCGCCGTGCCCATGGCGCTGCTGGCTGCCCTCTACGTCAGCGAGTTCATGCATCCGTCGGTCAAGGCCTACGTCAAACCGGTCGTCGAGATCATGGCGGCGCTGCCGAGCGTGGTACTGGGCTTCCTGGCTGGCCTCTGGCTCGCCCCGGTTCTCGAGCCCATCGTGCCCGGGCTCTTCATGATGCCGCTGGTCTTGCCGGTCGTGATCCTGGCCGCCTACGCGCTCTGGCGCCTCGTGCCGCTTCACATCCGCGCCCGCTTCAAGATCGGCACGGAAGCCTTTCTCCTCGTTCCCGTAGTCCTGGCGGGAATCTGGATCGCTCTCGGGCTGGGCGGGCTCGTCGAGAACCTCCTGATGCAGGGCAACTACCGGGGATGGGTGCTGTCGGCGCTGGGGCTGACCTATGACCAGCGGAACTCGCTCGTCGTCGGGGTCGCGATGGGTTTCGCGGTCATCCCGATCATATTCACCATCGCCGAGGATTCGCTCGCCAATGTGCCTGGGCATCTCCGGGCGGGGTCGCTGGCGCTGGGGGCGACGCGGTGGCAGACCGCGCTGAGGATTGTGCTGCCCACGGGCAGCCCCGGCATTTTCTCGGCCATCATGATCGGCCTGGGGCGGGCCGTCGGCGAGACCATGATCGTCCTGATGGCGACCGGGAACACTCCCATCATGGACTGGAACATGTTCAGCGGCTTCCGGGCCATGTCGGCCAACATCGCCGTGGAGCTGCCCGAGGCGCCCGACGGCGGGACCCTCTATCGCGTGCTGTTCCTCTCGGCCCTGCTGCTCTTCTGCATGACCTTCGTGCTCAACACTGTGGCGGAGCTGGTGCGGCTGAAGCTTCGAAGGAAGTATCGCTACCTATGAGCGCTCGGCATAAGAGCTTTTGGAGTACGGGCGAGCCCTTTGTCTGGCTGACCGGGGGGGCCCTGACGCTTGCCCTGCTGCTGGTCGTGGGGCTCATCACCCTGATCGTGTGGAACGGCATGGGCTTCTTCTGGCCCCGGCAGGTGATACGGCTGACCCTCTCCGACGGCTCGGTCATGACCGGTCAGATCGTCGACCGCGAGCCTTTGCCCGGGAAGCGGAACGAGTACCGCATCAAGCTCAAGGTGGCCAACCGGGATCTCTACGGCGCCGACTTTCAGTGGGTGGATGAGTCACGGATAGTCAAGCGGGATCGCCCCGCCGACGTGGCCGTGATCGAGAGGACCGAGTGGGGGCTTCTGATCGGCAGCCTCAAGGAAGTCCGGGACGGGGACAAGGCCATCGCCGTGGGCGGCGCGAGCTCCTGGGCCGAGGTGCAGAAGCGCATGGACGAAACCGAGCGCGTGCGCCGCCAGATCCGGGCCATCGAAAAGGTCGAGATCGGCGCGATCAATGCCAGGCAGGAAGCGCTGCGCCTCAAGCTCCGAGGGTTCGAGCTGAGGGGCATCACCTCGGGCCCGGAGATCGAGGCGACCCAGAAGCAGCTGGCGCCGCTCCGGGAGAAATACCAGGCGCTCACGGCGCGTCTGGCGGAGCTGCGGAAGGGCCAGTCGCTCACGCTGGTGGTGACGGCGGACGGGGGCAAAGAGAAGGACATCCCGCTCGCCCAGGTCCTGGACGTCCGGTTCCCGAACGCGATGGGCTTCGCCGCGAAGTGCGTCTTCTACCTCGCCCACGTCTGGGAGTTCATAGCCGGGGAGCCGCGGGAGGCGAACACGGAAGGCGGCGTCTTTCCCGCGATCTTCGGCACCATCCTCATGGTGATCCTGATGAGCATCGTGGTCACTCCGCTGGGAGTGCTGGCCGCCTTCTACCTGCGCGAGTACGCGAGGCAGGGCGCCTTCGTGTCGGCTGTGCGCATTGCCGTCAACAACCTGGCAGGCGTGCCGTCCATCGTCTTCGGTGTCTTCGGTCTCGGCTTCTTCATCTACGGGGTGGGCGGCGCCATCGACCGGCTCTTCTTCGCCGAAGCGCTGCCGACCCCGACCTTCGGCACGGGCGGCATCCTCTGGGCCTCGCTCACCCTGGCCCTCCTGACGGTGCCAGTGGTGATCGTAGCCACGGAGGAGGGGTTGGCCGCCATCCCGGGCGGAATGCGCGAGGCCTCGCTGGCGCTCTCCGCCACCAAGCTCGAGACGACGCTGCGGGTCGTGCTGCCCGCGGTCATGCCGTCGATCCTGACCGGCTTGATCCTGGCCATGGCGAGGGCGGCCGGGGAGGTCGCCCCCCTCATGATCACGGGCGTCGTCAAGCTCGCGCCGTCGCTGCCCATCGACGGTCAGTGGCCCTTCTTCCACCTCGAGCGCAAGTTCATGCACCTGGGCTTCCAGATCTACGACACGGGCTTCCAGTCGCCCAACGTCGACGCGGCGCGCCCGATGGTCTTCGCGACGACGCTGCTGCTCCTGGCGATCGTCGTGTTCCTCAACCTGTTCGCGATCGCGACGCGCAACCGGCTGCGTCGCAAGTACGCGACGTCCGCCGTGTAGCATGGGAACCCAAGGAGGCGTCATGGCCGGATCCGTCAGCGTCACCGCCGGGCTTCACCCGCCGACCTCGCAAGGCACTATGATGGAGACGGCGATGGTCGAGATCGAGCAGCTCAATCTCTGGTACGGGCTCAAGCAGGCGCTCACCGACGTCGCCATGTCCATGCCCAAGCACCGGATCACGGCCTACATCGGTCCGTCGGGCTGCGGCAAGTCCACGCTGCTCCGCTGCCTCAACCGGATGAACGATCTCGTGGACGGAATCAGGATGACCGGGAGCATCCGGATCGGCGGCGTCGACGTCTACGACCCCGGACAGGACGTGACGGAACTGCGCAAGCGCGTGGGCATGGTCTTCCAGAAGTCGAATCCGTTCCCGAAGTCCATCTTCGAGAATGTCGCCTACGGGCCCCGCATCCTCGGAGTGACGAACCGGTCCGACCTCGAAGGGATCGTGGAACGGAGCCTGCGGGCGGCGGCACTGTGGGACGAGGTGCACGACCGGCTCCAGGAGTCGGCGCTCGGCATGTCCGGCGGCCAGCAGCAGCGCCTGTGCATCGCGCGGGCCATCGCTGTCGAGCCGGACGTGCTCCTGATGGACGAGCCCTGCTCCGCCCTCGACCCCATCGCCACCGCCAAGATCGAGGAGCTCATGCTCGAGCTCAAGGACAGCTATACCATCGTGATCGTCACGCACAACATGCAGCAGGCGGCCCGCGTGAGCGACTACACGGGCTTCATGCTCCTGGGCGAGCTGGTGGAATTCGGCGTGACGCGGGAGCTGTTCACCAATCCGCGGAACAAGAAGACTGAAGACTACATCACCGGCCGGTTCGGTTAAGGAGCGCGCCATGCAACGGCATTTCCACGAGGAGATCGAGACGCTGAAGCAGACCCTGCTCGCCATGGGCGGCCTGGTCGAGGATCAGATCCGCCACGTGATGCGCGCCCTCGTCGAGCGGGACGATGCCCTCGCCCAGGAGGTCATCGAGCGCGACCAGCAGGTCAACGCCTACGACGTCGAGGTGGACGAGACCTGCGTGAGCCTCCTCGCCCTTCACCAGCCCGCGGCCGGCGACCTCCGCTTCATCACGACGGCCATGAAGATCGTCACCGACCTGGAGCGCATGGGCGACCAGGCCGTCAACATCGCCCAGCGGGTGCTGGAGCTCAACCGCGAGCCGCAGCTCAAGCCGTACATCGACCTGCCGCGCATGGCCGAAAAGGCCCAGCGCATGGTCAAGGAGAGCCTGGACGCCTTCGTCGCGCGCGACACGGAGCTCGCCCGGCGGGTCTGCGCCGAGGACGCCGAGGTGGACGCCCTCAAGGAGCAGATCTTCCGCGAGCTCCTGACCTTCATGATGGAAGACGCCCGCACCATCCCGAGAGCGATCCGGCTCATCCTGATCTCACGCTTCCTCGAGCGACTGGCGGACCACGCGACCAACATCGCCGAGATGGTGATCTACCTGGTGGACGCGAAGATGGTCCGCCACACGCTCGCCTGATGCCCTGGGTGTATGCTGGAAGCGTGAGTCCTGAACGACGCTACCAGCTTCAAAACCTGGAGGCCAATCGCAAGATCGACGCCCTTCTCGAGCACCTGCGCGTGCCGGGTGAGACGTGGCGGTACGAGTCCGAGCTGGTCACCACCGCGCTGAAGCTCTTCGAGGACGGCGCGCAAATCGCCGATCTCAAGATCGCCAGCGCCGCCTTGAAAGAGCTTCGCTACGGCTTCAAGGTCTTCGCCCCGTATCGGAGCGTGCCCAAGGTCACGGTCTTCGGCTCGGCGCGCACGCCCGCCGACCATGCCGTGTCCGAGCAGGCACGAAGCTTCGGGAGGCGGATGACCGAGTCGGGATGGATGGTCATCACCGGGGCGGGGAGCGGCGTCATGGGCGCCGCGCAGGAGGGCGCAGGGCGCGAACGGTCGTTCGGCCTGAACATCCGCCTTCCATTCGAGCAGGACGCCAATCCCTGGATAGCGGACGACCCCAAGCTCATATCCTTCAAGTACTTCTTCACCCGCAAGCTCTTCCTGGTCCGCGAGGCCTGGGCGATGGCCTTCTTCCCGGGCGGCTTCGGAACCGGCGACGAGGTGTTCGAGACGCTGACGCTGATCCAGACGGGCAAGGCCGAGATCGTTCCCGTGGTCCTCGTGGACCATGCCGGCGGGAGCTACTGGCGCCGGTGGGCGGAGTTCGTGCAGGAGGAGATGGCGGGGACGGGCATGATCTCGTCCGAGGACATGGGTCTCTTCCGCGTCGTCGACAGCGCGGAAGAGGCAGCGGCGGAAATCGAGGGGTTCTACCGGGTCTTCCACTCTCACCGCTATCTGGGCGACAACCTCGTCCTTCGCCTGCGCCGCGCGCTGCCGCCGGCGGCCGTGTCGGAGATCTCGCTGCGCTTCTCGGACATCCTGAAGGGTCCCGCCGAGCAGGCTCCCCACGCCCTCGAAGGCGAGCGGGGAGAGTTCCAGGAGCTGCCGCGTCTGGTCCTGCCGTTCAATCGGAGCGGCTTCGCCCGCCTCCGCGCCCTCATCGACTTCGTCAACGCCAGCTAGTCGGCTTCGGGGCGCTCCTCGGTCATCTGGCATTGCGTGCAGACCCAGGTGCGCACGAGTGCCATGCGGCGGGGATCGCGGCGGAGGGTCCACGGAATGAGCCCGATGGCGCCGCAGCGCGGGCAGCGCTCCGCCTTCTGGCCGGGGTGCAGCTCCGAGGGCAGCCACGGGACTTTGAGTGTCATGCGGGGGAGCTCATACGCGGGTAGTCATGCGCGGGCCGTCATGCGTCGATTGTAGCGTAAACTCCCGGCGTGCCCGCCGCTTACATCGCCCTGATCCTCGGCAACATCGTCTACGGCTCGAGCTACGTCGTGGGCCGTATCGTGCTCGGACACATGGGGCCGGCCACCCTCGCGCTGCTCCGCCTCCTCATCGGCTCGCTCGTCCTCGTGCCGCTGGCGCTGGCCCAGCGGCGGGACGGCATCCGGCTCTCCCGCGCCGATCGCTGGAACGTCTTCTGGATGGGGCTCATCGGCTTCGCCGCCGCCTTCGCCTTCGGCAACTGGGGCCTGGCGCTCTCCACCGCCACCAACGCGGCGCTCCTGATCACCGTCGAGCCGGTGGCGCTCATCCTGTTCTCGCCCCTCGTCCTCGGGGAGCGTCTCACGCGGCGCGAGGGCATCGGCGCCGTGCTCACCGTGGTCGGCGCGGCCGTGATCGTGGTCAACGGAATCCCGGGCGTGAGCGTGGCCATCGTGCCCCACTGGCGCGGTGACATCCTGCTCGTGCTCTCGGGCCTGGCCTATGTCGCCTACTCGCTCTTCGGCCGCGACGTGCTGGCGCGCCATCCCGCGGTCCCGGTCAGCGCCTGGTCCATCCTCTGGGGCACGGCGGCCATGGTCCCGTTCGCGGCATGGGAGTGGGCGTCGGGGCAGCGGCCCGAGTGGACCCAGGCGGCCATTCTGGGGACTCTCTACCTGGGCCTCGTGATCACCGCCCTCGGGTACCTCTTGTGGAACTGGGCGCTCGAGCGCGTGGAGGCGCCGCGGCTGGCTGTCTTCGTCAATATCCAGCCGCTGGTCGGCACGCTGCTCGGGGTGCTCTTGCTGCACGAGGACCTCACCGTCTACACGGTGGCGGGTGGTCTTCTCATCCTGCTGGGCGTCCACATCGCCGTCCTAGCCAAGCGCTCGAAACACGCCCCATAGGATGCGGCCGAGAGCGCCAACGAAGCAGATGGGCCCTTATCGCCGGCCTGCTAGAATACCGACATGCGACGGGTGCGGGTGGGACTGGCCCAGATCAACCCGACGGTGGGCGCCATCGAAGCCAACGCGCGCCTCGTGGTGGAGTGGATGGGGCGGGCGAGGGCCGCGGGCTGCGACCTCGTAGCCTTTCCGGAGCTGACGCTCACCGGCTACCCTCCGGAAGACCTGCTCTTCAAGCCCGCCTTCATCGAGGCCAACCTGCGGGCGCTGGCCGACGTCGCCAGGCAGAGCCGGGGACTCACGGCGGTCCTCGGATTCGTGGACAAGCGCGACGACATCTTCAATGCCGCCGCGGTGCTCCACGACGGCGCGCACGCGGGCACCTACCACAAGCAGTACCTGCCGAACTACGGCGTCTTCGACGAGAACCGCTACTTCCAGTCCGGCACCGAGTCGCCCGTCTTTGCCCTGGGCGACACCACCATCGCCGCCAATATCTGCGAGGACATCTGGTACCCGACGGGGCCGACGACGCTCCAGGCGCTCGCGGGGGCGGAGCTGGTCGTGACGATCAACGGCTCGCCCTACCACGTGGGCAAGGCGCAGTTCCGGGAAAAGATGCTCGCCACCCGGGCCTCCGACGACATCGTGTGCCTCGCCTTCGTCAATACGGTCGGAGGCCAGGACGAGCTCATCTTCGACGGGCACTCCTTCATCTTCAACGAGAAGGGCGAGGTGGTCGCCCGCGGGCGCGCCTTCGAAGAAGATCTCGTGATCGCCGACCTCGACCTCGACCAGGTCTTTCGCGCCCGCCTGCACGACTCTCGGCGCCGGAAGGAAAAGCTTCGGAGCGAGACGGGCGCCAAGCGCATCTCGCTGCCCGCCCTGCCGCCGAGGGACAAACCCAAGCTACCCGTCCACGAAGTCGAGGCCCTTGAGGCCATCGAGGAGGTCTACCGGGCCCTCGTGCTCGGCACACGCGACTACGTCACCAAGAACGGCTTCAAGCACGTGGTGATCGGGCTCTCGGGCGGCATCGATTCCTCGATCGTGGCCGCCATCGCCGTGGATGCGCTCGGCGCGGCCAACGTCACCGGCGTGACCATGCCGTCGCCCTACTCTTCG
>WNFO01000153.1_pt1 | contig 46299 bp, 41 predicted proteins | sample 5400251 | NCBI WGS metagenome assembly WNFO01 (sample SAMN13153354, study PRJNA577476) | soil metagenome | isolation source: 100 cm saprolite under Madrone tree | place: USA:California | collected 2016-06-14 | reverse complement strand
TGGCGGGCCGGAGCAATCCGATCAGGTGCCGCAGGAGCGTGCTCTTGCCGCAGCCGCTGGCGCCCATGATGATGAAAATCTCGCCGCGAGCCACGGCGAAGTTCAGATCGTGCTGGATGACGAAATCGCCGTAGGCCATGGTCAGGTCCACGACGCGGATGCGGGGCGGATCTCCTGCGGCCGTACCGCTCGAACCCCCGAGGCTAGAACCCAATGACATCGTAGACCACGGTCAGGATGGCGTCGGAGACGATGATGAAGACGATGCCGGTGACGACGGCCGACGTCGCGGCCAGCCCCACCGCGGCCGAGCTGCGGCCGGACTGCATGCCGCGCAGGCACCCCGCGATGGCAATGAGCACGCCGAAGACCGCGCTCTTGATAAGCCCGGCGGCGAAGTCGGAGAGCGACACGGCGGCCCAGGTGTGGTTCCAGTACGGAATGATGCCGACCTTGAGCATGCCGACCCCCACCACGGCGCCCCCCGCAATGCCCACGAGGTCCGCGTAGATCGTCAGGAGCGGCATCATGAGGATGAGGCCGAGCATGCGTGGCAGCACGAGGAACTCGAAGGGCGAGATGCCCATGGTGCTGAGCGCGTCGATCTCCTCGTTGACGCGCATCGTCCCGAGCTGCGCAGCGTAGGCCGCGCCCGTGCGCCCCGCCATGATGATGGCCGCCATCATGGCGCCCATTTCCCGCGCCATGCCGATGGCGACGAGGTCCGCGATGTAGATCTGGGCGCCGAACTGGCGAAGCTGGATAGCGCCCACGAAGGCCAGTATCAGGCCGATCAGGAAGCTGATGAGGGAGACGATGCCGAGCGCGTTCGCTCCCGCCTCCTGGATGTTGAGCAGGAGATCGACGCGCCGGAAACGCGCGCGGCCGGCCACGGCGCGGGCGAGCGCCAGGGAGGACTCGCCAATGAACGTGATCATCTCGAGCGCTCCCGACGCCGCCGCGATGGTCGCCCGGCCGATTCGGGCCAGCGGAGGCTGAGCCGCGCCGCCGCGCTTCGTATCGCGCTCCGGTACCGCCGCGGCCAGGTCGAGAAGCTTGCGGACGCCTTCGGGAAGGCCGGAGCGGTCCACCGTCATGCCCCGGGCCGTCGCCGCCTCCAGCACTTTGAGAATACAGACAAGAAACCCCGTGTCCCATGCGGTCACCTCGCGCGCGTCGAACGCGAGGCGCCGCGCCGACGGCTGGGCCCCCAACTGCGCGTCCACCTCGGCGGGAGACGGCAGGCCGTCCTGCATGCGCCAGGAGCCGGAGAGCCTGAGCACGTGCCCTTCCGGGGTCGTATCGAAACTCCACTGCCAGGACGTGACTTCGGTGCCTTCGGTATGCGCAGCCGCCATCGCGGGGCTAGGCTATCACAGCGGCTCACGCAGCGTCGAACCGAGGGGTTGCGGTATGCTGGCGATCGACATGGCACGGATGTCGGGCGAGGTCGTGATCTGTGGCGCGGGCATCGCGGGAGTCGCCGCCGCGTATCACCTGGCGGTGCGACGCGGCGTGCGCGACGTCGTGCTGGTGGACGAGCGACCCCCGCTCACGCTGACCAGCGACAAGTCCGCCGAGTGCTACCGCAACTGGTGGCCCGGCCCGGGCGACGACATGGTCGCGGTCATGAACCGGAGCATCGACCTCCTCGAAGAGCTCGCTCTCGAGAGCGGCAATGTCTTCCGGCTCAACCGGCGCGGCTATCTTTTCGCGACGGCAGAGCCCGGGCGTGTCGACAGCTTCGTCCGGGCCGCGGACGAGTCGGCCGCTCTCGGCGCGGGGCCCGTGCGTCGACATGCGATGGCCTCGAGCGACTACCGGCCCTCGGCGGCCGACGGGTTCGATTTGGCGCTGAGGGGCACCGACCTCATCACCGAGCCCTCGCTCATTCGCCGTCACTACCCGTGGCTGGCCACGGACACCATCGCGCTCCTCCACGCCCGCCGCTGCGGCTGGTTCAGCGGCCAGCAGCTCGGCATGTATCTGCTCGAGCGCGCGCGCGAGCACGGCGTGCGGCTCGTCGAGGGGCGCGTGGAGCGCATCGATACTGCGGGCGGGCGGGTGGGCGGCGTCGAGGTGCTGGGGCCGGGCGGCACGCAGACGATCGGGACGGCGCGCGCCGTCCTTGCCGCCGGGCCCTACATGAAGGACGCGGGCAGGCTGATCGGTGTCGACCTGCCGCTCTTCTGCGAGCTCCACGCGAAGATCGCCTTCAACGACACGCTCCGCGCGATGCCCCGCGGCGCGCCGATGACTCTCTGGGCCGATCCCATGACCATCGCGTGGTCCGGGCAAGAGCGCGCCGAGCTGGCGGCTTCCGCCAGGCACCGGCGTCTCGTCGAGGAGCTCCCTCCGGGCGCGCACGGCAGGCCCGAAGGGGCGGGCGAGAGCACCTCCGTCCTCGGCGTCTGGACCTACGACGCCGAGCCGCTGGATCCGGTCTTTCCGCCGCCGTTCGATCCCGCTCACCAGGAGGTGGTCCTGCGCGGGATGGCGCGGATGATTCCGGCCATGGCGCCCTACGTGGAGCGCATGCCGCGCTGTTTCGTGGACGGCGGCTACTACACGAAGACCCAGGAGAATCGCTTTCTCGCGGGCCCTCTGAGCGTCGAGGGCGCGTACATCATCGGCGCCCTCTCGGGCTACGGAATGATGGCGTCCAACGGCGCGGCGGACCTCCTCGCCGACTACATCGCCGACCGCCCCCTGCCCCGCTATGCACCGGCCTTCCGCCTCGACCGCTACGACGACCCCGAGTACAAGAAGCTCCTCGGGACCTGGGGTGACTCCGGCCAGCTCTGAACGTGACCCAGGAAAAAGTTACCCGCGAGCGGGTAGGACTTACTGTGTCGACCGGTTCAGGACGGACGCTCCAGCTCTCCCGTTCGGCGGAAGGCCGCGTGAAACAAGGACATGCCCCGGCGGCACATTTCCTGCTCATTGGGTCAAAGGGCTTGTGACCGGGCAAGAGCCCGGAGGGATGGCGTTTCGGAAGTCCTCAACCTGGATCGATCGAGGAAGGAGTGTGACTATGGCCGGGGGAAACTGGAACAATCCATGGAAGCTGACGACCATCGCCCTGGCTCTAGTCGGAGCGACGGCGCTTGCGACAGGTCTGGTCGTGGCGAACCGGACCGGGAAGGCCGCCGACAAGCAGGCGACGGTGGCTGACAAGCAGCCGGCTAACGTCACCGCGCCAGGAAGCGCAGCTCCGCGTGTGGCGCAGGCCCCGGCGGCGCCGACGACGCCGGCCGTGCCGACCCAGTCGGCGATCGCCGCGTGCAACCAGGCAGCGGCAACCCAATCAGGTCACCGTGACAAGACCGTCGACACCGTCAAGGACGCTGGGATCGGCGCTATCGCGGGCGCCGCGGTCGGCGCGGCAGGCGGTGCCATCGCGGGTGGTGGCAAGGGCGCCGGCACAGGCGCGGCCATCGGAGGACTCGTGGGCGCCGGCGGCGGCACGCTCTACGGGTTGAACGAGAATCAGAAGCACGACCAGCGCTACCGCGACGCCTACGCGTCCTGCATGCGCTCGCGCGGCTACACCGGCTAGTCTTGCAGCAGCCCGCGGCACCCCGAGGCGTACTACGGTACGTCGAGGGGTGCCGCAAGGCCGCCCACGAAGCTGACGGGCCATTTCCGATCGGCCCGCGCTAGCGGCCAGTGAATGGAGGCGTTATGGCTCTGCCATGCAGCACGTGTGGAGCGGCGGTCCCGCATACTTTCGAAGCGCTCGGTTGCATCCAGTGCGGCCGCGCCTGCTGTCCAGACTGCGGCGTTCTGATGGAGTCGGCCTGGTACTGCGCCCGCTGCGCGGAGTCCCTGATCGAGCTGCAGCCGCCGCACACGTCTCGTCCCTAGGGCGTTGGTTCGGCGGCCGGTCCTCTTCGCGCAAGCGCTATCGCCGCCGATGCGCCCTTTTCAGCCGCCGGAGGCGGCCGGGCTTCCCGCGGGCACCTGGTAGAGGTACTCGCGGAGGTGCTGGACCTCCTCGTCCTTGTCGTGAATGACCGCCCGCATCAGGTCCCGGATCGAGATCATCGACAGCATCCTCGCCCCGCTCGTCACGAGCAGATGGCGTATCCCGGCGTCGTCCATGGCGCGCATGGCCGACTCGTGGTCCATGTCGGCGTCGGCCGTGATCACGCACCCGGTCATGACCGCACCGATCGCGGTCGAGGCCGGCACCAGGCCTTGGTGCAACACGCGACGTATCACGTCGCGCTCGGAGAGGACCCCGACGAGCTTGGTGCCGTCCAGCACGATCACGATGCCGACATTGTGCTCGGCCATCAGGCGCACCGCCTCGGATACCGTGGCCGCCTTCTGCACGGTGAAGAGAAACCCTGATCGCATGATGTCACGCAGTGTTTTCATCGCTCAGCCTCCGTAGCATGGCCGGGCTTGGCACCGGTGGCGGTCGAGGCCGCCAGGGTGGTAGCCGGCTCCTCGGGAATGCTGGACAGCTCGCCGAGAAGCAATCCGGCCCAGCGGTAGATGTTGTGCTCTCTCACCGTCTGGTGCATTCGGGACATGCGGGCGCGCTGCTCCTCGGTCGGCATCTCGACCGCTCGGCGGATGGCGTCGGCCACGCCGTCGAGGTCGTACGGGTTGACGAGCAGCGCGTCACGCAACTCGGACGAAGCGCCGGTGAACTGGCTCAGGATGAGCGAGCCTCCGTCCTCGCGGACCGAGACGAACTCCTTGGCGACGAGATTCATGCCGTCGTGAAGCGAGGTGACCAGGCAGAAGTCGGCGTGACGGTAGAAGGGCCAGATCTCCCGGTGATCGTGATGGCGCTTGACGTAGTGCACGGGCCGCCACTTTCGCGTGCCGAAGCGCGTGTTGACATCGCGGACCGCGGCGTCCACCTCCGCGTCGATCTCCTGGTAGCGGGTGATGCTGGAGCGGCTCGGCGCCGCCAGCTGGACGACGACGAGGCGTTCCCGGTACTCGGGGCAACGCTCGAAGAAGCGCCCGACGGCCCGGATGCGCTCGGGCAGACCCTTGGTGTAATCGAGGCGCTCGACGCCGACGCCCAGGAACTCGCAGGAAATCCCGAGCGAGCGCAGGAGGTCTTCCCGGGTGACTCGTGGCGGATTCGGCACGAACTCCGGCGCCACGCTGATCGGAAACGGCTTGACGAGCGTCGTCCGCTGCCCGCGCGTCACGGCGAACTGCTCCCACTCCACCCGCGCTTCGATGGCCCGCTCGGCCGTCTCGAGGAAGTTGTTGCAATAGTACTGGGTGTGGAAGCCGACGAGGTCGGCCCCGAGCATGCCCAGCAACAGCTCGTGTTGCCACGGACAGATCCCGAAGGCCTCGGCGTTCGGCCACGGAATGTGCCAGAAGATGGCGACGCGGGCGTCCGGGCGCTGCCGCTTGATGAGCGCCGGCAGCAGCGCGAAGTGGTAGTCCTGGATGAGGATGAGGGGTGAGTCGACGTCCGCGGCCTCCTCGAGCACGGCCGCGGCGAATTTCTCGTTGACCGCCGTGTAGTGGGCCCAGTCCAGCGGACGGAACTGCGGACGCGTGTGCACGAGATGGCAGAGGGGCCAGAGGCCCTCGTTGGCGAAGCCCGAGTAGTAGCCCGCCTGCTCCTCCTTGGTGAGCCAGATCCGGCGCAGCGTATAGCGCGGATCGTCCTGCGGCAGGCCGAGCCGGCCCGTCTCGTCCGCCGTCTCGCGATCCGCGTCGCCGCTGGCCTGCGCCACCCAGACGCCGCCGCAGGCTCGCATCACGGGCTCCATGGCCGTCACGAGACCGGAGGCCGGCCGCTCCGGCTCGATCCGCCCGTCGCGCCAGACATGGCTCAACGGCTCGCGGTTCGACACCACGATGAGCGGAGAGCCGCCGAGGCGCAGCTTGACGAACTGCTTGAGCCTCTCCTCGGTCCAGAGCGTCTCGCCCGACAGCCGCAGCGCCGCCTCCTCTTCCGCAGCGGCCTGGGCGCGGTGCAGGCTCTTGGCCAGGACCGAGACTTCGCGCGCCATCGGACCGAAGAGCTTGGAGTCCGAGAGCTCGAGCGGCCCCGCGGGGGGCCCGCGGCGGAGGGCTTTCGTCCAGCGGGCCAGGCTGGCGAGCGGCCGGATCACGGTCATGCGGACGATCAGCAGGGCGATTGCCGAGAGGACGAGCACGAGGACAAGGAACCGGACACCGTTGGTCTCCCAGATCCGCCACTCGGCCGCGGCCAGCGGCCTCGCGTCGAGGGCGACGAGAAGCAATCCGATGATCCGATCGTCCCGCTGGACGGGACTGACGTGGACATAGGCTGGAGGACCGGGCAGGCGCGCAAGCCCACGCTGCGTTCCCCTGGTATTGAGGGCCGCCACCACGTCTGGATAGGCTTGCGTCACCACCGAGTCCATCTCAGGCGTCGCGGCCAGGAGCGCTCCGTTGCGGTCGAAAAAGGCCATGCTCTGCCCACGCCGGCTGAACTTTGCGAGGAGCCGCTGGAGCGCGGGCCGGCTTCCCCGAGCGAGCGCGGGCTCAGCGGCCTCCTTCAGCGCCTCGCTGAGGACAGCCGCACGCTGCTCGAAGCCTTTGAGCAGGCTCCGCCGCTCCTCGACCGCCTGTAGATAGGTGAAGCCTCCGATGACGACGAGGGCCGTGAGCCAGATGGCGCCGATGAGACGCGCCGCGACGCTCATGGGGCCGGCCGCCAGCCGACCATGGCCGCGAGACGCTCGAGGAGCCGGTGCACAGCCTCCACCCCCTCGAGGCGATACGTCGCGCGAGACGCGACGTCCGGCGGCCCGACGCGAACCGTGATGGCCTGGCCCAGGAGCGCCTCGAAGGCCAACTCATCCGTCCAATCGTCACCCATATAGAGGGACAGCATGGGCGGCGTCAGAGCCTGGAGCGCCCACGCGCGGATCTGCAGAGCGCAGTGCCCTTTGCTCCAGGCCACCTGCGGCAGGATCTCGATGGCCTTCGTGCCGTGGAAGATCTTGAGGCGACCTCCCTCGTTCTGGATGGCCTGCGCCAGCTCTACCTCGACTCTCTGCCGCGCCTCGTCCGGCACCTCGCGGTAGTGGACGGTGATGCCGAGTCGCTTGGTCTCCACGCGCATCCCCTCGATGCCTTCGGCCTGCCGCACGAGCGCCTCGCCCAGCGCCCGCACCGTCTGCTGCTGCGCGAGCGCCTCGGGGTGGCTGAAGGCGATGCCGGGTCCGTCGATCTGGAGGCCGTGGCAGCCGGCGTAGACCGCGCCGGGTACCCCGACGCGGGCGGAGACATCGCCGAGGTCCCGGCCCGAGATGATGGCCAGGCGGACCTGCGGCGCTCGAGCGAGCGCGGAGAGGTGGCGCTGCGCGCGTTGCACAAGGGAGGCTTCAGAGGGGTTCGGCACGTGAGGGGTCAGCGTGCCGTCATAATCGGTCATCAGCAGGAGGCTGCGACCGTCGCTGAGCCATTCCCCCAGCCAGTCCGTGAGCACTTGAGAGTCTTCACTCGGGTCTGCTCGCATGAACGATCCATGGCGCAACGGTCATGCCAGAACCCGTTTGGTACCGCTGTTGGATAACGTCCCGCGTGGCGCGGACTTAGAAGGGGGCTTGCTTCGGCGCCCCGGGGGAGCAGGTAAGAGTTACCCGGGGCCTGGAAAGGATTTACACGGCGTCGCATAACGGGCCGGGTCAGCGCGGCCGCTTGCTCAGCTCATCTGCCAGGATAAACGCCTTGTCGGCAAGGGTAAACGCGCGCTGGATATCCTTGGCCTGAAGCGCCTCGTGGGCCTTGTCGAGGAAGCTCTGGACGGTCCGCAGACTGTCCTGCTGAGCGGAGGCGAGCTTGGTCGGGTCGATCTGGCGCAGGCGCCGCTCGGCGCCGTCAAGACGCTGCTGCGTATCGGCGCGGAGCCGTTGCTCGTCCGCGGTGCTCAGCACGGGCGACAGCACGGGCGCCGGCGAAACGTCGGCCGGAGGCGTCGGCGCCACGGGTGCCGGCGCGGTGGGACGGGGCGGAGCTGGAGGCGTGACCCGCGGCGCGGGCGCCACTGGTGGATCCGGAGGGATGACGCGCGGCGCGGGTTCCACCGGGGGGGGCGTCGCTCGCTGGGCCGGCTCATCGGGCTCTCCGGCCCGCGCCGCCGGCTGCGCGAGCAGGGGCGTGGGCTCGAACCAGCTCTGCATCGTCGCGCAACCCGTGAGACCCAGGCAGGCCGCGGCAAGGAGCACCGCGAGCCTCACCGCGCCTCCCTGAACGGCAGCCGAACCGTCATGGTCGTGCCCCGCCCGATCTGGCTCCGCACGTCGATCGAGCCGTCGTGCATCTGCACGATCCGGTACACCACCGAAAGCCCGATGCCGGTACCCTCGGGCTTGGTCGTGTAGTAGAGCGTGAAGATGCGCTCGACCTCCTCGGGCGCTATGCCCACACCCTCGTCCGCCACCTCGACCAGCAGCGTCTGACCCTCGGCCCGGGCGCCGACCGTGACCACGCCAGCCTTCGGCATGGCCTGGCAAGCGTTCTGGATGAGATTGAGCAGGACCTGGCGGAGGAGCTCTTCGTCCCCCTCGACGGGCGGCAGCCCCGGCGACACCTCGATGGAGAAGCGTATGCCCTGGCTCTGCCACTCCGCCTCGACCAGCACCACGGCGCTCTGGAGCAGGGTCGCGACCTCGATGGGCTTGAACTCCAGCTCGTGCGGACGCATGAAGCGCAGGAACCCCTGGACGACCCGGTCGAGGCGCCGGATCTCGCTGCCGATCACTTCCAGGCTCTGCTGCACCTCCGGGGGAGGCGTGTCCAGACGCTCTTTGAGGAGCTCGAGATGGATCATCATGGCGTTCAGTGGGTTCTTCACCTCGTGAGCCACCCCGGACGTGAGCCGGCCGAGCGCCGCCAGCCGCTGCGAGTAGCTGACGAGGGACTGGACGGTCACGTGCGCACGCTCGGAGAGCATGGCCAGGCGATCGGTCTCGAGCTGCTGCCCCAGGCGCTGGAGCTCCCCTGACAGCTCCTGGAACTCGTTGTGGGCGACCCGGGAGGGCGCGACCTCGAATTCCCCGCGTGCGAGCCGTCCGACTTCCCGCGACAGGGAGCGCAGGGGCTTGAGCATCAGCCGGGCCAAAGCCCAGGCGGCAAGCCATGCCAGCGGAAGCGCCACCGCCGCCAGGGTCAGGCTCTGGCGCAGCGCCGCGTTCACCTCGCGACGGAGGAGCGTCGTGCTGAGCCCGAGCCGGATGCTCCCGAACGGCGCCCCGTTCAGGTTCATCGGCAGCACGACCTCGTACGTCTGCCCGGCGTGATAGAGGGTGAGGAAGCGCGCGACGGCGTTCTCATTCAGAAGGGTGTCGAGGGTCGGAAGGGCCGGCACCACGGTCCCCTCGCGCGGCCGCTCCGTGTGGACGATGATCCGGCCCGCGCGGTCGGCCATCAGCGCGTACAGCAAGTGGGGCGAGTAGCCGACGCTGGCGTCAAAGAAGCCACGCAGCTCGCCGTCCCCCCGGAGCAGATCCTCCGGGTCCCCTCGCGTCCCCCGCAGGATCGCGCGGCTGCTCTGGGCGTAGATCTGTCGGGCCACCAGCTCTGCCTGGCGCCCCGCCTCCTCCACCACGACCCGGGTCAGCTGCGCCAGGTGCACGGCCGTCGTCACCGCCACCAGCAGCAGCGCGACGAGACTGACCGCGACCGCCTCCTTGACACCGATCCCCAGATGCAGCCTCCTCACGCTCCGTACGCCTTCAACTTGTTGTGCAGCGTCTTGAGGCTGATGCCAAGGACCTGCGCGGCTCGCGTCTTGTTGTTGTCTTGAGATGCCAACGTGCGCAGGATGAGCTGCTTCTCAGCTTCCTCGAGGCTCGTCCCGATCGGCACGGCCAGCGGGCTCTCGGAGCCTGCCGGGAGGGCCTGAGCCGGGGCGCCATGAGGGGGCCCGGACACGGTGTCCGAGCCCTCGCGCGCGGGCAGCTCGGACAGGTGCTCGAGGCCGATGCGCTGCTCGCGGCAGACGATGACCGCGCGCTCCAGGGAGTTCCTGAGCTCGCGGACGTTCCCGGGCCACGGCGCGGCCTGGAGCGCCGTCTCCGCGGCGGCGTCGACGCCACCGATGCGCTTGTCGTATTTCGCGTTGAACTCCGCGATGAAAGCCTCGATGAGGAGCGGGATGTCCTCACGGTGTTCGCGGAGCGGTGGCAGGGCCAGGCTGACGACGTTCAGGCGATAGTACAGGTCCTCGCGAAACGACCCATCTCGCAGGGCCTTTTGGGGATCCTTGTTCGTGGCCGCCAGCACCCGCACGTCCATCTTGACCTCGGCGCGGCCGCCCAGCCGCCTGACCGCACCGCCCTCGAGGACACGGAGGAACTTGGCCTGCGTGGCCGGATTCATCTCGGCGATCTCGTCGAGGAACAGCGTGCCCTGATGTGCGAGCTCGAAGCAGCCCGCCCGACGCTCGAGCGCGCCGGTGAAGGCGCCCTTCTCGTGGCCGAAGATTTCGCTCTCGAGCAGCGTCTCGGGAATGGCCGCGCAGTTGACGGCGACGAATGGCGCCCGCGCGCGGGGCGAGAGTTCGTGGATGGTCCGCGCCACGAGCTCCTTGCCCGTGCCGCTCTCCCCGGTGATCAAGACCGGCGCCGGCGTGGGCGCAGCCATCTCGATCATGCGGTACAGCGCCTGCATGGCGGGCCCGGTGCCCACGATCCGCCCCACACCCATGACCTGCCTGAGCTGCCTGCGCAGCAGCGCGACCTCACGCACCGCCTCGCTGCTGGAGGCGGCCTTGGGGATGAGCAGCTTCAGGCGCGCCACGTCCACGGGCTTGGTCAGATAGTCATAGGCGCCGTCCTTCATGGCGGCCACTGCCGTCTCGATTGTGCCCTGTCCGGTCAAAAGGATGACCGCGGCAAAGGGCACCTCGTCCCGCAGCGACTTCAGGAGCGCATGACCGTCCAGACGGGGCATGACGAGATCGGTCAACACCACGGACGGCAGCACTGCGACGGCCTTCTCGAGGGCCTCTTGGCCGTCGGCGGCCTCCTCGACGGCATAACCCCAGCCGGAGAGCAGCGACACAAGGCCCCGGCGGGCCGCGGTCTCGTCATCGACTACAAGGATCTTGAGGCCCATGGGCTCCATATCGCCTCGCAGGGTACTCCAGACAACCCGAAGTGTGCTGGAATCCTCTACACAGGCTGTGCCAGTCTGGGGAAGGTCGTCAAGCGTCCGCTAAAACAACCCTTTCGGCTTCGGAAAACCCTGTCCTGCGCCTCCGGTTGCGCCGCGCGGTAATGATTACACAGCCAGGTGTAAGGATTACCGCCCTCTAACGCCGATGCGCTAACATTGGGACCGCCCAGGAGTCGAATTCGCAAGGTTTGGCGCTGGCGTATAGGTTGCACTCCGAGTTGGAGCTTCGCCATCAACCCTAGAAGAAGGAGAGCACAATGCATCGGATGACAAGGCTGGCCCTGTTTGTGCCCGCCGTGCTCGTGGCCGTCTCGGGCTGCGCCACCAAGGACTGGGTCCGCGACCTCATGGGCAAGAAGGAAGTCGAGATCGGTCAGCGGATGGATGGGCTCGGCGGGGAGATCAAGACGACCCAGGCGAATCTCGGTGAGACCACTCAGGTCGCGCGGGGCGCGAGTGAACGCGCCGACGCTGCCACGACGCGGGTGGGGAACGTGGACGGCCGCCTCACGCGCCTCTGGTCGAACCGCTACAACCAGAAGGCCGTGGACACAGTCGAGGTCTATTTCGGCTTCGACAAAGCCGACCTGTCCGATGGCGCGCAGACGGCGCTCCTCGGCGTGGTCAAGGAGCTCCAGGCCAGCCCGACCCTGATCGTGAGGCTCGGAGGCTTCACTGACCCCACCGGCACGCGCGACTACAACTACGGCCTCGCCCAGCGACGCGTCGAGGCGGTCAGGCGCTTCCTCGTCGACAAGGGTGTGGAGCTGTCCCGCGTGCAGGCCATCGGCATGGGCCCGCTCGAAGACCGCAACATCCCCGAGGAGAAGAAGCGCCGCGTCACCGTCACCCTGATGACCGATCTGGACTAGCCGCGACGCGCGCGCGGACAGCCAGGATCTGGCACACACGATGCACACTGTTGTCGGCAGGGAGGTGTCACCGATGCGATGGAATCGATGGACACGGGTCGGTTTCGCGCTTCTTGCCCCCATTGTCGTAGCCGTCATGCTCGCTGCGGGAGAGTGGTCGCAACCGCCCGCATCGGCGCAATCGGACCCAAAGGCGGCCGATGGAAAGGCGGCGCCCTCCGAGGTTGCCAAACCCAAGGGGGGCGCCTCAACCCAGAGCGCCCGACCCGAGCACGTCCGAGAGCTCCAGCAGGCGCTCACGAGCGCCGGCTATGATCCCGGGCCCATCGATGGAAAGCTCGGTCCCCGGACGAAGGCCGCCCTGCGGAAGTACGTCGCGGTACCCCCGCCCCAGGTCCCGAGCCCGGCGGACAAGGTCATCTCGCAGTTCAGGTCGTCGAATGAGGTGCGCCAGGGCCAGTAAGCATCGGCCGCGAGCGGGCCACGGAACTCATTGGCGGGAGGTGCCCCATGGTCTTCCTGTACACGCTGTTCGGAGTGCTCGGAGCTGCGGCAATGATCTTCACGGTCCAGAACCCGGATCCCGTCTCGGTGAATTTCCTCAACTGGCGGAGCGTGGGGATGCCCCTGTCCCTTCTGCTGCTCTTGGCGGTCTTCCTGGGTATCGTGGTCGCGTCCGTCAGTGCCTTCGCCAAGCAGATCGAGCTGAAGCTCAGGATTCGCCGCCTCGAGCAGCAGATCGCCAAGCTCTCCGCGCCCGCGAAGCAGCCTCGGCGCGTCGAGCCACGGCAGGTTGACCAGCCCCTCTCCGAAGCCTGAGCTTGTCAGGCGCGGGGCGAAGCGGCCGGGCGCGCGATCAGCGCGCCGCGCTACTGGCGGATCTCGGGGTGCCGTCGATCAGGTCGGCGTGACCCGTGTCGGTGAGGAAGCGCCGGATCTCGGCGAGCGGAGTCACCAGGGTCTGGCCCGGCATGGGCACATCGATGTACCACGGCGACTCGCTCCCCTGTGATGTCACGCGCGCCGTCCGATAGCCCTCGACGAGCCCGATCAGCCCGCCGCCGCGCGTTTCGTAGACTCCTCCGCCACTCGACCCGTAACTGACCGAGGCATCCACCATGAGGTGCGATGCCAACTCGCGGTCGGCAGCCTCGACCCCGTTCACCTGGCTCACGATACCGCCGGCGAGCACCATGTTGCGGCCCCACGGAAAGGTCAGGACCCAGATCTCTTCACCGAGCCTGGGTGCTTCCGCGGGGCGGGCGGGCACGCAGTCATGGCTCTCGGCGCGGAGCAGGGCCACGTCTACGTCGGCGGTCTCGCGATGCGCCATCACCACGGCACTGGCCTTCGTGCCCTCACCCCGCTGCCGGCCAAAGAGCAGGTAGATCGCCTTCTGTCCGGCGAGGCCCGCCACGGTATGGCCGCTCGTGAGTACGAAGCAGTCCGCGCGCTCGGAGGTGCCGGAAGCGGTGGACCGGGAAGCGATGATCACGCCCGAGCCCGTGCGGAAACGCCGGCCTTCCGGATGCTCGATCACGATCTGGACGGCGGAGGGCAGAACGCCCGCGAGCACGTCCTCGCGGCTGGGCACGCCCAGTCGCGCGATGGCGCAGCCATACCCGAGCGCGGCAGTCGCGACGATGATGACCAGCGGCCAACCGAGCGCTCGAAGCCTCGCTAGCATTTCGTCACGAACCTCCTGAGGTCCATGTTGGGCGATCCAGAACATCATAACATCAGCGTGCGCCACCCAGCACGCCTGCGCGCGTCGAGAGTGGCCAAGGTCTGAGCTCGGTGGCACAGCCCTTGCTCTTTTGTTGAAGCGGTTAGGGGCGAACGGTGTCGTCAGGCCAACAGTAGGAAAGGAGTACGGCATATGCGACGCGAAATCCGGAATATGGGCGCGACAGTCGTGATGCTCGGCATCATTGGGGGGCCCGGATACGTTCAGGCTCAGCAGTCCATGCCTGGTTCAATCGGCGTGCAGCCAAGCGCCTCCCTCGAGGGCACGGTCAAGAAGGTCAATCCGGCCACGAGTACCGTCGAGGTTTCCACCGATCGGTTTGGCCTCTGGGCAAAGAGCCTGGAGGTGAGCAGCGCCACGGACATCCGGGTTGAAGGCCGGAAGGCCAGCCTGGAGGACTTGCACGAGGGAGAGAAGATCAAGGCGTCCTATGAAACGCGCGTCGGGAAAAGCTTCGCCACCAGCATCGAGGTGATAGCGACGCCTTAACCCATCCCCACCAGGCGTGAATGTGCCAATACGTCGGACTACGATCGCGGAGTCCGCGCGGGCTGCGTCCCAGGCGCGCTGAACTCCGCCTCGTGGGCCCGCATCCGCCGGGCGAGCTCGGGATACGAGGCGGTCCGCATGATCCGGTCGAACTGGGTGCGATAGTTCGAGACGAGGCTGATGCCCTCCACGAGCACGTCGTAGGCGAGCCAGCGGTCGCCGCGGCGGATGAGACGGTAGTCGATGGGAATCTCGGTTCCCTGCTTCGTGACGAACTTTGTCCTGACGGTCGCGGTGTCGCCGTCGGTCGAGTCGCCCACGTAGACGACCGGCTCCCCGCTGTACTGCTCGATCCTCGTGATATACGACCGCTCCAGCAGATCGGTGAACAACGATGTGAACTCCTGCCGCTGGCTGTCGGTCAGGCTCTGCCAGTGCTGGCCCAGCGCGCGCTTGCCGGTCTCCGTGAAGTCGAAGATGGCCTCCGCCTGCTTGCGAATCGCGGCCCTCCGCTCGGCCGCCATCGACTCCTGCTTGAGCTTCGGGTCCTGGAGGATCCGGATCACCTGATCGATGGATCCCTTGAGCTGCTCCGTGGGCGCTCCGGCCCACACCTGCGCGGAGAAGAGACACAGCAGGCCCGCCGCGAAAATCGCCAGCGCGCGCCGCGCCAATCCGTCCACACGGCTCCGGTAAACTCGTGTGATCGACATATCACACCCCCATCGCTTCGTCACACTCCGACGAACTGGATGTGGATCTGCCGTTGGCGCGGGCCGTCAAACTCCGCAAGGAGAATCGACTCCGATCCGTCGAGCAGCAGGTCTCCGTCCGTGATGCCGAGGGCGACGCCGTGGCCCAGCAGGCTGGCGCGAAGGTGCGCGGTGGCATTGCCCCGCTCGCAGTCCGACAGGCGCGCATCGTTGTGCTTGTACCGCGCCCCGTCATCGACAAGGTCGCTCATCAAGTGCGCGAGGTCGTCGAGGAGCGCGGGCCGAAACTCGGCGATCAACACGGAGCAGGTAGTGTGCAGGCAGTTGGCTATGACGAGGCCGCTGCGTACCGCGCCGCCCTGGAGGGCGTCTCGCACCTGCGGGGTGATGTCGATGGCCTGCCGGTGCGTCTCGCTCGACACCGCAAAGGTTTGCCGCAGCACCTTCAGCCCGTCCCGCTGGGTCGTGGTCATGGCGCCGTCGTCTCCAGTTTTGGCTCTGTGACTGCGCTCGCGAGCACGACCTTCAGCTTCGCCACGTCCACCGGCTTCGGGAGATACGCGAAGGCGCCCTCGGCTGCAGCGACGAGAAGGCTGTTGAGACTGCTGTGCGCGGTGAGGATGATGACCGGCATCGCCGGCCTCGTCATCCGCACCGCGTCCAGCAGCTCGAGCCCGTTCATCACGGGCATCATGACATCGGTGATCAGGGCCGCCGGGCGCGCTGAGGCGATCTTCTCGAGAGCCACCCGCCCATTGGGCGCGGTCTCCACCTCGTATCCCCACGCTGCCAGCAGCGCTCGCAGCCCCGTCAGGGTGGATGAATCGTCATCCGCGACGAGAACTCGCGGGGCTATGTGCCCCGGTCCAGACGTGGCCGGCGGTAGCACGCTCGACGACCCCCCTAGGCGGCGTGCCTGAGCATCGCCGGATCCACCGATACCCGGTCCTCGATACGACAGGTCTTGCCGGTCCTGAGTGCCTCCCGCAGGGCAAGGTCCACCGCCGCCTGCCGCAGGCCGGCCCGCGGAGCCGTACCGGTCACCTCGACCATCACCGGTTTCCCGTTCCACAGCGGCATCCGCACCGTCGCGGTGATGGGGAGGCGCGACAGCAGCGGATCGGACATGAGCGCGTCGGAAATCCTCGCCTGAAGCGCCGCCGCCTCCTGCTCCCGTTTCTGCTTGCGATCGTAGAGCTTCACGCCGATGCCAACGATAAGCAGAAGTAGAATCACGGCCGACACGAGGACGAACCCCGTGCTCGCGTCCACAGCCTGCCCGGTCATGTGAGGGACGCCTGTCACCGGCGGCAGGCCCGTCCCCGCCGGGAGGTCCGCCGGCGCCGGGAGCCCCGGTTGAGGTGCCGGATTCGAAGGCGCCTGGGCCCAGGCGCGGCTCACGGTACTCGTCAGTCCGAACAACGTAAGTCGCTGTATCCAGTTCATGACGGTTACCTCCTTCCGCATGACTGGTTTTGCATCGGCCGTGCCACGGCGTGCGGCGTTGTATCGCCGCGGAGTTTCCCGTTTTTCTCCTCACGGACCGACCGGGCGCGGCCGCGACAGGGTCACTAATTCGGACCGAGTGTAAACTTTGCACACGGCGGACCCCGATCAGTGCTCGGCCATCTGGGCCGCTTCGCTCCTCCACCGCCGGGCCTTGTTGTGAAGGGTCTTGGGGGTAGTGCCGAGGATCGCGGCGGCGCGCGTCTTGTTGTTGTTCACCGAGGCCAGCGTCTTCTCTATCAGCTCACGCTCGCCCTTCTCCAGCGTCGTGCCCACGGGCAAGACGACCGCGCCGTTGTGATCCGCGTCGGGCGCCCGGTTCGACGAGAACGGGAGGCACCCGGGCGTGATCAGATCACCTTCGCAGCCGACGACCGCGCGCTCGATGACGTTGCGGAGCTCTCGCACGTTTCCGGGCCAGCCATGCTCGCGCAGCTGCGCCATGGCGGCGTCATCCGCCGCCCTGACCTGGCGATCGTACTTCGCGTTGAACTCGGTGATGAACGCCTCGACGAGGAGTGGAATGTCTCCGGTCCGGCGGCGGAGCGGCGGCAGAGAGATGCTCAGCACGTTGATCCGGTAGAACAGGTCCTCGCGGAGGGTCTTGTCTTGCACGGCCTGCGCGGCGTCCCGGTTCGTCGCCGCCACGAGCCTGACGTCCACCGACAGCTCCGTCTTGGCCCCGATTCGGCGTATGACGCCGTCCTGGAGGACGCGGAGATATTTTGCCTGGAGCGCCGGGCTCATCTCCGTGATCTCGTCCAGGAAGATCGTGCCGGCATCGGCCAGCTCGAAGTAGCCGGCTCTCCGCTCCAAGGCGCCCGTGAACGCGCCTCGCTCGTGCCCGAAGAGCTCACTCTCCAAGAGTGTTTCGGGAATAGCCGAGCAGTTGACAGCCACAAAGGGCCCCTTGGCCCGGGCCGACATCTGGTGAATGGTGCGTGCGACGAGCTCCTTGCCGGTTCCCGTCTCTCCGGTGACGAGGACGGGAGCCGAGCTGGCCGCGGCCAGCTCGATGAATTGATAGACCTCCTGCATGGAGGGGCTGATTCCCAGGAGCGCGCCAAACCCTCGGCTCTCCCTGAGCTGGCGACGCAGCAGGGTGACTTCCCGGAGTACCTCGACGCGCTCCACGACCTTTTCCAGCAGCACCCCGAGGCGCTGGGGGTCGACGGGCTTGGTCAGATAGTCGTATGCGCCGTCCTTCATCGCCGACACCGCGTCCTCCACGCTGGCGCGACCCGTGAGGAGGATCACGGCGGCGGCCGGCTCGAGGTCGGCCAGAGGTTTCAGGATGGCCAACCCGTCGACCTTCGGCATCATCACGTCCGCGATCACGACGCTGGGGTGGAACGCGCTGGCACGCTCGAGCGCGTCCTTGCCGTCTACGGCCTCCGCGACCTCGTAGCCCCACGTGGAAACGAGCGACGCCAGTCCGATCCGGGCGTCTTCCTCGTCGTCGGCGATGAGAACGCGGTGTCTCATGTCGTCACCTCATAGAGTCCTCAGGTTCATGCCATGAAAGAAGCGCCGCTCTCCCGGCGGCGCCGGCCTCCGTAGGCAGCAAGCGATGTGCCTAACCTGGAGCGTGGCGCCCTCGCAGCCGAATCTGCAGCAGGGAACGCGGGTTACGGCGAGCGGGTGGCCGAGAGCAGGGGTCGGGACCCAGCCCCGTCCCGGCACCTGAGTGGGTCCGCCTGAAATTTTTACCGTGCAAACTCGACCGATGGGAGTTTCTGTCCAGGCGGACTTCACAGTGTGGATCCGGGCGGTCCGCAATCAAAGCGAGCGGTTATCGGGCTCCTCCCGTGGCAACCGGCCCATGAAGCCTTGGCACGGGGAATGCCACCTATTCCTTGACAGAGGACCCACACATGCTTGAGTCGATCACTGATCTCTTGGCGTTGGCCGTAGGCTTGGTGGTCTTTTTCTTCCTCTGGCAGTCCTTTTCGAGCGACGAGCAGCTCGGGCGGGACCGCGACAGGCAACTGCGTCACGAAGATCGCGTGAGCGGGTCTGGATTGAACCGTCTGTCGCGTGGGTGACAGCGAGAGAGACTCACGACCCTCCTGGCCATGGGCATGGCGGGCTGGCAGGCGGTTCCGCTCACGCCCCGTTTGATCGCGCCGATCGCCCTCGCGGTCGGAGTGGTCTGCATCGCCTTGGCTCTCCGCGTAGTCCTCTTGAGGCGGCTGGCTCGCGCTACGGACGCGGCGGGCTTGGGCTCGCTGTCCTGGGATGCGCGGATGCCGTCCCTGCTCTGGTGCCTCGTGGTGGGAGCGTGGGCGGGCCTCGAAGCGGCAAGCCTGCCCGCCCGGCCGGCCGCTCGGCTAGAGCTTCTCCTCCAGGCCCTCGTGATCGCCACAACCACCTTGACCTGTGCAGGTCTCGTGGTCGTCGGCGTCGCGCGGTTCGCCCGCCACCAGGGTTTTACCCTCGCCCTGACGGGTCTCTCCCAAGCCGTCATTCGCACAGTCGTGATCGTGATCGGAGGCCTCGTCATGCTGGGGCACCTGGGCATCACCATCACCCCCATCCTCACAGCGCTCGGCATCGGAGGTCTGGCGGTCGCGCTGGCGCTCCAGGACACGCTCTCCAACCTTTTCGCGGGATTTCATCTCTTGGCGGACAGGCCCGTCTCAGTCGGAGACGCGATCAGGCTGGAAAACGGCATGGAGGGCGTGGTGGAGGATATCGGGTGGCGCTCCACGCGTATACGCCAACCGGGCGAGGACCTCATCATCGTGCCCAACGCCAAGCTGGCCCAGAGCATCCTCACGAACCGCTATTCGAAGAGGGCGGCCGGCCACCTCAATTTGCACGGCACGGAACGCACCCGATAAACACGTGGCCGGCTTTCACCAGATCCGGCCCGGATTCGGGTCCTACAAGCTCGACGTGCGCCTTGCCGGGGCGTGGGCCACCGGCTCCAGGTCGGGTGGGTCCAGGTCGGGAGCGCCGGCGCCGTCGTCGTGGCGCAGCTCGAAGTCCCGCTCGAGTGAGGCGAGCGTCTGGGATATCCCCGTAGGGGGCAGCTCGGCTTGCGGCGCCATCGTCGGCCCGATGAACCCCTGGCGGCGCCACTCGTCGGCCTTCGCCTGGACCTTCAGCCGCGTTTGGTCCCACGCCACATTGGCAAAGACGTCCACGTGTTCCCGCGTGAAGCATCCCTCGCCATCCATCGAGAACGCGAGGCACGACACGAGGGGCAGGCAGAAAGGCCCGGTGCCGGCCGTATTGATGGCGACGGGCATCATCGGCATGACGTGGGAGCTCCGACAGTCGCCGGTCACGAAGTGGCCCAGCGTGTAGGGCTCGATCACCTCTTCGGGCGCCGGAAAAATCCCCTGGGTCCGGATAATGGCCACCGGGTCGTCCTTGCCCGTGTAACGCCCGGCGATATTCTGCAGCCGCGAGGTCGAGACGGCGGCGATCTGCTCTTCGGGTCGATGACGCGAATTGATAGCCTCGATGGCGAAGCGATCCGCGTTCTGGAGGAGACACGCGAGGTCCCACGTCCGCTCCGGGATGTCGAGACGGATGAGGCGGTCGCCGCGGCCGGCGTGGTCCATATCCCTGACCGTGATAGCGAACCCCGGGCGCATCCTTGGATTGAGTAGCAGGCCCCCGTTGTGCATCGGATCGCAGAAGGCCGTATACAGCGGGTAGCTATACGCGCCCGGTCCGCACTTGTCGGCCGCGAACACGAGAAACGCCTCCGTCGGCCGATCCTTGTTCGCGGGATCGCGATAGAACTCGATCTCGGCGACCGCCGGACCGGCGCCTCGCACGTTCCCGGAGGGCGCCTCGGCGAGCAGGTCCTGACCGGCCGCGCACAGGCCGGCGTCGCTCGCGACCGACGCCGCGATCGCGAAGGTGTTCCAGGCGAATCGATGGATGGCGGCGGCGCCGACCCCATGCCGATGGCTCATGATCAGCGCGATATCGTCTCCGGTGTGCACGGCGGCGCCGTCGATCAGGAGCCCACCGCCTATCGCGCTCCCGACGCGTTCCTTGACATGCTCGAGCATGGCCAACGAGGGCTTCGTGCGGCCGCCGATCGAGCCGACGTCGGCCTTGATGACGGACAATGTGATCTTCATCGTGCCGCGACCGGCCTGGAGCTTCCCCCCTCCATCACTCGCTGCGCGGCCATGCTCGCGCGGCCGGCCGAGCTCATGCTGCCGATCACGAGCGCCACCGGCACGAGTCCGATCAGGGCGATCGTGAATGCCGCCGCCTCGAGCACGCTCGACGCGCCGTCGAAAAGGATCAACGCCAACGATGCGCAGATACGCATCAGCACGAAAATAGCGAGTAGCTGTCGGATCATGATCATGGGGCCTCCGTTGGTGGATGCGCTACTGGGAAGGCAGCATCAGACGTGCCACTATCGGCCCCGGGGCGGTAAGGCGCGAGGATTCAACCTTTTTCGCATCCATCGCGTGAGGATTTCCGACCTCCCGGCGGGTCCTAATTTGTAATTCGTTCCGGCGCGCTGGTGTAAGACTTACCCGGGGCCGCCCTTGGCTCCCGCCTTCTGGGATGCCTGCTGCTCGGCCTTCGCTTTCTGCTCCGGGTCGAACCCGGGGAGTATCGCCTTGATGAACGCGTTCTGGAGAAGATGGCCCACCGCTCCCCACATGTTGTAGACGGGCTGGTCAGCCCGCCCGGAAATCGTGACCACGGTCGCCACCTCGCGGCGCGGTTGATTCTTCAGGATCTTCGCGGCCAGCCCGACCGCGCCCTGGTACAAGCGGCGGCCGAGCGTCGGCTTCGGCTCCCCGGCGGGCGTACCAACCTTCACCTCGCGAAAGAGCGGCTTGACGTATCCCGTGACGGCGCCATTGTTGACCTGCAGCTCCGTGTACACGGACATCTCGCCCGCGGCGACGTCGAAACCTCCGTAGTTGTGCACGAGATTGTTCATGCGCGCCATATCGGCGTCCTCGACGCGGGCCGAAAGCTGCATGTCGTACCCGCCCTTCCGAGGACGGAGCGTCAGCGACGCTTGCGCATTGCCGCTGCCCATGAAGCGACCTTTAAGTCGAGCCACGGAGGCGCCTTCTATACGCTGGTTGCTGAGGTTTTCGACAGTGAGATCCGCATCGGTCAGGTCCACCCGGTACTCGGGCGAGGCCGCTCGGTTCACGAGCGCGAAGGTGCTCTTGGTGACCTCGACCCGGTTGATGCGGAGCTCGATGTCTGGCTGGTCCGCTACCTGCTTTGCCGCCTTCACGGTCTGGTCCTTCCGGGCCTGCTCGACCTGCGCAGTCCCGGGCTTGTGGATGTATTCCAGATGCACGCCCTGCACGGCCACTTTGTCGAGGGCGAGCTTCGTGATGGTCGGGGCGTACTCGACGTCTCCGGCCAGCGAGAGGGTGCCCTTCGTCACCGACAGGTTGTACCGGTTGGTGATCGGCTTGAAGTAGTCGAGCTCGATCTGCTCGAGCTTGAGCGCGGCCTGAATCCCCGCGTGCGGCTCGGCGAGAAAATCCGCGTGGCCGTCGAGCCAGAGCTTTCCAGAGTCGAAGACAACGGCTTCCACGTGGAGGTCGGAGGGGTACACGCGGTCCTTGGACTTGATGTTGCGGATGTTCTCGGCGTTCGCATTGATCCGGTTCAGGCGCAGCGGCTTGAAGGGGCCGGCGTCGACGTAGGTCAGCTCGCCGTCGCGCACCGTCAGCTTGTCGATTTTGAGGTCGAGGGCCACGGCCTCGAGGGCGTCCTGCCATCCACGGTCCTTCAGAGGGACGTCGCTCGCTACCTCGGCCTGCAGGTGCTTCAGGTTGACGTAGAGCTCCGGCCGGTCGAACGTGATGGTCGCGACGACCTTGCCGTGGATCAAAGCCTTCCAGTGGAGGCTCGCCTTCAGCGAGTGGAAGAGGGCCACCGGCGGATCCGGGTTGGCGTCCTGCCGGAGCGTCGCGTCCACCAGCTCCAGGGACACGGTCAAGGGGTGGACGTGCAGTTTAGGGACCGCAATGGTGTACCCCGTGAGCCGGCCGTTGATCTTGCGTTCCATGTACCGGCGCGCGGGCTCATCGATGAACAGTGCGGCGATCACCGTTACGAGGACAAGGAGGCCCACCCCAAGCCCCGTCCACCACATCCAGCGCGGTCCGCCTGGCATCTTCATGGCCCTGGCCTCCCCCCGCGATCAGTCGCGCGGGTCGTTAGCAGCTCCTCGCCTGCGTGAACGTGACCTGGATCCGGTCACCTTCCTTGAACTCCCGCAGGGTCTTCTGCGAAGCGAGGTACTCGTGGCTCTTCCCGTCGGGCTCACGGATCGTCACCTTGCCGCCGGCGGTATCCACCTTCACCACCTCGCCCTCGGCCTTCCCGGGCGTCACGGCATTGTTCTGTTGCGGGTCGCAGACCGCCTGCCCCATGCTGGTGCGCGGCGTGTAGCTCAAGTCGTTCCTCACCGCGCGGACGCCCGGCACGTCGCTCAGGACTTCCGAAGCGTGCGAGCTGACCATGAGGCTCGTCACCTCACCGGTGAGCGTCACGATGCCGGAATCAACGCGCGCGTTGATCTTCGCGCCCTTGAGCTGCGGATCCGTCTTCAACCGCTGCTGGACCATGTTCGTGATCGCCTTGTCATCGGTGTCGACCTGCTTGCGCTCCGCCGGAGACACCACCTGGAGCTCGTTCCGCACGCCCTTGACGTGCTCGACGCCCTTGACGGTCTCGGCCGCCGCCGTCTTCGCCTCCTCGGAATCCACCTTGCCGCGCAGGATAACCGTTCCCTCCTGGGTCTCCATGCTGATCTGGCGTCCCTTGACCCGATCGTCGCCGAAGAGGGCGATCTTCGCCTTGGCCGTCACCCAGGCATCGGTGACGTCACCCTTGGCCTCCTTGGCCGTGCGCTTGGCCTTGCCGCCGAGCTGTTCCGCCTTCTGCTCCATTTTCTCGGTCGCACTCGGCGTTTCACTGGTGCTCTCCGCACGCGTGTACATCGGCGCACCGGCAAGCATCAGCGCAGCGACGCCCAGAGCCGTCATTGCCCGATAGCCCATCTCTGATTCCTCCTCTCTTTTTCCGTCGAGCTCACAGCCGGGTGAGCGTCCCGCTCTCCCGCCGATCCCCCTTCCCGCGCCGATCCCCGTTCCCCCGATCCCCGTTCCCCCGATCCCCGTTCCCCCGATCAATGTCCGGAGCGGCCCCGGTTTCGTCCTGTGCGGCACTGTCGAGGGACTCGGTGGCGGCGAGAACCTGGACACTCACGTAGCCGCCTGACACGTAGGCGCGCTGCAGCTGCACCCACGACAACCCCATCGCCACCGCCCCACGGACTGCGCTCGTGACAGCCCGGTTGACAGCGTCAGCGATGCCCGCATCCGACGTGTCTTTGAGGGGCACCGTCGTCTCGATGAGCGCCACGCCATCCGGCGCCGAATGCGCGATGGACGGCGCGGATAGCCATGCGATGCCGCCGATGAGCACCGACATCCACAGCACTCTTCCCAAGCCAATCATCGCGTCTTCCTCCTTACCCAATGCCTTGCGACGGGCGTGCCAGAGACGGAAGGCGTAATAAGCGCGCGAGAACGCTGTCGCCGGCACCGGAGTGCAGGCCGCGACGCTCCAGATCCGGTAAGGTTGACCGGGAACAAAGGACTAAAGACTCGCCGAGGCAGGCTGGTCTCGGACCTTCACTGTTGGCGCTGACGGGTATCCCGGCGAGCGAAATCGTTCCCCGTCGCGATCACGATCCACTCCTGCCTTTCTCTTCCTTCTGCTCGGACGAGCTCCTGAACGGCCGCGTGAAAAACGTCTTCACGCTGTGGCCGAAGGCGGTCGCGCCATCGCGAACGTTCCCCCACGCGGTCTTCGCCTGGGGCTTGGCGGCCTCGCCGGCTTCCTTGATTTTTTCGCCGGCCGTCTCCGCGCCGCCGACCACCGTCTTGCCGATGCCTTTCGCGGTGTCCGCGACACCCTCGCCGACCTGCTTGGCGCCGCTCTCGACCTGCCTCGCGCCCTGCTTGGCTTTGGAGTCCTCCGTGGCCTTCGAGTCATCGGCCGCCCCCGCGGACCCGGGTGCGAGCAGTGCCAGCGTCAGCAGCAGGGCTGTAAGACTTGCCAGTGCTTTCATCTCGATCTCCTCCTCTCCACTTCGATATCCTTCTCTCCGCTGTCACGAGGGCGACTGTTCAGACGCGTTTACCCGCAACTCGCGTGCCAAAGACCGAGGCTGCACAGGTAAATGCTTCCCGCTGGGCTTTCAGGCGCAAGAGCCGACGATGTTTTCCCGTGGGACACTGCCTACTTCTCGACGGGAATGTAATTTGGTTGAGGGCGTGTAACGTTTACCGGTGCAGGAGCGACGACACAGATTGTCGATGGCCGCATGTTGCCGCATAACCCGGCAGAAACCATGCGCGTCACCGCGTATGGGGCCTCCGATACCCGTGGCACGAAGGTTGCCCACCTCAAGGACAGACACGTGGCTGAACTGAACAAGAGGAGGATCCCATGCGCCACCTGCGTGCTCGTGAATGGAACAGCTATCCGGGGATCTGTCTTGCACTCTGTTCTCTGGCCCTTCTCACCGCCGCGGGCTGCACCGTTGCATCACCGCGCGGCGCACCGGTTCCGCCTTCGGCTCAGGTCCTGCCCACCGATTCGCGGACGCTGGCCTACGGCGGCACCACCGCCGAAGTGCTGCAGAACCCGGAGATGGCTGACAAGATCCACGCGCTCTTCGGGCCGGACTGGATGCCGGCGACGTCCGCGGGCGGCCAGCTCACTCCCGGCGCCGCCGTGTACTTCGATCAGGGTGGGCCGGTACGGAAGGTTCGCATTGGAGGCACGGACTACATCGCGGTGACCGGCTGCTTCCCCGGCGCCTGCGATTCCCGGCGCGTGCTGCTCCTGATCGAGGAGAGTGGCTCGCGGCTGCTCGCCCGCCTCGACGAGGGTGGCTTCGCCCACTACTACGGCTACGGCAGCGAGGCCGCCCTGAGAGATACCGCGCCGACGATCGTGGACAGCGGGTTCCGGGCCCTCTACCTGTCGGGCGATCCGTACCTGAGAGCCCGCTCCTAACCGCGGGTCTCCCGGGACTCGGAGAGGGGCTGAACCCCGGCATCCGGCGCCGCCGTGCTGGCATGGTCCAGGTCGACCAGCCAGTACGGCAGGTGGCCGGGGGCCGCTCTCTCGAGCACGGTCACGCAGACGTTATAGACGGGGACGCCGTTCCGTGTCCGTCCCTCGAGTCGTCCGTGGTGAGCGTGCCCGTGGAGGACGACGCTCACCGGATACCTGAGCAGCGGCTCCTCGAGGCGGCTCGATCCAAGGTAGGGAAAGATCTCCGGCGACTCACCCTTCACGGTCTCCTGGATCGGCGAGTAGTGGAGGATGGCCACGCGTTGCGTGGTCCTGAGCCGGGCGAGAGCCGACTCGAGCTTGAGCGCCTCGTCCACCGTCTCTCGCACGAATCGCTTGATGATCTCCTCACCCCAAGGCTGGAGCGCGCGCACCCCGAAACCGCCGCCCAGGCCCTTGACGCCGGCGAAGCCGACGCCCTGGATCTCGCACGCGTCGCCATCGAGGAGCTGCACGCCGGCTTCGCCGAAGATCGCCTTGACTTGTTCCGCTTCGCCGGACTCGTAGTCGTGATTCCCGAGAACTCCCACCACCGGAACGCCCTTGGCGGCGCCGAGATCCTTGACGAGCACGCGGGCTTCCTCCGGAAGCCCGTAGTCGGTCAGATCCCCGCACAGGACCAGCACGTCGGCGGCGGCACCCATGGCGGCAAAGAGGGGCTCGAAGGCGCCCCGGGAGGTCTTCTTGCAGTGGAGGTCACCGACCGTCGCGACCTTCATCCTGTCCCTCCGTTTCCGCCTCGATAGCGGCGGTCCAGTGCGCGACGTCCTCGGCGGTCATTGGCCCATGGGGAGCGACGCGCCCGTCCGCGTAGCCCCAGCGCGACACATCGGTGAGGTATTGCTCCCGCGAGAGCAGCGTGCCCCGGCAGAGGCGCTGGGCGGAGGGTGGTGGCTGGCGCGATTCTCGCTCGAGCAGTCGGCACAGGGCGAGCATGACGCCCGACGGAATGCAGGCGCGCTCGCCCGGATAGATGAAGCCGAAGAGTGTCAGATGGTTGAGCAAGACCCGCCAGTGGGGACCGAACCGGGCCAGGAGGCGGCGCCAGTCGAGCGGCCCGTGGCAGGCCCGGATCAGGTGCGAGATGTCCGCGCCGTCGTAGCGCTCGCGCTCCATCACGAATGCCTTCGACCAGATCATCTCCTCGGGTGGGCACAGGCGCACGGGCACGCCGAGCACGGTCGCGGGCACGGCGTGAGTGAACCAGGCCCCGTCGACGTCGGCGACACCGTTGCCCGAGCTGTAGATGACGTCGATGTGGTCGCCCTCGAAGCGCGCTTTCCCCAGCCAGTGCGGAAAGGTCAGATCCGTCTTGAATCCGCCGGCCGACAGCGCTCTCAGCAGCGCGAGGGCGTCGCGCCGGCAGACGAATACGTCGAGGTCCTTCGTGCCCCGCACGCCCTTCGTATAGTGCCTCAGCGCATAACCTCCACCCACCAGGAACGGGATGCCCGTTCGCGTCATCTGGACGAGCGCGTTCCGGTGGCGCCGGCGCCTCTTCAAGGAGTCGCCATTCGCGCCCCCTCGCGCGGCCCGGTCCGAAGCAAGCAAACCCGCGGTCGGCATGAACAAGATCCTCCCGCGGTACAAGGACGCAATTTCAATGCCGCGCCGGTTGAGGGGCCCCGGGTCGGCAATCTCCTGGAAAGACTACCGAGGAAGGGAAAATGGGAGTTCTTCGACGAGTCCCTCCCGCGTCAAGTTTACCGGGTCCAGAGGTAAGACTTATATATGGGCGGGCGCTTCCAGGCATCGCGCGGCAGGAGCCCGATCGGCTCGGGCCGCTGGATCACAACAGCGACGATGCCATGCCGGGACCGCTGACGGGCAGCAGCACGGTGAAGATGGCGCCCTTGCCTTCTCCGTCGCTGCTTGCCGACACGGTTCCCCCGTGCAACTCCACGAGGTGACGCACGATCGCGAGTCCCAGGCCAAGGCCCCCGTGCTTCCGCGTCAAGCCGGTGTCGGCCTGCCGGAACCGCTCGAAGACGTACGGGAGGAACTCGCGGCTGATTCCGTATCCCGTGTCAGTGACCGTGAGGCGGGCCTGGTTGCCGACCCGGGAGAGGGCGATCTCGACTCGACCACCGTTGGGGGTGAACTTGATGGCGTTCCCGAGCAGGTTGGAGATGATCTGGGAGAGTCGCTGCGCGTCGCAGACGATGACGCCGATGTCTGAATCGGCCTGCGCGCTGATCGAGATACCCTTGGCCTCCGCGATGGGACGGAGGGACTCGATCGCGGTCTCGATGACCGGCGCCGGATCGATCCGCTGCGGGTGCAGGGTGAGCTTCCCCGCGACGATCCGGCTCACGTCCAGAAGATCCACGATCATCTGATTCTGGGCACGCGCATTCTGCTCGATGATGTCGAGGGCGCGCGCGACGCCGGCCTGGTCGAGTCCCCCGGACCGGAGCAGAGTCGCCCACAGCAACACGACGCTCAGGGGAGTCTGGAGCTCGTGGGACAGCATGGCGAGGAACTCGTCCTTGGCCCGGCTGGCCGCTTCGGCCTCGACCCGCGCCGCTCGCTCCGTCTCGTGGAGACGTGCCCGCTCTATCGCGAGCGCCGCCCGATGGGCGACGAGCCGCAGCAGGTGAAGGTCGTCATTGGTGAAGTGGCGCGGATTCCGGCTGCCGACGTGCATCACGCCGATCAACCGCCCATCTACCCTCAACGGGGCGCCGACGATCGACGTGACCCGCTCTTTGAGAAGGGGATTGACCACATCCACCGTGGCCAGATCGTCGATGATGAGGCCGTCGTCGCTCGCGGCAATCCGTCCCGCGACCCCCCTGTCCACGGGGATCTGTATCGCTTCACCATTCTCCGCCTGGAGACCTTCCGAGACGATGGGCACGAGCAGCTGACCGCCGCCGTCCAGGAGCAGGACGGTGGCCGTGTCGCTCCCAAGGGCGAGCCTCACGCGTCCCAGGAGCGCGTGCAGCAGATCTTCAAGGCCCACCTCGGGCAGCGCGGCGTCCATGACCATCTGGAGACGCTGCAGCATCGACGAGACCGATTCCGCTTCGACCCGTGTCGAGCGCTCGCTGCTGAGCAGCCTCTCGCGGTCCGCGTCCGCGCGCTTCCTGTCTTCGATGTCGGTGCAGGTGCCGATCCACCTGGCGATGTCCCCCCGCCCGTCTCGCCAGGGCACGCCGCGGATCGCGTGCCAGCGATAGAGTCCGTCGGCGCGGCGGAGGCGGACCTCGAGGCGGAAGGGCTCGCCCTGGGCCAGCTGCCGGGGCCAGTCGGCCTCGTGCATCCGCGCATCGTCGGGATGCACGGCGGAGATCCAGCCGCGGTCTCGTGACGCCTCCGGTGTCATGCCCGTGTACTCGAACCATCGCTCATTGCAGTAGGTCCCGCGGCCATCGCCCGTCGTCGAGAACACGATCACCGGCACGGTATCGGCGAGAATGCGGTAGCGCTCCTCGCTTCGCCGAAGCGCCTCTTCCACCCGTTTGCGCTCGACGAAGAGCGTCGCCACCGCGAGCATGGTCACGCTGATGACGCTCATGAACACCTGCAGCAGCAGAAACAGCTGGTTCTCCGGCACGGCCGGTGACGAGCCGTGGCCCCGAAGGATGGCCACGATGGCCGTGGCCGCGAGCAGCGCGAGGAGAGTCGCCACCTCGCGGCGGCCGAAGCGGAGGGCCGCCCACAGGAGGACTGGGATGGACAGAAACCGCATCGGAAAGCCGGTCTCCGGGAACGGGATGAGCCCGAAGTACACGATGATGCCGGTGGCGGCAACGGCCAGCAGGAGCGATCCCGCTTCGAGATAGCGGCGGCGCAGATCGGCGAGGGAGTGGTCGGAAGCCCAGCAGACGATGGGCGGGGCGATGACGAGCACGCCCGTGGCATCGCCCAGCCACCAGGTGAGCCAGATCGAGCCGTAGCCGGCCCACGGCGCGAATCCCGCGAGGCTCAGGCTCGTCACGCCGATCGTGGCGCTGACCGTCGTGCTGCACAGACCGGCGAGGGCGGCGAACTTGAAGATGCCCCCGACCTGATCGAAGCACTTGCGGCCGTGAGCAAAGCGGGTGACCAGGTACGATCCGACGACCGCTTCGAGAGTATTGCCCGAGGCTATGCTGAGCGAGGTGACCAGCGAGCCCGCGGTGGTCTCATTCACGAGGAAGGCCCCCACGAAGATGGCGGGCCACAGGCGGACGCCCATGAGCAAGAGCGCGGCGAGCGCGATCCCGGAGGGGGCCCATATTGCGCTGGCGCTCGGATGGATGAGAGCGAGAGACAGGCCGATCTTGCCTGCGACGAAGTAGACCCCCGCCACACCGGCCATGCGAGCGAAGGACGCGGGAGATCGAAAGTCCGCCGGCATGGTCAGCGCGCGATGAGTCCCCGGCGCATCGAATGCTGGACGAACGCGGCCGTCTTCGACATGGGCGCACCCCCCGAGTTCCGACCAGGAGTCTCTCTCGGTGACGAAACGCCCGAGCTTCCGGCACCACTCCGAGCCCGGATCGTAGCCGAGACCGAGCGGAACCGCAAGCGGCGTGGCACGCGGGAACAAGGCGAGCGGCCTACGGCTGATCGGCCTGAGCTGAACCGACCGCGCCCAGTCAGCAGTCCGCGGCGAGCGGCCGATCGAGCGCGCGATCGAGATTGGTCGCCGCGCTGATGAGGCCCAGGTGCGTGAGGGCCTGCGGGAAATTGCCCAGCGATTCTCCGGAAAGCCCGATCTGCTCGGCGAAAAGGCCGACGTGGTTGGCGTAGGTCAGGGTCTTCTCGAACATGAGCCGGGCCTCGTCGAGGCGGCCCGCTCCCGCCAGGCAATCCACCAGCCAGAAGCTGCACGCGCTGAAAGTCCCTTCGCTGCCCTCCAGACCGTCGGGAGCGGCCACGGCGGGATCGTAGCGGTGCACGAGGCTGTCGGTGACGAGCTCCTGCTGGATGCGTTCGAGAGTGGCGAGGAGGCGCGGGTCGGTCGGCCCCATGAACTTCACCGCCGGCATGAGCAGGAGCCCCGCGTCCAGCGACGAGCTTCCGTGGTACTGGGTGAAGGCGCCGACCTTCGCGTTCCAACCCTTCTCGAGCGTGTCCTCATAGATGGCGTCGCGGGCGGCGCGCCACTTCTCGTAGGGCCCGGGCAGGCCGCGGGCCCGTGCCACGCGCATGGCGCGCTCGAAGGCGACCCAGCACATCACCTTGGAATGCACGAAGTGCCGGGGCTCGCCGCGGATCTCCCAGATGCCGCTGTCGGGCTTCTGCCAGTTCCGCTCGAGCCACTCGAGGAGCGTGCGGAGATTGGCCCACATGTCGAATGACAGCGGCGCCGCGTGCTTGTTGTACAGATACGCCGCGTCCATCACCTCTCCGTAGATGTCGAGCTGGAGCTGGCGGTAGGCTTCGTTGCCGATGCGCACCGGCGCCGAGCCCCGGTAGCCGCGCAGATGGGTCAGGATCGTCTCGTCCAGATCATGACGGCCGTCGACCGCGTACACGACCTGGAGCGTGCCGTCGGACTCGATCTCCTGGCAACGGGCCTCGAGCCAGCGCATGAAGGCGCCCGCCTCTTCGGTCAGCCCGATACGGAGCAGCGCGAACAGGGTGAAGCTCGCGTCGCGTATCCACGTGTACCGGTAATCCCAGTTGCGCGCGCCGCCCACACGCTCCGGCAGGCTCGTGGTGGGGGCGGCCACGATGGCGCCGGTGGGCTCGAAGGTCAGGAGCTTGAGCGCCAGCGCCGAGCGGTCGACACTTTCGCGCCAGCGCCCCGCATAGCGTGACCGTGAGAGCCACGCGCGCCAGAAGGATACGGTCTCGTCGAAGAGGCCCTGGATGTCGCCGTCCGCGGTCGGCGCGAACGAATCACCGGCGCCGTCCACGCTCTCGAGCACGAAGCTTGCCCGCTGTCCGCGTTCGAGGCGAAACTCCGCCGCCGCCGCCCCCGCGTCGATGCGCGCGGGCACCGTGCCCGTCAGCGACAGCGTCAGGCCGGGGGCCCGGAACCGCACGCCGCCGTCTCGCACGGTCGCCTCGTGGCGGGCCCGGCCGTAGTCGAAGGCCGGCCGGCACACCAGCCGGAACGGCAGCGCGCCGCGCACGGCGGTGACGACGCGAACGAGGCGCCAGGGACGTTCCCGCTTCGCCGGCTTCGCCGACAGCGGCATGAAATCGACCAGCTCGGCCATTCCGTCCGGATGAAGGAAGCGCGTGATGAGCACGTTGGTGTCCGGGAGATACATCTGGCGACTCTGGAGAGCGTCGACACTCGGGCAGATCTCCCACGTCCCGCCCCGCTCGTCGTCGAGCAGGGCGGCGAAGACGCTCGGTGAATCAATGCGCGGCGCGCAGCACCAGTCGATGGCGCCGTCGGTGCCGACCAAGGCGACCGACCGCAGGTCGCCGATGATGCCGTGCTCCTCGATGGGCAGATAGCTCACGGCGTCACGCTCACGCGGCGCCTCACTGGCTCGAGGCCTCGCAGCGATTCTCCTTCTCCCGCCAGGCTCCACCGGAGGCCTTGCACCGCTCCTCCTCGGAAGGCCCCGCACACGCCGAAAATCCCATCACACCCACCAGCGCGACCACGGCGATTCCCGCCAGCCGCCTCCGCATCGGGCTCCTCCGCTTTTATTCCGGCTCGCTGTCGAGGCGGAGGCTACGCCCCCGGTCGCGTGGCCTCTGCGATGCCGCGACGCCTGGCGCGGGTACGTCCGGCGAACCCGCCGGGCAGCGTGCCGTACGCCAGATGGTCAAGACGGAGAAGCCCGGCCGGCCTTTACTTGGGCCCCGCGGCGGGATCCCTCAGCTCGATCGAGGTCGCGAACTTCTGCCCCTCCCGCTCTTCGTACATCGCCCGGATGACGGCTCCGGGCTTCATTTCGAAATGCTGGACCAGGTTGTCCGGTACCGCTACCTGGGTTCCGTTCGAGAAGACGATCCAACGGCCCTTCACAGCAGAGATCTTGCCTTCCACCACCTGACCAGCCGGCGTGACCTCCGGCTCCCGCTGCGCCTGTAGCCCCGTCTCGGCAAAGCCCACGAGCGGCTGGGCAGCGCACATGGTCAGGACGACGGCCGCCATCGCAAAGGTCCGACTCATATGCTCTCCTCCTTGGAGCGGCACCGTGATCCTGCCCGTGCCACCCTGTCATTTCCTTGGCAATTGCCGTGCCGGGAGGTCAGTGGCTCGAATCGCTATAGGGAATCACCCTCTGGAGGCCGCCGAAGGCAAGATTTGCCGGCGACGAGGAGGACTTACCCGGTAAACCTTTCGCCTGGACTGGCCGGCCTCGGCTCATGACCCTCCTTCGCTCACGGGGCTCAGAACTTCAGCGCGAAGTCGATCAGCCGCTTCTTGCCCCAGTACACTTTCCCCAGATACAAGCCCGGCCCGATCTGGCGGATCTCGTCGCGAACCCAGTGGGCGAGGAACGAGGTCTCGGAGTAGTCGAGGACGATGCACTCCTTGCCGTCCAGCCAGCTCGGCCCCTTGTAGACCTTGGCGACGATCGCGTGAACTCCCAATGCGGAGATTCTGTTCTTCAGCACGCCCTTCTTCGAATCGAAGACCTTGCCCTGCCAGGCGAAGTGGTTGATCTGCTCGGCGATCTCCTCGCTGTAGGTGGTGCCGGGGGCGATGATCGCCGTGCCGTCGGCCTGACCGTCGGGGATGTCGCCCGGCGCGCTCTTCGTGAAGAGCTCGTCGAGCTGAGCCTGGGACATCTTCAGCAGCTGCGGCACGTCGTAGGCCATGGTCGCTTTCTCCTCTAGTGGGTGAACGGCTGGCGCTCCGCGTCGGCAAGGATGACGTCGGCCGCCTTCTCGCCGATCATGTAGACCGCGCCGACGATGAAGAAGCCGGGGATGCGCGGAAAGACGGAGGCGTCCACGACGCGGAGGCCCTCGGTTCCGTGCACCCGGAAATCCGCGCTCAGCACGCCGCCCTGTTCCCGGGGCCCGATCGGGCAGGTGCAGGAGGCGTGATGGCCCCAGGCGTGGCGGCTCACGAAATCCCTGAGATCGCCGTCCGACCGGATATGGTCGCCCGGATGCTCCTCTTCAGCGATCAGCCCCTTCCTCTTCAACTTCGCCGTCGTGCTGCGAACGAACTTGATGCCTTCGACGACCGCGTCCAGGTCCTCTCGCCTTGCATCGTCGCCCTCCTCGAAATACCGGAAATTGATGCGGGGAGTCTCGCGCGGATCCGCCGAGCGCAGGGTCACCTCGCCGGCCCGGTTGCTGGTGTGCGCCTTGAGGACCGTCCAGGAGAGATAGTTGAGATGATCGGCGATCGCCCGCGAGTACCCGGGGAAATATCCCTGGAACTGCCCGAGCATCGCCATGCAGTAAAGATCGGGGAGCGCGCGCGCGGGAGCGGAGCGGGTCACCACGCCGAGGATCACGCCGTTGCTCGCATAGACGTCCGCACGCCGGTTGGTCCAGTCACGGTACTGGGGATCCCCCTTGGCAAACTTGGCCTCCGAGAGGATCTTCCAGTGGTCGAAGTTCATGCGGTTCACCACGCTGACCTCGTAGCGATCCTGGAGGTTCCTTCCCACACCTGGGAGATCCACCCGGACGGCGATGCCGTGGCCTTGCAGCGCCTCGCGCGGTCCGATCCCGGACAGCATCAGTAGCTGCGGCGAGTTGAATGCCCCGCCGGCCAGGATGACCTCCCTCGACGCGTGAACTTCACGACGCTCGCCCGCCTCGCCGCTCGGCCGAACGTGGGCGCGATAGAGCCGCCCGCCGCGCAGGTATTCGACTCCCGTGGCCCGGTTCCGGTCATCGAGGAGGACACGGGTGGCCAGCGCGTTCAGCTCGATCTTCAGGCGGTCGGGATACCTCCGTGCCGTTTCGAGCACGCGTTCCCGCGAGCCCGTGCGCGCGTGGTGGCGGGTGGTGAGAGGCGTGAAGCCGATTCCCACGGCGTTCTGTTTCACGAGGCGCCAGTCGTTTGGATCGAGCTGGCCCTGGAAGAACCACCGCAGGCGACTGACCGGCTGGCCGATCCCGCCGAGAGCCTCGCGGACAGAGCCGAAGAGCACCTTCTTCAGCGCCCGGTCGTGGAAGGCGGACCTGGGAATCATCTTCTCGGTGCGGAGCCAGCCCTCCCAGCCATGGCGCGTGGGATCGATGCCGATCTTGGAAAGCCATCGATAGGGCCATCGATAGTGGCAGTTCTCCAGCCGCTGGAAGTACCGGCGCATGTGCGCGGCCTCCCAGGACCGGTCGCCGGTGAGGCTGGCGATACTGTTCCAGTCGGCGTCGTGCGGATAGACCATGATCATAGCGTTGTGGGCGGTGCAGCCCCCCAGGGTTCCCGCCCGCGGATACAAGACTCCGTCGACGCGCCTGCCGTCCCACGTCTCACGGTACTTCGGGTCCTGACGCTGCCGCTCGTCATTGTCGTAGTGCCGGACGAAGAAGTTCCAGCTCATCGCGTCGTTTTCCGACGCGAAAGAGTGGAAGACGGGCACGTCGTAGTCGTCGGGCAGCCGATTGCCCTCAGGCTCGACGGGATCACCACCGGTCAGGGTCCGCGGGTCGCCTCCCGCCTCGAGCAGCACGACCGTGCGTCCCGATTCGGCCAGGCGCGCCGCCAGGGTCCCCCCGCCCGCGCCCGAGCCCACCACGACGTATTCGCAGTCGGCCTGCCCGTGGGTCCTCGGACTCATGCGCCCGTCGCGCGGTGACCTAGAAGGTCTTGAGGAACTCGATCAGCGCCATCTTGTCCTGATCGCTGAGGCCCGGCTCCTCCTTGAAGGCATCGGTCCCGAAGTAGTGGCCGCGGTTGACGACGAAGTCCGGGCATTTGCTGAGCTTGAGCAGAGGGTCGGCCAGATTCGCGAACACCCGAAGGGCCTGCTCGTCACTCGGGTTCGGCCCGAGGTCCTTCAGATCCTTGATGATCTTGTGGACGAGCGTGAACAGGTCCACGTTGTGCTGCACACGCACCTTGGGGTCCGGGTTCTCCGACACGACCTCGAGGTTGGCGAGAAGGTTCACCGGCGTGCCCTGGGGAATGGGACCGATCGTGATGCCGCCCTCGCCAAAGATCGAGGGGGCGAAGACGTGCAGGAAGCGCAGGAGCGGCTCGACCACTCCCGGCTCCGGCGGTAGATAGCCGGCGGGGATGCTCACCCGGCTGCGGGCGATGGTGCGGTCGATCAGACCGGGGACCTTGTCGCCGAGCACCTTGTCCTTCTCGCGCTTCTCCGGCCAGAGCATCTTCTCGATCGAGTCCTGGAACGAACGCATGCGGGCCTCGACGGACGGGCTCGGATCGAAGTTCCCCACGCTGTTGTTCAACAGGAACGGCGCCGTCGACCACACGCTGATGAGCGAAGGCGGACGAGTGTATCCGCGGCCGCCCGCCGGCATCGTGTACGGCCGGGTCTCGCCCGTGATCGGGTGGTGCACCGTGATCGTCCCCACCGACGGCAGGTCCTTGTACGACTTCGACGAGAAGTTGTCCCAGATGTTCCCGGCGAGCGCGTTGGTGGCGAGCGGGCTGCACGCGTTGGTCTCGAGCAGCGTCACCGGCACCCGCGCCTCCGTGGACAGGTAATTGCCTTCCAGGAAATCCGGGCCGAGCACGATCTGCCGCATCTTCTCCTTGAATTCGTCCGTTTTCGTCGACGCCCAGTATCGGTTCCAGCATTCGAGATACCCGGGCCCGGCGCAGCCGGTGGGATCCAGGCCGACCACCGTGTCGCGCTCCGGCAGCTTGCTCGAGTGGCAGCGGGCGCACCGCTCGGCGAACACGGTCTTGCCGCGCGTGAGGATCGCCTGGTCCTTGGTCAGATAGGCCTCGCCGCCGGGAGCGTCCTTCAGGTGATGAGGGTTCGAGGCCTTGAGGAAGAAGAGCGCCATGGATGGCGTCTGCGTCTCGGTGGCCTGCCAGTAGGCAGAGTTTTTCCGGGCCACGCTGATCTCGATGGGCGAGATGGGCTGCCCGCCCGTGAGCGCCCTGAAATGGAGCAGCCATTCCTCGCTGAAGAGCCCGATGTTGAGGTAGACGCGGTTGAGGGCCCCCAGCGCGCCCACGGAATCCGATCCGTCCTTGAGGACGCGGGGAGTCCACACGGTGTCCGGCTTCTGGAAAAACTCCGTCAGCGGCCCGTCCTTGATGTAGTCGTTGAACTGGCTGTTGTTCAAGCCGCCGCCCGCCAGCGTCTCCTTGCCCCAGCGCTTGGCCATCGCGAGCCGTGGCCCGAGGTTATAGACGGCGTTCATCGTGCGCGGATTGTTGATGTAGTCGGTGGACACGAGCGACGTGTCGAGGCTGCCCGGCCGGGAGGCGTGGAGCAGCTGGAACATGTAGTTGGACTTCACGTTCTCGGACTTGGCGCCATGCCAGGTGAAGATGCGGTCGACCCAGAAGTACTGGGCGCCGACGTTCGAGCTGAGGTTTTCCCACTTCGGATTCTCCGGATCGTCGGGCGGCTTGATCGGGTTCGGCCCGACGTGGCAGAACCCGCACGACATGCCGACCCGGTACGGCCGCACGAGCTCCTTCCTGAGGTAGTAGCTCTCGTCGGTGTAGTACTTCGCCGCATCCCACTTCTTGGCCGCCGCCTCATCGAAATCGGGATTCGGAAAGAGCCGGAGGCCGACGATGCCGGTCGCCCATCCGTAGGAGGAGCCGACGGGCAGCGTGTTCTTGCCCCTCGCGCCGATGGCGACGCCCGGGTACTTCTTGTCGTTCTCGAAGGGGTCGGGAGGACAGTCGGACCGCCGCCGGTCGAGCCAGAGCCCGTACCGGTCCGGATCGGGCCCTTTCGGCTTCTCGAAGCACGGCTCGTTGACGAGACCGAGGAAGTTCCAACGGTTGTCCCGGCTCGCCTCCAGCTTCTCGTGCGAGGAAATGATCTTGAGCAGATCGAAGGCGCCGAAGCTGTCGATCGAGATCCTGTTCCAGAAGCGGTCGTTTCCTCCCGTCCACACGATCCAGGTGTTGCGCCCCTGGATCTCCTCGCGTGTCAGCGCGAGGCCGTCATCCATGTCGTGGAAGTAATCCTCGTCCGCCGCCGGAAACGACGCGACGGTCCGGCCCGCGCGGCTCGCCTCGTCCAGGACGCGTCCCGGCTCGTCCTTGGCGCAACCGGCGAGGAGCATGAGGCAGAACGGCAGGAGGGACCCGATGCTGCGCAGGCGGTTGCCGATCATGGAAGTCTCCTCCTCGCGGCCGGGGTCCGTCCTTAATCTTCGCCGCATCCTCTCTCAGTGCTCTCGCTCATGTCAAACGAGAAAATCCGGCTCGGTGTCGCGACGGGACGTGAGAGACGGCTAGAGCGTCTTGAGGAACTCGATGAGCGCGCGCTTGTCGGAATCGGGCAGGCTTGCGCCGAACTCGTGACCGCGATCCTCGACCAGGTCGGGGCACTTGCTCGCCGACATCAGGGCACGCACGAGGCTCGGTGGGATCCCGCCCGCCGAGGGCGTGCCCGCGGGTGTGCCGGAGGCGATGTCCTTGGCCACCACCGCGTTCACGGCCGGGATCAGCTTGAGCAGACTGTCGAGACTGGGGTCAACATTCGCCAGGAGGTTTATCGGTGTGCCCTTGGGGATCGGGCCGATTTCCAGGACGCCGTTCCTGGACAGGGGCTTGAGCGCGTCGGGAACGAGAGGTGCGGGAATGCGGATGAAGCTCTCCCGGGTCGTGGTCCAGATGGACCCCTTGCCTTGGCGCCGTCCGGGCCACAAGAGCTTCTCGATGGCGTCGTCGAAGGCGCGCATGCGGCCTGCCACCGATGGATCGCCGGTGAAGACACCCACCGCGTTGTTGTGCAGGAAGGGCGCGGACGACCACATCGAGATCAGGGAAGGCGGCCGGTAGTAGCCCGGACCGCCGGCGGGGGCCTTGAAGCGGTAGGGCCTCGGCTCATCCGTGGGATCGTACATCTCGATGGTGCCCACCGAGTCCAGGGTCTTGTACGTCTCGGACGAGAAGTCGTCCCAGATCTGCCCGGCCGTCGCGTTGGTGGCGAGGGCCCGGCAGGCGTTCGTCCTGACGCGCGAGACCGGATACCTCCTGTCGTTGGAGAGAAAGTTGCCTTGCCTGAAGTCGGGGCGCATCACCGACTCGCGATACCATCGCCGCCCTGCGGCGCTTCGGGGCGCGATATCCGCCGGAGGCTGCTTGCTCGAGTGGCATTCCGCGCACGTCTCGGCAAAGACCACCGTGCCGCGGTCCATCACCGCCTTGTCCGTCGTCATGTACGCGCGGCCGCCCGGCGCGTCTTCGAGGTGCATCGGCTTCAGGCGCTTGAAGAAGGCGGCAATGTCGCCGGCACGGTCGTACGTCGCCTGCCAGTAGACGGAACCCTTGAAGGCGTTGGCCACGCGGAACGGGCGCTGCGGCCTGAGTCCGAGGAACAGATCGTGATCGGTCAGCCACTGCTGGGAGTAGAGCCCTTCGTTCACATAGACGCGCATGACGGCGCCCGTGGCTCCCACCGAGTCGGCCCCGTCCTTGAGAATGTGCGGGACCTTGCGCGTCCTGCCGCCGGGCAGGTCGAGAGCGCCGCCCGCCATCCTTTCTTCGATGGCCTCGGCGAGGCGCGCCTCGAGATCGAAGATGGCGTTGATGGCGTTGGGGTTGTTGATGTGATCGTTGGCGGGGCGTGAGGTGTCGGAGGTGCCCGGCGGCTGGGCATTGAGCATCTCCCAGAGGAAGCTGCCCGGCTGCGAGTCGAAGGCAAAGACCCTGCCCTCCCGGAAATATTGGTTGCCGATCGCTGAGACGAGATTTTCCCACTTCGGGTTCTCGGGATCGGCGGGCGGGTTGAGCGGATTGGGCCCGACGTGGCAGAGGCCGCACGTCACCCCGACGCGATACGGCCTGACGAGGTTCGGGTCGGCGGCGTAGCCTCGGTCATTGTAATAGCGATCGGGGTTCCACCGCGTCTTGGCGTCCCCGTCAAAACTCGGGTTCCGATAGATGCGGAAGCCCATGACGCCGGAGGATCGCCCGTAGATCTTCTCATCGACACCGGGGGGCGCGGCAACCACCCGTTGATCCAGCCACAGGCCGTGCTCGTCGGGCTGCCCGGCCATCCGGAACCCGGGCTCGTTGACGAGTCCCATCTCCGTGAAGCGGTTCGGGCGCTTGCGTGAGTCGAGCGTCTTGAGCAGGTCGACCAGGCCGTAGCCCTCCCGGGCGATGCGGTCCCAGAAAACCTGGTTGCCGGCGGTCCACAGGATCCAGGCGTTGCGGCCCCTGATCTCGCCCGCATCGAGCTGGATGCCCCCGTCCATCGACGTGAAGACATCCGCGGAGATTTGCGGAAAGTCCGCGACGGTCATGCCGGCGGCCTTCGCGTCATCGGGCGGGTATTGCGGGGAGCGGCTGCACGCGGGCAGGCAGCTGAGCAGCACAGTCGCGGCGAGCATCGAGATCAACCTTCGAATGAGATCGGGGTCGGTGACTCGCTCGCTCACGCGGGCAAGTCTAAACCGATCGATTTGCCGACCCACCGTCTCTGCAGGACGATGCCCACCACGGCCACCGAGAGGCCGAGTCCGAGGAGCGAGGCCGTCAGATAGAACCCGCCGAGGCGCGGCAGGTCACTGAGGAAGCACTTGAGAACGGCCGCGATCAGCAGCGCGAGCGCCGCTCCACGCGCGGCCGGCCAGCGAATGAGAAAGCTGAGGATCAGCAACCCGGTGGCGATCACCGCCCACGCCACCGTGTACCAGACGTTCTCGGCCGGCGGTGAGGCCGCGAAGTCGAAATTCAGCGCGCCGTTCGCCGAATGGAACCCGTTCGCGATCAGAATGTTGATGAGGAACCACAGCTCGAAGAGGCAGAACACGGAGAAGACGCGCTGCAACAATGGCTTGTTGAGCCGAATGAGATACGCCGCGGCGAACATCGCGAGGCCGCATACCACATAGACGGCCACATAGATCGGCCAGTACCGGCCGCGGAAGAGCCAGTAGACGGCGAAAAGATCGGAGTCGAATGCGAGGCTGACAAACACCACCACGGCGAGGCCGGTGCCCCACACCCACAACACCGGGTGCCGCAACCGGGTGAACACCCACACGAGCGCGGCGACCTCGATCGCCCACAGGACGACCACCCATCCCTTCGACAACAGCAACGGAAGGGCCGCATTGAAAAACGCCAGGGTCAGCGACGCGAGGATCGTGACTCGCGGCTCCCGGGGCTCGATTCGCAGAACGAACGCCAACAGCACCAGCATCACCAGCGCCTCCGCAAGCGGGACGAGGCCGGCGAGCCAGCGGTGGCCGTCGTCGAGATCGCCACTCGCCAGCCACGCGCAGATGAAGAGGACGAGGCTGGCCAGCGCCGCGGCCACGTACGGAGCGATCGACGCTTTCACGCGCGCGCCGAGCGCGAGGGGATATGCGACGAAGAGCAGGTAGGGCACCACGGCGATCGCGACCAGCGTCCATCCGGCGTACTGCGTCCAGGCCGACGGTGAATACGCGGTGATGATTATCGCCAGGTAAAAGGGAATGGCCAGGATGGCGAGCACGTGCCGCTCGGACCGCCACGCCACTGCGAAGAGCGCGGCGAAAAGCAGCGCGTGCAGCGCGATCAACGTCCACAACGGCGGGTGGAGCATCATCAGCGTGACACCGGACAGGGCGATGGCGATGGCGCCCACCGGCGGCCTCCCACCCTTGACGCTGATGACGACAACGATCGAGAGCATCACCAGCATCGCGCCGATGATCATGGCCCACTGCTGCGGCTCGCGAATGGCGATTCCGATGAAGACGCCGAAGAGCAGCCCGGAGAACGGCGTGACCTTGACGAGATAGAGGGCGATGAAGAGTGCGAGCCAGAGGAGCAGCCACGACCACGATTCGTGCGTGTACGACGCGCGCAGCCAGAGGAAAAACGTGATCAGAGTGGCCACCCCGCCCGCGGCGTGCAGCCACCTCGGCCCGCCGCGCCACACGATCGCCAAGAGGCCGGCGTCGACGATGAGCAGGAACCCAAAGAGCACGTAGTACTGCACGCCGTAGTTCGGTTGCCCCGCGACGTAGATCGCGAAGAGCAGCGGCAGATGCGCTGCCGCGGCGGCGATCCATCGATAGCCGCGGGGACAATTGTCCGGCCGCGCGTACCAGAGCGGAACCGTCCCCACCACCGCGAACACCGCGAAGATGGCCGCGGCAAGAGGGAGAAGGCCTACGTTCAGCGCCCGCAGTGCCCACGCCCATTCATAGATCGCGGTGAGGAGGACGCTCAGCGCGCTGAGCAGCCACCACCCCTTTCGAACGGCGAGCCAGGCGATTCCGATGTTCAGTGCCAGCAGGTACGTGAACACGGCGCGCGGGTAGTTCTCGGTCGACGACAGCAGGTAGGCGGTGACGAAGCCACCGATCAGCCCGAGCAGGGCGACGAACATCGAGTCGCGGCGCGTGGCGAGATAGACGGCGGCGGCGGTGACGCCCAGCATCCCGACGAACGCGACCGCCAGCGGCACCAGCGCCCATCGCGCGTGCATGGAATAGAAGGTCGCGTAGAGGATGCCGATGCCCGCCGCATCGAGCGCGCTCGCCGGGGTGCCGTATCTCGCCGCGATCCACCGCTCGGCGACGACGATGAGGGCGAGTCCGCTGCCGAGGCCGATCGCGGCGCGCAGCCATGCGTGGTCTGCGGAGGATCGGAAGAAGAACACCGCCGCGAGCACCAGCGCGATGCCGGCGACCGCGGAGAAGAACCAGACGCCGATCGACGTCAAGGCGTTCTTCGCCGGCGGGGAGTGCGAAGACGAATACTCCTGGGATTCGCTCATAGCGTTTTCAGGTACTCGATCAGCGCGTCCTTGTCGGCCGGCGGCAGCTTCACGCCGTACTCGTGTCCCATGTTCCCGTTGGAGCGCCAATGGACGTCGTACAACGTGCCCACCCGCTGCACCTCGGTCCACAAGGCGCCGGGAGCGTATTTCCACGACGCGCCCAGGCGGTCCGCCTGCTCCGGCAGCGAGATGAAGCCGACGTTGACCGGATCGTAGACGTTGTAGCCCCGGTAGAAGACCTGCGGTCGCTGCGCCGCGGGCGTGAGCAGGTCGCGAAGCGTCGGCACCGAGCCGTTGTGCAGGTACGGCGCGCGCAGCCAGATGCCGTCGAGGAACGCCGCGACATAGCCGGTGGGATCGGCTTCCACCAGGCCTTTGCGCTCGATGCCCAAGGCCTTCACCGTCTCGTTCGCCCGGATCGCCGCCTCCTTGTTCCAGCTCTTGATCCGTTCGACGTCGGTGCCGACCGCCCCGACGGGTACCACCGTGCCGGTGATGGGACTCCAGTGGCAGCTCGCGCAATTCGTGTCGAATACCGTCTTGCCGGCGGCCGCCTTCGCCTGGTCGACCGGAAAGGGGAACTTCGGCGCCTGATACTCCTCGAGGTACTTGGTCAGCCAGCGCACTTCCTCGAGGAAGACGTCGTTTCGCTCCGGTGCTCCCCCGAGGAGGCCGAGCGCGGAATCGATGATCACGGAGTTGGCGTCGTAGCTGTCACCCGCGAAGTTCATGCGCGTTCCCTCTCGCGTCTTGTACTTGCCGATGTTCCAGATCGACGGCATGTCGGTGGGGCCGAGAGTGTCGTCGAGCGGAGAGGTGGTCAGGAAATACTTCGTCAGATTCATCGCGTCGTCGCGGCCGCGGCCCCAGTCGGGCCACTTCGGCAGGCCGTGGATGTAGATCCAGCCGAAGCGCGGCCCGCGCTCCAGCAGGCGCTTTTTCGTGATGGGGATGAGGACGAAGCGGTAGATCTGCTTGTCGATCCACGACAGATTGGCGTCGAGGTTGATTTCGTGCATCAACGTACCGGCGTTGAATCGCGGATCTCGCGCGCAGTCGACGAGGAAGCGGAAGAACGCCTCGAGGTTGAAGGTGTGGTTCGGCCCGGTGGGGACGAACACGGGATTGTCGTTCGGGGTCTTGCGATAGGTCGCGACGTGGCAGGAGGCACAGGTGTTGGCCACGCGCTCGAAGCCGATGGTCTTCTTGGAGAAACCGACCGGCAGCTCCTTTCCCATCTCCCACGCGAGGCCGAACGAGGCGTAGCCGTTGGGGCCGGGCAGCTTGTCGGGGAAGACTCGAGGCAGCACGTACATGATCCAGTACGGGATGCCGGCGGTGGCCTCGGCGCCGATGGAGCCGTACATGAAGCGCTCGTCGGCGGTATTGAACGGCGGCTGCGGCACCACGCGGAAGAACTTGTACCAGCCGAACCATGCGCCGAAGGCCAGGACCACGACCAGCGCCACCAGCGTGATCTGGAGGGTCCGTTTTCTTTCAGGCGACCACACGATCATGCGTCACCTCTCCGTCAAAACGTCTTCATGTACTCGACGATCGCGTCCTTGTCCGCGGGCGGCAGGCTCACGCCCCACACATGGCCGGTGTTGCGGTTGGTCGGCTGACTCGTGTCGTAGAGGAAGTATTGGCGGCCGTTCTCCTCCCGCACGTTGCTCACGAAGCCGACGTTCACCGGATCGAGCACGTCGTAGCCGCGATAGAACGTCCGCGGCCGCATCTCCGGCGGGTTCAGCAGATCGCGCAGCGTCGGCACCGACCCGTTGTGCAGGTACGGCCCGCGCAGCCAGATGCCGTCGAGCGGCGCGTTCGCGTAGCCGGCCGTCTTGCGGAAATGGCTGAAACGATAGGGCGTCCCGGCGTAGAGCGTATTTTGACCCGCGGAGAGCTCGTACGTGTACGACTCGTAGTGGGCGCGATCGGTGCCGACGACGTCGATCGGCGTGACGTGTCCGACGTACGGGCCGCTGAAGTCCTGGCCGCTCTTGCCGTGGCAGCTCGCGCAGTGCTGACGGTAGATCCCCGCGCCGCGGTCGGCTTTCGCCTTGTCGATGGGGAACGGGAACGGCGGCGGAACCGCATCGAGCAGCCAATCCTGCAGGCGACCGATCGCCGCATGGTCGACGGTGGCCGGGGTGGCGCCGGTGCCGAAGGCTGCGCTCAGGTTGCGCTCATTGACCTCGATGTTGTTGCCCGTCCAGTGCAGCATCATCGGTGTGCCGTCGTCGCGATGTTTGCGCTTGCGCTGGTTCCAGATCGACGGGAAATCGGTCGCGCCGCGGAGCTCCCCTTCCGGAAGATCGCGAATGGTGTAATTCAATCCCGCTTTCGCCGAGTTCCAGGTGTCGACCCGTCCCGGCCCCCACGTCTCGGGGCGCATCGGGAGGAAACGATCGCGCAGCATGAGCAGCCGCTCGCGCATGAGCGCGATGGCGACCGGATAGACCAGATACCGGTCGAGCAGACCGAGTCGGCCCCCCGATTCTTTCTCGATCGCGGGGACGAGGACGTCGGCGGTGAAGCGCTCGTCCACCACGATGTCGGAGAGGAACTTCTCGAACAGTCCGAGATCGAAGCGGGCCGCGCCCAGGCCCACGTAAACCTTCGGCGGCTTGTCCGGCGCCTCGCGCACCGTGGTGGCATGGCACACGCCGCAGTTGACGAACACGCGATCGATGCCGAGGTTGCGGCGCTGCATCATGCCGACGGGAAGCTCTCGGCGGCGGCCGTGCTCGTCGTTCTCGTACACGAGGCCGAACGCTTCGTAGCCCACGCCGCCGTTCTTCGGGAGTTTGTCCGCGAACACGACGGGCAGCGCCTTCCAGGCCCATAACGGGAATCCCGCGTTGCGCTCGCCACCGGTGGAGCCGTACTTGAAGTGGTCTTCGATGCGGGCGTAGGTCACCGGGCGGTCGGGGAGGAACCGCATGGCCAGCATGATCGCGATGAGCAGCGGCACCCCGACCAGGATGGCCACGACGGCCCGGTAGCGATTGCGCGAGCGCTCCAGCCTCATGTCGCGGAGCTGAAGGGCGAAGTAACCGGTCAGCTTGCCGTCCCAGTAGACGCGGCCGAGGTACGTGTCCGGCGCGATCAGCCGGAGCTCGTCCCGCACTTCCTTGGCGACGATCGAGGTCTCCGAATAGTCGAGGACGATGCACGGCTTGCCGTCCATGAGGCTCGGGCCCTCGCGAACCTCTGCCACGATCGCCTTGACGCCGAAGGGGGTAATGCGATTCCGCAGCGTCTTGTGCTCCGCGTCGAAGGTCTTGCCCTGCCAGAGACGTGAGGCGATCTTCGCGATACCCGGCGCGCTGGCCCCGCCCGGAAACGGGATCGCCAATCCCTTGGCCTCGCCGTTGGGAATCGGACCGGGGGGACTCTTCGCGAAGAGTGCGTCGAGTTCGGCGGGCGACATCCGCAGGAGCTCGTTCATGTCATACGGCATTGCTTCCTCCTCTGCCGGTAGACGAGGTCCGGCAGGAACCGGGGCGACGGCCAGGAGGACACAGAAACGATCACGCGCGCTCCATCGTCATCCTTTCAAGTGCAAGACGAAGTAGACGAGCTTCTTCTTGTCCCCAACAAACAGGCGGATTGTGAGCCCATCGCCGCAGGTCCGTCAATAGGCCGGCTTCGGAAGCGAAGATGAATCTGGGGGAGGCCCTCCGGCCGCATCTTACGTCCCCACGGTGCGCAGTCCAATCGGGGAGCACTCCACGGTCTACCAGTCCAGCCGGGCGTGCGGGGGCCGAGAAGATGTGCGTACTGCGTGGGGGGTCGGCTACGGGCCAGACTCAGATGGGCTATCATCCCACCCGATGGAGAACGCCCTCTACTACACCCTCAGCACCATCGCCCAGACGCTCGCTGGGGCGTTGGCTGTCTTGGTGGCTATCGTCCTATTTCGGCTGCAACGCCTCGAAGATCTCATCAGCAAGGGCCAA
>WNFO01000151.1_pt1 | contig 46491 bp, 45 predicted proteins | sample 5400251 | NCBI WGS metagenome assembly WNFO01 (sample SAMN13153354, study PRJNA577476) | soil metagenome | isolation source: 100 cm saprolite under Madrone tree | place: USA:California | collected 2016-06-14 | reverse complement strand
AGACTTGGCCGTTTGCTGGGCAATGGTTCGCGATACCAGGGAGGACCAGTGGGTCATGCTCGGCATCACGGTCCGCGGCGGGGTAATCGTCTCTCAGCGCGAGTTCGAGTACGCCCACCTGAAGCTTCAAAGCCGGATGATGCCCGCGCGCGCCGTTGCAGACGTGTTGCGAACAGGTCATCTCACGCGGCCGACCGGAGATCGCGATTTCCGCGAGATCACCATCAGCGAAGGCACCGCTGAATGGCTGACGAGCGGCGCTATCTGGGGAATGACAGGGCCGTTGCCGACACCCTCGTATTACTTCAACGTGCAAATCGTCTCCCAGCAGCTTGAATCGCGGGGCCGCCTCTCAGAGCCGGCATATGGACCAGGTCAGCTCTGGTACCCGAGCGGCCTCGACGCGTTGTTTGAGGTTCTCTACAGCACGACGCAGCACCAAAACCGGCGCGACCTTTTGAACCAAGCCGTAATCCACCTCCCGTACGAGGACGCCTTCATCGCATCCGTTGGCTACGTCGACGGCGAGGGCGTGGTCGTCACCGTCGGCGAGGGCGGTAAGGGATGGGCTTCTGGCCACGAGTTGCAAGCACTGTGGAAGATTCAGTTGTCGGAGACGATCTACCGCCGCGCTGTGAAGGTGGTTGCGCAAGCGGGAGCAGTGACGTTTCACGCAGACGCCGAGCCCGCGTACTTTGCTGTGTCGCTCCAAAACGAGGAGGGCTCGCTGGTTGACTACGTCGAGCGCTTCGCACAGGTCGATGCCGCAGCCGAGCCATCTCAGCTTCCCAGCGATGCCCTTCCCGAAGCCTTCGACTTCCTGGCCTCGATCTGGCGGAACGTCACCGGCAAGTACCTGTTTGAAGTGCATCGCGTGTCGCCCGCAGGCCGGCTCACTGCAGCTGTTGCAAACCGTGGCGACTTTTCAAACCGGATGACCGACTTCGCCGATGTAGTCAAAGCGATGAAGATCGACGACTCGTTCATCGATGCCAAGCTAGCGCGGGACCTCACCCCGGACAAATCCCTTGGTCGCCTCAAGGTCGCGGTGGGAAAGTTGCTTAAGTCCCCAGATGCAGACGTTGCCGCTGGCGCCATCGATGTCCTTCAGGAAATCGTTCGTGTGCGGGTGGCTCTTCAGCATGAGCAGGCCCAGCCGGACCTCCCAACATCGCTAGCTCGACTCGAGATCAAGTACCCAGCTGATTGGCCGAAGGCATGGGAGGTCGTGCGTTACCGCGCGGTCGGTGCCCTACGAGATCTGCGGCAAGCCCTTGAATCTGCCTTGACCTAATCGCCGCACGCCAGCCGCGCGGGTCAGGAGGAGCAAGGGCGCCCGGGTAAAGAGCATGGTGCCGCGTAGTTGCAACCGCGCGGTCCTGGGACGCCCTGTTCTCTGCCTGACGGGTTTACGCGTTCGCGCCTGTGCCGGATGCCGCGAAGAGGTGCTCGCGGCCCTTCACGATCGGGTCATCAGCGCGGAGCCGGGTCACGTCGGCGTCAGCAATGACGATGATCGGGTGTCATTCTCGCGTTCTACCCGACCGTGTTCCAGTAGTACATGCGGTCCAGCCAGTGGGGGTCGGCCCGGTACGCGCGGGCGAAGAACTCGACCGCATCCACGTAGTCGTAGTCGAGGTTGTAATGGAAGATCGCCTGCCGCATGTTGCCGGGCGCACCGTTGTGGACGAGCAACCGGGCCGCGGCAAGGATGGAGTCATGCGGGTCCATGATGTTGCCGCCCTGGCCGTATTGCGCCCACGTTCCGGGCAGGAACTGCATCGGCCCCATCGCGTTGGCTGAGGACGGACCGTTCACCCGGCCGAAATTGCTCTCGATGTAGTTGATCGAGGCCAGGTAGCTTGCGTCGACTCCGTACGTCTTCTGTGCCTCGGCGTAGAACGATCGCAGCGAGTCCACCGGCGCAGCGTCGCCGTAAGGGTGAACGAAATGCACGTTGACCAGGTAGTACTGGTCGATGCCCTCGAGCGCATAGAGCGAATGCAGGGCAGCGACCGCGTCCTCGAAGGGTTTTGACACCGTCGCCGGCAGAAGCGGTGCGACCGACGCCTCGACGCTCGAGTAGCTCGCGACCTCGTACACGCGCAGCTCCTCCTGGCGAGCGGCGTCGCGATACGCGTACTGAGCTGCCTCGATCGCCAACTGATAGCGAATGCTGTCGACCAGCGTCGTCGGCGCCGGCTGTGCCTTGATAGCCTGGAGCTGCGCAGTCGCTTGCGCCATCGCCACCTCTGCGCTCACGATCCGCGCTGCTTCGTGGCGAGCGCTGGGCGGCACGAGCGGATCCTGCGCGAACACCGCCCGCGACGGCAACGCCAGCAACAGCGCGACGAGAGCCGCCGCCGGAATCCGGATCAGGCCGACCCCGTCGCGGCCACGACCGCTGGGCGTTGCATGTCGGGAAGAACTGGCAGGTCTTCTGGATAAGGGTCGCTCGCCATCGGCTCACGCAAGCCCACCGAGTCGAGCAGCCCGCTGATCTCATCGCCCACCAGCTCGCCTTGGGCGATGAGCGCCTCGGCCGCCAGGTCGATGCCTTCCTTGTTGACGTACATGAGCCGCCAGTCGTCTATGTACGCCGCTCCGAGCAGCTGCGCGACCGTGCGCCGGGCCATCGGATTGTTGAGCACGGCACCGGACGGGGTCCCCTGTTCGTGGACTCCCTGCGTCACCTGAACGACTGAGATCAGCTGCTCACCGATGTTCATCGCTTTGCGCGACATCTCCGGGTCCAGCCTGTCCGGCCCCATTCCAACGATGCCGACCATCCGGCTCGCTGTAGCGGTGGCCTGGATCAGGTCCATCGTCACGCCGGTCGTGTTTTCGCCGTAGAAGACGTGCTCGCACGCGAGAGATCCAAGTGATGCGCGGATGTCCGCCGCCAGCTGGGAGCGGAACTCCAACCACTCCTCTTCCATCGGCAGAGATTTGTGATAGCCGCCGATCTCTCCGATCTGAGGATTGGCTCGCCTGCGAATTGAAAGACGAACATGCGAGTGGTCCTTCTGGAAGAAATGCGATGCGATGGCATGTCCAAGCTCGTGGCGTGCGACCGCGATCTTGTCACGCTCGGTGTACTCGACTGGAATCGCAAGACCCGCTTCCACGTTGCCCATCGCCTCGCGGATGTCCTTCCAGTACAGAGAGTCGCGGCCATCTTCAAACGCGTACAGGAGCGCCAGCGACAGGACCTGCTCGATGTCGGCCGGCGAGTAGCCATCGGTGATGCGAGCGAATTCCTCGCGCCGATCAGGTGTATCGAGTGTGGGGTCGTGCTGCTTCTTGTCGAAGTACAGGGCCGCGATGTCCTTGCGGTCCTCGCGGTTCGGCAGTCGGAACACGATCTGCCGTCCGAACCGTCCTGGCCTCGTAAGGGCTTCGTCGAGGACGGAAGGTCTGTTGGTGGCGCCGATGAACAGCATGTTGTAGTTGGGTGCCTTGAGCGCGGGTATGCGCAGATTGATGCGGGTGCCGTTGAAGGCGATGACCCGCGGCAGGAACAGCCCGTCGAGGGTGAGGTTCACGAGCCCGCGCAGCTGCCTGATGATCATGCCCGGGTTGTCGATGCCGTCCATCAGGACCAGCAGCATGTTCAGCCCGAGCTGCCCACCTCCGAACATCCCACCCATGCCGCCCATCATCGGACCGGCCCCTCCGGTACCCGAGCGCTTCTGGCCCAGGGCGTCGATCTCGTCGATGAACACGATGCAGCCGCCCCACACCTTCGCTTTCTTACGCGCGGCCCGCACCATCAGATAGACGCTGAGGGCGTCGATGCCGAGGAACATGCCGGCGAACGATCCGCCGGCGGCGATGTAGATGGGAACGTGGAGGGTCGACGCGATGGCCTTCGCCAGCATCGTCTTGCCGGTGCCGGGAGGTCCGACCATGAGGACGCCCCGCTCGCGCTTACCACCGGCCTTGACGTAGAGCCGACCGTGCTCGATGAGCCGGAGGATCCGGCGCATCTCGATGACGGCCCCCCTCTGGCCTCTCACGTCATCCATGTTCACGCCGAAGTTCGCGTCGTCGGGGTTGATCATCGTCTTGCCGATGCGGGTGTAGATGTAGAAGGGTCCGAGGAAGAGTGCGAAGTTCGCCGCGAGAAGGAAGAGGACGTAGAGCAGGTTCGTGAGCCCGGCCACGATGGCTTGCGGGAGAGCGTCGAGCGCGTCTTGTGGCGCGAGGCCCGCCAGGTAGTAAGCGCCGCCGAAGTAGAAAATCGGTATCGCGGCCAGGAAGAGAGCGCGGCGCCAGAAGATGGCGCGATTGGTCTCCACGGTCCGGGTGAGCGAATCGCTCTCCGGAGACATGCGTTCCCGCAGGATCAGTGAGCGCCGGATCATGCTCAGGATTCCGCGGCACACGAGCATAACCACGAGCGCGTAGCCGAGCGAGTACCACGTCCCGAGCTGAAGGAAGATGTAGGCGAACGCGAACGCCGAGGCGCCGACGAAAAGGGTGAAGATCCAGAAGATGATCACGGCGGGTATCTCCCTATACCGGGTGCAGTTTCACTCCAGCTTAGTGTCTCGAACAGGCGACTGGACCACCGCCAGAAGGGTGACGATCCCGATCCCCAGCGCGATCAACAGATCGCCTGGGCTGTAAGCACCTCTCACCGGCCAGGGAAATCCAATCCAGTCGGCCAGCCAGTTCAGGTTCGTGCTCGAGCTCATGAGCACGTACTGGCCGACGTGGCCGCGCTGGACCAGGACGCCCGCGAGATCCGGCGTCACCGGCATGCGCGCGCCGTTGGCCAGAATCACGACCAGGTTCAACGCGGCGCCGGCCGTTACGACCCACACGCCGGGAAGGCGCTTGATGTGCAGCGCGGTCCATGCGATCAGCGCGGCGAGTGCGACGACGTACACGTACTGCACGCCTTCGACTCGGTTGAGCGGTGTCAAGACCACGGCCTCCCTGATCACGAGTACCGCGAGCACGAACCACGGCCATCGAAACCGCATATGCGCGAGGTTGCCGATGTTGCCGCCGGTAGCGAGGCCGATCAGCAGCCCGGCGACGAGCGGGACCAGGACGAGCACGACTAGTGGTGTGCCCGGGAAACCGCTCGCCAATCCATCGGCCTAGGCGGCCGGGCTGCGCTGAAGCCAGCGTCGCCTCCTGCGCGCGCTCGGTCACGCATCTACGCGATGCGCTCCCTCACGTGCTCGTCGGCTCCTTGGCTCCGGCCGCCGAGGCCGCGTCTTGTCGAGCTAATCCCAGACACACCACTGGTTAGTTATTCGGCCGCGAGTCGCGATGCAGTTCCGGCCAGCACTTTCACGCCGGTCTCGAGTGCGCTCTCGTCGATGCGAAAGCCAGGCGAGTGATGTGCTGGCGGCGTTTCTCCCGGCGGCATCGCTCCGAGCATGAAGTAGCAACCAGGGATCCGGGTGAGGAACTCGGCGAAATCGTCGCTGACCGTCAGCGGGCGGCCGAGCACGCTGGCTTTGTCGCCGATGAGCTCCTTCGCCACTTCGAGGACAGTGCGGGTGACGTTCGGCTCGTTCATCAAAGGCACGGTTCCGTGCACGAGCTCGAGGTTCGAGCGCACCTCGAACTCCGCGTCCACCGCCGCCAGCAGATCGCGCAGGCGCAGCAGCGCCTCGTCGCGAAGCTCGGAGGTGAATGTACGCAAGCTGCCCTTGACCGAGACCCCGCGCGGCACGATGTTCCATGCGCCATCGCTGAAGATGTTGCCCATGGTGGTGTGGCACTGAACGCCATCGTGCTCGAGTCCTTCGACCACGGTGTGGAGCCGCTCGATGAGGAACGCCTGGGCGGACAGCACATTGCCCCGCCGGCCCATCATGCCGCCGTGTCCGCCGGGCCCGGCGAACGTGATCTCGTAAGCATCCGATCCCGCCCACATGAGCCCTGGCCTCGTGATCACGCTCCCTGACTCGGTGAAGCTGGTCACGTGCAGGCCGATCACCGAATCGGGGTGGTGGTCGTCGAGCAGGCCCCGCGCGATCATCGCTTTGGCGCCGCTCACGATCTCCTCGGCGGGCTGAAAGACGAACAGGTAGCGCCCGCCGACATCCCAGATTCGGTCCACCAGCGTGCGCGCGACGCCGACCATGATCCCCATGTGCGCGTCGTGCCCGCAGGCGTGCATACGGCCATCGGCGCCAGATTTGAAGTCGACGCCCGATTCCTCTTCGATCGGAAGGGCGTCGATGTCCGCCCGAAGCATCACGGTCTTGCCAGGCTTGCCTGTGTCGAGCATCGCCACGACACCTGTCTCGGTCGGGCACGGCTTGAGCTCGAGGCCCAGCTCCTTCAAACGATCGCCCAGGTACGTGCTGGTCTCGTGCTCGCCGAAGCTCACCTCCGGGTGACGGTGGAAGTGGCGTCGCAGCTCGATCACCTCTTCGATCACGGAGCGGCTGGGGAGCGGGGCGGTGCGGGCTTGGTCGCTCACTGAACCGCGACCAGGTTGTATCCCCGCGCCGTCGCCCGGACAAAGTTCGGCCCCAACCCCTCTTCGAGCTGGTCGAGGCGGCGCCGCAGCGTGAGCAAGGCCGAATGCACGGTCGAATGCGCTGCGTCGGTGCGGAAAAGCCCGGCCTGGATCAGGTCTCGAGCCGTGGCGGGTTTTGAGCCCTGGGCGAGGTGCAGCACCAGCGCGGTCTGCTGCGGGGTGAGGCGGATCTCGCGTTCGCCGAGCTTTACGGTCCGCCGGGTTGGGTCGAACTCCAGGCGGCCGAACTTGTAGCTCCCGGGCCGGCCTGTGCCGCGCTCGACCAGCCGGGCCGCGAGGTCGGAGTAGATATGGGCCATGGGGACGTTGCCCTTGACGAAGTACGAGCTCGCCCCGAGCTCGTAGGCCCTACGTATCGCCGCCGAGTTGACTTGAGCCGCGGAGAGCACGATCACCGGCAGGCCGGGGTGGTGCTCTCGGATCCACGTGAGCAGCTCGAAGCCGGAATCCTCGCCCTCATCGAGGACCAGGTCGAGGAGGACAGCCGCGACGCGCTCTCGAGACAGGAGCTCCATCGCCTCGGGCGCCGACGACGAACCCGACGGCCGGTAGCCGAGGTCGTGGAGGTCGATCCTCAACTGCTGCTGCATGGCCGCCTCGTCTTCGACCACCAGAACCGCTGATCCAAGGACCTCCGCCGGTCTGAAGACCTCAAGGCCCGGCGGAAGCGGAGGCAGACGAACCTCACGATTTTTGTTGCGCTCTCGTCTAAAGCTGTGATTTTCCAAGGTCTGACCTACATGATTTTTAATGATTATTGGCGGACTGTGAACATTCAATCTCGGCGGGGCCAGTGCATACTCTGGCACGAGCCTGGCAGTAGTTGGTAAAACCAAGGGGTAAAATGGGGATGACCTGGAAACTCAAGTTAGTACGAATCGCCTTCGGGCTTGCGCTCGTAAGCACGCTTGGCCTGGCGCTGGCCGCAGACTGGGCCGACGACATGCTCGCTTACTTCTTCTAATAGGGTAAGCAACTAAACGTCCTCTCCCCGGCGCTCGCGTGAGCGCCGGATCGCAGGCGGTAGCAGGGCATACAGGTCGGCGCGGTCGACGGCCTTGCTCATGTATCCCACAACGTCGGGATCGTCCGTTCCCGACGGGAAAACCGGATAAGCGGTGTAGAAGATCACAGGCAGCTTCTGCCCGCGCGCCCGAAGCTCGCCGAGCAGCCCCCAGCCGTCCATCGGCTCGGGAAGCATCAAATCGATGATCGCGACCTCAGGTTGGTCGGATTGCGCCTTCTCGAGCGCCTGGTCGGCATCTTCCGCCATCGAGACGCGGTATCCGAGCATGCGAAGGTCCGTTTCGAGGATCACCCGCCAGGCCCGCTCGTCGTCGACCACCAGGATCGTTGAGCCGCGGAGGTCTTCGGGTGTTGGCGCGATCGGCTTGGGCGGTGTAAACGGCAAAGGGAATCTGGCGCAGTATATCGGTGGCAATGGCGAGTCCGGCTCGTAGCAAGTTCAGAGGTCGCCGGGCGCCCCATCCCGTTGAAAGTGCGGATCTCAACGGGAGCCGGCATGCGAGACTGGCCACCAGCCGCCCGCCGCATCCTGAGGTGCCGGCGCCGAACCCGGCCGCCCTTGTTCACGAGCTCAGCACCTGTGTAACTGAAGCCGACCTCGTCCAGGTCCTGTACCGAGGCCTACACCCTCCCTATGGCTACGACGTCATCAACCTCCACGTCCTCGAGCGTGAGGGGTGGTACCACTCACTCTCGGTTGACTCAGGCGTGCTCCAGGACGTCAGGCGACGCCCTCTCAGCGCGTCTCTGTTCAACAAGCAGTACGCAAATCCGCGCAGCGTTGTAATTCCTCTCGAGCCCAAGAGGCAGGAGTCGGCCAAGGGACCCGGCGCCGGGCGCCAGACCAAGTTCGCGATCTGGATCCCGATCGAACACCAGGGCGAGGTGATCGGCAGCGTCATCTATCAATCGCGCCGCAGCCGGCGCGTGCCACCCGACGAGATCACCTTCCTGGACGACGTTCATCGCCGGCTCGGGGTCATGCTGGCGAACGCTTACCTCAACGAGTTGACGCGCAACCAGGCGCGGCGCCTCGAAGCGCTCAACAGCATCGCCCGCGCCATGGCATCGACCCTCGACGAGGCAAGCGTCCTGACCGCCCTGCACGCCACGCTGAGCCAGCTGCTGCCGGTGGACGTGCTGCACATGGCGGCGATGGAAGCTGACCAGCCGGACAAGGTTCGCCTTCTCAACGTGCAGGCCGACCTCGCCCCGACTTCGCGCTGGCTCGCGATCAGGTCTTCGCAGCTTGGTCCTGTCCGCACGATCGTTCGCGACCAGAAGCCACTGCTCACGCACGAGCCGACCTCTGCACTGTGGGTGCCGATCAAGGAGGGCGGCTCCGTCCGAGGTGCACTGGGAATCCAGACGACGAAGTCGTATGCGTATGAAGCGTCGACCGCTGCCTTCCTGGAGTTGGTGGCGGACGAGGTCACGCTCGCGCTCCGGAACGCCCGCAGCTACGAGGCGATCGAGGGCCAGCGGCGCCGGTTGGAGGTTGTCAACGCCATCGGTCGCCGGCTTGCGTCAAGCCTGGACCGCTGGTCGATCATGCGCACGCTGCGCGAAGAGCTGGCGAACTTCCTCGATTTCGACGCCTTCATCCTGGCTACCATCACGCAATCCAAAGAAGGCCCCGTGGCTGAGGGGTACCAGTACGTTGCCGGCGTCGAAGAGGTGGTCCCGCCCGTCGCCCTTGCGGTGACCGGCCCGTCTCGAGAGGCATACGAAACGGGCCAACCGGTGCTCGTTCGCAAGAACCCGTGGGCCCAGGCATTTGCTCGCAAAGGCCTGGAGAGGGAGCGGTGGAATCTCGCCAAAGGCGCGGCCATCTTCCCGTCGGGACCTCCCGGCGACTCTCGGCTCATCTCACGGTCGTTTGTTTGGGTTCCCGTCCTCAGCGGCGACCGCATCACCGCCATGCTTTCATTGCAGTCGTACCACGAGGCTGCATTCGATGAGTGGCACGTGAAGCTGCTGCAGGACGTGGCCGCGCATGTGAGCCTGGCTCTTGCCAACGCGGATCACTTCGCGGAAGCGCAGGCCGAGCGCGCGCGGCTCGAAGCGCTTCACGAGCTCGAGATGGGCGTGGCTGGTGCGTCGGACGAAAGCCAGATCGCCGCCGCGATATTCGGGGCGGTCAGTGACTACACCGACGCAACGAACGTCGTGCTCATTTACCTCGATGCCGCCGGCAACGTCGTGGGCTTCACCGGCGCGCGAGGGGGCCTCATCGGAATGCTCGGCCCTGTGCCCATAGCCGAGGCGCCGCTGTTCCGGCGATTGATGGCCGCCGGCGACAAGGTCCTGGACTCCGTGGAGCCGGTCGCTCACGACCTCGATGGACCGATCGGCAAGTACATCTTCTCGCGCAAACCAAGCGCGGTCGTGTGGGTGCCGATCATGCAGGGCGAGCGAGTCGTGGCGGGCATTTCCGCGCTGCGTGATGACGGTGGGAAGTTCGTGCCCGCGCACTTGAAGCTTCTCGAAGCGGCCGCGCCGGTGGTCGGGATCGCGCTTCGAACCATGCGACTCCACCACGCCAACGAGCTCGCCCTCGCGCAATCAGTGCGCATCCAGGAGCTGGCCGCCCTAGCTGGGCACGAGCTCATGAGCGTCGTTTCAAACATCGCGGACCAGGCGCGCACCATGCTCGAATCGGCCGGCGTTGCGTGCTGGGCGTTCGACACTGAGGGTCGCATCAGCGCGACTCGGGCCAGCGGCGAACCGGCCGCGGAATCGGTTCTCGCCTGGGCCGGCCTCAACTCCGAAGACAGCTGGCGCGAAGCGCCTACAGGCGTGCTCTCCGGCAGCGCCGGGGGCCAGGCCTGGAGCCTGATCCCGCTCTGGTACGGCGATCGCCTGGTGGGCGCGATCGGTTCGGTCCACGCGGCGACGCACATGGCCGAGCCGCCGCCCGCGCTCGACTTTGCGCGGCATGCGGCGGTGGCGATCGAAAACTCCCGCCTGGTGGCGGAGACTCGCGGGCGCATCCACACGCTCGAAGCTGTGGCCGCCTTCACCGAGCTCACGCCCACCGAGCCTGATCGCGCGCGCTCGGAGATGGGCAGGCTCGTCAGCCGCGCGCTGGCCAGCACACACGGAGAGCTGTGGCTGCTCGAAGACGCGCATCTCGTGCGCCGTGCGCCTGACGGCGAGGTGACGCCCAGGGTCTCGGTCGACGAACCGGTGCAGCTGCTCCGTGCGCTGACCTCTCCCACCGGTGCGAGACGCATGCGCGCTTTATTGGATCTGCTGGGCGCGTCGGCCGACGCCTTCGGCCTTCCGATCCAGGTCGAAGGTCGGCTCGTCGGCTTGCTCGTGGCGAGGATGACGGCGGGCGCATCCGAGACGAGACGCCTCGCGACCGTCCTCGCAGGCCAGGCCTCCGTGCTCATCGGCCAGCTCGAGCTCGTCGATGCGCTCGAGCGCGAGCGGCAGATGATGAACGCCATCCTCCGGCACTCGCCGGTGGGCGTGATGCTCGAGGACGCGACCGGCAGCATCGTCTACGCCAACCCCGAGGTCGAGGCCATCTATCAGCTCCAGGCCGCGGAGATGCCGGGCAAGAAGCTCTCCGACATCTATTCCGCCGCTGGCGCGGTGCGCGGCGACGAGGACCAGGCCGACGGCACCCTCGAGCTGCGCATGGGCGAGCCCGTGCGCATCGTGCATGTGCGGCGCGTGGTCATTCCTGGGCTCGAGGGCGAGCCGGCCGGAATCCTCACGCTGCACGAGGACGTGACCGCCCAGAGGCTGGCTCTGGAGGCCAAGGATCTGATGCTGCGCGCCATCGGTCACGAGGTCCGCAGCCCGGCGGCGGCGATGAAGAACACACTCGCCGGGATCATGCAGTGGGACAGCACGATCGATGCCAAAGGGCGGCGCGAGCTTCTGCAGGAGGCATATGAATCCTCGGACCGCCTTTTGAGCCTCGTCGAAAGCCAGCTGATCATCGCCAAGCTGGAGACTCGCCACTTCGAGCCGGCCCCGGAGCCGGTGGACCTGCCGTCCGTGCTCGAGGGCGTGATGGGTGTCATCCGCCACCGCTACGCCGAACGCGCACTGGCGGTCGAGATCGACTTACGCGATGGTCTACCCCCTGCGTATTGCGAGCCCGCACACGTGGCTCAGGTACTGACCAATCTCGTCAGCAACGCGCTCGAGTACACGTCGGGTGCGGTGTCGGTACAAGCGCGCGCAGCGTCGCGCGGCTGGCTCGAGGTCACGGTCGCCGACCGCGGTCCGGGGCTGCCTCCCGGCAGCCTGGAAGGTCTCTTCGAGAAGACCGGCCCGGCCGGGCGCAACCGTTCCCAGGGTGGCTTGGGCCTCGGTCTCTATCTCTGCCGGCTCGTCGTTGAGCGCAGCTTCGGCGGCCGGATCTGGGTTGCCTCCAGCGATCGTGGAGGGACGACTTTCAGGTTCACAGTCCCGTCCGTCTCGGTGCCTACAAGCAAGACTCGCACAGGCGACTCCGTCAGCTCTAGTAGGTAGTGGTTCGACGCAACGGGGCCGGCGGACGGCGCCCGTCATCAACCGCGCCCATGTGGGTAAGGGTCGGTGGGGGGATGGAATCCATCCCGGATCATGCGCGGCATGGACCGGCGGATCGGGAATTTCCGCCGCCCGGTGGCCCGTGGGAAGCCCTCACACTGAACGGCCGCCTGGTGGGTTGGGCCGAGTCGGGAGGGCTGGCCCAGGCGCGTCGCAGCGCGGAGATCGGCCAGCAGCTGGCGGAAGAGCAGAGCGCGTATCTGCTGGGGCGCCTCGGCCACAAGCTCCGGTCAGCGGTCCTTGCGCTGCAGGAGTCCGCACGCCAGGCCGCGTTCGGACGTCCTGAGCTGCTCGAGGCGGTCTTCGAGCAGGCCCAGGAGGTGGGCCGGCGGGCGGCTGCGGTCGAGGCGGCCGCCATCCAGCCCAAAGACGCTGCCCGCGGGGTTGTCCTTGGAGCCGTACTCAACCTCGCGTTGCCCATTGCCGCCCGCGAGCTTCCCGCCGGGGCGGTCGTGCTCGGGTCGGAACCAGCGCTTGTGGAGGCCTTCACGCGCATCCAGGAATGGATGGGCGGACCAGGCATGACCATCGCGGCCGAGCAGGTGGGGTCGTGGTGGAAGATCAGCGTGGCGCCCGGCTCAGAGCGGCGCCCGTTGCCGGTGCCTGAGATGGGCGAGCCATTGATACGACTCATCGTCGACACGCGTCTCGACGGCTGGCTGGACGCGAGCCGGCCGGATGGCGCGGACGTCTATCTGCCCGCCCAAGCATCCCGGTGACGGCCGTAAGCCGAGTTGTCGCGCCAAATCCTGGTCCATACACGGGGCCGGGCACGAACACGTGGATTGTCGACGCCGGTCCGGTGGCGATCGTCATCGACCCAGGTCCTGATGACGATTCGCATCTCGACGCGATCGAGAAAAGACTGGGGTCGACTGCGCTAGGCGTCGTGCTGGTGACGCACTCGCATCCCGACCATCTGCCGCTGGCAGAGCGCCTGGCGGCGCGTAACCGTGCTGCGGTCAAGCGTTACCCGGAGCTGGCGGATGGCGACGTCGTCCGGGTGGGAAACCTCAACGTAACCGCTCTCCATACGCCCGGCCACAGCGCGGATCACTTGAGCTTCTGGCTCGACGAGGATCGAGTCCTTTTCACCGGTGACCTCGTCCTCGGGCGGGGCAGCTCGATGGTCACCTTTCCCGAAGGCGACGTCGCCGCCTACCTGCGCTCCCTGGAGCGGCTCGAGGGTCTCCAGCCGCGGACGCTGTTTCCCGGCCACTGGGACCCGGTCCCCGATGCGATGGCGAAGCTCGAGGAGTACCGGACACACAGGCTCGCCCGCGAGGCGCAGGTGCTGGCGGAGCTGAAGAAACGCGGCCGAGGAACCGCCCCCGAGCTGACACGCCGCGTCTACGGCACCGAGCTGGGAGGCGAGCTGTTCCGTGCGGCCGAGATGACGCTGCGCGCTCATCTCAAGAAGCTCATCGACGACCGCATGGTGAAAGTGCGTACGACCAAGGGCGAAGAGGTCTACGAGAGATCCGTATGAATACGGCGGAAATCTGCGATTTCCGCCGTGTACTCCTGGCCACGACTGGCAGGCGTCTGGAAGTTGCACGCTAGGTGACGGCCGGGATAAACCCGGCCCACAGGCCACGCTTTATCTGACGTAGTCTCCATTGCGTGTCCCAGCAACCAGTGAACGGCTCCGTGATCGAGCGTCCCGCGATCCTGTCGTTGTCAGCCCAAGCGCTCGAAGAGTGGCTGGCGGAACATGGCGCGCCCGCATACCGGCGCAAGCAGGTGTGGGGCTGGATGGCGCGCGGCGCGGCGTCGTTCGACGAGATGCGAGACGTCCCGAAGCCGCTGCGGACGGACCTGGATCGCGAGTTCCGCATCACATCGCTGCGCCAGGTGGCCGTGTCGCAGGCGGATCGCGGTCTAACGACCAAAACGCTCTACGAGCTGGACGGCGGGCACTCTGTGGAGTCGGTGGTCATGCGTTATGCCGACCGGTCGACGCTGTGCATCTCATCGCAGGCCGGGTGCCCGATCGGATGTCCCTTCTGCGCCACGGGCAAGTTTCCTTTCGGCCGCAACTTGAAAGCGCACGAGATCGTCGAGCAGGCGCTGGATGCCGCGCGCATGCTGCCGGCCGAAGGCAGGCGCTTGTCGCACGTCGTGTTCATGGGCATGGGCGAGCCCATGGCCAACTATCAGGCGGTGGTCGAGTCGGTGCGGCGGATCTCCGATGAGGAGCTGCTGGGCATAAGCCCGCGGCGCATCGTCGTTTCCACGAGCGGCTTGATTCCAAGAATCGCTCAGCTCGGCGACGAGAAGCTGGCGGTGACTCTGGCCATCTCACTGCACGCCGCTCGCGACGATCTTCGCGACGTGCTGGTGCCGATCAATCGCAAGTACCCGGTCGCCGAGCTCGTCGCTTCAGCCCAGGCGTACGGAGTAAAGACCGGCCGGCGCGTGAGCTATGAGTGGGTGCTGCTCGCCGGCGTGAACGACACCGAACGCGACGCCAAAGAGCTTGGTGTCCTGCTGCGCGGCAAGCTCGCGCACGTCAACCTCATTCCCTTCAACCCGGTCGAGGACACGCCTTACGAGGCGCCCGACCGCGCGAAGGTGCGCAGGTTTAAGGAGCTGGTGGAAGCGCAGGGTTTGAACGTGACTGTGCGAGACACCCGCGGTCGTGATGCCGACGCGGCGTGCGGGCAGCTCCACGAACGCGTGATGCGTGAACGTCAGACGGTCACCGCGCTATAAGCCGTCTCTACACCGGCACGTCCGGTTTCAGCTACGCGACATGGAAAGGAAAGTTCTATCCGGTCGGCCTGCCCGGGGCTCGGATGCTGTCCTACTACGCCGAGAAGCTTCACGGCGTGGAGTTGAACGGCAGTTTCTATCGCACCCCGCCCGAGACCACGATGCTCAAGTGGCGTGACGGCACACCAGGCGATTTCCGGTTCTGCATGAAGGCTCATCGCGGCCTCACTTATTCAGGCGATCAGTTCGACCGGATCGGTTTGGCTCGCATCATCACCGAGCGCATGGCGCCGTTGGGCGACAGGATGGGCCCGATGCTCCTGCAGTTTCCGCCCATCCGCAAACGCGACGTCGCCCTGCTCGACGGGCTGCTGAGCGCCCTCGGGCGCGGAGTGGCGGCCGAGTTCCGCGACGAATCCTGGTTCCATGAAGAGACATTCAGCGTGCTGAGGACTTATCAGGCAGCGCTGGTCGTCACCGACGAGGAAAAGTGGCCACGAGCGCCTTTGGTGGAAGTTGGTCCGGTCGCCTACTTCCGGCTGCGGCGCGGCTACACGTCGCGCGCGCTGGAGCCGTGGCTCGAGACGCTGCGCACGGCGCTCGATACACACGATGAGGTGCATGTGTACTTCAAGCACGACCCTGGGGCTCCTCGGCTGGCTCTTCGCGTGCAGCGCGCGCTCGGCCGATGAGGATCGGAATGGCGATGACGGCGATGACGGCCATGGCGAGCGAGGCAAGCTGTGCCTGTCGTAGGCCGTAGATGATCGCCGGGTCGGTGCGGAAATAGCTGAGCCAGAAGCGACCGATGCCATATAGGCCCAGGTAGGTCAGACCCAAAACCCCGGCCGGGAGCTTGGCCTTCAAACGCTGGTGGAACGGCAGTATTAGCGCCAGCAAACCAAGGGTCAGGATCATCTCGTACGCGACCTCGGGGTGCACCACCTTGCCGGGCTCCCCGAGTGTGTCCGGGTTCACGTACTGGACACCCCATGGCAGCGTGGTCGGCGTGCCGTGATGCTCGCCGTTGATGACGTCGCCAACACGGCCGATCGCGAGTCCGATCATGGCCGCCGGCCCGCCGGCGTCGATGACCTTCCAGAATGAGAAATGTGCGCGCCGCGCCCAGACGTAGGCGCCGAGGATGGCCCCGAACAAGCCGCCCCACTGGCTGATCCCGCCCTCGGTGATATAGAAGACGTGGATCAGCTGGCCGGAGAAGAACTTGAAGTTCTCCCACACATAAAGGACGCGGGCTCCGACCAACCCAAGGACCACCATCCACGTGACGCCGTCGGCGCCATGACTGATGTCGACCTTGTCCTTGCCGAGCAGCCACAAACCGAGGCGTGCCGCGGCGAGGATGCCGAGCACAGAGAACACCCCGTGCCACGTGATGAGGAATGGCCCGAGCCGGAACAGGTTTGGCTCGAGGTCGATCACGATCGCTAGGAACATCACGACTCGGCCGCTTTGCGAAGGCGATCCATCGCAATCTCCTTCGGGAGCAGCGCCAGCGTGTAGTGAATCGGCAGCGAGACCTTCTTGCCAGTGAGCGCGTCACGCAGCGGCGTATAGAACTTGCCCTTGCCCACCCCGGAGTCCGCGACAGCCTTTTCCAGGGCTGCCTCGATCGGCTCCGGTTCCCAGCCCGTACCACTCAAAGCGTCGATTGCTTCTTGGACGCGTTGTTTGGTCTCGCTGTCGAGAACCGGGGGCTGCGGATCGATCCACAGATAATCCAGGTACTCGACCGCATCGGCGAGCTTGGTCATGCGTGTCTTCAGCGCGGGCACTGCCGGCATGATCGTCGCTTCGTCGAGCCGAGGGAGGAAGGGCTGGAGCCGGTGCGCCAGCTCGGTGTCCGCCATCGCGCGGATCCACTCGCCGTTGACCCAGTTGAGCTTCTCCCAGTCGAATCGCGCGCCCGCGTGCTGCACCCGCTCAAACGAGAAGACGTCGACGAGCTCGTCGAGGGTGAAGATCTCCTGGGACGTCCCCGGGTTCCAACCGAGAAGCGCGAGGTAGTTGATGAGCGCCTCGGGCAGGTAGCCCTGTTCACGGTAAAGCATGAGGTTCGCCTCAGGATGCTTGCGCTTCGAGAGCTTGGCTCCGTCCTTGGCGAGGATGAGCGGCATGTGTGCGTAAGCGGCGGGTCGGTCATAGCCCAGCGCGTCCGCGACCATGAGGTGGTAGGGCGTGTTGGAAAGGTGTTCCTCGCCACGGATCACGTGGCTGATCTTCATCAAGGCGTCATCGATCGGGCTCGCGAATTGGTACGTCGGGTACCCGTCTGATTTCATGACGATGAAGTCGCCGATCAGGTCGGCGTCGAAACTCATCTCTCCGCGGACCATGTCGGTGAACTTGATCTCGCCGCCGGGAACCTTGAAGCGAACGGCGAACTCGGTGCGGTCCTTGGGGGGATCGGTCAAACAACGGCGCGAGTATTTGTACGGCCGCTTCTGGGCCTGCGCCAGCCTGCGCTCGGCCTCGAGCTCTTCGGGGGTGCAGAAGCACTTGTATGCCTTGCCTTCGCTTAGGAGCTGCGACGCGTGCTGCCGGTAGAGGTCGACGCGCTCCGATTGACGGTAAGGCGAATACGGCCCGCCCTTGTCGGGCCCTTCGTCCCAATCCAGCTCGAGCCAACCCAGCGATTCGTAGATAAGCTGCTCGTATTCCGGCCGGTTGCGCTCGAGGTCGGTGTCATCGATGCGCAACGCAAACTTTCCATGACGCTGGCGCGCGAACAGCACGTTGTAGAGCGCGGTCGAGGCGGTGCCCAGGTGCGCAAACCCCGTAGGGCTCGGCGCGATGCGCACACGAACGTTTTGTGCTTCGGACACCCACATATGCTAGGGACGTGCCGGTTGCGCCTGGTGTGCTCGCCCTCATAGGTGGCGATGAGTTCAACCCAGGCAACGAAGACCAGGACTGGATTCTTGCCCAGGGCGCGGGTCGAGGGCCGGCGTTTGTCGTCCCGACCGCGGCGGCGCGTCAGGGTCCCGATCGCGCCGTGGCTCACGCCCGGGACTGGTTCCATCAGTTTGGGCTCGAGCTGAACGAGCTGCCCGTCCTCAAGCGTGGCGACGCCATGTCCGACAAGGTGGCAACGCGAGCACGAACAGGCGGATTCTTCTACCTGGTAGGTGGGGATCCGGGGCTGGTCGCGCAGGTTTTGCGCGGATCAAGGGTTTGGCGCGCTATGTTCGAGGCATGGCGGGACGGCGCGCCGCTGGCAGGATCGTCGGCCGGCGCGATGGCTCTCTGTAGCCACACGCTGGTGCGGGCGGTGTGGCCCAACCGCTTCAACCGCCGTCCGGCAGATGCTTTGGGCCTGCTCGCCGAGACCGCCGTGCTGCCGCACTACGACGCGTTTGGCAGCCGCTGGGTGGAGTCGGCACAGGCTGCGGCGCCAGGGCTGACGCTCCTCGGCGTCGACGAGCGGAGCGCCGCGGTTTGGCGGGACGGAACTTGGCGGGCGATGGGGCCGGGCGCCGTGACGGTGATCAAAGGCACGAGAGTGCGGCGGTTCGAATCCGGGCAGAACGTTGTTGGCTTGCGTTCGCCCGCCCGTAGACTTGCGACCCAGTGATCGGCACGGAGCGGCGCATCCAACCGGGTTTCATCGACATCGGCTCGATGCGCGTGCATCACATGCAAGGAGGCCGGGGCTCGCCGGTGGTATTCATCCACGGCTTGGGGTCTTCGAGCTACATGGAGTGGCGCCACACCCTCGAGCCAACAGCCGCGCGGCACCGGGTCTTCGCGCCCGACCTTCCGGGGTATGGACGCACCGAAAAGCCGCGTGCCCGCTACACCATCCCTTACTTCGCGCGCTTCGTCGAGCGCTATATGGAAGATCGCGGCCTGCGTTCCGCGGTGATTGTCGGCGCGTCGCTCGGCGGACGAATTGCACTCGAGGTCGCACTCGAGCAGCCAAGGCTTGCGCGCAAGCTCGTCCTCGTCAACGCGCTCGGCCTCGGCAGGCCGCAGGTCCGGATGGCGCAAATGGCATATGGCCTCGTCACGCTCCCTCGCGTCGGCGAAGCCGTGATGAGGTTTACGCGCGGCGCCTTGGGCTGGGCGTCTCCGCGTATGATCCGCCGCGTCGCGGCCCGCTACGCCGGCTCGAGCGCCGACCTCGAGAAGTCCATGGATGACGCTTACCTCGAGGATCTTCGCGAACTCTATTCGACGGACGACTTTCACAACGCATATCTATCGACCGTGAGGTCGTTGATCCATCCGCGAGCTCTGTTCGGCGGACACCACGACGTGACGACGAGGTTGAACGAGATCAAGGTCCCACTTCAGCTGATCTGGGGCGCTGACGACCCACTCTTTCCGGTCGCCCAAGCGACCCGCGCACACACGCTGGTCGCGCATTCGAGGCTCGCCGTAATCGAAGGGGCCGGCCACTCACCGCAGGCCGATCGGCCGGAGGAGTTCAACCGCGTCCTCCTCGACTTCCTCAACTCCTGACGTACCAACACCAAAGCAGTACACCGGTCCGGAATACCGGGCGCTCGTCGCCGCCCCGCTCGATCCGCTCGTCCACCCGGACCCTCGTCACCCGCCTCGCCTCTACAGGCTGATCCGGCGAATTGTCCGATGGGTGGTGCTGCATGTGTTCCGGATGAGCATCAGCGGCCTTGAGAACATCCCTTCGCCGCCCTACATCATCGCCGCGAACCACCAGGCCTGGTTCGATCCGGCATTCATCATTCCGTTCTTTCCTGAGGCGCCAATGATCTACACGATGGCGAAGCGGGAGACCGTCTTCAACCGTCGGTGGAAGCGCCGGTTGCTGCCGCTGGTCGGGGTGTTTCCGATCTCGCCCCACCGAGGCGAGCTCGACGAAGCAGGACTCCGCACCGTCTATCAGATCCTGGAGCGTGGGGGGGTGGTCCTCATCTTTCCCGAGGGTCGTTATTCGCGTGGGCGAGCGCTGAGGCCTTTGAAAGTCGGCATCGGCCATTTCGCCCTGCAGGCCGGGGTGCCGATCTCGCCCGTCGCAGTCCGCGGGACCGACGTGCTGCGTCCTTTCAGCCGTGTGGACGTGACGATCGCTCCGCCGATCAAACCCGATCCACCTGCTTGGTGGACGATCGGGCAGAGGGTCGCGCAGGTTGTCGATAACGTTCAGCGGGCGATCTCCACGGGCCTTCAGCGGCGCCGGACGCGACGGTCCGAACGCTAGCCCCTTGGGGCTCCGGCTTCTTTCCCGTGCTTTAATCCGGGGGCTTTGCATCTCGTCATCGGCGCCGGAGAGTTCCTGGGCAATCATGTCTCGAAGGCCTTGGCGGCCGAAGCGCCGGTGATCGAGCTGAATGCAGACGCCGATGACGAGACGCTCGCGGATGCGATCAAGACGGTTGAAGTCGTGCACAACTGCGCGGAGAGCTGGTCGCCCGCGCGCCGGCTCCAATACCGGCGTGAACCTCCACGGCTTCTGCAACGAGTCGTAGAAGCATCGCGGCGCGCCGGTGTTCGCCGGATCGTCCACGTCTCGAGCGCTGACGTCTACGGATCCGATCAGTTCGCAAAGATCACCGAAAAGTCAAGGCTCCGACCGACGCACGCTTACGAGCGTCTGAAGCTTAACGAGGAGAGCTGGCTTCTCGATGAAGCGCAGGACCTGGAGGTGGTCGTCCTGCGGCCCGCGCGGATATTCGGCAAAGGCGAAGACTGGATGCTGCCGCACCTGATGGCCGGCATGGCACGAGGCCGCGTGTGGCTGCCTGCCGGCGGTCGCGTGATGCAGACGTTCGTTGCCGCGGAGGATGTCGGTCGAGCCTGCCTGGCAGCTGCCGATCGCGGCCGGGCCGGAAAGATCTACCTGGTCGGCGGCTTCGACGCGACGTGGCGCGACTTGATGGAGTCATGCGCGCGCGCGGCGGGGGTTGGAGCAGACATCGTCAGCTTGCCCTACGACTTCGCGTACCTCCGAGCGCTGATGACAGAGACTACGGCCGCCCGCGGCGCGTCGGTTTGGCCCGGTGTCTACGCGGTGGACGTGATGGGAAAGCCACACCAGGTCGACGACTCGTACTCGCGCCGGGAGCTCACCTGGTCGCCTTCCGTGGGCAGCTTCGAGCAGGAGATGCCGCAGATGGCCGCGTGGTTGTCCGACCTGCCGGGCGTCGAAAAACGCGGTGAAGCAGGCTTCACCGCGGACTCCTCGCGACGCTTGAGTGAGTAGGAACCTGCACGTGGGGTGACGGCCCGAGTAAATCGGGCCTGCTTGCGACCCGTTTGTCTTTTACGGACTTACTTGACTGCCAGGCAGGTGACGGTTTTGAAGACGCCGTCGATTTTCTGGATCTTGTCGACGATCAGCGAGCCGATGGAGTTGACGTCGGGGGCCTCGCACACCGCGATGACGTCGTACTCGCCGGTGATCGCGTCGGCCGCCGTGATTCCGCTGGTGCCTTCCATCTTCTTGGCGACCTCGAGGGCTCGCCCGGGAGACGCGTTGATCAGGACATAAGCCTTCATTCAGCTACCCCCAAATTTCGACCTGCGAGAACGACCTCAGCGTACCTCTGTCAGCGCGACTTGAGGGCTCGGATCATGACCTCGTCGGTGACGTTGGCTCCCGAGAGAACGACGACGACCTTCTCGTTGGGGCTCGGGCTGTAGTGGTAGAGCAGCGCCGCGATCGCGGCCGCGCCGGCGGGCTCCGCGAGGAGATGCTCCCACTCGAACAGAAGCCGTATCGCGCGCAGCATCTCTGCGTCCTCGACCAGCAAGACCTCGTCGACGTAGCGCTTCGCCAGATCGAAGGTCAGCTTCCCGGGAGCGGATGCGGCGAGCCCGTCGGCGATCGTGTTGACCCGATCGAGCGTGACGATGCGGCCCGCCTCCAGCGAGCGGCGCATGCCATCGGCCCCGACCGGCTCGGCTCCGATGACCTTGATGTTCGCCCGCTTCTCCTTCAAATACATCGAGATGCCGCTGATCAACCCGCCCCCGCCGATCGGCACCAGGACGGTGTCCACATCATCGAGGTCGTGCAGCAGCTCGACGGCGATCGAACCCTGGCCCGCGATCACGTCCGGGTCGTCGAATGCGTGCACGAAAGTCGCGCCGCCCTTCTCCTGATGGCGCATCGCTTCTAGATAGGCGTCGTTGTAGTTGCGACCCGCCGGCACGACCTGCGCGCCGAGGCGCTGGATGGCCTCGACCTTGAGCTGGTTGGCGGTTTCGGGGACATAGACGGTGGCGGGGATCTTGAAAGCCGCCGCGGCGTAGGCGACGCCCTGGCCGTGATTGCCTGCCGACGCTGTGACGACGCCGGCGGATCGCTCTTCCGGGTGGAGCCGCATGACCTTGGTCAGCGCACCTCGCACCTTGAAGGCGCGGATGGGCTGAATCGATTCGACCTTGATATGAACGTAACAACGCGCCTTATCTGTGAACGCGCGCGAATACTGCAGGGGAGTGGGGGCGAGGTAGTGGGCGAGGTCGCGGGCCGCGGCCTCCACGGAGCTGGGCGTCAACCCAGCGGTTTCGTGCTCGACTTCCCTCAACGCTCGGTCAATGATAGGTGGATGACAGACGAGCTCGACCGGATCGAACCGCGTGAAAGTGCACATGTGAAAGCCCGTGACAAGAAGGTGCAGGGACCGAAGGTGATCGCTGTCAATCCGGGGCTCAAAAAGCTGGCTCTGCACATTGCCGGCAAGCGTCGAAAGAAAGCGAAGTCGAAGCCCGCCGACGGCTAAAAGTCGGCAGGGACGATGGCACGCTTGTGCGTGCCCGAGCCCAAGAGCCTCTCGCCCTGGTGGCACGCGACGTCGAAATAGAGCTTGTTGCCCTTGACCTCGGTCAGCTTCGTCGTGACCAGGATCGTCGACCCGGGCGCGGCCGGGGCGACGTGGCGGACGTGCACCTCGTAGCCGACAGTGGTGTGGCCGGCCGGCAATAGATTTTCGAGAGAGCGATGGCTCGTGATCTCCATCAAACCGATCATGGCCGGAGTCGCAAATGTGCCTTTGCCACCGACATGGGTCGTGATCACGTCGCCATCTACGACCCGCTCCAGCCGGCCTTCGATTCCGGGTTGGATGCGGTCGATGCTGTCCACGCCTTAGATTGTCGTCGTTGAATACGCTGCCCGTCCGCAAGGCGATCATCACCGCGGCCGGGCTCGGCACCCGATTCCTGCCCGCCACCAAGGCACAGCCGAAAGAGATGCTGCCCCTCGTCGACAAGCCGGCGATCCAGTACAGCGTGGAGGAAGCGATCGCCAGCGGCATCGAGGAGGTGATCATGGTCACCGGCGGTGGCAAGCGGGCCATCGTCGACCATTTCGACCGATCTCTGGAGCTCGAGCATTACCTGCGCGAGCGCGGCAGGAAGGACCTCCTCAGCATCCTGGCCGAGGTCGATGCCATCGCCGACAAAGTCGACATCACCTACATCCAGCAGCGTGAGCCGCGTGGGCTGGGACACGCCATCTGGACCGCCCGCCGGCTGGTCGGCGACGAGCCGTGCGCAGCGCTGCTGCCGGACGACGTCATCCTCGCCGTCGAGCCGTGTCTTGGACAGCTGATCAGCGCATACCACGAGACCGGCGCCACAGTCCTGGCCGCACGGCGCGTTCCCGAAGACCAGGTCGGCCGCTACGGCATCATCGCCACCGGGAAGTCTCGCGGCCCTCTGCATGAGGTCACGGACGTCATCGAGAAGCCGTCGGCGGGCGACGCGCCGTCCAACCTCGCCAGCCTCGGCCGGTACGTGCTCCTCCCGGCCGTGTTCGAGGAGCTCGGCCGCACCGAGCCGGGCACCGGGAACGAGATCCAGCTCCTCGATGCGGTCAGGCGCACACTCCAGCACTCACGGGTGGTCGCGCTCGAGTTCGAAGGCGACTATTACGACCTCGGTACGGTCGCGGGCTACCTGAAGGCCAACGTCGGTCTGGCTCTGATGCGCGATGGCCTCCGGGAGGTCCTGGCGCCCCTCCTGAAGGAGCTTCTCAAGGAGTAGTTCGGGGCCCTTTCCGGGCGTTTGGGAGTGCCCGGCCGGTGGCTATACTTGGAATACGCTCTATGAGCCGAATCCCCGCCCGAGTGATGTACCTATGGCTATTTCAGGACGAAGAAAGTTCGACGACGACAAAGTTGTCAAGTATGAGACCGCGGAGAAGGACTTCGAGGTCGAGGTTTCGCGCACCCTCAACAAGTGGTGCGTCACCGTCTACCAGATGCCGGACAAGCAGATCCTGGTCCAGGATTTCTTTCCGGAGCGGTGGAAGGCGCTCGCACGCGCCCAGGACTTCCTTCGCCTTCTGAACCAGCGTAAGAAGAAGGAAGAGGAAGGCCTCGCCAGGAATCGCGACGACGACGACTTCTAGCGCTAGCTAGAATTCATCGCTCGTGAACTTGGCTTTTAATACGGGTGAGGACTTCGTCCTCACCCGTGTACTCCAAGCGACGATGGGAGGCGCCTGGAAGGTGAACGTTTGGGTGACGGCCGGAGTAAATCCGGCCTTAACGCATCGCTTTTGATTCTCACTGGGAGAGGTCGTCAATCGTGAACTTGGCTTTCGTGCGTAGGGAATGGGGCGCGGTCACGTTCGTGCTGACCGTCATCGTCGGCATGATCGTGGTGCCGCTCGCGCTCTATTTCACCAACCAAGGGCCGGCCCCGGTCTCCGTGCCCAACATCACCATCGCGAGCCCCTCCTCGGCGGCGAGCAGCGTCACCTCGCCATCGCCTACCCCGTCCACAACACCATCGCCTTCCCCCAGCCCGTCGTAGGCCGCCGGGCGTTCAGGTCAGCCGGCGAGGCCCCACAGCAACCGGTCGCCATTCGAGCGCACGATCTCGTCGAGAGGTAAGACGATTTCCGCGATCGCTGCTTTTTCGTTGCTCACGCGCATCTCGATCACGTCAGCGAGTCGCAGCCGCACGGTCTGGGCGCAGTCGCGCAGGAACGTGAAGACCACCGGACTCACGAGGTTCTGCACGTAGGACGCGTGCGCCGGCTCGCCGCCTGACAGCGTTTGCCCGGTGAGGCTGCGGTCGCGAAACGCCAGCACGACGACCTCGTCGCTCAACATCACCGGGTCGCTCCAGGCATACGCCGACCGCTCGATGCCTCGAAGAAGCTGGAGCAGTTCCACCAGGCGTCGCATCGGGGGCGAGGGTCCCTCGATCAGCAGGGGTATGTCGCGCTGGGGCTCCTGGAACGTCTGTGACCTGTACTGGGCCGTGAAACCCAGGTCGGAAATCCCGGCGAAGGGCGCCGGGACTTTGATGGTCACCTCGGACAGGGGTTGGTTGCTGGAACGCATTGTGTTGCCGGCCATTACCTATTAACGCACGGAGCCCCCTCAAACGTCTCCCTCAGAATTGATCATCGACATGCCGTTGACCGGGATTCGCGTGCTCGACCTGACCCGGCTGCTCCCGGGCGCTTTCTGCACCATGCTCCTGGCCGACATGGGCGCGGACGTGATCAAGGTCGAGGAACCGGGGACCGGCGACTACATGCGCTGGGCGCCGCCCTTGATCGACGGCAAAAGCGTGCTCTTCAACGCCCTCAACCGGAACAAACGCAGCCTGACCTTGAACTTGAAGTCCGAGGCCGGCCGCGATCTGCTTCTGCGCCTGGTAGATCGGTCGGATGTGCTCGTGGAGGGCAACCGGCCCGGGGTCATGGAGCGCCTGGGCCTGGGCTGGGCTGTCATCCATGCGCGCAACCCCGCGCTGGTCATGTGCTCGATCACCGGTTATGGCCAGGACGGCCCAATGGCTGCGCACGCCGGCCACGACATCAACTACGTCGCCACCGCGGGCGTGCTCGGCCTCAATGGAAGCCGGGGCGCGCCTCCTTCGCCGCTCGCGGTGCAGGTTGGGGACGTCGGTGGCGGTGGGCTGCAGCCGGCGGTCGCGATCCTTGGAGCGCTTGTCGGCGTCCATCGCGGTGATGAGGGTCGCTGGCTCGATGTGTCGATGACCGACGGCGCCGTCAGCTGGCTTGCACTGGCATTGGCGCAGCAAGGAGCTGGAGAGGATTTGGGGCGGGGCGACCAGCGCCTCGCCGGCCGCCACGCGTGCTACCGGGTTTATGAGTGCAAGGACGGGCGCTACTACAGCGTCGGCGCGCTGGAGCCGAAGTTTTGGGCTGAGCTCTGCGGTGTCGTTGGGAAGCCCGACCTGATCGAGCTTCAATTCGCGACCGGAGACGACGGGACGCGCGTCCACCAGGAGATGGAACGCGTATTCCTCTCGAAAACGCGAGCCGAGTGGGAGCGCGAGCTGGCCGGTCTCGACGTTTGCTGCGAGCCGGTCCTCGACCTTGACGAGGTGGCGTCGCACCCGCACATCGCGGCCCGGGGCCTCATATCGAATGGCCCCTCGGGCGTGGAGGTCAGGCCCGCGGTTCCGATGCGGGCCGAGTGGCGCCGTCGCGGCGCCCCCGGCCTGGGCGAGCACACCGCCGACATCCTCGGCGAGGTCGAAGTCGATGCACAACAAATCGAAGCGCTGAAGAAAGACGGCGTCGTTTAGTCGATCAGCAGCTGCCTCCAGACCGCCGCGACCTGCGCACGAGTCTCGTCCAGCGTTCCGCTGTTGTTGATCACGTGGTGGGCCCGGCCCCGCTTCTCCTCGATCGGCAGCTGCGCGCCGATCACCGCGTGCGCCTGCTCTTGCGTGAAACGGCGACCTGAAACGAGGCGGTCGATCTGCACCTGCTCTGGAACGTAGACCAGCACCACGGACGAGAAGAACCGTTCGAGATTGTTCTCGAACAGCAGTGGGACATCCTGGACGACGACCGCCGCCCCGCCCTCGACAGCCTCGGCAGTGCGCTGCGCCATCCATTCGCGCACGAGCGGATGCACGATGTCGTTCAGGCGCCGCCGCGCGTCAGGATCTCCGAAGACCAGCTCGCCAAGGCTCTTGCGGTCGATCCGGCCGTCTTTGACGAAGCGCTCGCCAAACTCCCGCACGACCGAATCGAATCCCGGCGTCCCGGGCTCGTAGACGGCGTGCGTGGCTTTGTCGGCGTCGACGACGACCGCCCCCTGCTCGCGAAGCATCTCGGCCACCGTCGACTTGCCCGAGCCCGCTCCACCCGTGAGACCGATCAGCTTCATTTACGATCTGCCGTCAGTGGGCGACGAGGAAAAGTTCGACGCGATTGTGGTCGGCGCGGGGCCGGCGGGCACCGCGGCGGCGTACACGATGGCGAAGGCAGGGCTCCAGGTGGTCCTCCTCGAGCGTGGTCCCAAACCAGGGGCCAAGAACGTCATGGGCGGCATCCTCTACAACCATTACCTCGAAGAGATCGTAGGCGACGTTTGGAAAAGCGCACCTCTGGAGCGTCCGATCATCGAAGAGCGGCGGTGGATGATGACGCCCAAGGCGTACATCGGCCTCGACTACAAGAACCTACGTAATCGCGAGCACCCACACTCGTACTCGGTCCTGCGGGCGCGCTTCGACCCCTGGTTCGCAGACCAGGCTGAGAAGGCCGGAGCGATGGTGGTGCCGGAGACGGTGGTGGAAAGGCTCATCGTCAAGAACAGCAGGGTCGTCGGTGTGGGCACGGGTCGAGGCGACGACCTGTTCGCCGACGTAGTGGTCATCACCGAGGGCATCGGACTCGGCGTGGGCCTGCTCGAGAAGACCCTGATCAACGGCAAGCCGTTGCGGCGCAAGCTGCGCGCGAACGAGGTCGCGATGGCGGTCAAGGAGATCATGCAGCTGGACTCGGGCCTCATCGAGGAGCGCTTCAACTGCGAGTCAGGCGAGGGTTGCACGATCGAATGCTTCGGCGACTCGACCATGGGCATGTCCGGCTTCATGTTCATCTACACCAACAAGGACACCCTGTCGGTGGGAGGCGGTGCGCTGTTGAGCGAGTTCAACGCCACGCTGCGAAGCCCAAACGAGCTGATGGAGCATTTCAAGAACCACCCCAGCGTGAAACCGCTGCTGCGTGGCGCCGAAACCGTCGAGTACCTCGCCCACCTCATCCCTGAGGGGGGCTATCGCGGCATCCCCAAGGTCTACGGGCCCGGCTATCTGATCTGTGGCGACGCGGCGATGCTATCGAACCCTGTTCACCGCGAGGGTTCCAACCTCGCGATGGTGTCGGGCCGCATGGCCGGTGAGACCGTCATCCACGCCAAGGAGACGGGCGACTTTTCCGAGCGTCGCTTGCAGGAGTACAAGGGCAAGCTCGACGCCTCATGGATCATGGCCGACATGAAGAAGTACGACAAGGCGGTGCCGCTTCTCGAGCACAATCCCCAACTTCTGACGAAATACCCGGAGATCCTCGACCGCGCCCTCGACGAGTTCTTCAGGGTCGACGGCACGTCGAAGTGGGGGAAGCAGTCGAAGATCCTGAAGATGATCCGCAAGGAAGGCGGGCTGAAGATGGTGTGGGACACGCTCAAGGCTGCGTGGGCTTTGAAGTAACCCGATTCGAATGACCCGCAAGCGGACCGGCGATCCATGGATGCCTTCGGCAGAATACGGCCGCACACTGACCGGACTCACCGTCAACCTGCTTGTCCGTGAAGTTGCGGCCAGTCTCCCGTTCTTCACCGATGTGCTTGGCCTGAAAGTCGTCTACAGCGACCCGGACTTCGCTGCCCTGGAATTCGGCTCCAGCGTCCGCATGATGCTGCACGCCGACCACGCGTATGACCGATTCGAGCCGGAGGTGGTGCGGCTCGCCAAGCCAGACAAGCGCGGCACAGGGGCTGAGATCCGAATCATGGGCATCGACCCGGACCAGGCCGAAGCCCGAGCGCGCGAGCGTGGGTTCACCGTCAACGTTCCGGCCCAAAACTTCCAGCACGGTTGGCGCGAGTGCCGGCTCGAGGATTCAAACGGCTACATGTTTGCTATCGGAGTCGTAGCGGCTAGCTCTTAGCGACGTTGATTCGAATCGTGTGGTAGCCGGCCGCTCCATTCGGGTAGCTGGGCGAACCCTTCGGATCCTGGGGTGTGCCTGACCCGTCGGTGGCTCGCACCTGAAGCTCGTAGGATCCTTCGCCGCCTGGAGTCCATGCCGCCGACCAGAGCACCCAGGTCAGCTGCGAAAGCGGCGTTTTGAAGTCGGCCGCCGTCCAGCTCTTCCCACCGTCCGTGCTGTACTCGACCTTGCTGACTCCGCGAGTCCCGGCAAAGGCGACGCCATTGAGGGAGAGCGTCCCGAGCTTGACGATGTCGCCATCACGCGGCACATCGAATCGCGCCGTGGTCTTGACAACCGCGTTGTGGTCCCAACCCTGCATCTCCCAGTAGCCACCGCTCTCGTGGTCGACCAGCTGGATCGAATCCAGCCACTTGGGTCCCTTCATGCCGTAGTGGCCTGGCAGAACGATGCGGGCAGGAAACCCATGCGCGTTCGGAAGCGGCGCCCCATCGAGGTCGTAAGCGACCAGGACCTCGGGCGCGCCATTGATCAGGGTCATCGCCAGGCTCTCGGCATAACCGTCGCGCGCCTTGAACGCCGCCCACGTGCCGTTCGCGCGAGGGTTCGCCAGCGCGAGCAGCTCGCGGAGCCTCACGCCGGTGAAACTTCCGGTGCTCATCAGGTCACCGCCGACGTTGTTGCTGATGCACGCCAGGGTCACGTACTCCGTGGCACTCGGCAGGGCACGAAGGTCCGAGAGCGACAGGTTCATCGGTTTGTCGACCGCGCCGCCGATCGCGAGGCTCCAGCCATGTTCATCCACGACCGGGTCCCCGAAGTTTTTCGAGACGATGTAGAAGTTCTCGATCGGTGTGATCTCCATCGACAGGCCGCGCAGGCCGGCCTCGGGCGGGTTGAAGATCGCCTGATACCAGTCCGGCAGCAACCTCAGCCCGAGCACTCCGAGGCTGGCGGCGCCGATGGCCAAAGGGACCGCGCGAATGGTTCGCCTGCGCCCCGGGTCAGCCTGGTCGGGCAGCGACCGCGGCGTGCCCATCTGCAGGATCAGGCCGTAAATCGCGAACAGGAGCGCCCATATGATCGGAGTGGTCGGGCCGTCGGTCAGCCCGAGGAACCCGTCGCCCGAAATTGGCAGCAGCGCCGCGACCACGACCAGCCAGCCGGCGGCCGCGAACACGAGCGCCGACTGCGCAAGCCGCCACCGCCTGCTGGCCACCGCCCACGCGGCGCCCAGAACGCCGAGGCCGACGATCATGGCCACGATCAGGCCGAACTCCTCGACCACCTTGCCCGCGTGCTGAAGGGTGTCGATCAGGAAGCCAAAGACGAACCCAGGCATGAGGGCGAGGATTGGGCCGCTGAGTGCTTGCGGCAACGGCCGCAGCCCCAGAAACACGCCGGCGACATACATCAGCGCCACCAGGGCGAGCCCTGCCAGCGCGCCCCAGGCGAATCCGCGTACTGCTGCGGGTCGCCAGCTTTCTGTCATCTAGGTGAAGTACAGACTGAAGATACGGCGAGGAGAAATGTTGGGAGCGCGCAAAGTGACTGCTTTTGCTGCTTAAATCGGCTTACCGGATGCCCGCTCCGATCGTCCCTGAAGATCTTTACAGGTTCCGCTGGATCGACCACGTCCGGCTGAGCCCGGATGGGGAGCGGGTCGCTTACCAGCTCGGATGGGCGGACGCCGAGGCGCGCCAGAATCGGAGCCGCGTCGTCGTACGTCGCCTCCTGGAGCCAGAGCCGGTGGACGCAACGGCGGGTCCGCGGCGGGATCACTCGCCGGAATGGTCGCCCGACGGCCGCCGCGTGGCTTTCGTGAGCCGGCGCGGCCCTGTGGACCAGATCTTCGTTCTCGACATGACTAGCCCTGGCGACGCCCGCCAGCTGACAGCGCTGCCTGAGGGCGCCTCCAGCCCGGCGTGGTCCCGAGACGGAAGCCAGATCGCCTTCATCGGCACGGTCTTGGGCGATCCGGACTCGATCGTCGACGACCCCCGACCGCCGGAAAGCCGGGATCAGCTGCGGCGGGCTCCAGTCGCGCGAATCGCCCGCCGCCTCGATTACAAGCACGACGGCCAGGGCTTCGTCGACGGCCGTTACCACCATCTGTTTGTAGTGCCGGCAAACGGCGGTGACGTTACGCAGCTGACCAGCGGGGCATGGGACGTGGCCGGGTTCGACTGGTCGCCTGACAGCACCAAGCTTGTCGTCGCCGGCAACTCGGAGCCAAATGCCGACTTGCAACGGGCTTTGAACCTCTATGTGGTCGACCTGACAGGCAAGCGCTCGAAGCTCGTCGGTGGTTTCTATCTGAGCTCGCCGACGTGGTCTCCGCGCGGCGACATGATCGCGTTCATCGCGCCCAACGGACTCGACGCCGGGCTCCTCGAACGCCTGTGGATCGTGCCTTCAGGCGGCGGCGACCAGCGCTGCCTCTCCATCGGACTCGACCAGGCGGTCAGCGACAGCATCATCACCGACATGCGCGCGGGCCATGCGACGCGCATGGCCTGGTCGGCCGACGGCGATCGCCTTTACTTCCCGACCAGCGGACCCGGGACCAGCTCCGTTTACTCGTGCGACCTCGAAGGAAACGTCCGGCCGGAGGTCGGCGGCCAGCGCCGCATCTACGACTTCGACGTCGCTTCTGGCGTCATCGCATTTTGCGCATCGGATACGACCGGTCCCGGCGAGCTGCACATGTTCACGCAGGGCGCCGAGGCGCGTGTCACCGACCTGAACCCGTGGCTGCGCGATCGATATGTGGCTCAGCCGGAGCGCGAATCGTTCACCGCGCCTGATGGCTGGGTGGTCGAGGGCTGGATGCTCAAGCCTCCCGACTTCGATACCGATCGAACTTATCCGCTCGTGCTTGAGATTCACGGCGGTCCGCATGGGCAGTACGGATGGGCGTTCATGCACGAGTTTCAGATCCTGGCCGGCATGGGCTACCTCGTCCTGTACCTCAACCCTCGCGGATCGGACGGATACGGCGAGCATTTCCGGCGCCAGGTCGTCCGCGACTGGGGCGGCAAGGACTACATCGATCTGATGACCGCGCTCGACCAGGCGATCGAGAGAAGCGGCAGCGTCGATGTCAGCCGCATGGGCGTTGGCGGGGGTTCTTATGGCGGCTACATGACCAACTGGGTCATCGGCCAGACCAGCCGTTTCTCGGCAGCGGTTGCGATGCGCCCCATATCCAACCTGGTCAGCGAGTACGCGCAGCACGACATCGTGCTGTGGGGCGCCCTCGAGCTCGGCCCGCCACCTTATCCGGACCTCGATGAGCTGTGGCGGCGATCACCGATTCGTTACGTGCAGAACATGCAGACCCCACTGCTTCTCAGCTGTGGCGAGATGGACCTGCGCTGCGCGATCTCTCAATCCGAGGAGCTTTTCGGCGCCATGCGCTTCCTCGGCAAGACGGTCGAGATGGTGCGCTTCCCGGAGGAGTCCCACGATCTGTCGCGCAACGGGCGGCCCGACCGGCGCGTCGAGCGGCTTGCGCGGATCGCCGGTTGGTTCGAGCGGTTCCTTGGCACCGAATCGACCGAGAAGGTAGCCGCGGGCGATACGCAGGTCCTGCCCGTGCACCGCGAAGAGGAAATGGCGGCACCGACCGCGGTTCTCGAAACCGTAACGCTGGCAGTGGAGCCGATCATCGAATCGGCGACGACCCCGGTTCTCGAAGCATTGCCGGTTCAGGAAGAGCCAGAGGCGGCGCCGGTCGACACGCTAGAGGCCGCAGATGAAGCCGAGCGGGCAGTGGAAATCGAGCCGCCTGTCGCTGCCGACCCGTATACCACCGCCGCGCTGCCCGTCTTCCCGGAGCCGGAACCTGTGGTGGCGGAGGCTATGCCCGAACCCGCGCTGGAACCGGAACCGGAACCCGAACCTGCGCCGGTCGTGGCGGAGGTGATGCCTGAACCCGAGTCCGAGCCCGAACCGACGCCTGAGCCGGTCGTCGCGGAGGTAATGCCTGAACCGGAGCCCGAGCCCGAACCGACGCCTGAGCCGGTCGCGGCGGAGGTGATGCCTGAACCAGAGCCCGAGCCCGAGCCCGAGCCTGAGCCGGTGGTGGCAGAGGCGATGCCCGAGCCTGAGCCTCAGCCCGAACCGACGCCAGAGCCGGTCGTGGCGGAGGCGGCGCCCGAGCCGGAACCCGAGCCTGAGCCTCAGCCCGAACGGACGCCAGAGCCGGTCGTGGCGGAGGCGGCGCCCGAGCCGGAACCCGAGCCTGAGCCTGAACCGGTGGCAGCGGCGCCGGCGCCCGAACCGCCTGCCCCCAGCGTCACGTCGACGATGCTCAGGTGGCCGACATCGTCCATTCCCGATGCGCAGGAAAACGGCCAGTCCGATGCCGGCGAGCCCGCGACCACGATCATTCCGGCCTGGCAGCCGGCGGAGATGCCTGCTGAAAGCAAGCGCACGGTTTCGCTCCAGGCCATGCCTCCAGAGGCCATCGCGGCCGGCGAGGTGTTCACGGCCAAGCTCAGCTTCGAGAGCGGACCTTTTGCCGGAAGGATCGTCGCCCTACCGAATCAGATGGTCACCGTAGGACGAGCGCCCGACAACGACGTCGTGGTCGGGGATCCCGCCACCTCAGGCCGGCACGGCCGCATCGAGGTTCGGGCTGGGTCGTTCTGGATCAGCGACCTTGGCAGCACAAACGGCACCTTGATAAATGGCGAGCCGGTGATCGAGAAGCAGCTCTCCGACGGCGACCTCATCACGATCGGTCAGAACACGATTCGATTCAACGTCAGCGAGTAGCCAGGGCGGCGCACTCGGCAGCAGCTTCGCGCAGCCGGCCCGTGAACTCTTCGACATCGGGGACGAGGCCAGGATCGGCCGTCAGCCCGAAGTAAGCGTCCCCGTTGTAAGAGACGATCGCGACGCCGAGCCCCATCGACGGGTACAGCGGAGCGAACGGCCAGACCTCGAGCAGCTCGGCGCCTCCTGAGTAAAGAGGGAACTGCGGCCCCGGGATGTTGGTGACGTTGATGTTCGCGCCTGCCTGCGGGTTGGACATGAGTCTTCCCGCCAACACCAGCAGCGTCGGCGGCGCCCAGTCGGCGAGGCCCACCAGCTTGTCGGCGGCGATCGCCTGGCGCGTGCGCTTCAAGTCGCCGGTCGTCACCTTGATACGCCGAAGACGATCCTCGATGGAAAGGTCACCGGTCGGCAGCTCGAGGACCATGCCGCTGATCTGGTTGCCGGTGCGGCCGCGCGATTCGTCTCCGCGAACGCTCACCGGACAAAACACCCGGACCTTCTCGGGCACGACTTCGCCGCGGCTCTTGAACCAGCGATGTAGCCCTTCCGAGACCACGGCCAGGACCGCGTCGTTGACGGTGCAGCCGAAGCGGTCCTTCAAGGCCTTGAATGCGGGTAGCGGCACCTTCAACCCGCGGCCGGTGCGCTGTGGCCCGATCTTGCGATTGAAGAAAAGGTCGGGGCGGGGTGTGAAGATGTTCCTTCCGACTTTCATCAAGCCGGTCCAAGGCAGCCGCCTCGTGCTCCAGATGGCAGGCACTCGCGAGCGCTCAGCCTTGGCAGCGGGCCCGAGGTTCCAGAGCATCGGGCGGATGAGCTGCCAGTTGGACGGCTGCGGGCGCGGCTTCCACGATTCAGCCGGCGGCTCGGGCGTGTAGCCCTCGGGCGTCGTGTCCAACAGCAGCGTGAGGATGTCGACGCTTGAAACACCATCGACCATGGCGTGATGTGCTCGATTGACGATCACGACGCGGCCGCCGTCCGAGGGGCCCCCGCGAGATCCGGGATCTCGTGGGGATTTTCTCAGTCCGGTGACGATGGTCATCTCCCACAGCGGCCGGCGCATGTCGAGCGGCCGGGCAAGGATGCGCATCACCAACTTGCGTAGCGTGGCGCCGTCGCCGGGCGCGGCGAGCACCTCACGCCGGATGTGCGCGCCTAAGTCGAAATTCGGATCGTCGACCCACACCGGGTGCGCAAGGTTGAGCGGCACACGATGGATCTTCTGGCGGTATCTAGGCACCAGGTGGATGCGCTCTTTGACCGTCTCTTCGACACCCAGAGCGCCACGACCACCCGGGATCTGCGATTCGCCCTCGAACACGTAAACCGTGCCTAGATCGAGCGGCGTCTGAGGCCGCTCGGCATACAGAAACCACGCATCGCGGGCAGTGAGCGGCTCGTAAAAGGGCTGGGTGCTCGCGTCCACCCGCTGATCCTATTCGCCTGCAGCAAACCTGGTGTCGCGGGGGCGGCCGAGCTCCGCTCGGCCGCGACTTTGTCTCCGAGACTGCCAAACGAGGCTAGGAGAGGGGGTTCCCCGCAAGGGGGATCTTGATCCCCCTTGCGCCTTCAGGCCTTCGCCGCTGCCTCCAGCTGCGCCTTGAGCTCCTTCTTCAGGATCTTTCCCGTCGCGCCCTTGGGGAGGGTGTCGACGAACTGCACCGTGCGCGGGTACTTGTAAGCGGCCAGGCGCTCCTTGACGAATTCGATGATGTCCTCTGCGCTGGCTTGGGCGCCGGGCTTGAGCGCGACGACCGCTTTCACCTCCTCGCCAAGCCTCTCGTCGGGGACACCGATGACGGCCGCCTCGGCCACGGCGGGATGTGCGTAGATGACCTCCTCGACCTCACGCGGGTAGACGTTGAAGCCGCCTCGGATGATCATCTCCTTCTTGCGATCGACGATGAAGAAGAAGCCGTCCTCGTCGACATAGCCCAGGTCGCCGGTGTGGAACCAGCCGCCTTTGAAGGCTTCGACGTTGGCCTCAGGCTTGTTCCAGTAACCCTTCATGACGTTGTGGCCACGTATGACGATCTCACCGACGTGGTCCTTGCCCACGGGGAGCTCCTTGTCGTTGATGTCGAAGATCCTGATCTCGACCCCGAATATCGGCTTGCCGATGCTGAGCACCTTCCGCTCCGCGGCGCTGAAATTGAAAGTCGCGGTCGGCGATGTCTCCGACAGGCCGTAACCCTCGAGGATCGTCGTCTTGAACTTGCCCTCGAAAGCCTGGATGACCTCGCCCGGGATCGCGGCCCCACCCGACGCTGCAATGCGCAGCGATGAGAGGTCGTACTTGGCTGCGCCGGGGTGATGCAGCAGCGCGAAGAACATCGTGGGCACACCTGGGAAGACGGTCACTTTGTCGCGCTGGATCACTTCCATCACTTTCTCCGCGTCGAATCGGGGGACCAGGGTGAGCGTGCTGCCGACATGCAGGGCGACGTTCATCACCGAGCTCTGCCCGAAGGAATGGAACATCGGCAGCACCGCAAGCGTGACATCGTCGGGTCCGCTTCCAAAGACGTGGCTCACCATGTGCGCGTTCATGAAGAGGTTGAGGTGGGTGAGCTCCGCGCCTTTGGGCTTGCCGGTGGTGCCGGACGTGTAAAGGATCACCGCCGTGTCGTCGCCCTGGGTCGCTTCACCGTCGAATTTCGGATCGCCCGCCAGCAGCTCCATGAAGTTGCGGGTGCCCGCGGGCGGGTCCGTGGCTCCCGGTTTGAGCGCGACGAAAGTGGTGACGCCGAGGTTGGCTGTGCCCTTCAGCGCTTCGCCGGCAAAGTCATCCCAGACGATCATGTATTTGGCGCCGGAATCGCCCATGTAGAAGCTGATCTCGGGAGCCTTGAGAAGGACGTTCATCGGCACGACGACACCGCCCGCCTTGAGGATCCCGAAGTAAGCCATGGGGAACTGCGGCACGTTCGGCAGCATCAGGCCGACCCGGTCGCCTTTTTTGACACCCGCGGCTTTCAGGCTCGAGGCGACCTGGTTGGACAGGGCCTCGAGCTGGCCGTAGGTGAACTTGAAGGAGTCGAGGATGATCGCGACGTGTTCGGGGTCCCGCTTGGCCGATTCGCGCAGGATGACAGCCAGGTTGAGGCTCATGCGCGGAATCGTAAGGCGTGCCGAGGCCGGGGAGGGCCGACGCAAATTTCGCGGCATCGGCGGGCGGAGCCAAGGAGACGACGAGCACGCGAGGGAGCGCATCGCGCAGATGCGTGACCGAGCGCGCGCAGGAGGCGACGCAGGCTTCAGCGCCTCTCTCGGGGTCCCCGCGGAATCGTCAGATTCCGTGGGGTGAGACGGCGCCCGGCCGCCTAGGACGCGAAGTTGCGAGGACCTTCCCTCGCCGCGGCACGTCCTAAGCTAAGTGCGCAAAAGACGATTTGAAAGGCTGAGGAGGGAGAAACATGGCGGTGCAGGCTTTTTCGGACGAGTGGGCCAGTCAGTTCAAAGACGAGATCAACAAATCGCCCGTCTACAAAACCGCGGGTAAGGGCTGGAAGTGGACGGTCGGGCTGGTTGTCGAGCCCGAGCCGGCCAAGAACTTTCCTGAAGCGCGGGGCCTGGTGATGGACCTGTTCGATGGCGAGGCCCGCGACATAACCGTCGGCACCGCGGCCGACGCTCAGAAGTGCGACTTCGTGATCACCGCGCCGTACTCCCGGTGGAAAGAGGTCGCCACGAAGCAGCTGGACGCCACCAAGGGCATGCTCCAGGGCAAACTCAAGCTTAAGGGTGACCTGCCGACGATCGTCCGCTACGCGAAGGCGTCCCAGGAGATGACCGAATGCACGACGCGGGTCCCGGTTGAATGGCCCGACGAAAAGTAAAGTCCCCCCTCAAATTCGACGTAGAAAGTCGCGGGCTCGTCGAGTATGCGGATGACGAGCCGAGCGCCTTCGCCACGATGCTCGGAGGGCTGATCGAAGCCAACGTCCGCACCCATCCCGAGAAGGAGCGCGATTTCGATTCGCTCATTGCGAGTGTCGGCGTCTTCGTGACCGACATCGACGAAGGCGTGACTCTCGATTTCAAGGGCGGACAGCTCATCGTCCACAACGGCCTCGAGCCGAAGCGCACTCTCACCATCCGCGCAGAGGCCGAGACCGTGATGAGTTTGAGCAACCTGAAGATCGGGCTGTTCGGGCTTCCCGTCTACTACGACGAGGTCGGGCGAGGCGTGGCGGCGAAGCTGCTGCGTGGCAAGCTCAAAATCGATGGGCTCCTTCCCAACGTCATGACCCTGAACGCGGTGACGCGAATCTTCTCCGTTCAGTGAGTCGACTGACAGTAATCGGCGCCGGTTCGATGGGCGCCCAGATCGCGCAACAGGCGGCGCTGCACGGACTCGACGTGATCCTGAATGACACCAGCAAGGAGCAGCTGAGGAAGGCGGCCGAGTCGAACCGCGGCCACCTGATGCGCCGAGTTGAGAACGGGAAGCTGGGTGAGGCCGACGCCCAATCGGCGCTCAACCGTGTGCGTCAGGTCACGGATCTGGCAGAGGCAGTGCACGGCGCCGAGTTCGTCATCGAAGCGGTGTTCGAGGACCTCGACCTCAAGCGCTCGATCTTCGCCGAGCTCGACCGGGTCGCGCCCGCCGGCGCAGTGCTCGCCAGCAACTCTTCGACCATGGGAATCAGCAAGATCGCCGATGAGACAAGTCGCCCTGAGCGCTGCGTCAACATGCACTTCTTCTACCCGGTGCTGGTGATGGACCTGGTGGAGGTCGTCCGGGGCCCGATGACGTCGGATCAGACGGCCGAGAAAGCGATGGCGATGGCTCGCGCGATGGGCCGGACGCCCGTCCTCATCAACAAGGAGATCGACGGGTTCATCGTCAACCGCATCCTCCACGCCGCAACCCAGGAGGCCTATCGGCTGCTCGACGCCGGGGTGGCCGGCTTCGAGGACATCGACATCGCGGTCGAAAAAGGGCTGAACTGGCCGATGGGGCCGTTCAGGCTGGGCGATTTCAGCGGCCTGGACGTCACCTACAAGGCCCGGCTCCACATGTTCAAGGTCACCGGCGACGAGCGGTACCGGCCGTCGCCGCAGCTGGAGGCGAAGGTCAAGGCCGGGAAGCTGGGCCCGAAGACAGGCGAGGGCTGGTACAAGTACTGAAGTGATGTTGACCGGCGTCCACCACGTCGGAATCGCGGTGGCGGACCTGGATGCATCGATCGAGCTCTATCGCACCGCGCTGGGCGCCGAGCTGGTGCACCGAGCACGCAACGAGAAAGATGGCATCGAAGCTGCGTTCCTGCGCACCGGTGACGGCGAGGTCGAGCTGATGACCGCGACGAGGCAGGATTCGCCGGTGGGCAAGTTCCTCGCCAAGCGCGGACCCGGCCTTCACCACGTCGCCTACGGCGTCACCGACATCGCGCAGGCGCTCGCGCACGCGCGCGACGCCGGGCTCGAGCTCATCGACTCAGAACCAAGGATGGGGATGCACGGCTCGCTCATCGCGTTTGTGCATCCCAAGAGCCTGGGCGGAGTGCTCACCGAGCTCGTGGAAACATGAAAGAGGTCCTCAACGACTCAGGCTTGCCCCTCAAGCCCGTGTACTCGGCGGACGACCGGAGCGGCGACGAGCCACCTCCCGGTACGTTCCCGTTCACGCGCGGCATCCACAAGGACATGTACCGCGGCCGGCTGTGGACGATGCGCCAGTACGCGGGTTTTGGGACCGCCGCGGAGTCCAACAAGCGATACCAATTCCTGCTCAAGCAGGGCCAGACAGGCTTGTCGGTCGCGTTCGACCTGCCGACTCAAATCGGGTATGACTCGGATGACCCGATGTCCAACGGCGAGGTGGGAAAAGTGGGGGTCGCCATCGATTCCCTTGAGGACATGGAGCTCCTTTTCAAGGGCATTCCGCTGGACAAGGTCTCTACGTCGATGACGATCAACGCCACCGCGGCGATGCTGCTTCTTCTCTACCAGCTGGTGGCGGAAAAGCACGGTGTCCCGGCCGACAAGATCACCGGCACAGTCCAGAACGACATCCTCAAGGAGTACGCCGCACGCGGGACGTACATCTTTCCGCCGGTTCCCTCGATGCGCCTGGTGACTGACCTGTTCGCGTACTGCCAAAGCGAACTGCCGAACTGGAACACCATCTCCATTTCGGGCTATCACATCCGCGAGGCGGGTTCGACCGCGGCGGAAGAGATCGCACTCACCCTCAGCCACGCCATCGCTTATGTGGAGGCCGCGCTTGCGGCAGGCCTCACAGTCGACGATTTCGCTCCGCGTCTTTCGTTCTTCTTCGCCGCGCACATGGACTTTTTCGAGGAGGTCGCGAAGTTTCGCGCTGCGCGCCGCATGTGGGCGCGGGTCATGTGCGATCGATTTGCGGCCAAGGACGAAAGATCGCAGGCGCTGCGCTTTCATACGCAGACCGGAGGAGTCACCCTAACCGCCCAGCAGCCGCTCAACAACGTCGTGCGGACGGCGTTGGAGGCCATGAGCGCGGTCCTCGGAGGCACGCAATCACTGCATACCAATGCCTATGACGAAGCACTCGGCTTGCCTTCCGAAAGCGCCGCGGAGCTGGCGCTCCGCACCCAGCAGGTGATCGGACACGAGACGGCGGTGCCGCTGGTCGCCGATCCGCTCGGAGGCTCGTATTACGTCGAAAGCCTCACCGACCGGGTGGAAGAGGAAGCGTTGGCGATCATGGCCGAGATCGACGAGTTGGGTGGCGCGGTCAAGTGCATCGAGACGGGGTGGACGCAGCGGCGGATTGCGGACAGCGCCTATCGATTCCAGACCCGGGTCGAAGCTGGGGAGCGCGTGGTCGTGGGCGTCAACCGCTACGCCGGTGACGACGAGGACAAGGTCGAGATCATGAAGGTCGGGCCTCGACATCAAGCGGCGCAAGCACGTGCGCTGAAACTCTTGCGCGCACGCCGCGACAAGGCCGCTGTTAGACGCAGCCTGGCCGGGATCGAGCGCGCGGCGCGCGGCACCGACAACATGATGCCGCCGCTCAAAGCCGCGCTCGCGGCCTACGTCACCATCGGCGAGTGCTGCGCGGTGCTGCGCAAGGTGTGGGGGGAATACCGGCCCCCAGAGATTTCTTGAGAGTGGCGGACGGACGAGCTCGACGGATCTTCGGGGCCCAGGCGGCCCGTCTGCGTCGTTGCCGCCTGCGCGCGCTCGGTCAGCAGCCCCGCACGACGATGCGGGGGCCCCAGCAGGTATGCGCTCCCTCGCGTGCTCGCCGGCGCCTTAGCATCCGGACCACCTGGATCCCCGAATCTCTCGCCGAGTCTCCGCCCGCCACTCTCGAGGAGGAACCCATGCCGGACTACCCAGCCGTGATTCCGATGATCGCCTACGAGGACGGTCCAAAAGCGATGGATTGGCTTTCCAATGCGTTCGGATTCAAGGAGCGAATGCGCATGGTGACCCCAGAAGGCCGGCTGAGTCACGGAGAGATGGAGGCGGGTGACGGGCTCATCATGCTCGCCACTCCATCGCTCGACTACGAGGCCCCGAAGAAACATCGCGAAGGGTGCGAGCAGGCGGCGAAGTGGTCGTCGGTGCCTTACATCGTCGACGGGGTGCTGGTGTACGTGCCTGATGTCCTCGCGCATTACGAGCGGGCACGGAAGGCAGGCGCGCGAATCCTGTCCGAGATCGACCTTGATGAGCGCGCCAAGCGGTATCGCGTCGAGGACGTCGAAGGCCATCGGTGGATGTTCATGGAGCCCGAATGAGCAGCGCGCCGAAGAGCCACAAGGTCGACCCGCTCAATCAGCTGCGGCAGCGGAAGTACGAGGCGGGCCACGGCGACGCTGAAGCTTTCAACCGCCAGCACGCCAAGCACAAGCTCACCGCCCGCGAGCGCATCTCGAGACTGGTCGACCGCAACTCGTTCGAGGAAATCGACATCTTCGCGACCCATCGGGCGCGCGGCTTTGGGCTCGAATCAAAGCGCGTTCCGGGCGACGGCGTGGTGACGGGGATGGGCAAGATCGACGGCCGCGACGTGATGTTGTTCAGTCACGACGCCTCCGTGTTCGGGGGATCGCTCGGCGAGGTGTTCGCGGAGAAGGTCATCAAGGTGATGGATCTGGCGCTGCGCAACCGGATCCCGATCATCGGGATCAACGACTCCGGTGGCGCGCGCATCCAGGAGGGCGTGGTTTCGCTTGCGGGGTACGCGGAGATCTTCTGGCGCAACGTCGAGGCGAGCGGATTGGTGCCGCAGCTGAGCCTCATCCTCGGACCGTGCACCGGCGGCGCGGTCTACTCGCCGGCGATGACCGACTTCACGTTCATGGTCCACGAGCTCGGCTACATGTTCATCACCGGGCCGGAAGTGATCCGCGTCACCACAGGTGAAGAGGTGACGTTCGACTCGCTCGGCGGTGCCGAGGTGCACAACGTCAAGTCGGGCGTTGCGCACTTCCTGGCCGAATCCGAAGACGAGTGCTTCGCCCAGGTCCGCCGCCTGTTCAGCTTCATCCCGCAGAGCTTCGACCAGCCGCCGCCGACGGTCCCGGCCACCGACGATCCAGAACGACAGGCGCCTGGGCTCGCCACTGTCATCCCGGACAACCCCAAGGAGCCCTACGACATCAAGGACGTCATCGGCATGGTCGTCGACGACGCCAACTTCTTCGAGGTGCAGCCGTTCTTCGCCATGAACATCGTCGTCGGCTTCGCTCACCTCGACGGCCATCCGGTCGGAGTCGTGGCGAATCAGCCGAAGGTGATGGCGGGAGCGCTCGACATCAACGCCTCGGTGAAAGCGGCGCGCTTCGTTCGCTTCTGCGACGCGTTCAACATCCCGCTCGTCACGTTCGTCGACGTGCCGGGATTCCTGCCGGGCACGGCACAGGAATATGGGGGCATCATCCGCCATGGAGCCAAGCTTCTGTATGCGTTCAGCGAGGCGACCGTGCCCAAGCTGACCGTGATCACGCGCAAGGCGTACGGCGGCGCTTATTGCGTCATGTGCTCCAAGCACATCCGGGCCGATTTCAACGTCGCCTGGCCGACCGCGGAGATTGCGGTCATGGGCCCCGAAGGCGCGGTCAACATCGTGTTCCATCGCGAGCTGGAGGCGGCGGCTGACCCTACGACCCGACGACGTGAGCTGGTGAGCGAGTACAAGGAGCGGTTCGCGAACCCTTACATCGCCGCCGAGCGTGGTTATGTCGACGACGTCATCGAGCCCGGCCGCACGCGAGGCGAGCTCATCCGGGCCCTCCGGATCGCGCTGCGCAAAGAGCGCCGCCGCAATCCACGGTGGCATGGCAACATCCCTCTGTGAGGACGGGGCCGGCACAGGTTCGGCTCGAGCCCTGGACCGATGATGACTTCCCGCTCTTGCTCCGTCTAAACGCGCCCGAGATGACGGAGCACCTTGGCGGCCCTGAACCGCCTGAGAATCTCGAGCTCCGACAAAAGCGGTACGTCGCTGCGGCCGAATCGGGTTCGTTCAGCGACAGCGAAAAGGCGCATGCAGCCTACATTTTCAAGGCGATCCTCGAACCTGGAGGAGTGGACGTCGGCGGAGTGAACTTCTGGGACCGCGAGTGGGACGGGGAACAGGTCTACGAGATCGGGTGGGGCGTGGTGCCCGAGTTTCAGGGTCGAGGCATCGCATCGGCGGCGGTCGCGCAGGCAGTCGACATAGCACGGTCGACGAACAGGCGGCCCGCCGTCCATGCTTTCCCATCCGTCGAGAACGGTCCGTCGAACGGCATCTGCCGCAAGCTCGGTTTCGAGCTGCTGGGCGAAGTTCAGTTCGAGTACCCGAAAGGGCACTGGATGCAGTGCAACGATTGGCGGCTTTCACTCCGCTAATACACTTAGCCGAAAGTTGAAGCTTCTCGAGTACCAGGCCAAAGAGCTTCTCGCCTCTCTCGGTATTCAAATTCCGCCTGGCCGTGTCGCCCACACGCCAGACGAAGCCGCCGGCGCTTGCGCTGAGCTGGGGCCGGTCGCGATCAAAGCCCAGGTGCCGGTCGGCGGGCGCGGCAAGGCGGGCGGCATCAAGCTCGCCAAAACGCCGGACGAGGCGCGGGCTGCCGCCCAGCAGATCATCGGCATGGATATCAAGGGCTTCAAGGTCCCGCTCGTGTACTGCGAGACCGCCCTCGAAATCGAACGCGAGATCTACCTCGGCTTCACGGTCGATCGAGACGCCCGCGCCAACATCCTGATGCTCTCGAGCCAGGGCGGTATGGAGATCGAGCAGGTTGCCGAGGAGTCGCCCGGTTCGATAGCCCGGCTCTACCCGAACCCGTGGCGCGGACCGCTCGACTTCGAGCTGACGCAGCTCGTTTACGACGCCGGCCTAGGCGAGCTGGCTCGGCCGATTTCGTCGCTGATCAAAAAGCTCTACCGCGCGATCCCTGACCTCGATGCCGTGACGGCGGAGATCAATCCCCTTGTGATCACCAAGAAGGGCGAGGTCGTGGCCGGCGACGCCAAGCTCGAGATCGACGAAAACGCCGCCTGGCGGCACAAGGACCTCGAGCAGCGATTCGGGGCGGTGATCGAAGGCGATCCATTTGAAGTCGAAGCCAAGAAGCGCGGACTCACCTACGTCTCGCTGGACGGCGAGATCGGCATCGTCGGCAATGGCGCCGGGCTGTGCATGAGCACACTCGACCTCGTCCAGCGAGCCGGCGGAAAGGCGGCGAACTTCTGCGACATCGGCGGAGGCGCTAAGGCCGAGGTCGTTGAAAACGCCCTGGCTGTGATCCTCATGAACCCGCGCGTCAAGGGCGTGCTCATCAACGTTTTCGGCGGCATCACTCGCGGCGACGAAGTGGCCAAGGGCATCGTCATCGCCCGCGACCGGCTCCAGATGAAGCTGCCGCTCGTCGTGAGGCTCAGCGGCACACGCGAGGAGGAGGGTCGCGCAATCCTCAGACAGCACGGCATCGAGCCGGGCGTGAGCGCATGGGAAGCGGCTCAGAAAATCGTTTCTCTGACTCGAATGGGCGGCTCGGTTGTCCCCACCCCCGCTTCGCGGGACCTCCCCGCAGGGCGGGGAGGCCAGGCCAGATGAGCATCCTTCTCGACGCCAGCACACGCGTGATCGTCCAGGGAATCACCGGCCGCGAGGGCACATTCCACACTGAGCAGATGCTCGAGGTCGGTACCAAGGTTGTCGGTGGCACCAGCCCTGGCAAAGGCGGGACGACGCACCTGGGCTTACCGGTCTTCAACACGGTCGCCGATGCTGTGCGGGCCGCCGACGCCAACGCTTCGGGCATCTTCGTGCCGCCTCCGTTTGCGCCCGACGCCATCATGGAGGCGGCCGCCGGCGGGCTCGAGCTCATCGTTTGCATAACCGAAGGCATCCCGATCCAGGACATGATCCGGGTCAAGGATTTCCTTCGCGGTTACCCGAAGGCCCGCCTTCTCGGAGCCAACTGTCCGGGCCTGATTACCCCAGGCGTGGCGAAGATCGGCATCATCCCGCAGCGAATCACAAGCCTCGGCCATGTTGGGCTCGTGTCGCGCAGCGGCACCCTCACCTATGAGGTAGGTTCGGCGCTCACCGCCGCGGGCATGGGCCAATCCACCATCGTCGGGATCGGCGGCGATCCGGTTCTCGGGCTGACGTTCCGCGATGTTGTCGAGATGTTCGAGCAGGACCCGCAGACCACGCATCTCGTTGTGATCGGCGAGATCGGCGGCAGCGATGAAGAGCGCGCGGCGGAGCTTCTCGCCACAGGCAGCAGGCTGAAGACCGTGGCCTTCATCTCGGGGCGCACAGCTCCCGAGGGCAAACGGATGGGTCACGCCGGCGCGATCATCTCCGGCAATCGTGGCACTGCAAAAAGCAAGGAGGAGGCGTTCAAGGCGGCGGGGGTCGCGGTGGCGGAAACCACCGATGACATCGTCGGCCTGCTGCGCTCAGCGTGAGCTTTCCAGTGGCACTGTCCAGGGCGGTTCCCGCTCAACGGCTTCGAGACCTGGGCCTGTTCGCGGCCCTCGGTCTATGGCTCGTGTACACGCGCCTCTACTGGGCGATGCACGCGGCGCATCTTTCGATGCCGCCGTGTCCTTTTTACTATCTGACCGGACATCCCTGTCCCTTCTGCGGCGGCACGCGCTCGTTTGCCTACATGTGGGAGGGTGACATCGCCGATGCCGTCCGGCTCTACCCCCTGGGCCCGGCGCTCTTCGCCGGCACAGGGCTGGGAATGGGCGGGCTCGCGGCCGGCCTCGTCACCGGCCGCACGTGGTCGCCGCGCCTCACCTCACGGCAATGGCGCCTGCTGACCATCTTCGCTACCAGCTCGGTGCTGATCAGTTGGGCGCTGAAGGTGTTCGTCCTCGGAAACTGAAATCCGGCACCTGGGGCCGGACGAGTGGCAAGTCTTCCGTGACGTCCGTCTGGCCGCGTTGAAGGAAGCGCCTCACGCCTTCGGGTCCACGTGGGAGCGCGAGAAGGACCGCACGGAGGACGATTGGCGGCGAGCGGTTGTTTCGCGGACGCGGTTCGTGGCCGAGTCAGATGGCATTGCGGTCGGAATGGCATCCGTCGGCGAGGCCGGCTCAAGCCGAACTGGATCGGTCACGTCCTTCTGGGTGCATCCGCGCGCGCGAGGTAAGGGCGTCGGTGACGCATTGCTGCTCGCGACCATCGAATCGGCGCGAGCTGCCCGCTACGACGAGCTTCTGCTGTGGGTTGTCGAAAACAACGACCACGCGCAAAAGCTGTACGAGCGACATGGTTTCCAGCGCACGGGCGCGACCCAGATGGTCCGCCCGGGCGACGATCGCCTCGAATACGAGATGTCGAGGAGCCTGTAGAGTCCCGCCCCCGAAGTTCCTTGCATCTTCGCGTCCTAGGCGGCCGGGCGCCAACCCACCCCACGAAATCTGCGATTTCGCGGGGACCCCGGGCGGCGCTGAAGCCAGCGTCGACTCCTGCGCGCGGTCGGTCAGCAGCCCCGCACGACAACGCGGGGGCCCCAGCAGGTATGCGCTCCCTCGC
>WNFO01000386.1_pt1 | contig 46601 bp, 43 predicted proteins | sample 5400251 | NCBI WGS metagenome assembly WNFO01 (sample SAMN13153354, study PRJNA577476) | soil metagenome | isolation source: 100 cm saprolite under Madrone tree | place: USA:California | collected 2016-06-14 | reverse complement strand
GCATCGTGATCAACGCGGCGCTGATGCGGCGGCGGAGCGCAAAGGCGCGTCCGGCGGTCTCGCTGGACGAAACGCCGCGCGAGGACGAACTGCCCGCTTCGGAACGCTTCGCGGATGACGGGCCGGATCCGGAGCAGGTATTTCAGAGCACGGAGATTCGCGAGATGATCAGCGAGAATCTGGACGAGCTTTCACCGCTGTTGCGCACGGCGTTTGTGCTGCGCGAAGTGCATGGTTATTCGACGGGCGAAGCGGCGAAAAAACTTGGTGTCACGGAAAATACGCTGAAGGCGCGCTTGTGGCGCGCTCGGCATCAGATGGCCGAGCGGCTTGGAAGGCGCCTGCGGCGAATGAAGGACGGGATGAGCGGAGGGATGGGGGATCCCGAGTGCAGTTACTGCTGAAGAATGAAGTACAGGACGTAAAGGAAGTTCAGGAAGTAGAGGAAAAGAGGCCGGCGAAATTGCCGGCCTTTCCTTTTGGTACAGCGCAGAAATGATTTTCCGCTGACGACTAGCGGGAAGCGGCGGCGTAGCGGCCGAGGACGCGGAGTTCGCTGGTGGCACCGCGGACTTCCGAGAGGGTTTGGTCGAGCCGGGAGACGTCGCTGGCTTCGACATCGATGAAAAACTGATATTCCCAGGGACGGCCGTGAATGGGGCGGCTCTCAATTTTGAGCAGGTTCACAGCGTGCTTCGCAAAGGGCTCGAGGGAAGCGAGGAGCGCGCCGGGGCGGTGAGCAAGACGCATGGCGAGGGAAATCTTGCGGGCGTCGGAAGAAAGCCACGCGGACGCTTCGTTTTCAGGAACCAGGAGGACAAAGCGCGTGAAATTTTCAGCATTGTCCTGGATGCTTTCGGCGAGAATCACGCCTTTGTAGTGCTCGGCGGCGCGTCGGCCGGCAATCGCGGCGCAGGATTTGTCTCCGCGAGAAAGGACTTCACGAACGCTGCCGGCGGTGTCTTCCGCGGGAACACGTTTCCATTGGGGATGAGCGGCGAAAAAACGCTCGCACTGTGCCAGTGCCATTGGATGTGAGGCGACGGAACGTATATCGGAGAGCGATGTACCAGGAGCTGCTATCAGCTGCATTTCAATTGACAGAACCGTCTCTGCAACAATCGACAGCCGGCTCTCCATCAACAGATCGAACACACGCACGACGGAACCCGCCAAGGAATTCTCCACGGGAGCCAGGAGGGCGTCAGCGGCGCCTTCGGCGATGGCCGAGAACGCCGCCTCAAACGTGGCACGAGGCACGGTCTTAATGGCATCGCCGAGAAGCTGAATGGCAGCGGCTTCGCTGAAAGCTCCGGGCTCGCCCTGAAAAGCCACGCGCATGGTCTTGCGATTGGATGTGCTCATAGGCAGGCGTTATCTTGCAATAAGGGGCGCAAAACCAAAAGCAGAGATTGGTGCTTGATGAAATGCAACCGGGCCTAGCTGCCTCTGACGTTTTTCCAGAGCGTGTCATGTTATTCGCAGCCAGCCATCCAAAGTCGGTTCGCGGAGGAAGGAATGCGCCGTAGTTCCTCACGGCTGTATAATCCCGTCAGCAGAAGAGAGGCTCCATCATGAACAGGCCCGAAGCGACCGAATACGCGGATTACTATGCGAATTACATCGCAAAGGTCCCGGGATCCGATGTATTAAGCGTTTTGGAATCGCAACGCTTGCAAATGCTGCAGTTATTCGCGGGGAGAAGCGAGCGTGACGGAAGCTTCCGTTATGCGCCTGGAAAGTGGTCGGTAAAAGAGGTTTTGGGGCACATCACGGATACAGAGCGCATATTCACGTACCGGGCTTTGCGCTTCGCGCGTGGCGACCAGACGCCTCTGCCGGGGTTCGAACAGGATGATTTTGTGAAGAGCGGCGCGTTCGCGGAGCGCACGCTCGCGAGTCTTGCCGAGGAATTTGGGCTGGTGCGCAGCGCAGGCGTAGCACTCTTTCGGTCTTTTCCGGAGGCAGCCTGGTCGAGACGTGGGGTGGCAAGTCAAAAGGAAGTCACGGTGCGCGCGCTGGCGTTCATGATCGCTGGCCATCAGATACACCACCGCATCATTCTGGAGGAGCGCTACTTTCCAGCTATTCCGCGCGCCTGAGTCGAGGAGTGAATTTACTGCCGGATGCGGGAATGATCGACGTAAAAGCGTTGATATGACAAATTTTTCCGTAAATGGTCCTGAGGCATCGACCTGGAAGCCTGCTCGAGAAACGGCCGAGCAGCCTGAGTTGCTGTACCGGGGAAGCGCGCACGGCCGGTCGTTCGAGGTCTTTTCCTTGGCTTAATAAGGAAGAATAGCAAGATACCCGCAAGGGTGATTATGAAAGCGGCACTAATCAGCGCGACGCTTCCTGCTTCGTTGAGGGGATTCGCGAACGCCTCTTGGAGGATATAGAAACCCGCGCAAAGAAATGTAACGACGACAAATCCGGCAAGACCTCCGAAGGTGCGCGCGAGGCTGGCGCGAACGACCAACGGCTTGCTGGGACGCACTCCCGAAGCGTGATGAATGACCCCGACGCGCATGGCTCAATCCTCGGAGGGGCCCCGGCGAACTCGTTCGGGTTCCGGCGACTGCAAGAAATCGAGGTAACGAAAAACGGGCGGTGAATAGCCTTTCTTCATGATGCTGCCGCAGGCGCAGCGGGGATTTTGTCCCTGAATTTCACCGTTGGATTCGACCTGAACCGCGCAGCCACACGCTGGATTGATGCAATGCCAGCGCTCCCCGGATTTCATCATCATGGCCCCGTTTCCTCCCACGCAAGAACGGCTGGACATCCGCAAAGGCGATCACGGGTACAACCTGCGATAATCTATGTTCAAGTTAATAAAAAAGCAAGTGAAATTTAATGTGGATCATAATTATATAACTAGTACTGGCGTAGTGCCGATGTTGGTCCCAGAAGCGAGGAGGAACGCTGAGGTTCGCTTCACCTTCGCCTTGTTGCCCAATCCAGCCAGGACAGGCGCAGGAGGGCGGGAGTCAACAGACGTGGGGGCCAAGGTTGCGAGGGGCGCGGACGGCTGTTAAAATTCGATGTTTGCTGGGACGCAGCCGTCTGCGCCGTAGGCGTGGGCGGCTTTTTCTGCGTCTTGCATGGCGTCCGCGAATCCAAGGACTGGCGCCTTTCTTAACGGCCTGACCCCCTCGAGCATCTTTCGAGTGTGACATCGGTGGGTAAGGGTTCCGGTTCTGGCCCCTGCCGAAGGGAGACTGCGAGTGGCAAAGTACGACGTGGCGATTATCGGGAGTGGTCCGGGCGGGTATGTGGCGGCGATCCGGGCGGGCGAACTTGGCCTGAAAACGATTGTTGTGGAGAAGGACCCGTTCCTCGGGGGAACCTGCCTGCACATTGGGTGCATTCCCACCAAGGTGCTGTTGCACCACGCCGAAGTCTACGATCACTTCAAGAATGGAGCGGAACTGGGGTTTGAAGTGAGCGGGCTGAAGATCAATTGGGCAAACGTGCTGGCGCGGAAGGACAAGATCGTCAAGAAGCACGCGAAAGGCATCGAGTTCCTGTTTAAGAAAAACAAGGTGGAATGGGTGCAGGGCTGGGGAAGGTATGAAGGCCCCGGGCGCGTGAGCGTGGAGAAGGACGGCAAGAAAACCGAGATCGAAGCAGCCAACATCTTAATGGTGAGCGGATCCGAGGCCAAGTCGCTCCCCGGCATTGAACCCGACCACAAGACGATTCTCACAAACCGTTCGATACTCGAGCTTCCGGAAATTCCGAAGACCCTGATTGTCGTTGGCGCCGGCGCAGTAGGCGTGGAATTTGCCTCCATCTACAATTCGTTCGGGACGCAATTGACCATCCTGGAAGCGTTGCCGCGGGTTGTGCCGGTCGAGGACGAAGAAATCTCCGCGGAGCTAGCCAAGGCGTTTCAGAAAAAAGGCATTCAGATTTTCACCAGTTGCGCTGTGGAATCGGTGAAGAAGGATACCAAGGGCGTGACGGTAGCGTTCAAAGACAAAGACGGTAAGCCGCAGACGCTGCAAGCGGAGAAACTGCTCTTGGCCGTGGGCCGCAAGGCCATGACCGATGGTTGCGGGCTGGAGAAATCGAAGGCCAAACTGGAGCGCGGATTCGTCCACGTGGGCGATAACATGGAGACAGCTGAAAAGGGACTGTATGCCATAGGCGACATCGTAGCTGGACTGCCGCAACTGGCGCATGCGGCCATGATGGAAGGAATTATCGCGGTGACGCACATTGCCGGGAAGCCCACTCAGCAGATCGTAAAGACCCGGATTCCGAGCGCGACGTATTGCGAGCCGCAGATTGGCTCGATTGGATTGACGGAAAAACAGGCGCGCGACGCAGGGTATGCCGTGAAAACCGGGAAGTTCCCGTTTGTGGGGAACAGCAAAGCGACGATTTTAGGAAGTCACGGCGGCTTCATCAAAGTGGTTTCCGACGAATCGTACGGCGAGGTGCTGGGGATTCACATTATCGGGCCGCTGGCGACGGAGCTTCTGGCGGAGGCGGCGACAGTGCTGAAGCTCGAAGGCACCATCGACGACATGATGAACATGATCCACGCGCATCCCACGGTGTGGGAAGCGATGGGCGATGCGTTTGCGTCGGTGCGAGGGTTGCAGATTAACGTGTAGTGATTAGGGGCTCGTGACTGGTGACTGGTGAAAATCTGCCGGATTATCGACCTGGGATTAATCGGTTACGCGGAAGCATACGCGTTGCAGCAACGTGTTGTGGCCGCACGCAAGGCCGGCGCGATTGAGGATGTGCTTCTCCTTTGCGAGCATCCGCACGTCATCACCCAAGGACGAAACGGGAAGCGCGAAAATTTGTTGGCATCGGAGCATGTGCTGCGCCAGAAAGGCGTGGAGTTTCACGCCACGAATCGCGGCGGAGACATTACGTATCACGGGCCGGGACAGCTTGTGGGATACCCGATCCTGAACCTGGGAGCCATCCGGCGCGACGTTCTGTGGTACGTGCGCACGCTGGAGGATGCCATGATTCGCGCTACTGCGGAATTCGGCATTAGCGCGGAGCGCGTCGCGGGAAAGACTGGAATTTGGGTGCGGACGGGGGATACCGAGGAAAAGCTGGCCGCCATCGGCGTGCACATCAGCCGGTGGGTTACTTCGCACGGGTTTGCGTATAACGTGTCGACGGATTTGCGGAATTTCGACTTGATCGTGCCGTGCGGGATCGCGGACCGCAAGGCCACGTCGCTGGAGAAATTGCTGGGACGAAATGTCGATGCAAAAGAAGTCGCGCCGAGGCTTGCCAAGCATCTGGGAGAATTGCTCGGGCTGGACATGAAGGAAGCTTCACCGAAAGAACTGCTTGAGAAGCTGGAGCACGCGGAGCAGGCGGTTGCGATTTCAGCGTAGGAACTGGAGCAGGGAATGAAGAAGGAACTGACGCGGCAGCAGCACCTGGATCTGTACTACTACATGCGGCTGAACCGCGCGGTCGAAGACATGATGGTGAAGCTGTTCCGGCAGAACAAAATTGTCGGAGGGCTTTACTCCAGCCTGGGCCAAGAGGCGATTTCAGTCGGCACGGCATACGCGCTGGAGAAAAAGGACTGGCTGGCGCCGATGATACGCAACATCGGGGCGCTGCTGGTGAAGGGTGTACCCCCGCGGGACATTTTCATGCAGCACATGGCCAAATACGATTCGCCGACCAAGGGCAAGGACGGCACGAGCCACTTCGGAGATTTGGACAATCTGCACATCGTTTCGCCGATTTCGATGCTGGGGGATTTGATTCCGGTGATGACCGGCATAGCTATGGCTGGGCGCTACCTCGGTCAGAAAATCGTGACCATGACCTGGATTGGAGACGGCGGCAGTTCGACCGGTGTGTTTCACGAAGGATTGAATTTTGCCGCCGCGCAGAAGGCGCCGTTTGTTTTGATTCTCGAAAATAACCTTTGGGCGTATTCCACGCCGGTCCGCAAACAAGTGCCGCTGGAAAATTTGGCTGACCGCGCGAAGGCCTACGGAGTCGAAAGTTACATCGTGGACGGTAACGATGTCGTGGCGGTCTACTCCACGACGAAAGAAGCGGTGGAGCGCGCGCGAGCGGGCGAAGGACCGATCCTGATTGAAGCTAAGACGTTTCGCCGGATGGGCCACGCTCAACACGACCCAGCTGAATATGTGCCGAAGGAAATGCGCGCGTATTGGGAAGCGCGTGACCCCATCGTGCTGTACGAAAAATACCTGACCAGCCAAAAGCTGCTCGACGCCAAAGGCAAAAAGGAGATCGAGGAGAAGATTGACACGCTGCTCGCCGCGGAACGAGACTTTGCGGAAAATTCGCCGATGCCTCCGGCGGAATTGGCGGAGACGGGCGTCTACTGCACCGGAGACGATTGCCACAAGATCGTCGCAAAGTGGGAACGGCCAATTGCGGAAGTAACGCCGCCGAGATCGAGCGTCAAGGCGGTTTGGACGGTTCCGGGATTCGGATCGGGCAAGGCATCGGGCGGCGCGATCGCGCCGATTCACTTCGGTGATACGCAGCCTGCGGAAGATTCAGCTGGGAATGGCACAAGATCAGCCAAGCGCGGAAAACCATCGGGGAAAACGCCAGTAAAAGTGGCACCAAAGAAAACCGTGAAGGCCGCAGCGGCCAGCGCTTTGAGAAAGGCGCGGAACTAACCATGGCCAAAGTAAACGGGGCCGCAACGAATGGCAGCGCGTCAAACGGAACGCAGGTCACTTTTCTCGAAGCCATCAAGCAGGCCATGTTCGAGGAGATGGAACGTGACCCCGCGGTCATTTTGATGGGCGAAGACGTCGGCGTGTATGGCGGCGCGTTCAAGACCAGCGAAGGTTTGCTGGAGCGCTTCGGCTGGGAGCGCGTGATCGATACGCCGATCAGCGAAAGCGCCATCATCGGCGCTGCTTGCGGCATGAGCTACTGCGGCTTGCGCCCCATTTGCGAAATGCAGTTCATCGACTTCATCGTCTGCGCGTTCAATCAGATCACGAATTTCGTGGCCAAGGGCCATTACCTCTGGAACGCCCCTGCGCCCATGGTGATCCGCGGGCCGTCAGGAGGCGGCGTGCACGGCGGGCCGTTTCACTCGGCCAATCCGGAGATGTATTTCGTGCACACGCCGGGCCTCAAGGTGATTTACCCTTCGACGCCTTACGACGCCAAGGGTTTGCTGAAAGCCGCGGTGCGCGACAATAACCCGGTGCTCTTCTTTGAACACAAATTCCTCTACCGCCGCATCAAGGGAGAAGTTCCCACCGAAGAATACACCGTTCCGATCGGCAAAGCCGTGGTGCGCCGCGAAGGGAAACACCTGACGATCCTTTCTTATGCGGCTATGATGCACACTTCGCTAGAAGCGGCGGAAGCGCTCGCGAAAGAGGGTATCGAAGCGGAAGTGATCGATCTGAGGACCCTTCTCCCGCTGGATGAAGAGACGATTGTGCGATCGGTGAAAAAGACCAACAAATGCCTGGTTGTCCACGAAGACACGAAAACGGGCGGCATCGCCGGCGAAATCGCCGCCATTCTTTTCGAGAAGGCCTTCCATGACCTCGACGGGCCGCTCGTGCGCGTGACTTCGCTGGACACGCCGGTGCCGTACGCGCCGACGCTGGAAGAGCACTTTCTTCCGAACGCGAAAAAAGTTTTTTCGGCCGCGAAAGAGTTAGCGCGGTATTAGGATTTCAGAGAGAAGAGGAGAGCGATATGGCCGTAGACATCGTAATGCCCCAGATGGGGGAGAGCATTTTCGAAGGAACGATCACCAAGTGGCTGAAAAAGCCCGGTGACAAGGTGGAACGTGACGAACCGTTGTTTGAAATTTCCACAGACAAAGTGGACGCGGAAATTCCGTCGCCATCGGCTGGCGTGCTGAAGGAAATCAAGGTCGGCGAAGGACAGACCGTGCCTATTCAGACGATTGTCGGTGTCATCGATGCCGCGGGCTCCACAGCCGCTTCGTCAGCGCCCGCTACCGCGAAACCGGCTGCGGCAGCGCCTGCGCCCGCTCCGGCGAAGACCCCTCCAGCTCCTGCTCCGGCCCCGGCAATATCGCGGCCTGTGGCTCCAGCTCCCGCCGCTGGGCCGGCTGCGGCTCCTTCCTCTTCCTCAAGTTCCACGACCGAGCGGATTCACAGTTCCCCGCTCGTTCGACGCATGGCCAAGGAGCACGGCATCGATCTCTCCACGATCGAGGGCACCGGCGCGGGCGGACGCATCAGCAAGCAGGACATTGAAGCGGTGATTGCCGCTGGCGGCGCTCCGGATGCGGCTCCGCCTGCCTACTCCGCTCCGTCTCCGGTAGCCACTTCGCGACCGGCGGCTCCTCCACCGCCAGCCGCTCCAGGAGTATCGGGCGGGCAGGCGCACGTCGCCCTCGAAACTGCCGTGCCCCGCGAAAAAATGTACTTCGGCAATTACGAAGTTCGTCCCATGAGCACCATGCGCCAGCGCATCGCCGAGCACATGGTGGCGTCGAAGCGTGTTTCCGCGCACGTCTACTCCGTGGATGAAATCGACATGACTAAAGTCGCCGCCCTGCGCGCCAAGTCCAAGGACGAATTTGAAAAGCGCTACGAAACCAAGCTGACCTTCATGCCCTTCTTCGTGAAGGCCGCCGTCGCCGGGCTGCGCGCGTATCCCACGCTGAATGCCTCGCTCGACGGCACGAACGTCATCCTGCACAAGGAGATCAACGTGGGGATCGCCGTGGCCCTCGAATGGGGCCTGCTCGTGCCCGTGGTAAAAAACGCCGACGAGAAGAACATTCTCGGCATCCAGCGCAACATGAACGACCTCGCCGAGCGCGCGCGCTCGAAAAAGCTGAAGCCGGAGGAAGTGCAGGAAAGCACGTTCTCGATTACCAATCCCGGCGTCTTTGGCGGCTTGTTCGGGCTGCCGGTCATCAGCCAGCCCAACGTGGGGATCCTCGGCCTGGGTGCCATTGAAAAGCGCCCCGTGGTCATCAACGATTCGATCGCCATCCGCTCGATGTGCTACGTGACGCTCAGCTATGACCACCGCGTCGTGGACGGCGCCATCGCCCACCAGTTCCTGCACAAAGTTAAAGAGACGCTTGAAAACTGGAACGAGCCCGTAGTCTGAAGAACGGTGTGCGGATTTGGGACGAGCGTTCCCGCTAGTGGCCAGACGAAGGCGCATCGTTCCTCCTCGATTCCCTGCAAGTCATTCACAGGAAAGCCGTTTATTCGCGCCAGAACCTTGGCAGTCCGGCTGCCTCTGTATCCGGTGCGGGACAAACAACTATGCGTGGTACGCAGGGGTAGCCAGCCATGACAACCGCGCTCGGAATCTCGAGAGACCGCGAAAACATGCAGCCGCGAATTTTGATTGCCGATGACCAGCAGGACGTATTGGACGCGCTGCGGCTGCTGCTTAAGGGGCACGGCTACAGCATTGAAACGGTGAACTCGCCGACGGACTTGCTGGCGGCGGTAGGCCGCCAGGAGTTCGATATTCTCCTTATCGACCTGAACTATGCGCGCGACACCACTTCGGGGCGCGAAGGTTTGGACGTGCTCAACCAGTTGAAAGGCATTGAAGACGCTCCACCCGTGGTGGCAATGACCGGATGGGCCACTGTGGGCCTGGCCGTGGAAGCGATGCAATTCGGCGTAAGCGACTTTGTGGAGAAGCCCTGGACCAACACGCGGCTGCTGGAGATTCTTACCAAGCAAGTCAGCCTGGGCCGCGAGCGCCGCGAGTCGCGTCGCCGCGCCGCGGAAGAGGCCCGGGCGCGGGAAGAAGCCTTGATTCATCATCAGGAGCAGGAACGGGAGATCGCCGAAGCCAAAGCCATACAGGAAAAACTTCTGCCGCGAGAAATTCCGCAAATGCCGGGCTATGAAATCGCCAGCGCGTGGCAGTCGGCCCGGCTGGTCGGCGGCGATTATTTCGACATCCTTCCGCTTGACGAAAGCACACTGGGGATCTGCATTGCCGACGTGGCCGGAAAGGGCATGCCGGCCGCGCTGCTGATGTCCAACCTGCAGGCGGCCGTGCGCGGTCTCTCTTCCCCATCTCTTCCGCCCAATTTGCTTTGTAACCGGTTGAACTCCATCGTCTACCGCAATACGGAAAGCGACCGCTTCATTACTTTTTTCTACGCGCATCTGGACGGCCCCGCGCGCCGGCTGGTGTACGTCAATGCCGGCCACAATGCGCCCCTCGTGGTGCGCGCAGGCGGCTCGCACGAACGTTTGCGGGAGGGCGGCGCGGTGCTGGGCGTCTTCGAAAGCCGTAATTATGAACTGGGTTCGGCACAGTTGGCGCCGGGCGACCGGGTGATTCTGTTCACCGACGGCGTCACGGAAGCATGCAGCCCCGCGGGCGAGGAGTTCGGCGAAGCCCGCCTGTTGCGCTTGCTGGAGGACCACCGCAATTTATCCGCCGATGAGCTACAGGCGAAAATCCTCTCAGCCGCTGCCGAGTTCAGCGGTGGCCGCTGGCAGGACGACGCCACGCTCGTTGTGCTTGCTGTTTGCGAATAGAACCTGCCCTAAAAGCTGGCCCGGTCCGGCTTTTTCTGCGCTCCCATGCGAATCACACCACTACTGGATGGTTGGCTTCAGCTTTGGCACCCAGGTCGCAAAGTGATCCATCCCAACGGGTTCGATCCCCGCGTCACGTAGGGTGTCACGTACGAAGCGATGGCGCTCATTCTCAGACAGCAGCGGAACGTCGGTCACCGCTGCAAACTCTGAGGCGAAGGGTCCTCGAGCGGCAATGCGCGCCGCCGTGTACGCGTAGAGCTTGCAATCCGCAGGAGCCCGAGAAACGCTGAGGGTTTGCACGTAGCCGCGCGTGCCATTTCGGCGGTAACTATAGTCGATGCGCATGGGGTCACCCGGAAAGGTAAACTCCGCTACACGCACCGACTTTTGGATGCGATCCCAGAGACCGGCCGCCTTCCAGACTTGCGAGCAGTAGCTGCGAATCATGGCACGATTGCCGGGAGCGCCGACACGCGCGACCTTGCGCGGTGAAGCAACGTGCTCAGAGTAGAGCCGTTCTAGCTCGACATCCAGGTCATCTGCGTAGACTCCTTTTTGCGGCGCCAACTGCAGTCCATTGGAAAGGGTATTGTTCCAGTCCTCGATGAGTTTCTGGAGTTCCTCTCCAGCCGCCAGAGTCGCGTCTTGCTGCGCCCGCCGGTTTCCAAGAAAAGTTGCAAATCGGTCTTCAAGGTGGTCTCGGAAGCCGCGCAGTACATCTTCATCGGCCGCCGGTTGAAGCCGCCGAATACGCGCGTATTCGTCCTGTTCCTCAACCAGCCGCAGACGCAGTGCTCCGCTTAGGGGATCGAACAGGAGCACTCCAATGTTGACCCACTCATCGCGGACCAGATCTGACGTATACCGCAGAACATGATAAACAAACTTGCTGTCGTCAACAGGAGAAATAAGATCAGCCATAGGTCACATCCAATTTGGAAAAGGGTGCCGGGTCGTGTTTTTGGCCGCCAGCAATAGCTCCGGCACCCTGACGCGGCGCTTATACAGCTGTTCGGCTAACCGCAGCAGGGTGTCCAAGTCGTCGGCGTACCATTCTGGGGGAATCTCTCGAATCAAATCATCAAAGACTCGTTCGGTAATGCGTTTTTCAATCCGCTCGATCCAAGGACCAAACGACTCGCGTCCGGTCACACGGTCATAGACATGGTTGCGGGCGTATAGGCCCCGCAACGGAGCGTCTGGAAAATTCCACTCCCCGGCATTGAAGCAAAAACCCTGGTCGATCATGACCGCCTGGTATGGCGATTCCGCCGCTTCAACTCCGTTGTGCTGTTCCCTGAAAAAAAGGGTCTGCCGGCCATTCGTGTTGCACGTCCATTTGTCGAAGGCCAGCATCCCCGCAAAATCATCCAGGTTTTCAACCTCCATCAGCTGCTTATCTGGCAGAAAATCAAGCAACGTCAAACGGTGCGGGTCCCCCGGATAGCGGGACCCGAATTGCAGTCCCGCCCGGCACGGGATGCGCGCTCGAGGCATCTCCATGCAGAGGTCCGGAGTGAGCCGAATCAGTTCTTCGCTCACGGAAATAATTGCCACCGGTGTCGTGGGGAGGCTCAGTCGAGCCGCCAGCCTGGTCCCGAGCAGTTCGTTGACCAGGACGCGTATGTGCTGCGGATTATTTTGGAACTTCACCACGTAGTAGTAGCCGTCGTCGCAGCGCATCAGGTGAGACTGCGCGCCACCTCGCATCCGGCGTATGTGCTCCAAAGCCCGTGGCATGCCGGGTTATGCTAGTGCTACTTGCCGCTCCAGGCAAGCACCATACTGTATCCGGGAGCTAGCTTCCCGAATCGAGAATGGCGGAGTTCATTCTTGGGAACGAAGCAAGACCCGTGAAATTCCACTTTGGGAGGCGCCATTCCGCAAAAGAAAAAACCGGAACGATGTTCCGGCTCTTTCCACGCGGTTCTCCGGGCTCGAAAATGACTTAACGCCTCTTCTTCTTTTTGACCGGCTTCTTCGACTTTTTCTTGGCGGCCTTCCTTTTCGCTGCTTTCTTGGCCGGTTTCTTCGCCGCCGGCTTGGGCGCAGGCTTTGGCGCGGGAGCTTCTTCCTCAGGCTCCTCGCCAACAATCACCAACTCTTCTTCCTCGGTCTCGACGATCTCTTCCGTTTCGCCGCCCAACTCCTCGTCGTCTTCCAGCCGCGCCAGCTCGTTGTCATCTTCGAAGTTGTCCTTCTCGAAATCCATTCCGCCCTCCCCTGGGAAATCTGTGGGCCCCGCTTGTATAGGGATCCCGTGGGTCGCTGTTCTGGCCGGAGTCGCGTAAAATTCCACCCCGCCCGTGAGCCGTTGTTACCGTACTCGCCGTTCGTTGTCAAGCATTCTGCGATATTCCCTCAAGAGACCGCCAGTTTTGCAAGCAAAAGAAGAAGAGGTAAACCGCGGCAGGGAATTTTCCAGGCCCAGCCCTTCCTGTAACACATTAATACAAAACGACTTAATTGTGATTTGCAGCCCCTGCTCCACCAGAGGCGCTGGCCGCCACTGGCTGTACGGGTTTCTTCCTTGACCTGGAACGCGCCCTCGCCTGCGAAGCACCCGGAGCCCCGCCGAGTGTGTAGATGCGAAGAACCATGCCGCGCCTCACCCGATTGGAACCCAGGCGATTCCATTTGCGCAGGTCGTCCGCGCTCACGCTGAAGCGGTCGGCGATCCCCAGAAACGTGTCGCCACGGCGCACGCGATAACTCACCAGCTGGCGTTTCGTTTCCGATTGCGGCTGCGTCGCCGGGATGATCAGCTTCTCGCCCGCCTCGAGCGCGGCGTTGCGTTCCAGATTGTTCGCATCCGCAACGGCCACAGGCGTCACGTGATATTTTTTGGCGATTGAGGTTAGCGTTTCTCCGTTCTCCACACGATGGCGTCGCCAGCTGACCCACTTGTCCGGTGGAATGTCGGCGATCTCCGCGGAGAATTTTTCGGCGGTCCCCTGCGGCAGGCGCAGTTCAAAAGAAGGATCATCGGGAGTCGCGAGGCGCAGCAGCGAGGGATTAAGCGAGCGAAGCGTCTCCACATCGGTGTCGATGGTTTCCGCGACCAACCGCAGATCGATGGCGCGGCCCGGTTTCACGACGTCGGTCGGCACGGGCGCCTCCGGCTCGGCCTGTATGTTGTAGTGCGCGGCATCCTTGGCGATAAGTGTCAGCGCGATGATGATGGGCACATAGTTTTTTGTTTCACGCGGGAGCACGTTTCGTTTGTAAAGCTCCCAGAAATCGGCGTAGCCGGTTCGCTCGATACCCTTTTGCACATTTCCCGGTCCGCAGTTGTAGGCGGCCATCGCCAGGTACCAGTCCCCGTAAAGTTTGTAGAGGTCGCGAAGATGCTGCGCGGCGGCGCGCGTGGCCTTCTCCGGATCTTGGCGTTCGTCAATCCACCACGTGCGGCGAAGTCCGTATTCGTGGCCGCGGTAGGCCACGAATTGCCAGATCCCCCGAGCGCCCGCGCGCGAAAGCGCCAGCGGCTGGAAAGCGCTCTCCGCTTGCGCTAAATAGATCAGATCCTGCGGCAGGCCTTCTTCCTGCAGCACGCGTGAAATCATGTCACGATAACGGCCGGCGCGCCGCAGTCCGGTTTCCACGATGGCGCGTCCGCGCGGCGTCTGGAAGAAATTGAGGAATGGAAGCACCTGGTCGTTCACCGTCAGCGGCAGGTCGTGCGAAACGTTTTTGGCTGCTTCCTCGGCGCGCTCTTTCAGCCGTGGATCGACCGGAGAGGTCATCTCCGCCACTTCGTCAATCGGTGCCGGAACGGCAGGCGCTTCGCTGAAGCCGTCCCCGGCCCGGAAAGCCTGCAGCTCATAGGCATACACGGTGTCCACCACGCGGCGAAACAATTCGCTCAGTTTGGGATCACTATTGGGATCGTAGCCGCTTTCCAGCATCCAGTCGACAGCGTCGTCAAAATCCTTGCGCGCCTTTTCGAGATGACCGGCTTTGAAATTTTGCTCGCCAGAGGCGAATTTTTCCTTGACCTTCTGGACCAGGTAGTCCTTGCCACCCGGAACCGGGGGCAACAGCCTGACGTAATGGCGGTGCGGCGGATTCACAATCGGCAAAAGAGCGAGTTCCACAGGGACTTGCGCGGGGGCCGCTGGCGATGGAGCCAGCGCCGGAACTCGCGCCTGCACGGGCTTTTTTCCTGCGTCTTCGCAGCCCGGCAGGACTGCTGAAAACAGCAGGGCACTTGCCGTAATATGCAGCCGTCGGTTCATCTGTTCATGGTAAGGAGCGGCCCGCCATCAGGTCAACGCATTCCTGCGGTCAGGGGTTGACGCTCTCACCACATTCCGCCAGCCTTCTTTCTTTGCTATAGACAAGTCACCAGCCACAAGTCGCGTTACCCCGTGCCTCCCAGTTCACAACACATAAAACCCCTTGCATCCCCAGTCCTCTTGTGGTAGTCTGTTATTGCGTTTGTTGCTCTTGTATCGCCTTTGGGTAGTAAAGCGGTCGCAAGGTCACACTTGCGGCCATTTTTTTGTTCGGTGCACTGCTTTGCAGTCATCCTGGACAAAGCTTGAAGACGGCCGTGGGGTTCAATGCCAGCAAGGGCTTCGGCTTCATCCAGCGCCAGAGCGGTGAGGACGTTTTCGTCCATTTCTCCGCGATCGTGGCTGATGGCTATAAGACGTTGAACGACGGCCAGGCTGTTGAATTCGAAGTTTCCAAGGGTCCCAAGGGCCTGCAGGCCTCGAACGTACAGCCCCTCTAATGCATAGCTTCTTCCGGCCTGATCGGCCTTAACCCCCGATCCTGCCGGTTCTAGCTTCACTTCACAAAGATACAGAACGGGCGTCCCGCTTCAACCCGGGTCGCTCGTTTTCGTTTGTAGGGGCACGATACATCGTGCCATTCCTCAATTCTGTTGCCCCTCGTCTTCTCCCACGATCCTTGGTCCTTTCGACTCGCCTGCATTTGCCCCAACTTCGTTTTCAGCTTCTTCTCGCTCGACGCGCATCATGACCGGCAGCTGTGCCGTCTTACCAGCCGGTACTACAAATTAATATACTTGCCTAATTAACGTAATGTAATTATTATGCTACTACCACGGGTGGTTAGCTCAGTCTGGTTCTGAGATTCTCGAGTATTTTCCGCCCTGGCACCGGCCGGAGAATCGGCTGACCGGCGACGCGTCGGTGTCGGAAACTGGCCGGCACTGCCACTACCGCAAGATTGACTGAGTCAGAAGCCCAGTAGCAAGGAGATCGGTTCGATGAGTACCAACCCACGAGAAGTCTCCCGAACCCAGGCCATTCAGCCCATCCGGTTGTCCACAGAAATTACCATACATCTGACGCCTTTCGATCAGAAAGAGTATCGCCGACTAATCGAAGCTCGCGGCGAAACCATACAGCGCATCGTGACACGGTTAAAGCCCGCGCTGGAGCTTTGCAATGCAGTGGATGCAGGCTGCGGAGTCGGATTCTTTTCACAAACGCTTTCGGAATGTGGATTGAATGTTTGCGGATTCGACGGTCGAGCAGAAAACGTGACGGAGGCACGCCGGCGGTTTCAGCACATCCCCTTTGAACAAGGAGATATCGAAAACCGCACAATCCTTCAGCTCGGCCGATTTGATCTGGTCCTATGTTTCGGACTGTTGTATCACCTGGAAAATCCGGTGCTCGCGATTCGCAATCTTCGCGGGTTGACTGAAAAGTGCCTATTGCTGGAGAGCATGTGCCTACCGGAAGAAAAGCCATCGATGCTCCTGCGGGAGGAGCCAAACCAGCGCGATCAGAGCCTTACTGATGTGGCTTTCTATCCGAGCGAGGGCAGCCTGGTGAAGATACTGTACCGCGCCGGTTTCAAAACGGTTTATCGCCTAGTTACACTGCCGGATCACGATGATTTTCGCGAGACAACCGAACGTGCGCGGCGACGCACCGTTTTGCTGGCTTCAATTGTACCGGTTGATATCGCGGGGTTCCGGCTGATCCCCGAGCCTCAGGAAGCAGAGGATCCCTGGGCAAAGAAGCCAGCGGTAACGGCCACCCTGGCGCAACGCATCGGGCGATTCCTGGCCAGCCCAGCGCGAAAGAAATACATCACGCTGGCGAATCGCGCGCGCGGCATTTTTCCTGAGATGCCCATTCCCTTGCGCCTGCCGTTCGGCGCGTGGTGGCTGGCGGAAAAAAGCGCCCTTGACCACGAGCTGATTTACAACGAATTCGAGCGGATGGAAACGGAGTTTGTAACGCGATTGCTGCGACGGGACATGACGGTCGTCGATGCCGGAGCGCATCACGGACTGTACACACTGCTGGCGTCGAAGCGAGTTGGATGGGACGGCCGAGTGATTGCAATCGAGCCTTCGCCGCGGGAGTGCGAACGGCTGGAGAAACACCTGCGGTTGAATCGCTGTTCGAATACGGAACTGGTGCGTTGCGCTCTGGGAGAAGATCCGGGAGAGGCTGATCTCTATTTGGTGGATGGAATTCAAGATTGGTGCAACAGCCTGCGGCCGCCCGCGATCGACGAGCCCGTTCGGACAGTTCGAGTGTCTGTGCGGCGCCTCGATGATGCGCTAGCGGAACTTGACGTTAAGAAAGTGGATTTCATCAAACTCGACGTGGAAGGGGCGGAACTCTCGGTTCTGTATGGCGCGATGAAGCTGCTGCATAGGGAATCGCGGCCTGCGATTCTGGCGGAAGTGCAGGACACGCGAACGCAGCCATGGGGGTACGCGGCGCGGGAAATACTTCAGTTCCTGATTCGAATGGACTACCGCTGGTTCGCGATTGCGGCGAAGGGCGCGCTGCTGCCGATTTCCTGCGATCAGGAAACGTATGACGAGAACCTGGTTGCGCTGCCTGTGGAACGAACGGAAGAGTTTCTGAACTTGCTGGGGCAGAGATAGAAACCGTGTGACTGCGGTATTCTTCTACTGAGAAGGCAGCTTTCCAACCCGATCTGCGCCATTCCAGGAATGTGGTTCGCCACAATTCGGCGTTTGTTGAATTGACGCGCATCGGGAGAAGAATGGATTCCAACGGATGAAGGTTCTTGTAACAGGCAGCAGCGGACTGATTGGTTCGGAAGCCGTGGAACATTTCGACCGGCAGGGGCATGAAGTTGTCGGCGTAGACAATAACATGAGACGGGTTTTCTTCGGGCCGGCGGGCGACACCCTTTGGAATCTGGAGCGACTGAAGGGAGTGACTAAGCGGTTCACACACGCGGCGCTGGATATTCGCGACCGGGCGGCTATCGAGGAACTGTTTCGAACGCACCGCTTTGGTTTGATCGTCCATTGTGCGGCCCAGCCTTCACATGATAAAGCGCGAGAGATTCCTCTACTGGATTTCGAGGTGAACGCGACCGGGACTGTAAATCTGCTCGAGGCGACCCGGCGGCATTCGCCTGAAGCGGTATTCGTATTTATGAGCACGAACAAAGTGTATGGCGATGCACCGAATGAGATTCCGCTGATGGAGCTGGGGAAGCGTTACGACTACGCGCGAGCGGAGGATTTTGAAGGTGTTGCTGAGACGTGCCGGATCGATCAAACGATGCACTCGTTGTTCGGAGCGTCAAAAGCAGCGGCGGATCTTGTGGCGCAAGAGTATGGGCGCTATTTCAAAATGAACGTAGGAATTTTTCGCGGCGGCTGCCTGACGGGGCCATTGCACTCCGGCGTAGAGCTGCATGGCTTCCTGTCGTATCTGGTGAAAGTGATTCTCAGCGGCGGCAAATATTCCGTTTTTGGCTACAAGGGCAAACAGGTACGCGACAATATTCACAGCCACGACGTGGTGCGCGCGATCGAGGAATTTGTCGCGAATCCGCGGCCGGGTGAGGTGTACAACCTGGGTGGCGGCCGCGCGAACAGCATTTCCATGCTGGAGGCGATCGAACAAATCGAGCAGATGACCGGACGGAAGCTGGATTGGAGCTACGTGGACGAAGCGCGCAAGGGCGATCACATTTGCTATATATCGAATCTCGGAAAATTCCAGAGCCACTATCCGAATTGGAAACTTACACACGGATTGAACGCAATTCTCGAAGAGATCATACGATCGCAGCGCGCACAGCTAGCGCAAGCCACGGCGAGATGACCCGAAAAAGACAAGAATGAAAGCTCCTTATTTCACCGTCCTGATTGATGCTTACAATTACGGGGAATATATCGAAGAAGCGGTTTCGAGCGCCCTGAGCCAGGATTTTCCGTCTGAGGAGCGGGAAATTCTGGTCGTGGATGACGGTTCGACCGATGACACGCATGAGCGATTGCGGAAATACGAAGTGGCGATTCGCTACCTGAGAAAGCCGAATGGCGGGCAGGCATCGGCATTCAATTTCGGTTTCGAACATGCGCGCGGCGAAGTCATTGCGCTGCTGGATGCGGACGACGTTTGGCTTCCAGCCAAATTAAGGCGCGTGCATGAAGAATTCGAGCGGCATCCGGAAGCGGGAATGGTCTATCACCGCGTGCATTTGTGGAACGGTATCAGCGATATTTCCGAGGATACTTATTTCATACCTGTTTCCGGCCAGGTGACTGAGAACCGGCGCACGTTGCTGCAATATCCGATGGTCGGCACGTCTTGCGTGGCGTTCCGGCGAGAGGCCTTGCAGAAATTGTTGCCGGTGCCGGAGTCGCTGCTATTCCAGGCAGACGCTTATCTGACTGCGCTAGTCATTTTTGTTGCAGAGGTTGCGGCTATGCCGGAATTTCTGGGGAAATATCGGCTGCACGGAGCAAACCTGTTCCAGACAAACGCGGAACGAGTGCCACACAGCCAGATAGAACGCAAAATGGCCGTGCGCGAGGCGCTTCTCGTGGAGATTCGGAATTGGCTGCAAAAGCGTGGCGAGAATGTGGGCTCTCGAGAAATCCGGGCGTATCTGAAACAATGGGTTAAAGCCCAGGAGAGCGACGGATTTGCGTTGAGAGCGCCAGGCCGGTGGAAATACTTCCGCCACCTGATTGATTTCCCGGGGACGTACGGCGAGATTATGACCCGGCGACATTGTGTTTACAGCTATCTCCGTGCGTTCGCAGCGCTGTTCCTGGGCTATCATCATTTGCATGTTTTGGATGATATGCGGTTGAAGCGCAGGGCGCTGTTCACTGCTCCCCTGGAGAAGAGAGCGGCGGCGGAAAAAGAAAAAGCATTGGCGGCGAGAGGCTGAATCAAATCGATGGCATCACAAAGCGCAATGGGCGCGGGGACAGTTGCAGCTTCGGAGCGCGGCGGTTTCTCAGAGGCAGGGACCGTGCCCGTCTGCCCCGCGTGCACCGAAACGACGCGAGACGATGCCGTTGAACAGAATGGGAAATACAAACTGTTTGGATGCGGGGCGTGCGGATTGCAGTTTTGGGAGCCGCGGGAGATGCCGGACGCGGGGTGGTACGAACAGATGTACAGCGGCAGAGATGAAAGGCTGCTGCCATTGGAACCAGGACACAAATATTTTTTGGCGGATCCGCTTGCTCCCCGCGGCGGTAGGCTTCTGGACATTGGTTGCGGCACAGGGAATTTTCTGTCGGCGGCACGGGACAGAGGCTATGGCGTTACGGGCATCGAGCTGGACCGCAAGGCGGCGCGCTTTGCCAAGGAGCGGCTCGGTTTACAAAGTGTTTTTCCGCTGACGATTTCGGAATTTGTCGATCGGAACGCGGAAGAACGGTTTGATGTGGTCACATTTTTCGAAGTGCTGGAGCATCAGGCCGCGCCGGCGGACTTCCTGCAGAAAGTAAGAACGTGCGTGCGGTCGGGCGGTATGATCGCACTGAGCGTGCCCAATCGCGAACGGTGGCTGACCGGGCCGGACGTTCTGGATTATCCGCCGAATCATTTCTCACGATGGAATGCGGTGGCGCTGAAGAAGTTTTTGAATACGCAGGGCTTTGACGTCTTATCCATTCGCGAGCAACCGGCTGGGATCACGCATACGGCGCAGATGATCAACATGGTGCTGCGCACGGGAATGTCGCAATCGGCATCGGGAGAAGCATCGAAAAGTTTTCGAGACTTGATCCAAATGACGCCCGGTCAAGCGGAAGAGGTTTTGCGGGCCAAGCCGACGACACGGCAGCGCGTATTGGAGATATTGGGGCGGATTAAGTATGCGTTCTGTCTTCCTCTTGCCGTTGCGGCGTTTCCGTACGTGCGCATGCGCGGGTACAAAGGAACGTATTTGTATTGCCTGGCGCGACGGCGCGATTGAGATTTTTCCGGGAGCTGTAAATTGGCAAGAAGTTTTGTCAGCGTACTGATTGACACATATAACCACGAGCGCTTCATCGAGCAGGCGATCGTGAGCGTGCTGGAGCAGGATTTTCCAGCGGCGGAACGTGAAATCATTGTTGTGGACGACGGCTCGACGGATCGCACGCCGGAAATCGTGAAGAAATTCGAGCCGCGCGTGCGGCTGCTGCGCAAAGAGAATGGCGGGCAGGCCTCGGCATTCAATGCGGGCATTCCGGAATGCCGGGGAGAAGTCGTCGCGTTTCTGGACGGCGACGACTGGTGGGCCCATAGAAAACTCGGACGTGTCGCCGGCGTATTCGCAAAAGAGCGCGAAGTCGGCCTCGTAGGCCACGGTATCATCGAAACGTTTGCTGATTGCACCGAGCGCATTGTCGCACCAGAAAAGGACGAAAGACTGAGGCTCGATTCTCTCTCTGCAGCCCGCGTATTTCGCCTGCGGAAGAGTTATTTAGGGACGAGCCGCATGGCTCTCCGGACGCATTTGGCGCGGACGATACTGCCGGTTCCGGAAGCGCTCGTTATAGAGGCCGATGAGTACATGTTTACGCTCGCCGCAGCCATGAGCGAAATCATTATTCTTCGAGAGGCGTTGACCCATTATCACATTCATGGTGGCAACCTCTATCTCGCTCCGGGAAAGGAGAAAAACGGCTTGTGCCGGAAGCAGAAGGTGATGGAGGTATTGGGGAACTCGTTTCGCGCGATACTGCCTGAAAAAGGCGTTCCCGCGGATGTTATCGAATGCATCGTTGAAATCGTCCAAGCAGAGGCAGATCAACTTCGTCTGATGACCGACGGCGGAAGACCGTGGGAGACGTTCCGGACGGAAAACAAGTTGTATGAAGTGATGCACGGGGATGCAAAGCGCAGCCATCGGCTGTTTCGCGCAGTAACAATGCTTCCGGCGTTGGTGCTTCCGCCGCGCCGATACTACGCGGCGCGGCACTGGCTATCTTCCCGCCGGTGGTACCGCCGCATTCGAGAGAAAGCGCTGCCTGTACCGGAAATTACGCGCGTTGCCGGTCCCGAAGAGTTCAAGGCATGAGTCTACGGACGGACTATGATGTTTGGCATGAACGCATCTTTATTGCCGATCCGGAGCATGAAGATGCGTCAAGCCCCTGGTATGCACTCGTACGCGAGCAGTTAGGGAGTGTCAAAGGCCTGCGTGTCCTGGAAGTAGCTTGTGGACGCGGAGGTTTCGTCAAAGAGCTGTCGCGAAACGGCGCACAGGTGACAGGGTGCGATTTTTCACTCGCGGCCTTATGCGTCGGCAAGAAAAAGCTGCAGGCACTCGGGAACGGAACTCTGGCAGCGCTAATTCAGGGCGATGCCCAAGCGCTGCCATTCGCCGATGAGTCTTTTGATCTCGTAGTCTCCTGCGAAACCATCGAGCATGTTCCCGATGCGAGGAAAGCGCTGAGCGAAATGTGGCGCGTCGCGCGCCCCGGCGCCAAACTTTTTCTCACAACTCCGAATTACGCGAACTTGATGGGCCTCTACGAACTGTATGCTCGAGTGCGCCACCCCAGGCGCCGGGATGACCAGCCGTTTGACCGCCGCCAGTGGTTCGCCCAGATTCTTCAACGTGTTCGACGAGCGGGTTGGACAATTCTCTGGACGGACGGCACAGTACATCAATTTCCACTCTTTCCCGGACGCTCGCCACTGCGAATGGTGGCGCTGGAAAAGAATCGGACCGTTCGAAAACTGTTGAGTCCATTCGCCCTGCATTATTTTGTAATGGCTCAGAAAAAGGACGTCGCGTAGGTCGTAATGGACATTCTCATGGGGTCGGGGGTCCCTAAACGGCGCGAGGGCGGCGTGGCCGCAGTGATATACAACCTCGGCCACGAACTAGAGCGTTTCGGCCATCACGTAACGTATGTTTTTCAAGAGGATTTGATTGAGCCCGAGAGTGTTTTACCGCGATTTAACGAACTCGTTTTTTCATGGAGGCTCGGGCGGTACATCGCAGAAAACCGGAAGAAGTTTTCCATCGTCAACCTCCACGCCCCCACGGGCTTTCCTTACGGTTTACGCCGCAAGTGGCGGGGTGCGGCCGGTTATCCGCCGTACATCATGACGCTTCATGGCCTTGAAGAACGAAGAGTACACGCGATGAGCCGTGAAGCGAAGAAAGGGCGCGCGTGGAATTATTCGCTGAAGAATCGCCTTTGGCACCGTTTCTATCATCAGCAGCGCTTTCGATGGTCGATTCGAACCGCGGACGGTGCACACACTTGCGCGCGCGAAGTATGGTCTACGCTGCAAGTGAAGTACAATTTGGGCGCGGACCGGGTAGCCTACATCCCGCACGGCGTAGAATCGCGATTTTTTGTCCCCCGAGAATATCCTTCCAGCGAAACCTTGCGGCTGTTGTATGCAGGCACGTGGCTCGATCAACGCGGAGTCTTTTACATTCGTGATGCGTTGCGAGTCGTGGCGCCGAAAATTTCAGGATTGACCATGACGTTTGCGGGCTGCGGTGTTCCCCCCGAAGAGATTCGGCATTTTTTTGGATCGGAATTGGCTGGACGGATTGTTGTTCTCCCCGTTATTCCGGCGGAGCGTATGCCGGAACTGTATGCCGAGCATGACGTTCTTCTTTTCCCCTCTATGGTGGAGGGGTTGCCGCTGGTGCTGCTCGAAGCCATGGCCACCGGAATGCCGGTGATTACGACGGACACTTGTGGGATGGCGGATGTGGTGGAACACGACTTCAATGGTCTGCTGATCCCTCCGGCGGATGCGGCAGCGATGCAAGAGGGAATCTTGCGGTTTGCGCATTCAGCGAAATTGCGCAAGAAGCTGGGAGAAGCGGCGCGCGAAACCATGAAACGATACACGTGGGAACGGGCGGCACGCCGGCTCGAGGAGCTTTACCTGCATGTTCTCGCTCTGGAGGGTCGCTCCTCGCGCAAAACCTGAAGATTTCGCGGAGGTTAGCTGGTTAGATCAATATGATTTCCGCAGAAAACAACTATGCCGCGTGGGGTGTCAAATCCGCGGGTCGCTCCGAGCATTGCGCCCGCGCTGCGTGCCCCTTTTTTGCCGCTGGACCCGCTACCGCATCGATAGGACATTCGACTCTCGCCGTCCCGGCACGCTACCATAGAATTCCCGGAAATCATTTGGAAATATCATATTGTCCGCACACCTGTCGTGCGGAGAAATCCGCGGAAGAGACTGAACAAGAATGCTGACCCTTGGAATTAACTATTCGCAATTACATGACTCCTCAGCTTGTGTCGTGCGCGATGGGGAGTTGCTCTTCGCCGTCGCAGAAGAACGCATCAGCCGGTTGAAACACGATGCTCGTTTTCCGTCGAATGCCATCCGGGCGTGTTTGGACTTTACGGGGATTCGCGCCGATCAACTGGATGAGGTGTGTTTTGGCTGGCCCACGTCAGGGTACGAATACCGCCACGACTTGAAGCTGTTCGCAACCGGGCGGCGGCCCATTACATATCTGGACTTGCTCAACTCAACGCGACATTTCCTCAGCATGTGGCACCAGAAAGTCGGCGCAAATCCATTCCAACAACAGTTTGGGCCGGTGCGCGCCCGCATGCGATTCGTTCAGCACCATGTTGCCCATGCCCTCAGCGCTTACTCCTATTCCGGGTTTGACGATGCAACCGTGGTGATTATGGACGGACACGGGGCAACTGAAGCGACGTCCATCTGGCACGGATGCGGCGGTCGCCTCAATCACGTCCTGACCATCCAGTATCCGAATTCCCTCGGACTGTTCTACGGGGAGTTCACACAGTTTCTGGGATTTCATCGCAACAGCGACGAATGGAAGGTAATGGGCCTTGCGCCTTACGGCCAGCCGGGAATCGATTTGCGTCCGTTCATCGATCCGGAGGCAAAGCCTTACCGTGTTGACACGAGGCGCGTCATTGGAAATGGCTCGCAGCCATTCTCCGGGATGACGCCATTGCTTGGAGCTCCTCGCGCCGCCGAGGGCGAAATCGATGAGCGACACAAAAACATCGCATTTGCTGTGCAGGACATGTGTGAGACTGCGATGATGAGCGTTGTGCGGATGGCTATCGAGAAAACAAAGTGCCGGGACGTTTGCCTGGCTGGAGGCGTGGCGCTGAATTCGAAAGCCAATGGGAAAATCGCAGCTTCCGGCCTCGTGGAAAGGATGTTCGTCCAACCGGCGGCGTCGGATGACGGCGTGGCGCTGGGCGCGGCGCTTGCTCCGTATCTCGAAAACAACGGGAAATTGCCAAACAAACCGATGCGGCACGGGTATTGGGGGCCGAGCTTTGACGATGAGGCGATCGAAAGCGCTCTCCGCACGTATAAATTACGCTATACGAAGGTGCCGGACCCAGCGTCAACCGCGGCGGGACTGCTTTCGCAAGGGAAAATTCTAGGATGGTTTCAGGGACGAATGGAATTTGGCCCGCGCGCCCTTGGGAGCCGCTCCATTCTGGCGGATCCCCGCGATCCGGAAATGAACGCCAAGGTCAACAATGCCGTGAAATTTCGAGAGTGGTGGCGGCCATTTGCGCCATCCCTGAAGAAGGAAGCGGCGGGCGAATATCTGGAGAGTGCAACGGATTCACCGTTTATGATACTCACGGCGCAAGTGCGTCCAGAAAAACGCGACGTAATTCCGGCCGTAACTCACGTGGATGGCAGCGCGCGGCCGCAAACCGTCGAGAAAGAGATCAATCCATTGTATTGGCGGCTGATCGATGAATTTGGAAAACGCACAGGAGTGCCCGTCATTTTGAATACGTCGTTCAATCTGCGCGGCGAAGCCATCGTGCACACGCCGACCGACGCAATACGAACATTTTTCAGCTCCGGCATGGACGCGCTCGCGATCGGGAGCTTCCTCGTCGAAAAATGAGCAATCGAAAATGAGCGGGCAGCGTGTCATTGCGCTCCTCGGACGGCGCGACGCGCCTACCGACGCGATCGAAGAGTATTGCCGCTACCTCGGCGAAGCTCTGGTGGCGGAAGATTTTGAACTGATCATCGAGCGGGTCGCGTGGCATGAAAGCGGGTGGCGTCGCGCCGTGAGGGGACTTGGGCGCCGGGCAAAAGGTTGGCGTGGAGCATGGGTTCTGGTGCAATACACGGCGTTAGCTTGGTCGGCGCATGGTTTCCCGCTGCGATTTCCCCGTGTTCTGAAAACCCTTAAAGCAGTCGGCGTACGCGTAGGCGTCGTTTTTCACGACATTGAACCCAACAATGGCACGCGAGCGATTGACAGATTGCGCCGCCGTGCGCAGTTGCATGTCATGCTCAAGGCGCTGCGATTTTCTGACTGCGCGATTTTCACGGTTCCCTTGGAAAAAACTTCCTGGATCAAAGGCGAGTCTCGCAAAGGATGTTTCATTCCTGTCGGGGCAAATTTGCCCACGTCCGGAGAGGCCAACTCGAGGAAAGGCATTTCGACGGGAGGAAAATTGAGCATCGCGGTGTTCAGCATAACCGGCGGGAAATCGGGGCGATGGGAAATTGAAAGAATCGTCGAGGCCGTTCGATTTGCCGCTTCGCGCTTTGGCAATCTGCGGCTAATCGTTCTGGGCCGCAATGCGCAGGACGCGGAAGCCGAGCTGAAACACCGCTTTCGCGACAGTAGCGTTGAACTTCACGTGTTGGGAGTTTTGCCTGGAGAAGCGGTCGTGCGGAGTCTCTCCGTTTCGGACGTCTTCCTCTTTGTGCGCGGGCCCATCTCCACGCGGCGAAGCAGCGCAATCGCAGGGATTGCCTGCGGTTTGCCGGTAATCGCGTTCGAGGGGCCGGAAACGGCAGCGCCGATCACGGAAGCGGGATTGGCGTTTTTTTCACAACACAGGAAGGGCGGCCTTGAGGACGTCCTGGTACATGTTTTGGAAGACGAACACTACCGCGCTTCACTCGCGCAACGCAGCTGGCTTGCACATCAGCAATATTTCTCGTGGCGCGCGATTGCCGCGCGCTACGCGGAATTCCTGAGAAAACAAACTTAGACTGGTTGCATCCATCGACGCTAACGAAAAGAAATCGTCGTAAATTTTAACGGCAGAGCGCTTCGGTCAAGGCTTCTTTCCTTTTCTCCGCGAGCAGTGTCAATTCGTCGAGCGAGGCGAAGTAACCTCCCACGGCTACCGCAGCGAGAAAAAAGAATGCTTCGGCGGGCAGCCAGAGATTGCCAGTCCAATTTCCAGTGAAAAGAATCACGGCGGAAATGCCGCCCATCAAAATCTGCGAGGCAAACGCAACCAGCACGGCCATGCCGGACTGGCGTTGGCCGCGCATCTGGCCGAATTCCATTTTGCGTGGGAAGGTGATCGAGGACCAGTTGGCGATAGTCAGCTGACCAACGACGGTGAAAATGATGGCGGCGCACGTAGCCACCAGCATGTGCGCTGAAGGCAAGCCGACGCGCCACACGAGCATCGCGAGGGAAAGCGCGATTTCCATCGCGAGGACCGAAACCAGCATCAGATTCTTCCCAAGGAATACTTCGCGGAAACGCACCGGTGCAGTGAAGTAGGTCTGAATGCCGCGGCCTTCGTAAGCGAAGCTGTTGTAGGCCGGCGCCATCAAAATCAGGATGAGGTAGGCCATCATGCCAGGAAAAAAAATCTCCGCGGACACGCCTTTGCCACCCCTAGTCAGATGCCATCCGGCAGAATTCATGCTGAAGATCAGTATCAGCAGCGGGGGCATTAGCAGCGTGAGATAGGCGAAACCATTGCGAGTGAGATAGCGGAACTCCTTGCGAACGATCGCTGCCACTTGGGGCGAAAGCAGACTCAAGCGATCGGGGCCATCATCGGTCGCCGCCATAGTAGGACGGACGACGGCGCGAGCCGGTGCCGCGGTCTCACTGAGTTCTTCACCGCGATATTGCGCGGCAAAGCGACGCCATAGGAGAACGCTGAACAACAGTATATAGAACAGAAGAAGGACGGAACTCAACAGAAACCCTTGAGGCTGAAGACGAATGACCGCCGTCAGCGCGCGGCTCGCAAGCGAAGGGGGAAACCAGGAAAGGTACGGCAGAAGGCGCAAAAATACGGGCCGAGCCGAGGCGCCGTAACGCTGCATCAGGGGCGAAACAAAATTCAGCGAAACCATCGAGAGAACAAATAAACCGAGAAAGAGTTCCCGCGTCCTACGCCGGGCGAGCAAACGCTCCAACCAGGAACCGATGAGCCGTTCAAGCGTTACGTTGAGCAACATAAACGCGGCAACGATCAGCAGCATGGCCGGCAGCACGCCGGGCTTGGCGACGGCGGCTCCGGCGGTCATGGCTAGCAGCCAGCAGATCGACGCGAGCGCCGAGAAATCGGCAAATCCGTGCGCCAACCCGATGATATAGAACGCGCGAAGGCTCAGCGGAAAGCGCAGCAACGTGCGAAACTCAAAACTCGCTCCGAAGCCCGCGACAAAAACGGGGAAGAGCTGCCAGAAAAGAAAAATGGCCCAGAAAAGCAAGGCCATCCACTCCAGGCGGCTTTGGGAAAGAAAAGTGTATGCTCCCGCGTAAAAGGCGAAGCACAATCCGATCACGAAAATGCCGCTGAAGACCCCTGTAAAAATCAGACCAATCAAGTCGAGGCGATTATTTTTCTTTCGCAGACTGTTCCGAAGGATTCGCCAGCGCAGCGCGGAAACCAGCCGGATCTGCTCGAAAAAGCTAACGGACCGCGCTACGTCAGCCAAGAGAGCTCCTCGAGTTGCGGGCGTTCCGTGCCGTCTTTGCCCACGATTGACAAAAAAATTTGCTCGAGTGTGGTCTTGCTTCCCGCCTCGCTGGAAATCCCCGCGCGTAACTCTTCGAGGGAACCCTGCGCGACAAGCCGCCCTTTGTGAATGATGGCCACGTGGCTGCACAGGCGTTCGACGATTTCCAGGACGTGGGAAGTCAGGAAAATAGTTGTGCCCCGCTCCGTCATGCGCGCCAACAGGGCCTTCAGCGCCCCTGCCGCAAGCGCATCCACGCCTTCGAAAGGTTCGTCGAGGAACAGAATACGCGGTCCGTGAATCACAGCGGCAGCAAGGGCGAGCTTCTTCTGCATGCCGTGCGAGTAGTCGGCAATCAAGGTCTTGGGCCGATCAGCGAGTTGCATAAAATCAAGCAACTCCTCGGAGCGGCGCTGGGTTGTTGCGCGGTCCAGGCCATACATCCGGCCGACAAACTTGAGATACTCCGAGCCCGTCAAGCGCTCGAAAAGGCCCATGCCCTCCGGAACAACGCCTATCTGGCGTTTTACTTCGACCGGATTCGCGGCAAAATCCACGCCGAGGAGCTGCATACTGCCGGAAGTCGGCGCAAGCAAGCCGGTCAGAATCTTGATCGTTGTCGATTTTCCTGCACCGTTCGGGCCTAGGAATCCGAAGAATTGTCCCGCAGCCACTTGCAGATCGATTCCGTCGACTGCGGTGAGGTCGCCGAATTTCCTTGTCAGCTTTTGCGTCTGGATGGCCACTTCCGGCATCGCGAGTCCCTTCCGGCCACAAGAGTCGAATGCAAAACTCTAGCATGAGTTGTGTGAATCCTTGGACAACGCGGAGATGGAAGTCAGAGGGCCGGAATCAAGTCAGGAAACCTTCTGGGGATTGGTCGACATAGTACTGAGCTGCAGTTCCTTTGCCGGCAATGCCGCCAGGATCGCAGGCAGTTCCACGCGGAAGACCGCTCCGCCTTCCTGCCGGTTGTAGGAAAGAATCTTTCCGCCATGCTCCTGAACGATGCCAAAGCAAATGCTTAGGCCAAGGCCTGTGCCCTTGCCGACCGGCTTCGTGGTATAGAAAGGATCGAAAACGCGCTGCGGGTCCTTGAGGCCGGGACCCGTGTCGGAGAAAAGGATAACGACATTGCCGCGGTCGCGGATTGTCTTGATGGTGAGGACGCCGCCTTTGGCGGCTTCCATGGCTTCCAGGGCGTTGCTGATGATGTTGAAGAAGACCTGCATCAGCTGATTTCCGTCCCCACGAACGCCCGGCAGAACGGACTCGAGCTGCAACTCGATACGAGTTGTCCCGGAACGCAGGTCGAGTGCGCGAAGCTGCACGGCATTGTTCACCACCGTGTTGATATCGAGGAGTGTGCGTTCGGCCGGTACCTGGCGAGCGAAGCTCAAGAGATTGCCCACCAAAGTTTTTGTGCGGCGCGCCTGGTCGCGGATTTTTGAGGCCGTGGCCCGAGCTTTCTCCGGAACCGTGGGATCGTCGGCGAGCAGGTCGGAAAAACCGAGGATCGCTGCGAGCGGGTTGTTGATTTCGTGTGCCGCGCCGGCAGCAAGCTGGCCCAAAGAAACGAGCTTTTCCGATTGCACGATCTGCGCTTGCAGCCGTTTCAGATTCTCGACAGATTGCTCCGACTTAGCGAGAAGCCGCGAGCGGTCGTGGTCCGCAAGATGTGTGCGGAGGAATATCAGCAACGCGAGCGGAACGGAGGCGATCAAGGTGGCCATTAGGCGAAAATCGCGAATGGCAGGGTCGTCGTGGCTGAATCGCAGCGTATAGATCGCAAACAGGGGGAGCGAAATCACCGCGGCCATCGCCAGGCGAGCCGCCCAGATATTCTCCTCCGAAACTGAGTCTGCATCCGAGTCGTAGGCGTTTTCGGAGGGGGCATCCAGTTTATTCTGATTCTGATAAGCGATCACGCCGGCCAGAGCGAACCACAGAAAGTTCGAGAGCAGCGGGAGATCATACAGACTCCCTGTGTAGTACTTGTGGTTGTCGATAGCAACGTTTATGGCCAACGAGGAAAACAAATAAATAGTTGAGGCCCCGAAGAGATTAGCGTACACAATCCTCCACGCTCCGCTCGATTGTAACCACAGGATGGCCCATCCGACCACGATCACCATGTTCTGGATGTTCGTGATTACATTGAAAGTTTGGTTGTACTCGCTCAAAACCGGCGTTGCGTACAGCCAGGGCAAGACCACAAAAACATAGAGGAATGTCCACCAGATCAATAGCAGTACAAAGTCCAAATAGCCAAAACGCAACCGAATTTCCCCGCGTTTGAGGTGCGGACGCAGGGCGATAGCTGCAACCATGGGGATTCCGCGCAGAAAAAACAGGATATCTCCCGGATACATCTCCGGAAGAGGCTTATGAAGGTGTACCTCGTAGTAGGTCCACTCGAACTGACCGATCATCCAAAGCGTGCAGCTCATGGCGAGCAACATCCAGAAGATATTTCTCCGCCAATGGGGTGTGCCCGCATTGAGGAGCAGGCCGGCATTGGCCAGGAGGGGCACGATGCACTGCACTAGATTGCCGAACGTGCTAAGCGATTCCGAGCCTCGTTTGAACGCCAGCGACATGGAGGAGTAGACGACCAGGATGAGAATCCAAGTCCCGACCACCCAGGCGATTCTGCGCGTAGAAGACATTTGAATGATATTTCCAGTGTAGGCGCGCGGGGGAAAGGCGCGTGCTGGTAATCACTTCGGCTTACCCTAAAGATAAACGAATGACGAGAGGCGAGCACTCCAGGGCTCGGCTCGTAAGCTGGAAGCACTGGCGGAGGAGGAGGGATTCGAACCCCCGAGACCCTTTCGAGCCTAACGGTTTTCAAGACCGCCGGTTTCAACCGCTCACCCACTCCTCCGCTCATAATTCTAACGCACTCCGCGGGTTAGCGTGACAGTTGTGCTTGTGGGGTGCTTCGGAAAGCGTGAAAGGCCGTCCTCGCAAAATACGAATTTTAAGCTGAAGCAAGATTCATGAAAGATTTTGCAATACTTCTGCGATTTAGGGCGGGCGCTATCTCCTTATGTTTCCTGCTGCTAGCGCAGCGTGTTTTCCTCAAATTGCGTCCAGCTATATTCGCGCAATTGCATTACTATGCGGACCATTGACACACTGCCGGCAGCACCGTAGCATCGCATTCACCGGCTGCAATTCGTGGTTACTAGCCCGCCGGAAGAGAGGCCTCTCATGAGCCTTCGCGACTTCATTGCCAAGCAGTGGATCGACGTCATCGAATGGGTTGAGCCGGAAGAAGGCATCCTGGCCTACCGCTACCCCATGCAGGATCGCGAAATCCAGAACGGCGGAAAGCTAACCGTGCGCGAATCGCAAGCGGCCCTTTTTGTGAATGAAGGGAAAGTCGCAGACGCATTCGGCCCTGGGCTTTACACCCTGAATACGCAAACGCTTCCTATCCTTACGTATCTGAAGAACTGGGACAAAGCGTTCAAGTCGCCTTTCAAGTCCGATGTCTATTTCTTCTCCGGGCGGATCCAGACCGACCAGCACTGGGGCACGCAGAATCCGATTTCCATTCGCGACAAGGAATTCGGCGCCATCCGCCTTCGTGGGTTCGGCATTTATTCCTATCACGTGAGCGATGCCAAATCGTTTTACAGCAAGATAAGCGGCACTCGCGACATGTACCGCGTCGCCGATCTCGAAGGCCAGTTGCGCAACACCATCATCGCCAAGATGACCGACACGTTCGCCGCCAGCCAGGTGCCCTTCCTCGATATGGCCGCGAATCAGGGCGCACTCGCCGAGAAAATCAGCGAGACCCTAAAACCATCCTTCACGGATTACGGACTCACCCTGGACAGTTTTGTGGTCGAAAACCTTTCGCTGCCGGACGAATTGCAGAAAGTGCTAGACCAGCGCATCAGCATGAACGTGCTCGGCGACATGGGCAAGTTCACGCAATATCAGGTGGCGCAAGCAATCCCCATCGCGGCCGGGAATGAGGGCGGAGGCGCGGTCGGAATGGGCGCGGGTCTAGGTGCCGGGGTTGCTATGGGCCAGGCCATGATGGACGCTGTGAAGAAATCGACCTCGTCCCCAGCTGGTGGAGCGACGCCAACTGCAGCCGGGACTCTCGCTGCCGAAACAAAATTCTGCAGCGAGTGTGGCAAGCCCATCGCGCGCAACGCTAAATTCTGTCCCGAGTGCGGAAAGCCCCAAGTGTAAGTGCCAGCGTCTGCCATGAGCGGAATCGAGTGGGTTGTTGAAGCCTTCGGATGCTCCTCGGAGTCGCTGCGCGACATTGCTGTCTTGCGCGATTTATTCAGCACCATCGTTCGCGAGATGAAGCTCCGGCCAGTCGGCGAAACTCAGTGGCATCAGTTTCCCGGCACTGGCGGGATTACCGGACTTTGCCTTCTCGCGGAGTCGCACCTCGCGTGTCACACCTTTCCAGAGCACGGCTCACTCTGCTTGAATCTCTTCTGCTGCGTTCCGCGTGCCGAGTGGGATTTCGAAACTGTTCTGCGGCAACTCTTTGATGCGCATTCCGTTTCGGTCCGCCGCCTGCCTAGGCCCTACGAATCCAAATGGAAGCAGGTCGCGAGTGCCTGAGGCAAATCCCCTTGCCGCAAGCCGGGTGGGCCATCCGCTATGACCCAGCCCTTTGCCAACTGTCCCAACTGCGGCGCCAAGATCGTTTTTCGCTGGTCCAGCAGCGTGCAGACCGTCTGCGATTTCTGCAAGAGCATCCTGGTCCGCACGGATGTGGACCTGAAAAAAGTCGGCCAGGTGGCCGATCTCCCGCCGGACAGTTCGCCCATCCAGATCAATACCGAAGGCAAGTACGGCAACAAGGCGTTTGTTGTGGTCGGCCGGATCCTTTATGAGTACGATCAAGGCGGCTGGAACGAGTGGCACGTCATGATGAACGACGGATCAAGCGCTTGGCTCTCCGACGCGCAAAGTGAGTACGCGCTTTCTTTGTCTTCAAAGGCGCCGAATCTTCCTGCCGCCGCCCAGGTCCAGGTCGGCCAGCAGTTCACCTGGAACAGCCAGAGCTATAGCGTGAGCGTCATCACCCACGCGCATTACCGCGGCGTCGAAGGCGAACTGCCGTTTCAGTATTGGGACAAGACCGACGTGACCTTCGTCGATCTCCACACGGAGTCCAGGAAATTTGCGACGCTCGATTACAGCGACCCGGAACCGGCTCTGTATCTTGGTGAATTCGTGGAATTCGACGATCTGAAATTGAAAAACCTTCGCAGTTTCGAGGGCTGGTGATGAGCACAGGCGCTCCTCCACTTTCCGGGCCTCCTAAGCCGCAAGCGAGAGCGCTCAATTGCCCGAAGTGCGGCGCCGCTATCACGCTGCATTCTTTCGGGCAGGCGGTAACAGTCGTTTGCTCGAGCTGCCGATGCATCCTCGATGCCAAAGATCCCAACCTCGCCATTCTCCAGCAGTTCGAAATCAAGACCAGTGATGTCAAACCGTTGATCCCTCTCGGCACGCGCGGCAAGCTGCGCGGCACAGACTATGAGGTCACTGGTTTCCAGCGTCGCAGCGTCATGGTCGACGGAATCACCTACTACTGGCATGAATACGTTTTGTTCAATCCTTACAAAGGCATCCGTTACCTCAGCGAGTACAACGGACATTGGAGCGACATCAGCATTTGTAAGACGCTTCCCAGCGCGGATGGCGGTGGAGCAACTTATCTCGGGGAAGCTTACAAACACTTTCAGTCCGCCGATGCCAATACCGATTTCGTTCTCGGCGAATTTCCGTGGCAGGTTCGCGTCGGTGAAAAGGCTGCCGTCACGGACTACGTGCATCCTCCTCGCGTCCTCTCCAGCGAAAAACTGGAAAAGGAAGTCACGTGGTCCATCGGCGAGTATATGTACGGCCGGGAAATCTGGGAGTCCTTCAAGCTGCCAGGCGATCCGCCCGAAGCCATGGGCGTGTACGAAAATCAGCCTTCGCCCATTGCCACTAACGTCACCGGCATGTGGGTCGCATTCGCATCATTTACGCTATTCCTCCTGGCACTCGTGGCCGTTTTCGATATGCGCGCCAAAAAAGAGCCGATCCTTCATGAAACCTATCAATACAATCGCGCTGAGTCGAAAAGCGAGCCTTCGTTTGTCAGTGACGAATTCGCACTTGGCGGCGGAACTTCGACCGTGGAAGTGAAAACCTACGCCCCTGTCGACAACCATTGGATCTATCTGAACTATGCGCTCATCAATCAAGACACCGGGCAGGCCTGGGACTTCAGCCGTGAAGTGAGCTATTACCATGGTTACGACAGCGACGGCTCCTGGACCGAAGGCAAGCAGAACGACGCCGTCGTGATCTCCAGCGTCCCTCCCGGCCACTACTATCTGCGCATCGAGCCGGAGGCTGATCCTTCGCTTCCCAGCATTCCTTACACCGTTGACCTCACCCATGACGTGCCCGTTTTCGGCATATACGGCATCGCCTTTCTCGCTTTGCTCGTTCCTGTAGTCATTATTTCCTTTCGCGCTTATACCTTTGAGCGGTCTCGCTGGTCTGAGAGCGATCACCCGCCCATGCAATTGTCCAGTGGTTCGGGAGACGACGAATAATGTTCCGAAAACTCTATCTTCTCTACGGCGCTTTGGTGCTCAGCACCGCCGCTTTCGGCCAATACCGGGGCTGGAGCCTCGACACCGTCAATCAGCTTAAAAATGTTCCGAAGTCCGTCCGCGATAATCCCGGCTCGTACCGCTCGGTTTACGGCTTCTATCACCATTACACAGGAGGCAAATAAGATGAACCTGGTTCCGCTCGGCAACATCGTCGCTGCATTGGTCTTTGCGTTTGTTGGGATTTTTATCTTCGTCATCGCCTTCATGGTGATGGACAAACTCACTCCCTATCATCTTTGGAAGGAAATCGTGCAGGAGCACAACATGGCGCTTGCCATTCTTGTCGGCGCTATGTCTCTCGGCATCTGCATCATTATTGCTGCCGCCATCCATTAACCCATGGGCGTCCTGGTGTTCATTTCCGTGCTGCTGATCGCGGCTTGCGGCCTCATCTACGAGCTTGTCGCCGGCACGCTCGCAAGCTATCTCGTCGGTGATAGCGTCTTCCAGTTCTCCACCATCATCGGCACCTACCTGTTCGCGATGGGAGTTGGCAGCGCTCTCTCTCGCTTTATCAATCGCGGCTTGGCGAATCGCTTCGTGTGGATAGAGCTTCTTCTCGGCGTCGTCGGTGGTTTTTCCTCGGCGCTGCTAATGCTGGCGTTTGCCTTCACCCAGGGATTCGAATTGATTTTGTACGCGCTGGTCATCGTGATGGGCGTTTTAGTGGGGCTAGAGATTCCTCTGCTGATGGGCATTGTCCGCGATCGCTACCAGTTCCGCGACGTGATCGCACACGTTCTCACTTTCGATTATCTCGGTGCGCTTGGAGCCTCGCTGCTCTTTCCGATTCTTCTGGTGCCTCGCCTCGGCCTGGTACGCTCTGCGATGTTATTTGGGTTGATCAACGCCGCCGTCGCTCTCTGGAGTACGTATCTCTTCGCGAATCAGCTTTCCGCCACACGCGGATTGCGCGTGGCTTGTCTCGTTGTGTTGTGCGCACTGGGTGCCGGAATGGCGCAAGCGAGACAAATCACCGCCACCGCCGAAGACAATATCTACGCCGACGAAATCATTTTTGCCCGCGACACGCACTATCAGCATCTCGTCCTCACGCGCTTCAAAGACGACCTTCGACTCTTTCTTAACAGCCATCTGCAATTCAGCTCCCGCGACGAATACCGCTACCATGAAGCGCTTGTCCACCCCGGCTTGGCCGCAGTCTCGGCACCGCGCCGCGTCCTGATTCTTGGCGGCGGCGACGGCCTCGCCGTTCGCGAAATTCTGAAGTATCCGCAAGTCGAAAGCATCACGCTCGTCGATCTCGATCCCGAGATGACCAGGATTTTTTCCTCGAATCCCATGCTCACCAAGCTCAACAACAACTCTCTGCTCTCCCCTCACGTGCACGTCATCAACGCGGACGCGTTCCCCTGGGTCGATTCGAACACTGAAAATTTCGATTTCATCGTGATCGATTTTCCCGACCCCACGAATTATTCGCTCGGCAAGCTCTATACCACTGCCTTTTATCGCGCTGCCTCGCGCCACCTCAGCGCGCAAGGCTTCATGGTGGTGCAAAGCACTTCGCCAATGTTCGCGCGCGATTCCTTCTGGTGCATCGCGCAAACGCTGAAGCAATCCGGGCTGCAAACCTATCCCTACCACGTCTACGTCCCTTCGTTCGGCGAATGGGGCTTCGTGCTGGCCGGCACTCATGAATATGCGCGTCCCACTTCTCTCCCCGCCGGATTGCGTTTCGTCAGTGTGGACGGTCTTCCTGCTCTTTTTCAGTTTCCCCCTGACATGGCGCCGCTCCCCATGCCCGCCAATCAGCTCAATAGCCAGATCCTCGTGCGCACCTACGAGAACGACTGGAAGGACATCAGTCATTGAAGCTGGGCCGCCGCAAGTTTCTCGGTCTTGGCAGCGCGGCGCTCGTCGGTCTTTCCCTCAAAAGCGAAAAGAAGATCGAAGGTTCGTTCGTCAACGATTCTTTCCAGATGGGCCATCTCCTGCGTGATCGCGCGGGATTCCCTCCTGCGAAGCGCGCTGAAAAAGTTCCCGTTGTGATAGTCGGCGGCGGAATCGCCGGCCTTAGCGCCGCCTGGCGCCTTCGCAAGCGCGGCTTCAACGATTTCGTTCTTCTCGAAATGAGCGCCCAGCCCGGCGGCAACGCCCGCTGGGGAGAAAACGAAATCACCGCCTATCCCTGGGCCGCGCACTATGTACCCGTCCCCGGCCCGAAAGCCCCGTATGTCCGCGAACTTTTTGAGGATCTGGGAGTCTTGAAGAACGGCCAGTGGGAAGAACGCTACCTCGCCTTTTCGCCGCAGGAACGTTTGTTTCTCTATGGCCGCTGGCAGGAAGGTATCGAGCCTGGCGTTGGCCTTAAGCAAAAGGACCGCGAACAATTTCAGCGCCTCGAAAACTTGTTCGCCGACTATCGCAAGAGCGGCGCTTTCACCATCCCTCTCGAACTCGGCCTCTCCCCGAAATTTCAAGATCTCGATCGCATCTCCTTTTCCGATTGGCTCCGCCAGCAGGGCTTCGATTCCCGTCTTCTAAACTGGTATATGAATTACGCCTGCCGCGACGATTACGGCGCGCTTTCAAGCGACACTTCCGCCTGGGCCGGCATCCACTATTTTTCTTCCCGCGAGTCGGAGGAAAAGGGCCCGCTCACTTGGCCGGAAGGTAACGGCTGGATCACTCGCCGTCTCCTCGAACGCGTTGGCGCAAACATTCGCACCAGCCAAATGGTCCACCGCATCACGCAAACTCGACGCGGCGCCAGCATCTTCGCCGGCGATACTGAATTTCAATCCGAGTTCGTCATTTTTGCTGCGCCCACTTTTCTTGCCCCCTATCTTCTCGAGAATTTTCCGCCCCTCCATGATTTCGTCTATTCCCCGTGGCTCACTGCCAATCTCACGCTCGATCGCTATCCCCAATCCCGCGGTGCTGAACCATCCTGGGACACCGTCTTTCTCGATTCACCAACTCTCGGCTATGTCGATGCCATGCACCAAAGCCTCCGCACCCACTTCGACCGCACCGTCTGGACATTTTACTGGGCGCTCGCAGAGGGCGCCCCTGCGCAAAACCGCCAGCTTCTCCTCGAGAAAGACTGGGCCTATTGGAAAGAAGCCATTCTCCACGACCTTGAGCGCGTCCACTCCGACATTCGCCAGTGCGTGTCCCGCATCGACATCATGCGCATGGGCCACGCCATGATCCGCCCAGCCGTGGGGTCCATTTTTTCCGAAGAACGCAGCCGCCTGAAGCGTCTGAACGGGCGAATTCTTTTCGCCAACTCCGACCTCAGCGGCATTTCCATCTTCGAAGAAGCTCAATATCGCGGGATCGAAGCCGCCCAAAAAGTGCTCAAGCGACTGGACGGCTAGTCTCCCAACGGGCCCTAATAACGGTAATCTCGCATGTAACTTCTTCCCTGCCGACGACTCTCATGAACCAGGGCACCGGCGCGTCCCGTCACGCGAAAACGGTGTAGTCGGCCGCTGAAGTTCCAGCATCCAAGCTAAGCAAATGCACGTAAAATGACAAGGAAGCTGTAACGCTCTGCCAGACCGCGAGGCATCAGATGTTGATCCGCAACGCACCCGATTTGACTTATGCCGATGTCACACCCAAGTCCGTTTACCTGGGCCGCCGTAAATTCCTCCGCGCCATGGGCATTGTTGGTGCGACAGCTGTTGCCGGAAGAGGCCTCTTGGATCTGGCTTTGCCGCCGCAAACCGCCCTCGCCGCCACGCAGTTCACCGGCCTGATAAAAAGTCCTTTCAGCACTACCGAAAAGCAAAACTCGTTAAACGACGTTTCTCATTACAACAATTTCTACGAATTCGGCACGGACAAATCCGACCCCGCCAAATATGCGCAGAATTTTAAGACCAGCCCCTGGACCGTCTCCGTCGAAGGCGATGTCAGCAAACCTCGCAAATTCTCCATGGACGAAATCCTGAAACTCGCCCCGCTCGAGGAGCGCATCTACCGCCATCGTTGCGTCGAGCGTTGGTCCATCGTTGTGCCGTGGATCGGTTTCTCCTTTAGCGTCCTCGCAAAGCTGGTCGAGCCCACGCCGAAAGCCCGCTATGTGGCCTTTGAAACTTTTTATGACCCGCGCCAGATGCCCCAGGCCAAATATGGCGGCATCGATTTCCCCTATGTCGAAGGTCTTCGTCTTGACGAAGCCATGAACCCGCTTGTCCTTCTTTGCGTCGGCATGTATGCCGAGTCGCTCCCTCCTCAGGATGGCGCGCCCGTGCGCATGATTGTTCCCTGGAAATACGGCTACAAGAGCATCAAGTCGCTCGTGAAAATCCGCTTCCAGGAAAAGGAGCCTCCCACTACCTGGAATCGCTACTCATCCTCGGAATACGGCTTCTACTCCAACGTCAATCCCAATGTTGATCATCCGCGTTGGAGCCAGGCCAGGGAGCGCCGCCTCGGCGAAATCTTCACGCACCCCACTATCATCTTCAACGGTTACAGCGACCAAGTCGCCGGCATGTACAACGGAATGGACCTGAAGAAATACCATTAAGGGTGGACATTCCGCGTGCGCGCAATCCTTGTCAGCAAATGGACTAAAGTCGCGGTTTTTGTGATCTGCTTGATTCCCTTCGTCGATCTGCTGTGGCGATTCATCAGCGGTAACCTCGGCATCAATCCCGTGGAAACTCTTCAGCATGGCACCGGTGATTGGACGATCCGTTTCATCGTCTTCACTCTTTGCATCACGCCTTTCCGCAAACTGTTCAAGGTCCCCGACCTCATCCGCTTCCGCCGCATGCTTGGCCTCTTCGCTTTTTTCTACGTCTCCCTGCACTTCCTCACTTATCTTGGCCCCGATCAGTCCTTCGATGTTTCTGGAATGTGGAAAGACGTTTACAAGCGCCCTTTCATCACCGTGGGCTTTGCGGCTTTCGTGTCCCTGATTCCTTTGGCGATTACTTCTACGGCGGGCTGGATTCGTCGCCTCGGCGGCAAGCGCTGGCAAATGCTCCATCGCTTAATCTATTTTGCGGCTGTCTGCGGTGTGATTCACTACTATTGGCTGGTCAAGTCCGACGTGCGCAAGCCGCTCTTCTACGGCACGCTCGTCGCCGTACTTCTTCTTTGGAGACTAGGTGATTGGTTTTTTAAGCGAAGGAGCCAGGCGTCCGTTCGCGTAACGGCTCCAAGCGTCTCAATGAACGGCTGAAGAATCCTCTGCCGGGGGCGTTTCGACGAATTCCACCCCCCAGAAGCGCGGCGCTGGCGTCAGAAACTCCACTCCAACCCGCTGCCTGTCCCCGGGCTCGCCCAGATAAACGACGCGGCATTCCTGCTCTTCCTGCGTCTCCGGATTGGTAATCACCAGCATCTCGCCGTCATCCACCTCATGCTTGAGAAGCAAGAGGCCACCATGGCCGCTAACGACCACTGTTTCGCAGGTCTCTTTGAATTTCTTCCGGTTGTGCGCGCGGCCCTGCGCCTGTACACGCATCTTGTGAAACACTCGCGAGCTTCGCCGGGGTGAGGCTGCCGTGACTTCGCTCATGGCATCCATGTTCGGCCCTCCCCTCTATCCCGTCAATCTGTCCCTCCGTACAGGTATTCCGCAACCGCAACCTGTAGACGGCCCGGTGGTCGACTCTTGGTTTCCTACTGAACCGGGCGAGCTTCATAGTGCCCTCGGAAAACCGCGTGATCGATGTCCGGCCAAAACTCCTTGAGGATGTTAAAGAGGCCGTCAACACCAACCTGCGTCAGCCACTTCTGCCCGGTCTTGGTCCAGGTGCGTTCCGCTCGCGGGTAATAAAGGTCGGAAATACCCGCTCCTGCCCCGTTCCCAATAATTTCAGAGAAATTGAAGCCTCTTCCGCCGGAATCGGTTTTCGTAATCAGGAGACGGCTTACTGCATAGCCGGTGCGGCGGAGGAATCCTCCATGGCCGAGCGTGTAGTACCGCGGGTCCTGCCGTGTAGCGGCCGGTACTATGGCTTCCGTAAAGTAGTTTCCGACCGCTTGATCAGCAAACGAGTGCCAATAGTAGCGGCCATATCCCGCGGCTCCTTGATGGAATTCGGGTGTCGAATTTTTCGCCTGGGCACTGCCGGCCAGCATGCCCGCAACAATAAACGAGGAATAATCAAAGCTGTCCTGCGTAGCGAGCCAAAACTTTTGCTTGAACGCCAAGGGAGGAAGCTGCGTGTTTGCGCTGACAGAGCGATAGTTCGGGATTACCCAAAGGATGCGCTTGGGTTGCTTACCCTCTGAATTGTCCTTTGGCAAGACTGGGGGTGCCGGAGTGACATCTGAAGTTTGCGGCTTGGTCGTCGCTTGGTCTTGTATTGCGGCTCCCCCAGCGCGATCCGGCGGAAGCTCTTATTGCGTCTGAGCAAGCGCCGGCCCCGGACCGTAAATTAGGGCGGCACTGATTAACAGCGACCGTACTAAAAGCCTTAAAGCCTTTGTAGCTCGGACCATGAACATTGTGTCGCACACTCCTCCCAACCTCAGATGCATTCCAGGCCTCGATCGACACCTCGATGTGTCGTCAGAATTCAAATCTAAACAAAACTGGATTTGGCTAGCGCCCGCTCCGGCGCGAAAGTTCCCGACAATTGACCCATGCCATGGACCCAGTGCCAGGAACGCGTTTGCTTGTGCGCAAAGCCGTAGCGGCCCTAAAATAGAGCAGCGGTCGCGAGCAGGTCAATCGCAGTTCCGCGTTCCGCCGCCGCAAACATTCGCATCAAGTTTTGCGTATTCATGTTGGAAAGGACTCACGTCCCCTGAGGCCCCTTATGAACCTTGCTGAATTTATAGAAGGTCAGCGTGACCAGCATCTGGCGGAGCTTTGTGAATTTCTGCGCATCCCCAGCGTCAGCGCCAAGAGTGAACACAAGCCCGATATCGAGCGTGGCGCGCGCTGGGTCGCCGATCATCTCCGCGCCGCCGGGTTCAAACACGTCGAGATCGTTCCCACAAATCTTCACCCGCTGGTCTATGCGGAATCTTTAGAGGCCCCAGGCAAGCCCACCGTTCTCTTCTACGGCCATTACGATGTGCAACCCCCGGAGCCGCTCGATCTTTGGACGTCTCCGGCATTCGATCCCGCTGTTCGCAATGGCAATCTCTTTGGCCGTGGTACCGCCGACGACAAAGGCCAGGTCCACATTCACTTGAAAGCGCTCGCTTCCTTGCAGCAAGTGAACGGCAAGTTCCCCATCAACGTGAAGGTCCTCATCGAAGGCGAAGAAGAAGTTGGCAGCGTCAGCCTCTGGGATTTCGTCCAGAAAAATAAAGAAAAGCTCAAAGCCGATGCGCTTATCGTTTCGGATACCTCCATGTTGGGCAAAGGCGTTCCTTCCATTACCTATGGCTTGCGTGGCCTGAACTACTACCAGATTGAGCTGACGGGCCCCGAGCGCGATCTGCATTCCGGTGTCTATGGCGGTGCCGTTCCTAATCCTCTTACCATCCTCACCGAACTCTTTGCCAAGCTTCATGACAAGAATTTTCGCGTCACCGTGCCCGGCTTTTATGACCAAGTCGCAAAGGCTTCCAGCGCCGAGCGCAAGACCCTGAATGCCTTGCCCTGGAAGAAAAAAGATTTCGAGAAAGCTGTCGGCGCACCGGGCTATTTCGGCGAGAAAGGCTTCACCACTGTCGAACGTCTTTGGATCCGCCCGACGTTCGAACTGAACGGCGTTTGGGGCGGCTACCAGGGCGAAGGCGCCAAAACCGTCATTCCCTCACAAGCATTCGCCAAATTCTCCACGCGCCTCGTACCCAACCAGGATCCGCGCAAGGTAGCCAAGCTCGTCGAGAAACACATTCGAAAACTCTTGCCCAAAACGGTCCACTGCAAATTCGAAGTCCTGAGCATGGGCAAACCTTGGGTGGCTCCCTACCACGATCCGATTTTCAAAAAAGCGCAAGCTGCGTTGGAGAAAGGCTTCGGCAAAAAGGCCGTGTTCATTCGCGAAGGCGGTTCCATTCCCTTCGTAACCCAGATGTATGACACCTTCAAAGTGCCGTGCGTCCTGCTCGGCTTCGGCCTCCCCGACGAAAACGCGCACGCCCCCGACGAGCACATCGCCCTTGAAAACTATTTCGGCGGCATCAAAGCCATCGCCCACTTCTACGCCGATCTCGCTACTCTTTAAGCGGATCCTTGCTCTTAATGCATCCGCCGTGCTGGACCGATTGCTCACCACGTAAAGATCTTCGGTTAATCCCCAATCCTTCACTTGAATAGCCATCCCATGTCCACAGCGAGCTCGCCGAAGCGGGGATCCTCCCGCAACCGGGCGCTGGGGGGCCAGATTTTCGAGAACCAAACGAGAGAATAAGGGTCTCGGATTTCGAAGGCCTTCCGGGCATGGCCAATGGATTCGTCCTGCATACCCGCCGCAGCGGCCGCCATAGCCAGTGATGAGGGTTGTACATAGTACCGTCGCGCTCGACAAATCAGTTCCGAATAGGTTGCCTCAGCCTCTGCACGTTTGCCGCAATCTGCGAGGCTCTCGGCAAGTGCAACCATGGCCCAGCTGTGCCGGCCGGATATCGCCAAGGCCGACTCGCTCGCAGCAACGGCTTCCTCGAACCGTTCGCTTAAATATAGAACACCCGCGAGAATCAGGTGAGCCAGATAAGACTCAGAATCGAGCTCTACTGCGCGCCGCGAGGCTTGGACGGCTTCCGCATGTTTCCCGGCAAACGCGCAGGTAAAACCGTAGACCGCATGGGCGTAGCTCGAAAGGGGGTCAGATTCCAGCGCCAGCTTGGCTTGGGCCACGCCTTCCGGCAGCCGCCCTTCAGCGAACTGGAGGTAGAACAACGCATACCAGCCGCGTGCTTGGAGATATTTTGGATTGAGCTCCAGCGCCCGAAGAAACTCCCGCTCGGCCTCTGCTTTGTTCCAGGTACCCATCAAACTGGCCATGGCGAGTGCGCTGTGCGCTTCCGCAAGCGTGGGATCTAGCACCACGCTGCGTCGAGCGGCTTCCATTCCTTTTGGCATGGTCGCCTCGGGACGCGCGAGTCCGTAGTAACCCAGGGTCGTATATGAGTCAGCGACTCCTGCCCAAGCCTGTGCGTACTTTGGATCGAGCCTGACCGCACGCTCGAGGCACTCGAGCCCACGAGGAATTGCTGAACCTCGGCGAGGAAGAAGGGCGCGGCCTTTGAGATAGAGTTCATAGGCTTCCAGGTTCTTCGTCCCGGCTTTCACCAGCGGTTCCTGCCGATCGCCCCCCAATGTCACCTTCAACCGATCGGCAATGGAGCGGGCGATCTCATCCTGAATCTCGAAGATGTCCTTCATCTCCCGGTCATACCGCTCGGACCAGAGATGGTATCCGTCCGCCACGTTGACAAGCTGGGCGGTAATGCGGAGGCGGTTCCCAGCCCGGCGCACACTTCCCTCAAGGACCGTTCGTACTTTCAGCCGTTCCCCGATAGCTTGCAGATCGACGTACTTTCCTTTGAAGGAAAATGCGGAACTACGCGCCACGACGTGGAGTTGCGGAATCTGTGTCAGCGCATTGATGATCTCTTCGGTGATGCCGTCTGCAAAAAATTCGTCCTCCGGTTCCGGGGTCATGCTGACGAACGGAAGCACTGCGATGGAATCACGTGCGGCGCTTGCGGCCGGATTCGTAGCCGTGTGGGCAGCGCTCACCGGCGCTACCAGCCGATAGCCACGTTTTGGGATGGTCTGGATAATCCGGGGTTCGCGAGCGTCGTCTTCAAAGGCGCGGCGTAGCTCCGAGATCGAGTGCGTCAACACGTCGTCGGTCACGAACGTGTCCGGCCAGACCGCGTGAAAAAGTGTTTCCTTGGGGAGGGTCTCCCCGGCGTGCTTAGCCAGGCAGAGTAATACTTCCATCACCTTCGGCTCGAGACGAACGGTCGTGCCTTTGCAGGAGATGCTGTTCAGGCTAGGAGCAACCAGCCAGGGCCCTACTCGGAAGTCGCCATTCACGACTCCTTCAGCCGTCGTAAGTGAAGGAATTATAACCCCTTGTCCAGGAATCCCAGACGAACACGAAGGCGCTCGGCCCTTCCTCAGGAAAACCCCATTCCGATTTCAGCTCTTCTTCAGGACTTTCAAGCAGGGGCAGGCTAAGCTCGCCACCCATCGTACGGCTAAGGCCTAACCCGATGTGAAATAAATAGGAGGGAAAAAGCATGAAACGCGCGATTACCACGCTGGCGATTATGGCTGCAATGACGGCCATAGTCACTTCGGTCCACGCGGTCAAGTACCCCGCTGCCGCTCTACTAGTAGTGCATGCCCAGGAGCCGCAGAGCGGTTGCTCTCTCGCCAGCCTTATCGGCTCTTACGCGCTCGACAGGCAAGGCACGCTAGTCACTTCGGTCCTAGGTCTTCCCGCTCCAGCCCCGTGGGGCGAAGTCGCGGTTGAGCACTTTGACGGGGCTGGCGCGTTTTCCGGCAAGGCGACGGTCAACGTCGGAGGAGCAGTCTTGAGCGGCGCCGTAACGGGAACCTACACGGTTAACAGCGACTGCACGGGCACAAAGACGGTTAACACCCCTGTAGGGCTTACAGTACACGAGGCTGTCACCTTGATTGGCCGGAGAATGATTGGGACGCAAACAGACCCGTGGGCTGTTATCCAGACAAGGGCGGAGAAGATAGGAGACTGAGAACCATCGGCTTGGTCGTTAACACGGCCTAGTTGGGATGAGAGGTAGCTTGTGCATATCAGGTCCTACATATCAGCTGCTGGAATCGCTTTCGTCGCACTCTTCGCGGTGGTGATGAGCCGCTTCGCCCTGCTTGTTGGATTGTTCGCACTTGTTTTCTCAACAGGGTGCGGCGGCGGCTTGGCAAGCACGTCACCTCGACGCATAAGCGTCTCCCTTTCCCAAACCGCGGCCACGGTACTGGCGGGTTCGACAGCGCAGTTTACTGCCACAGTCCTCAACGATTCGGCCAGCAAGGGAGTCAACTGGACGGTCTCCTGCTCGGCGACCGCATGTGGCACGGTCTCACCCACAGCGACACCGAGCGGCACTGCTACCACCTATACCGCTCCTGCGATGCCGCCGGCAAGCGATCTCAAGGTGACGCTCACCGCGACTTCTGCTGCCGATACCACCAAATCAGTTCCGGCAACCATCACTGTCCCCGCAATCACTACCTCTATTACGCCGACCAGCGCCACGGTTCAGGCGGGCACGACCGCGCAGTTTACGTCAACCGTTACGAACGACTCCACAAATAAGGGAGTGACTTGGACAGTCTCGTGCTCCGCTGCGTCCTGCGGCACGGTCTCACCCAGTTCGACATCGAGCGGGACCGCTACCACCTATACCGCTCCTGCAATGCCGCCCGCAAGCGGCCTCAACGTGATGACCTGCCCCCTGGCTCCGCGCACGAGATCATACGACATCAAGATTTCTGAGCGGTCCCCTTTTTCTGCATCATCCCGAGAGTGAGTCTCCAGCAGGTTTGGTGCTTGTGAATTCGCGGCTAGCCGCGAATTCACAAG
>WNFO01000150.1_pt1 | contig 46773 bp, 38 predicted proteins | sample 5400251 | NCBI WGS metagenome assembly WNFO01 (sample SAMN13153354, study PRJNA577476) | soil metagenome | isolation source: 100 cm saprolite under Madrone tree | place: USA:California | collected 2016-06-14 | reverse complement strand
TAGCCCTCAGCGTCGGGTTCTCCGACCAGAGTCATTTCTCAGGCGCATTTCGAAAGATGACCGGCACCACGCCCAAGCGATATCAAACGCATGCTGAATCCCGGAGATCGGTCAAAACCATAGGCTACACTGCCTGCCAAGCCGCCGTTCGATAGTTTGGCGGCTATGCGGACCGGGGAGCGAATAACGGTGGCAGGCTACCATCGGACTTAGCGAAACGTCTCTTACCGCCGCCACGCAGCGGATGGATCACGACTGCGTCATTGTCGGAGCAAGCTTCGCCGGACTGGCCTGCGCGATGGCGTTGGCGCGCGCTGCAATATGAGTAAGCGTTCTGGAGAAGAAGGCAGACGCCGGCGAGACGCTTTTCCAGTCGGCCAATGAACACGGACGTTGCGACGTGGTCGGGCGTGCCCGGCTCATTGCGACAAGGATCGTGAGCGCCGCGTCCCATGTTGATCGGGTGGCGATCCCTCCGGGCGTGGAGTGCGAAGGATCGAGCCGCAGCGGGGATGCACCCCGGTTCGTCTCGTCGCTCATCGCTTCGCTCCCGTCAGTGTCGAGGCACAGCGCCTCGGCACCAACATACGAAACAGAGCGACAACGCTCGACTACACGATGATCTGAAACGAAGGGCTACCGCGGTAGCGGTTTCGTGTGCGCCCGCGAGGGCGTGCTATTTGCAGGGTGAAAGTCCCTGCCGGAGTCAGCCACAGCTCCGTAGCTGAAGGTAACTGCGTCGCCGTGAGGCGGGGTGGGGAGCAACCGGAAGCGAACTGTCGGTCCGTAGGATGACGAACCTGTTTCGGCGAGGTATGACGGCGAGCCTGCACTAAAGTGGTGAAGCCTGGAAGGAATGCATCACGCTGCCGTGGCGGCCAAAGCGATGATGTGGTGTACCGCGTGGTTGAGGACGGAACGATGGGAAGGTAGCGCGAGGTAAGCGGGGAGACCTGCCGGCGAAGTGAACGCTGGCAGGAGTCAGAGTCCCAATAGTACCGATCACGGAGCAGCACGCAGGACCGTGGAAAAGTGCGTCAGAGCAAAAGGCGCATCAGGGAAGTGGGGCAGGAAGGTTGATGGCGTAGGGTCGGAAAGAAGCAGAGATGGAAGTCGAAGCATCGACAGTGTCGGCAACGACTAAGCAAGATACAGGCGCGCCGGGATGCTGCGTGCAGCGGAAATTCGCGCATACGCCTCGCAATCGCGGCCAATCCATCGCGTGCGTGGGTTGCGACGCTCAATCCCGTCTTGCAAGGCTGGTATGGCTACTTCCAACATGCCCATCGGTTCACATTCTCCTCAGTCGACGGCTTCGTTCGTCGCCGATTGCGGGCCATGCTGCGCAAGCAGCAGCGCCGACCGGGCCAGGGACGATGCCTCAACGATCATGTGCGATGGCCGAATTCCTTCTTCGCCACCCTTGGGCTGTTCACGATGTCCGATGCCCATCGGTTGGCGCGCCAAGCCCGATGTGGAAACAACTGACTGGAGAGCCCGTCGCGGGAGAACTGCACAGCGGGTTCGGAGGGAAGGGACGGCGGTAGCCGTTCCCTACCCCTATCCAATGGCCGGCCAGGCCCATTTCCGAAATTCGGCTTTCGCTCGAGAAGCTCGGCAGATCCAGACTCCGTAGTTGACATCCGAGGCCCAGGCGACCGAAATACCTCCGACCGCGGCCGCCGACGTGGGCTCACTGATACCGGTCGAGGTCTGGCGCACCCGACCCCTAGGCATAGATCTCAACTAGGAATAGGTCGTCCCGGCGGACCTCCGCTCATCCATGCGCGGCGCGGTTCCACACGTTCAGGCGGGAGAAGTCGGGCGCCATGCGCGCTAAATGCCCCTTCGACCGATCAGTGCGCGCACCTCGATAAACTGATGGCTATCGGCAGTCTATCCATTAGACCGCGCCTCGATCACCGACGTTCGTGACTGCGTCCGACAGGCTTTCGCCTGGGAACCGGCCACGCTCAGTCGCGGTGCGTTTTCATTGCCTCCACGAGTCTCCTGCGCATCCGCGAAAGAGAATCCGCGAGCGCCCGGATTTCGTCATTTCCGGACATCACGAGATCCGGCGCCTCGAAGTCGCCGAGGCTCACTCGGTCAGCAAGGTGCGAGAGCCGCGTCACCGGCCGAACGATCAGCGCCCAGATCATCAGGTTCAAGAGCAGCCCTGCCGCGACCAACGTCGCCAGGAGGGAGCTCGTGAACGTAACGAACGCTTGCCGGGCGCGGGCCAGCGGCAGCGACAAGGGCACCTCCACCACCTGCGCACCAATGATCTCGTTGACTTTCCAGCCAAAGCCATTGTTTGGCCCGTACATCTGGATCATCGTGGCTGGTGCATTCGCCGGTGTACTGTGGCATTCGAGGCAAGGTGCCTTGGCCGTCAGCGGCTTGGACATGTATAGGACGCGCCCGAGGGGCGTGTCGCGCTCGCCGAAGATAGGAGGCTGAACCGCACCACCCCGGAACGCACCGATGATGTCCCGTTCCCAGTCGGCTGGCTTGTCCTGAAGGTTGGTCGGATTCAGGGTCGGCTCTCGATACCGGTACTCCTTGTAGTCCGGGTTCTGCTGTTTCAGCCGCTCGATTACCTGCAGCGCAGAGAACGCCGAGACCATTTCCGGGCGGAACTCGTACCTTATCTGCGTCTCGAGCAGTGGCGCGATCCTTTCATTCGTGTAGCTGCGCACGGCCAACGCGCTGTCGATCATCAGCTTTGCGCTTTCGTAGACCTCCTGCTTCGCGTTCCGCTGCAGCATGCGCCACGAGATGTAGCCGGTTACAACGATAACGATCGCCAACAGCGCGATGAAGACAAGATTGAACTTGACGAGTAGCTTCACGGCGTCTCCCAGACTTCCGCAGCGAACCTTCGCGCCACCGCGCGGCCCGTGCGCCGCGACCAAGGCTCCGTACTGGATTGCTCGGGACGTTGAAATGGTGCTCTTTTAGGACGGATATTGAAAGCGTCGGCTACCCGCACTTCCGTCGGCCGCCTCAACGCAAGAAGAGCTCACAGCAATCATCGACACCTCTTTACATTTCTTTGCACGATCAGCTCGGTTGAATGACGTGCAAATGGCGCAGTGCGTAAGAGTTGACAGTCCTTGGGGACGCCAAATAAATAGAAGGCGCCGAGATTATTCCGCAGCCTGATAAGCAAGACCAGTTCGTCAGTGAGCTTAAGCCGCACGCCGAGTTCGTACCAGACTACGGGTTGTCGATCATCAGGTCGGCCACGACCAGGTCGGCGACCAGCAGTTCATGGAACATGTCGGTGCGGATGTCGCCGGCACGTCGCTCCTGGTGGCGCGGACCACTTCTAGGCCCGCAGCTTCAAGCGCCGGGACGATCAATTCCTGGTAGACCCGGTTGAAGTCGACCTGCATGTTGTCCGGTTCCGGCTTGGTGCCGAACTGCATGGCTACGGACGCATCAGGTCTCGGCAAGTTGATCATGACGTAGTTCGAACCGAACTCGGAATGTGGGCGCCCGAAACGATTGGCGGCGCGCGCCAACCCGCGTAACTTCGGCACGTTCCCAGGAGGACGGAGGTGAGCGGGGCCTCGCTGGCCGATTTTCGGGACCTAGGCGCGCGGGGCTCCCTTCCGGCTGTGCGGGGGTGGCGGTAGTATTCTGTCATGTCGTGCATTTTCATCAGCTACCGCCGGGAGGGGGCCACCGTTCATGCGCGCGCACTATTCGAGCGCCTGCGCCATGAGTTCGGCCCGGACAACGTCTTTATCGACCAGGAGGGCATCGATTACGGGGTCGACTTCGTTGACGTCGTGAACCGCCAGCTGCGGGGATGCAGTGTCATGCTGGCGCTGATCGATCCACAGTGGACCACCGCCACGGATAAAAAAGGGCGCCGGCGGCTCGACCGGGAAAACGACTACGTTCTTACCGAGATCGCGACGGCGCTCGCGCGCGGTATCCGGACCGTGCCGGTCCTGGTCGATGGGGCCGAAATGCCCGACCCGGAGACGCTGCCTGAGGCTATCCGCCCGTTAGCTCGCCTCAATGCGCTGAATCTGGACTTCAATCGCTTCGATGCTGAGATCGGGAGCCTGGTTGCAGTGATTCGAAGGATCCTCGCCGAACAAGCTACACAGGCGGAGCGACCAGATCCTGCGGCGCGCGGCCCACAAGCGCCGGCGGCCGCCGGCCGAGAGAGCCGCGGCCCCGATCGTCCCTCATCGGAAGAAGCGTCTGCGACGTCGCTTGGAAGGGCGCCGCAGACTGCCGCCAAAGATGCTGAGCTCGTTCCGATTCCCACCATGGTCGAGATCCCCGGCGGCGAATTCATCATGGGCTCGCCGAACGAAGAAGCGGGCCGGTCTGAGGATGAAGGTCCCCAACATCGCGTGCGAATTCTGGCCTTTGCGCTGGGACGCTCCCCGGTGACGTTCGAAGAATGGGACGCTTGCATGACGGCGGGCGGCTGCGCGCACCGGCCGGACGATAAAGGCTGGGGGCGCGGGCGGCGGCCGGTGATCAATGTAAGCTGGAAGGATGCACAAGAGTACGTTCGCTGGTTGAGAAAAACGACAGGCAAGAGATATCGACTGCCAACCGAAGGCGAATGGGAGTACGCGGCACGCGCTGGCAGCAGCGGCAGATTCTGTTTTGGCGACAGTGAAACCGACGTGAAGCGCTACGCATGGTACTACGCTAACAGTGAGCGACGAACACACCCGGTCGGCGAGAAGCTGCCGAATCGCTTCGGTGTTCATGATATGCACGGCAACGTCTGGGAATGGGTCGAAGATGTCTACCGCACATCGTATGAGCGTAAAGACGGTGATGGGAGCGCATGGACGGGCAGGGGCTCAGTCCTGCGCTTTCTTCTCAGTAACGATCGCGTTGTCCGTGGGGGCGGTTGGAGCAGTAGCTCAAACGAGGTGCGCTCCGCGAGCCGCGTTAGGGACTCCCTATCGGACCGCAATAGTGGGGTGGGTTTCCGCGTCGCCAGAACGCTGCCGTGAAGCGGCGGCGTTCTGGCGACCCCAATGTGTGGGTCTCAACTATATATAGAGGTCGTTCCGAAGAGCGACGCCGGCCTCGCTGTGCTAGGCGTCAGGAGCCGGCGCAGCTTTGCATACTTACAGTGTCTGCAGTTTCCGGTTGCTGACGAGGTCAAGGCGCAAGAACATCGCCAAGAAGGTCGGACCCCTTGATTCTGTAGGCATGGAACGGGCAATGGGTGAAGAACGCTGTCTCGGAGAGCAGGCCACAAGGTGGCTGCGCGAATAGCCCGCCTGCGGCAATCGCCTGAGCAAATTCGCCCGCAGTCAGCCCAAGCCAGGCGGCGGGGCGTTTCGCGACTCATAACGATCTACTAAACGCCACGGCCCAGCTTCGGGTTCTTCACCTCGCCCACCAGGTAATCGCGCATGTAGGGTTTGGAGAAGCGCCACAGCGCGCCCGACTGAATGTTGGTCGCGTTGTTGACGAAACACGGCGGATCGTCGGGCAGGTCCTGCAACGTAGCGTCCCCGAAGAGATGCTTCCGGTAGGCGGAGATGACCCGCGCGTTGATGCTCGTGAACGGCAGCAGGCCCACAACGATCGACCACACGTCGACAGTTTGCCGCGCAAACTCGCGCAGTGGCTCGACGACCTCGGGTAGGAGGTCCACTGTGCAACGCCTTCGTGACGGAAGCCGAGCCGCGGCCATTTCAGGCCGAGCAGTCGGGCTGTGATTGAGCCACCCGAGACGCTCGAGATACGGCTGAGCTTCGCAAGCTTTCCAAGCTCGTTTAGCCGCCAAAGTACTCCCGCGTGAAAGATCATGGCGCGAAAACCGCCGCCGGATAGGCAAAGAGCAGTTCCGAACTCCGGCGATCGCGCAACACCGGCAGTTTCTCTGCCGAGTCCCACCCCTAACGGGGTGTCCGACATATACCTACCCCACGAGGAAGTTACCACCCTAGCTTACAGCTCTTGCTGACGCAGTCCATGCCGCTTGAAATCACCGTCGACATCTTCAGCGGGCCCTCCGACGCCGCATCCCACCATGTCGTCCTTTCATCGCAAAATCCGTCTTGGAGAATGCAACATTTACGAGGTGTCCCAGCCCGCTTCCCACGCCCGGAGTCGCCGGGAGGGTCGGGTCATCAACGCCAGGATGCGCGCCCGGCTTGCCAAGGGGCGATAATCCGGCGATCCTGTTTGACCCAAAACCGCGCCGAAATCGCGCACTGAAGGCGTATCGAGCACATGACGGGGCAGGGCACTGCCACCGTTCGGGAGGGTGACTAGCATGAAGGCCAATGTGTTGGGCCCGAGTGGCCGTCTGTATGCGGATCCGCGCAATCAGCCCGACGAGACATCGTTTCAGGTCGACAACACCAGCGCCGCCTATTACCAGTCGCCGTACTACATGGCGCACAAGGCCCAAGTGCAGTCCATACCGGCGCGCCGCACCGGGCTGTCGAACGACATCGACAACTGCTGCAAGGGGGCCGGATTGTGGCCGGACCTGGTGCTCGCCGGCCACGCGCACCTGTATCAACGCTTTACCCGCAAAATGCCGGATGGCACAGCGATTCCCTACCTCGTCGCCGGTTGCGGCGGCTTTGCCGCCACTCGACCGATGCAAGGTCTGCCAAAGGCTCCGACGACGGTCGGCGACCACACACTGGTGATCAACCCGATCGTCGATTTCGGCTACCTGACGGTCACGGTCGACGCCAACAAGAAACAGTTGGCCGTGATCTTCAATCAGGTTGGAACCAAAGGCGGCAAGCGAACCGGCGATCAGGTCATCGTGGATCTCGCAAAGCGCGCGATCGTCAAGGGCGCATGATCGGGGCGCGCAACGCGCCTGTCACGATGCATCGGAAGCGCATTTTCTTTGGCCGACCTGCACCTGGAGAGGACTGATGCCCCGTAATGACCCGCTGCGCAACTTTCGATTTCGCGTCGAGATTGATGGACTACCCGATACTGCCTTCAGCGAAGTAGCGATCGGGGCGATCTCGGTCGACGTGATCGAATACCGCGATGGCAACGAGCCGACCCATGTGCGAAAGTTGCCCGGCCTGGCGCGGTTCGGCGACGTGACGCTCAAGCGCGGCATCATCTGCTCCGAGGGCGGCGCGCTCGATCTGTACGCGTGGCTCAGCAGCGTGATCGCGGGCGACATGACTTCGGCGCGGCGGGTGGTGCAGATCACGGTACTCGACGAGGCCGGACAGGACTGCGCGCGCTTCAAGGTGCTCGGTGCCTGGCCGGTGAAGTACGTCCCGAGCGACCTCGATGGCCGAGGCAGCGAGGTTCTGGTCGAACTGCTCGAGTTGGCCAACGAGGGTATCGAGCGCGTGCGATAGCCCTTCGTAGCAAATCCTGCCCATGAGCGACGATCGACGCGATCCGTTTATCGGAACAAGGTTTCGCGTCGAGATCGACGGCACGTCCAGCAGCAGCGCGCTCGCGGTTGCTCTGCCGGAGTCGCGCCTTTTGCGGCAGGACGATCCCGGATCGGTTCAGTACAGCGCGCTGGTCATCCAACGCGGACTGACCGCCCGCACCGACTGGTACGGGTGGTGGGATGCGGCCCGCCGGTCCAAGGATCCGCGCCCAAGGACCGTGACCGTCGTGCTGGTCGATGCGCACGGCGCGGACGCATGGCGCTGGATCTTCGCGAACAGCGAGCCCATCGGGTATCGGGTGTCGGGGCTCGTCGCGATGGCCGCCGAGCCGCTGGTCGAAACGCTGGAACTTTCGGTGCGCACGTTCGAGGCAGTTGGCCCGCCGGCGCGCTGACCGGCTAAAGCCAAGAACTTCGGTCTCATCCTCACCACTACAAGCGCAACCCACTGCGTTGCCATCACATGTTCGGAAACGTTGCGACGTCCTCATAGAGCTGCCGAATAAACGAAACCAAAGCGGGATTAGTGATGTCGTTGTGACCACTCATAATATTGCCGTCTGTTTCGATATTCCAAATCAGCGAGTTTGGGTCATGCTGAACATGCGTAAGTTTTGTCCCTCCACAAAACGACCTAACCCACTTGTCAGGTAATTTCTGATCTTTCAGAGTCGCCAAGAAAAATGCGTCGCTGTTCGCCCTCTCGAATTTCAGATCGAGTCTCAGCCTTTCCTTTTTCGACTCGTTAGTAGGCGCCGGCGAGATCTTCCCATTCGACGATACAGCGGTCAGCTCCTCACCCCAACCGGCGCAGCTGGATTGATCACTCTTTTCCAACCTGTGCGTAATGTATTTCTTGATATGGCCGATGGTGTTCCTGTTTGCTTCATCTTCCTCAGCCGAAGCAGTCTTTTCAAAAAGTGCATTGAAGAATCTCCCCGCTGGAAAAGCGTAGCGTGTTGCCCAATCTGCGTCGGTCGTGACCGCGACAAAAATGGGAGGTCGGTACTTTTCGTCCGGTAAGCCCGTTGCTCTTTCCGCGGCCCGATAGAGAGGGGTGTAGCGCGTGGCCTCGAAGGCCGGATTTAGCAGAAGCACCATGTCTCCAAAACGTGGCGCTGATGTCGGCCTGGGGCCTGCGTCGAGGTCAAATGTCACGCTCTCGATTAAGTCCTCCGCGATCGCGTTGTACAAAATGAGTCCGCCGAAACTGTGACCGATAAACAGCACGCGCACTCTCGGAGCATGGCCAGCCGTGGCGGTCCGACAGCCATCCTCATTAGTTGGATCATTCTGCTTGCACTGAAAACTTCTTAGCCTTGCAAACAGTGCTCGAACGGATCCCACGGCCACGTGTTGGGCCGTCACCTTACGGTCCCAGAACGACATCCCTTTGAAGGGCTCGACGGTCGCCGAGAGTCCGCGCCAACCGACGAAAATTCCCACCACCCGACGTGCAGCGCTGCCTCTTGCCTCCTCAGAGATCGCTATCGACGCCAGAATATCTCGAAAGCTTTTCACATTGTCATTGTCGGCAGCCGCATTGTTTTTCCAGCCATGAATGAACACAAGAAGACTGAGCTTTCGTGGATCGCCGGTCATCGCCTTCAGATGATTCATGATGAGATTGATCTGTTGCCTCGCCTGACCGACCTTGCTGCCATCGCCACGGGTAAAGTCCTCCGGATCGGGGTACTGTAGCCCCTGATCGTCAAATTCGACCGAGAGCAATTCATACTGCGCCCTATCGGCTTTCTCGAGAATCGCGAATCGACACTCTCGTGGTACTACCCCAAGCGAGTTGGGCGAGCAGTCAATCGGCCGCGTGGGCCATGCGGTTCGAAAGGGCGTCATCTCGGTGCACGCTCCTAGTGCAAGCAGCAGCAAACTGCTTACTGCAATGGCGGCGGGACCTTTCATTCAGTTCTCCTCGGGCGAAGCTGTCGGCAAGCGAGCCACTTAGTTCGGAGTCGGTCGCGACTCCCAACTGGAGAGTCCGTTCTTTACCCTAGCTGATAGACGTAACGGCGGACTTTTACCCGACATCGGTGTTGCGAGTCAGACGCGAGCTTGGTACTGCTCTCGAAGTCACGCCCATGCGCCCAATCGCTCTTACTCTAGCGAGGGGCCCTCCCGGCGACTGCCGGGGCAGGCGGCTTACCTGGCATAACCGTCGCCATTATTGTTATCGTTCCCGCTTGCGGCGTCCCGCCTACCTGAAGGGTAGTGGGCGGTCCTTTGTTGATGGTCACCGTCTCGCCACCAATCGGCACTACGACCGGTTGCGAAAGCGTTACCGTCGAAGGTAGCGTGAGGATGAGAGTGCCATTCGGGTTCTCCCCCCCTTGTTCTGCCGCCGATACGCCGGCGGCTTTGAGAGTTGCGTCGCGATTAATTGCATTCAGAAGACCTGAGGCAACCTGAATCGCCGCTTCGCCGGCTGCAACGGTGTAAGTCACATTAACTGTCGATTCCTTGGACGGTGCAGGAATCGAAACGGTGATTGATATGTTCCCAGATCGCGGCGTCCCGCTTACTTGAAGGGTAGCAGGCGGCCCTTTATTGATGGTCACCGTCTCTGCACCAGTCGGCACGACGAGCGGTTGTGAAAACGTTACCGTGGAAGGTAGCGTGAGAATGAGAGTGCCATTCGGGTTCGCTCCCCCTTGTTCCGCAGCCGATACGCCCGCCGCTTTAAGACTCGCGTCGTTATTAATGGCATTCAGAAGACCGGATGCAACATGAACGGCCGTTTCGCCGGCGGTGACCGTGTAACTGACAACGACTTGCTTTGAATTGCCGGGCGCTGGACTCTGCGCAGGCTGCAGGGCATTGCCAATCGAAGCCTCGGCCGAAGCCAGTGAACACTCCGCATGGTAGGTTAGTATTGTGCTGCGCGCGTCGAAGACGTGAACACTTTTTCGATTCTCTTCGGGGATGCTCTGCAGGAATTGGATGTACTTCTGCATGTCAGAACCATAAGTTGACTGGATCGCTTGTGTGACATGGTTTATGGATAGAGCGTTCAGATACTCCGTGCTAATACTGGTCTTAGTACCGCTGCTGACAGCGGAGACCGCTGATACGGCGTGTACCGTCGACAAGGGGGTAAATACAGCGCCGAGCGCCGAAGCGACCGTGCTGACAAAGTCGAGAATAACGTTCGTCCCTGCCGTTTGTGCGAATAGGGAATCTGTGAAGTTCTTACACTTCGTCTCAGAATCCTGAACTAACCAATTGACTTGATCGACGGCGTCGGCGCTTGGAATGTCGACCGTTCCTTTGATAGCGTCTTGAACGGTCCCTAGATCGGCAGCCTTCAATTGGAGTCTCTGAGGCAAAGTGGAGCAAGCCGTCGTGCCGATTATGAGAGAGAAGGCAAGAAATCTGATCCCCAGTCTCATTGTTCCTCCTCTCAGTTCACGCTCGACTGACCCTTGAAAAACGTCTCGTACTTGCCTGACCTGAGGCGCAAGATGTTGCGGACGTATCCTCGATTGATGTCGAAGAAACTCTGCCCATAGCCACTGACCGAGGCGCGGGCCTTGAGGCTAGTCCGCTCAACCTGGCCGAACCACCGACCTGAATCACAGCCTGATGTGGCCGCGCAAACCCTCCGGTCCGATAGGACTCCGCCCATTCCGCCGTTGTACGCCGCGTACGCGAAGGCCAGACGGTCGTCATCGGTGGCGGCCCGCTGGACGAGCTGGTACAGCTGATGATCCTTCAGAACCAGGCCTCGCAGCTGCATCTTCGGATCGAACCGATCGTTCCATTGCCAGTCCTTGAGCGATGGATCGAGCGCCCGCTCTTCATTGAAGGCATTGAAGCTTTTCGTGACCGTCACCTGTCCCAATCCGAATCCATACTCTCTGCTGGTTTTCAACTCCGTATGGGGGTTCCAGCAACCCGCCGATCTCAGGCTGATACATGTCTCCTGCTCGACCTGGCCGGCCATCGTGTGAGGCTGGGGAGACGTCGTCCAGCGTTGCCGTTGCTCCTGCACCAGCGTCGGCGCATATTTGAGCGCGTTGGGCGGGATGGTGTCTGCCTTGATCTCAGTCGCGATCGCCATGGCGGCGATTAACAGCGGAGCGATGGCGACCATGTGGAGGCCTCGGCGGCGACCGCGCTGTACGGTCACAGCCGCAACGTGCCGCCCATCACCAGCACAAACGCCGACAGCACGATGCAGATGCCCAGGAAGACGAAGCCGGCTCCGACCGGGCTCTTCAGCGCCTCGGCGGCCGTGCGCTGCATCGACAGGGGGTGAAAGAACAGCCTTCGTATGATGTGGCTCAGAGCGGCAATCACGAAGGATCCTCCGAAAAAGAGCCCCCACGGTGCGAACGCCGGCTCGCCGACCCACTGCGCGAGGGGCGTGCTGACGGCGATCAGCACATTGCCGATGATGAGCAGCACTGCGACGAGCCAGAAGTCGCGCAACAAGGCCTTCCATAGATTGTCATGCATGATCGCCCCCCTCGGTTGGATAGCGACAAATTACGCGATCGGTTGTGAGTCAGCCATCATTTGCTGCCCTTGATCGAGTAAAACAGGTATTCGATGCGCTCCGCGTCGGGCGCATCCTTGTCGATTTTCAGCGCATCGCAATCCGCCGCGTACAGTTTCCGGAGCGCCTCGCGGCCGAGTCCCATGTTGCGCAAGTGATCCCGAATCCGGAAGAACACGATCGCGTTCTCTTGCGTCAGTGCCACACCAACCGGAAAGATCAAGTCCGATTTTGAGCTCGAATCGGCCGGTTGGCCTCTACCTCGGCGTATTCCGGGGACGACCAGCCTGATGCGGTGCAGCTTGTCGAACCTTGGCGCGCCAGCGGGTCGGGCGGGCGCCTCGGGGTTCTCGAAGCGGTAGATCAGCTCCGCTTCGACGAAGTTGATCTCGGTTTCCTTGATCTGCCGATCGGTCCAGTTTCTCAGTGCATCCCCAGTTCCGACGCTACGCTTGACCGCCGGGTCGATTTCGACCTCTCCTCTCGACAGGCCGAGGCGCACGTCGCAGAAGCGCTGAAAGCGCGCGCCGAAATTGCTGCAGACCACCGCATAGGTGGCGCGCAGCATCCCGGCCCACGCGAAGTGCTTGAACAGGTTCATCCAGCCCCGGTTGTCCGGGTGCTGATATTCGGCATCCAGGTTCAGGTCGATGTAGACATCCTGCATCAGCTCAAGCAGGTTCAGACAGAAATAGAATCCCGCCCTGAGCTCCTGCGCGTCCTGCGGCAACCAGAGGCTGGTGTCGACCTCGGACTGCCCGCCGCGCATCAGGTAGTCCCATTCGTGGAAGATCTGGCCATCGAGGAAGTGCAGTATCTTCTGCTCGCGTATCGTGTCCTGCAGGCGCGCCAGTCGCTCGGCATGCTTGGTGAAATTGGCCTCGACCCGCGCGCTTGGGCGATACCAGCGCCGGCTCAGATCGATGAACAGGTCCAGCAGCGCGCTCGGCCGCCCCGGCTGAGGCTCGACCGTGCGCTTCTCGAGTACGGTCGTTGCGATGTAATGACCCAGCTTGCGGTAGGCCTCGAACTGTGACTCGTCGAACCACTGGTCGGCCGTGCTCTGATGCGGAAACTCCGGATGTGCCAACGCATACTGCATGATGTCGGCCGGCTCCTCACCGCTCAGTGACGGTTTGATGTACAGCAGGAATCCTGATATCGCCTTTGGATCAGCGTCCTCGTAATGGATCCGGCCAACCGCGCAGTGATACAGGCTCTTGCCGGTGGCGGGCACCGGAATGCTCGCCTTCGGGTCGATATCGATGCGCACGCCGAAATCCACCTGGCATTTGCGCACTGCGTTGCCGAGGTCCTGGAAGTGGAACTTCGAATCCATGCCCGCATCGACGGCGATGACGAAGCGGCATTGACGCCGCACCAACTCGTAAATGCCGAGGTTCTCGAAATGGCCGCCGTCGCTCAGGTAGACAAAGTCGCTGTTTTCGTCGGCGAGCCCGAAGACCTCGCTCAGCAGGTACCTCAGGCCGAACCGCGGGCCTGGCTTGGCCCACGCGCGGCCCTTGGCGGGGTTCTGCATCCACCAGCCCAGGCGCACGTTGAACACGGCCAACAGGAATGCGATCGCCTTGGACGAGTGATAGCCCTGGTTTGGGCTCACCGCCGCCCCGGAGATCGTCATCGCCTGGCCGAGGCTTAGCCAGCCCCTGGCCTTCAGGTAGCTGTCGGAGCGTTGGTAGCCCGGCTTGGCGGGCTCGCCGGGCCCGGATGCCGGCAAGTCGTACCCGCAATATTCGCGCGTCAAAACGAACGAAGCGGCCTTGCGCTCCTGCCAGGCCAGGTTGTTCACCTTGGTCAGGTTGATCGCCGTGTTCAGGATATGGAACGGGCGTCTCGGCAGCTCAGTCAACTTGACGTTGTCGTCCGGATCAAGGCCGGTGAACGGGTGCGCATCCCGTTGCGGGTTGCTGGCGCCCAGATAGCAGCGCACGAGGCGGTTGCGGTAAAACATGTGGAACGAGAAAAGATTGATGTCAAGCCGCCAGATCAGCAGCAAGATCAAGGCGGACAACAAAAGCACCGGTATCCAATTGGACGGCTGCGTCTGAACGATCAGGCTGAGCGTTCTCACGTAGTGCAGAAACGACCCCGACATCGCTAGCTGCTCTTCGGAGCCGAGGGGCCCCTGCGAATCGAGGCCCATCCAATGGATCAGGCCGACGTGGATGCCGAACGAGAGCGCGAGCAGCAGCCCGACCACGAACAGGTACGGGGCGACCGCGGTGAGCAGATTGACCGATCGCTTGGTATCCGATCCACCGGTGGCTCTGCTCCTGCCGGCCAGGACGCCGGCCACCGTGGACACGACCCAGGCAAGGCTTAAACTCGTCATCATCCAGTCTTGCGTGTACATGATCGCGAACGGGCCATAGATCGACGCGGCGCACAGCACAAACCATCCGGCCGCCCCCGCAATCAGCCAGGCTCCCAGCCGACTCCACCACTCGCGATCCTCCTCGGCGAACTCGCGGCCGACGAGCCCGATCAGCAGGATCGAGGCGAGCCCGAACACTCCGAGCAGGACCGGTACGCTCCAGACCGTCCAGTGCCAGATCAGCGCCTCGTTGCCCTGGTTGGCCAGCAGCGTTGCGCGAATCATCGACAGCAATCCAACGCCGACGGCCAGGGCCACCAGCAGCGCGCCGAGCACAACGAACCACCGCTGCGAGCGCGCGCCAGTGCTGTCTTCGAGTCGGCGCACGATTCCAAGCCTGACCAGCGCCCGGCCGAATCCCCAGACCATCGCCCAGGCAAGCAGCCACAGCACGCCAAATGCCAGCATCGATTCAACAAAGCGAGCCCAGAACGGCGAGGCGTCGTCATGGCCGACTGCAGGCAGGGTTGCGGCGGAGTCCGGCCGCAACAGCAACACGCTGAGCAGCCACGCCGCCAGGATCAGCGGCACCAGGATCAGCCAGAGCACATAGGCCTGGCGGGCGAAAAACGGAGGCGGCTTTCGGCTTTCGACCAGCTCGCGCGACAGATTCAGGTTGATGAACACTGCGGCGATGAACATCGCGACCACGCTCGGCCAGCGCAACTGGAAGACTTCAAACCCGCCGATCCAGGGAACAAGCCGCGGCACCAACAGCGCCAGGACAAAGACGCCGACGATCATGGCCTGCGTCAGCAGCAGGTTGCGCACGTAGGTCGCCACACCCGACAGCGTGTCGCTCGATAGTAAGCCGGTCTGCGGTGTAAGGTAATTGCTGAAGCGGCGCAGAAAGACGACCGCATCGGATTCCTTGCCGTTGCGATCGACCTGCGTGCGCGGATCGATCTCCTGCTCGACAGCCGCGATGTCGCCCCGGTGATGCGTCAAGGCGGACAGCCAGCTGCCGATGTAGCCGCCGCCTGACACCGTGGACAGGTAATCAACCCTGCTCAACAGCCGGCGCTCCGCCAGCGCCTGCAATACGCCCAGACCGAACGTTGCACTGCGGATGCCCCCGCCCGACAGCGCAAGGCCAAGAAACCCGCCCTCCTGTGCGCACCGGGACGAGGCTTTCTTGATTTGCTCGCGCTCGGCCTCGAGCACCGTGCACTGCGAGACGCCGTCATTTGACGCAGCCTTCGCCTGCGGTGCGGCTGCGTTCGTAGACTGATTCATGGCCCCTCCGCTGCTGCGACGACAATCTCAGCGACCGCGCAGGCGTCGAAGGACAATCACCGGAGTCCGCGCGGCGCTGAGGGTAGTCCGATCGGAACGCGGCCGTCAATCGGCGATGCAACGCTGATCACCCAAAAAGCGTTCAAGTGTCCACGCGCCGGCACGCAGCGGGCGGAATCGGTCGCCAACCGATCCAGAGCAACCGGGACCGTTGCCGGTTCGCGACGGTCCGACGCGTCGGTGTCGGGTTTTGCTTCAATTTTTCGTCTTGCCTTGGCGAAGGTCTGCAAGTTCGGCTATAACGCAAACATGGTTATGGCTTTCCCGGATTCGATGGGTTCCGACCGACCCAGGTTGAGTTCGATTGCAGGTTCGGCCCAGGACCACCGTCCGAACCAACTCAAGTCCTTCGAGGAACCGAAGCAACCGGATGTTGCGGTCCGGTCCCGGACCGCCCGCCGCCTCGATCGCGCCGTTCTTGTGGTGCTGGCGCTCGCTGTGGCGTACTTCGTGGCCGACCGCCTCTGGCCTGCCCGGCGTGTGGCGGTGCTCGAGCGTGCGGCGAGCGTGCAAGGTCCGGCATCGGCAGGGCCGCTGTCGGCGTCTGGCGCTATTGGCGTATCAACGGAGCCGGCAGCCCTGCTGCCGGTCGTGGACCTGAGCCCGCAGGGGGCGGTGGAGCGCCCGGTTGTCACGATTCTCGAGGGACAGGCCCTGTTCATTCGCGGTGCGGCTCGCTTCTTCGCCGCCGAGGGCGTGAGGCTTGAAGGCGGTGACATCGTGGCAACCGGGGCGGACGCGCTCATGCAACTGGAGTACGAAGGCGGCACGCGGGTCGATTTCGGCCCCCAGACGCAGCTGATGCTGTCGGTGCGCGATATGGGGACAGCGCCGCCTCGTCGCGCCTATCTGCTGGCTGGGTGGATCAAAATCGCGGCGGACCCGAAGTCGACGCGGGGCATCGAAGCCCTGCGCAGCGCCTGGTTCGAGCTGACCATCGCGGATAACGTGACCGTGACCAGAGTCGCCGCCGACGAAGCGGACATGTTCGCCGAATCCGGCAATGCCCGGCTGCTCGAGCGCGTGCACGGCAGATCGCCCACCGAACTGGTGCTGACAGCGGGCCAGTTCTACGCGCGTAAGTCGCAGCGAGCCGGCGCGGTGTCTGCCCAAGCTTCGCTGGCGTTTCGGGCGCAGCTCCCTGCGAGCTTCCGTGACACCTTGCCATCCCGCATCGATAAATTCCGCGGGCGCACGGTCACCGCTCAGCCGGCGCCGGACTTCTCCTATGCCGATGTCGAGGCTTGGCTGAAATCCGACGGCCCGATCCGGCGGCAGTTGGCCGAGCGTTGGAAGGACAAGGCGCGTGATGCCGCCTTCAGAAGATCGCTCGAGGCGAATCTGGCCGACTTACCCGATTGGGTTCCGATCCTGTACCCGCCGAAAGACGAGCCCAAGGGACCCGCGTCGGCGCCAACCGATCACTCGAACGCGACATCACCGCCGTCTTGAAAGCGGGGGACGCATGAGGCTGTTGCTGAAGTTCAACCTGGCGTTTGCGGCGGTGTTTCTGGCGGGTCTGGGCGCGACCGCCTATGTGTCGTGGAACGTGCTCCAGCGGAACGCCCGGGGAGAAATCGCCCAGGATGCGCGCCTGCTGATGGAGTCCGCGATCGCGCAGCGCAACTACACGGTCTCCCAGGTCAAGCCCCTGCTCAATACGCAAATGAAATACGGCTTTCTGCCTCAGACCGTACCGGCGTACGCGGCGACCGAGGTGTTCGCCGATCTGCGCAAGAGGTTTCCCGAGTTTTCGTACAAGGAGGCGACGCTGAATCCGACCAATCCGCGCGATCGCGCGGTCGACTGGGAGGCCGACATCATCCAGTTGTTTCGCAACGACGACACGAAGACCGAGGTCGAGGGCGAGCGCGAAACAGCGGCAGGCCGTTCCTTTTTCGTCGCCCGGCCGCTGCGGATCATCGAGCCCGCCTGTCTCGTCTGTCACAGTTCCGCGGGCGCCGCGCCCGCGACCCTGGTCGAGCGCTACGGTCCCGACAATGGGTTCGGCTGGGGATTGAACGACATTATTGGTGCGCAGGTCATTTCGGTACCGACCGCCGTTCCGATTCAGCGGGCGACGGCCGCTTTTCGCAGCTTCATGCTTTCCGTCACTGGCGTATTCGTCGCGATCGGCGGCGTACTTAATCTGATGCTGTGGCAGATCGTCATTCACCCGGTATCCAAGCTGTCTGCGCTGGCGAACCGCGTCAGCACCGGCGATCTGGAGGCCCCGAAGTTCGTGATCGAATCGCGCGATGAGATCGCCGATCTGGCGGGTTCTTTTGCCAGGATGCGCAAGAGCGTCGAGCAGGCGATCACGCTGCTGGGCGCGTGAGATCCACCATCGCAACGGACACCGCATGAGCCGGCCGATCATCCCCGAGCACTTCGGAAAGTACGCGGTCTCCGGGATCCTCGGCAGGGGTGCCATGGGCGCCGTTTATAGGGCGTTCGATCCCGACATCAAGCGCGCCGTCGCGATCAAGACGATCCGCCTGGATCTGCTGCAGGACGGCAGCCCGTCCGGGTCGCTCGCCGCGCGTTTCCGCAACGAGGCACAAGCCGCGGGACGACTGGCGCATCCGGGCATCGTCGCCGTGTACGAGTTCGGGCAAAGCGATGACTGCGCCTTCATTGCAATGGAGTACGTCGAGGGTTGCAACTTGCGCGAATACTTCGCGCGCAAGACGGCCTTCGAGGAAGACGACATCGTCAGCATCATGGTCCAGCTGCTCGAAGCGCTCGGGCACGCGCACGAACGCAAGGTCTGGCACCGCGATATCAAGCCCTCGAACCTGATCATCATGAGCGACGGCAGGCTGAAGATCGCCGATTTCGGAATCGCCCGAATCGAGGCATCGGAAATGACCCAGGCGTTCACGGTCATGGGAACACCCGGATACATCCCGCCAGAGGTGTACCGCGGCGAGGCGGTGGATCATCGCGCGGACATTTTCGCGGCCGGCGCCGTCATGTACGAGCTGCTGACCGGCGAGCCTCCGTTCGCAGGCGCCGCGGAAACGGCGAAGTTCAAGGTGTGCAACGTAGACCCGGCCCCGGTGCCGCCCGACGTTCGGTCCTGCGGCCTGGCCCATTTCGATCCGGCGGTCATGAAGGCCCTGGCCAAGACGCCGGATCAGCGTTTTCAGACCGCTGCGTCGTTTCGCGAGGCGCTCCTGGCCGCACACGCGCGGCCGGTCAATGCCACCGTGTCGGAAGCGACCGTCATCGTGCCGGCCGAGCGCCGCTCTGAAGACCCGCGCCGACCATCATCCCCGAGTGCGGCCTCGACGTCCGGCCGAACCCCGTGGCCGCCAGGCTGGGATCCGGCCACGCTGGGCTACCTCGAAGTCCAGCTGGCGCAGCTGGTGGGTCCGGTGGCGCGGGTGCTGGTGCAGCGGGCCGCACAGAGGTGCGCCGACGTGGATACGCTGCTGAATATTCTCGCCGATGGCCTGGACAGCGTCGACGAGCGGCGGGAGTTCCTTTCGAAGGTCTCCGACGTGTCGGCCAGGACGGCCCAGGGCCATGCGCCCGGGCGCCTGGCGGCGGAGGCGGTCGTCACAGATTCCCGCGTGGCAACCGGGCAACCGGGTCTCGGATCCGAGCAAATCGAACGTGCCACCCGCGTACTGGCGATGCACATCGGCCCGCTCGCGCGGGTGGTCGTCAAGCGTGCATCCGATCGGGCACGCGATCTGGAGCAGTTCTATTCGCTGATCGCCGAAGGCATCCCGGGCGAGCTCGACCGCGAGGCTTTCCTGCGAGACGTCCGGGCTCGGCGCTGACCTCGGACCGCGGCTGCGCCCTCAATTCGAGGGCACCGGGAGATCGGCGCACTGTTTGTGGTATTCGATGTCCGCGCTGACATACGTCGACCATTCGCCTGGCGCGAGATTGCCGGTCAACTTCCCGCACAGATTGCCTCGCCACGACTCGGGGCTTGCGTTCCACAGCAGGGCGGATTCGTTCTTGCCGATCGTGGCGAGCAACTTGCCATCGTGGCTCAGTGCCACGCCGTCGAACTGCGCGTCAGACCGGGCCACCAACGCACCCAGCAACTGCCGCGTCGCCGTGTCCCACAGCATGATCGTATGCCCGTTGCCGACCGAGGCGAACGATTCGCCATCGGGATAGAACAACAACCCCAGCACGCGGCCGCCGCTTCGTGCTGGGGCGCTGGTCGGTTTCCAGTTCGGTACCTCCCATGCGACCAGCTCGCCCTCGAGACCGCCGCTGCCTGAGATCAAGGTCTGTTCGTCCGGGCTGAATGCGATAGCTGTCACGCCATCGTCGCTGGGGGCCTGCAGCGGGTTTCGGATTGGCCGACCCAGGAAAACGTCCCAGGGTGTCAATTTGCCATCCTGGCCGGCCGCCAGCAGGATCGTTCCGTTCCTGCTGAACGCCAGGCTCGATACCGACGCCGAGTGCGAAAGTGGCTCGCCCCGCGGTTGTCGTGTGGCCACGTTCCACAAGATCACCGATCGGTCGTCGCTGGCCGAAGCCAGCGTCGTGCCGTCGGGACTGAAGGCGAGGCTGGTGATCTCCTTCGTCTGTTCGCGTAGCGCTTCGCCGATCGCGCGGTGCTTGGCAACATCCCACAGGATCACGACTCCGCCCGCGCTGCCGGACGCAAGCAACTTTCCGTCCGGGCTGAACGCGACGCTCGAGACGCGCTCGGTGTGACCGCTCAGCCGCTCGTCGACCCGCAGCGTGGTCACGTTCCACAGCGCCACCGTGTTGTCCTTGCCGGGAAATGCCAGGATCGCATCGTTCGGACTGAACGCGGCGCCGGTCAGACGACCCGCGTTGAACCCGAGCGGGCGCTCGGCCACCTGCGTTGGACGCGTGATATCCCACAGGGCCACCGTGCGGTCCCACCCCGCGGAAGCCAGGGCCTTGCCATCGGGGCTGATCGCAACAGAGAGCACCGCGCCTGCGTGTCCTGACAGCGGCCTTGACGTTCTGGTCGCCAGGTCCCACAGCGTGATCACGCCCTCCCTGCTGGACGACACCAGGGTATTGCCATCGGGACTCAGGTCGATGCTGATCAGGCGATGTTCCGGGTCTCCCCGCAGGGGCCTTCCCAGGGTCTGTCGCGACGCAGGATCCCAAAGGGTCACCGTGTTGTCGAAGGTGCCGGACGCCAGCGTTCTGCCGTTGGTGCTGAACGCCACCGCCATCACGCGTGCCTGATCGTGACTCGATCTGGCGTCCCGAGCGTCATCGGGACCGTCAAGCGGTTCCCTGCGCAGCGGGCCGCCGAGCATGTGGGTCGATGTCACGTCCCACAGAATCACGGTACCGTCGAGACTTCCCGTGGCCAGCGTTTTCCCATCCGGGCTGAATGCGACGCTTCTGACTGCCTCTTTGTGCCCGCTCAGCTCTGCGATCTTTTCTCGAGACGCAACGCTCCACAGGATCACGGTACCGTCGAGACTTCCTGAGGCAAGCCTTGTCCCATCCGGGCTGAATTTGACGCTCAATACACGGTCCTTGTGACCGCGCAGGGGTTCGCCGAGTGGCCGGCGGTCAGCCAGATGCCACAGCCTGACCGTCTTGTCCGCGCCTGCGGAAGCCACCGTTGCCCCGTCCGGACTGAAGGCAACCGACATCACGCGATCCTCGTGTCCGCGCAGCGGCTCGCCCAGTGGCTTGCGGGCGAGGGCATCCCACACGGTCACCGATTTGTCCCAACCCGCGGAAGCCAGCTTGGTGCCGTCCGGACTGAACGCCACGCAGGTGACCACGGTCTCGTGTGGCAGGATGGCGCGCAGGTCCAGGAGTCTGCGATGCGCGCTCAACAGTCCGCGCCGCGCTTCGATGTTCTTCGGATCGAGTTTGTCTGCGGCGAGCGCCAGCAGGGCATCGCGTCCGGCCGGCACGCCGAAGATCGGATCGATGAAAAGGACGCTCTCGGAGGCCGTCTTCGCCGAGGCGGCAGCCAGCTGAGCACCGCGAGCCTTGGTCTCGGCGCGGTACGCCCAGACGGCGGTGACGACGGCCGCCAGCATCAGTACCAAGCTGACGATCGAGAACCTCACCGCTATTGTCTTGAGCCGGCGCTGCAGGCGGTTTTCGGCCTCCTGCCGCTCGTGTTCCTCGCGGTAGCGACGGCGTTCCTTCTCCAACTCCTCGGCGCGCTGGCGTTCTGCCTTCGCGAGCTCCTCGAGACGTTCACGTTCTGCGTCCTCGGCCTCGCGCTGGGCCCGATTTTCTCGTACGGAATGGGTCAGCAGATCGTGCGTCAGTTCGATCCGGCGCGTTCCGTATCTTTCGTCCAGTCGCAGAATTCGACGGTTGACCAGCAGGCTGATCTGGTCCTCGGTCACCAGGCCGGTCGCGATCGCGTCGTGAAGCGGGAAATTGTTGCGAAAGCCCTGCTGCGTGATCAGCTCCTGTTCGATGAACCGGCCGACCGTCTCGGGCAGGTCGGCGATGCTCTTGCGGTAGTAGTTCGAAATGATCGTGTTCTTGGTGGCTTCGAAGATCTCGCGATCGATCACCGCCTTGCCCGCCTCCTTGCGCGCTTCATTCAGCTCGCGGCAAAGCAGGCTCAGCAGGGCGGGTTCGATTTCACTGCCGGCGCGCGCAAACGTCGTGGTCGTGCCGAGCGCCGTCGTCTCTCCCCTCAGCGCCATGCGGGCTGCCTGGGGCTGTGGCGCCACCGACACGAACATCACGATCTCCCGCGCCAGCTCCTCTGTAATCAGACCCGGCGCGGTCTTGTACACCGCCTCGAACGCCTGCTCGGGATTCATCGGGCGAAGCGGCAGCCGGTTCTGTTTCTGCAGCAGCGAAGGCATCGCGTCCGCCCACACCGAGCCCTCGAGCTCCGCCACGAAATCCTCGCGCAGCGAAACGATGACCCGGTAGCGTTGCGCGTGCAGATCCAGGGCTCGCCGGGGTCCGCCCGGTTCTCGTTGCTGGGCCAGCTTGCGTGGAATGTAGTTTTCCATCAGGTCGCCCAGTTCTTTGCGAAGCTGGTCGACTTTCTCCGGATTGCTGGCGCCCAGCGTGAACAGTTCCTCGAACTGGTCGAGCACGAGGACCGGAGTCAGACGATGGTTGTGCGCACTCCACAGCTCCAGGTCAGCCCGGTGCAGATACGCCCAGAGGCTCTCTTCCTTATCCGGCGCGGGGTAATCCGCGCCCGCTGCCTGCAGCTCGGTGAACAATCCGGCCTGGATCTGGCGAATCAGGCTCAGACCGGTCGCGGCCACATCGAACCGCACATAGACCGGAAGATAGTTCGCAGTCCGCAGCCGCGGGAACAGGCCCGCCCGCAGCAGCGAAGTCTTGCCGAGGCCCGATTTGCCGAACAGCACGGTAACCGGCGACGCAGCGACACGGCGCAGGAGCTGCAGGATTTCAAGGTCCCGTCCGTGAAACAGCTCGGAGGCGCGCTCGTCGAAGTAGTCCAGGCCTGGCCAGGGATTTTCCAGGTCTAGCGCGACGGGGCCAGACAGCAGTTCGAGGTCCATCTACTCGGGCCGCATTCGGCGAATCTCTTCCTTGAGCATTCGGCTGAGGGACTCGTCGGGACTGCCTTCGGGCGCACGGCCGAAATCGAAATCGAGGAACTCCTTGGGAATGTTCTTGTAGGTTCCGAGCTCCCCCTGGAAATCGGGGTCGATGACCACGGGAACGATGAAGCGAGATTTGACAAATGCCTTGCTCTGCTGGGCCTCGATCGCGCGCCGCCATTCCTTGAACACGACGCCCTCGTCGCGCCGTTCGGTGTTGCGCGAAATCACCGGCAGAAACATCCGGATCGAACTGTCGATGCTGGTCAGAATCTCGTCCTCCCAGCGGTCTCCCGGCAGCAAGCAGCTCTTGTCAAACCAGCAGATGTCGTCGCCGGCGATGCCAGCGACCGCCTTTCGAAGCGCATCCGCAGCCGCCTGGTCTTGACGTGCATAACTGATGAAAATGGCGCCCCGTGCGGATGGCTGGACCGTCGCGCGGGTTCGGTCGGCAACCGGGTCGCGGACCACCGGCGGGTGGCGCTGATTCCAGCGTGCGAACAGTTCGTCGACAAACTGTGGGCCACTTAGATCGAGTACCTGGGTCGGATTGCTGAAGCGCGTCAGAAACATCGCGCCGCTGCGATCCCGGCTCGATTCCCGGGAAACGACGTATTCCCGACGATTACGGTCAATTCGCAGCCGTTCTTTGTTGGCAAGGCGGATCACGAAGCGATTCAGCCAGTCGGCGAATTCGCAGCCGATGAACAGCCGGTGACGCGTTTTCAGTTCTTGCAGCAGTCCATCAGGCTTGACCGGACCGGCTTCGATCCGATGCACGAACTCGAGGTAATCCTCGTCGTGTATCGCGAAATCCGTAGACGACGCCTTGCCGAACAGGTGGAATACGATCGATTTGCCCGACATTTGCTCGGGCAGCTCGAGCGGTTCAGAGCTGTTCGGCGCGTAGGCGATCTGCTTGGCCAGAGGCTTGCCCGCGAATCGCACCCGGTTCAGCGCATCGGCCAGCAGGCTGTCGAAAGTCGCGCTGACGAACAGGTCGAAACGCGAGATGCTTGCGAGCTTGAGCAGCGGCTCCGGAGGCGCCAGCTTCAGGTTATCCAAGATCAACTCGATCTGCTCATACAGCTCCTCGATACGCGCGCCCGGCTTCTGATCGAGGTACGAGCAGACCGTGTCGTTGAGTTCAGCGCCTTCGCGCCACTGGGGCTTCAGGTCGTATTCGGCAGCGAGGCGTTCGGCGATCAGCTTATACAGCGGTACTTGGCGGTCGCCATCGGGAACGACCAGAAGCTCGGGCCCGACAATCGGCACGACCTGGCCTTTGTCGATGCTGAAAAGCAGGGTGTCCCAAAGCTTGTCGGCAACGTCCACCCCGGATCCCCCTGTCGGAATCGAACCTGCGATTCGATGACAAATACCTCCCGACAAGTTATAGTTTATAACAACATTGGCTGAGCGCGGCGATGCGTTCTTCGACCCGCTCACTCAACTCGATCGCTTTCTGCCGCCAGGTGGCGCGTTGCGAGAGCATGTGCTGACCGAAACCAGCCGGCGCCGCTTTTTCAAACTTCTACTCGCGCCGCTGACCCTGTTTCCTGGCATGCGTTCGACTCTGGCACAAGGGGGACCACCGATGAGAGCACTGGAACAGCGGATCGACAGCCCCGGACCGAAGAAGATCCTGACGCTCGATGGCGGCGGCATCCTGGGAATGATCTCGATCGAAGTGCTGGCACAGATCGAGGCCTCGTTGCGAACTCAGCTCGGCAGCCCGACGCTGGTTCTTGCCGATTACTTCGACCTGGTCGGCGGCACCAGCACGGGCGCCGTCATCGCGACCTGTCTGGCGCTCGGCATGCCGGTGGACTCGGTCCGACGCTTCTACCTGGAAAGCGGCCGGCAGATGTTCGACAAGGCCTTCCTGCTCAAACGCTTTTATGCGAAATACGAAGACGACAAGCTGGTCGCCATGCTCAAGGACACCATCGGCTCCGACACCGAGCTGGGCACCGATCGGCTGCGCACCCTGCTGATGATCGTCACCCGGAACGTGTCGACGGACTCGCCCTGGCCCGTGAGCAACAATCCGCGCGCCAAGTACAACGTGCTCGATCGCGCCGACTGCAACCTGCGGCTGCCGCTGTGGCAGCTGGTGCGCGCCAGTACGGCAGCACCGACCTACTTTCCGCCGGAGGAGGTCCACTTCGGCGGTCACGACTTCATCTTCGTCGATGGTGGTGTGACGCCGTATAACAACCCGTCGTTTCAGGCTTTCCTGATGGCGACTTTGCCGGAGTACCGGATCGGTTGGCCCGCGGAAGAGACGCAGATGCTGATCGTTTCAGTCGGCACGGGAAATAGGCCGCGGGTCGACCCGACGCTGAGCCCGGCCAAGATGAACCTGCTGTACAACGCACAGGCGATCCCCAGCGCGCTGATATTCGGGGCGCAAAACCAGCAGGACATGTTGTGTCGGGTATTCGGCCGCTGCCGTTTCGGCGACCCGCTGGACCGCGAGATCGGCGATCTGAAGCAGACCACCCCGCCGGGCGGCAAGCGCCTGTTCACCTACCTGCGCTACGACGCCGACGTTTCGCAGCAGGGGCTGGCCGACCTGGGCGTGGTCGGTGTCGAACCCGAACAAGTCCAGGTTATGGATTCGGTCGAGTACATCCCGCAGATCCAAAAGGTCGGCCAGGCGCTCGGCCGCCGGGTCTGTTCCGAGCACTTCGCCGGTTTCGTCTAGAGTGCGCGTCTTCATCGTACGGCCCTTCGGCATCAAGGAAGGAATCGACTTCGATCGGGTCGAGGCCGAGCTGATCCGGCCGGCCCTGGATCGAATGCAGCGCCCGGATCGCCCCGTCGCAGGGGCGACCACCGGGGACATCTCCCGCGCCGGCAATATTCGCGAGGATATGTTCCGGCGGCTCGTGGCCTCGGACCTCGTGATCGCCGATGTCTCGATCCACAACGCGAATGTCTTCTACGAGCTGGGAATACGGCACGGACTGCAGCCGGCCGCCACGTTCATGCTGCGTTCGCGGGTGGCCGCACACGGCTACCCGTTCGACTTGCAGACCGATCGCTATCTCCTCTATGACGGTTCCAACCCGGGCGCAAGCGTCGCGGCGCTCGTGTCGGCGCTCGAGTCGACGCTGGCGGCGGCACAAGTCGACAGCCCGGTATTCCACCTGCTGCCGCAATTGAAGGCGCATCCACGCGTTGACTTGATCCGGCCGCCGCGCGGCTTCGTCGCCGAGGTCGAACGGGCGCAACGTGTGGCCAGCGATGGTGACTTGCGGCTGCTCGCCCACGAGGCGCAGGGCTTCGAATGGGAGTCCGAGGGCTTGCGCCTGGTCGGGGAGGCGCAGTTCAAGCTGGCAGCGCACGACGGCGCCCGTCGAACCTTCGAGGCGCTGCGGCGGATCGCGCCGCAAGACTGGAGCGTGAATCACAAGCTGGCGACCATCTACCAGAAGCTTCGCAACACAGCGCCCGCGGTGAGCCAGGAAGCGTTGCTCGGCTGCTCGGACCAGGCTGTCGAGCAGGCTCTTGCCGCGGCCACGCTCCCGTCGGAGCGAGGCGAGTCGCTCGCGCTGAAAGGGAGCAACGCGAAGACGCGCTGGATCGAGGCCTGGTCCGCCGCCGCGCCCGGCGAGCAGCGGCGCGCATCGGCGCTGCAGTCGCCGCACCTGCAGGCGGCACTGAGCGCGTACCTCGATGCGACGGCCCAGGATCTGAACGCGTACTTTCCGGCCATCAACGCGCTGGGCTTGCTCTGCATCCAGATCGAGCTCGCAAGGGCGATGCCGCAGATCTGGGCCGGCGGCTTCGACGATGACGCGCGCGCGGCCGATGAACTGAAGGCGCGCGAAGCGACGGCCGCTGGGCTGGTCGCGATCTTGCCATTGATCCTGGGCAAGGACCCCAACCTGCGCCGCAGCGACCGGGACCCGTCGGATCGCTGGGCGGCGCTGAGCGGCGCCGAACTGGCCCTGCTCAGTGGCGCCCGCGCCGAGCGGGTTGCCAGCGCCTATCGGAGCGCGCTGTCCAATGCCGAGCGCTTTTACGCCGAGGCGGCGCGGCGCAACGTCGCCATGTACCGGGCGCTGGGGATGTACGGAGAGCGGGTTGACGCGGCCCTGACTGCGATCGACGAGCCAACGGGGTCCGCGCAGGTGCGAGCCGGCACGCAGGCCCCGGCGGCAGGCGCCGGCCTCGGCCAGACGCCGCCCGACCGGGTCGTCCTCTTCACCGGTCACATGGTCGACGCCCGCGACCGGAATCCGGAGCGGATGCGGTTTCCGCCAACGCCCAGGGCCGAGACTACAGCACGAGGCCTGATCGAAGAGGCGCTACGCGCCGAAGCGGCGGCCGGCGGAAAACTGGTCGGTATCGCCGGGGGTGCCTGCGGCGGCGACATCCTGTTTCACGAGGTCTGCCAGGCGCTCGGCATTCGCACCGAGTTGATGCTCGCCTTGCCCCGGGACCGATTCGAGGTCACCTCGGTCCAGCGCGGCGGCCCGGACTGGATTGAGCGCTATCGGGCGTTGTGCAAGCGCCTGGATCCGCCTTCGCTGCAGGATTCCGAGGCGCTGCCGGACTGGCTGGCCGACAAGTCCGGATATGACATCTGGCAGCGGAACAACCTTTGGATGATGTTCCGCGCGATGGCGACCGCGGCCCCCAATCTCACGCTGCTTGCGCTGTTCAATCCGGAACGCGATCCGGATGGCCCCGGCGGTACGGCACACATGGTGGCGACGGCCCAGAAGTACGGATTCAAGGCGATCAAGCTCGACGCGCGCGTCCTTCTCGCCTAGCCGAGTCAAGCTGGGGTCGCTTGCGAGTCGTCGCGCCGGCACTTGACTTGACCATGTTCAAATAATGGTTTTAACCCTCAACTCAATCGGGGCGACTCTTCACGCATGAAGTCGGGTTTCCTTGATGTCTACCGTCTTCCATGTAGGCGAGAAAACCGGAAGTGCATTTATCACGTCGCCCGTTGAAGATCGCTATACGATAGCTTGCAAAGAAAGAAACAAGCCTTCTGGCGCTTACAAGGAAGGCCAGCGATTCCAAAACCAAGAACGCGGGGGATTCAAATGATCCGACGTCGCTGGACACTGGCAGCACTGCGGACCGTGTTTGCTTGCCTGATCGTGGCAGGCTGTTCCAAGCCATCGGAGCCCGGCACGGTTCTGGACGAGGCCCGGCAAGCCGGGCGGAGCGCCGCGTCCTTTCCGCATGCGTCGGAGGACTACTTCCACGACATGGACGGCGGCTTGGCGCTCACGCCGGAGGAGATCAAGGGACGCAACATGTGGCTGGTCTGGAGCGGTGGCAACGACCGTTTCTGGAACGCGATGACTCAGTACACGTACGGTGCCTTCGACATGCTGAAAATCATCAGCTCGCACCCGAGCCTGGGCTATTCGCGAGCCAACCGCTGGAGCTATTACGGCCTGGTCAACGAGCCCTGTTTCGAGAATGCGGCCGGCCCCGACAAGAATCGGCGGGGATTGTGGCTGGACGTTCGCGGCAAGGACTGCCCACCGGATCCCTTCGAAAACGAGACCAAGTACCCGGGCGTTGCAATCGGGGCACGCGGCAAACCTTTGGGGGACGGCACGACCCAGCCCGTGGGTTCCTATTATGGCTATGCCACGGGCATTCTCGGCCTACGTCTGTTTCCAAACCCCGATTTCGACGAGAAGGCCGCGAAGGCCTGGGATCCCGAGCGCTACTACACCGATCCGAGCTATTACAACCGCGCGGACTTGATCCGGCCGTACCGCGTCGGTATGTCTTGCGGCTTCTGCCACCTTGGCCCCAGTCCCGTGAACCCACCGGCGGACCCGGAGCACCCGAAGTTCGCCAATCTGAGCTCCTCGGTGGGTGCTCAGTACATGTGGGTCGACCGACTTTTCATATTCAACTCGAACAAGCCGGAGGGTCAAACCAACTTCATGTACCAGCTCGTGCGGACCTATCGACCGGGTTCGATGGACACTTCCCTGGTCTCGACCGACAACATCAACAACCCGCGCACGATGAACGCCGTCTACGACTTCGCCTCGCGCATGGGGTTGGCCAAGAGCCTGTGGCACGAGAAGCTCGCCGGGGGCGAGCTCGACAACAAGCAGTTCAACGATTTTTTCAGCAGTGGCCCGCTGACGACCTTCTACTCCAAGCCGGACGCGACGGTGCACACGCCCCATGTGCTGAAGGACGGAGCCGATTCGGTGGGTCTGCTTGGAGCCCTCAATCGGGTCTACCTGAACATCGGGCTTTTCAGCGAGGAATGGCTGCTTCATTTCAGACCGGTGGTCGGCGGCCAACCGATCACGCCGATCCAAATCGCGGTCGCGCAAAAGAACTCCTCGTATTGGCAGGCCACCGAGACGGGCACGCCAAACACGGCGCTGTTTTTCCTGAAGGCGGCGCAACCCGACCGACTCAAGGACGCGCCCGGTGGCGACCAGTACTTGAAGGCGGATGCCCGCATGCTCGCGCATGGAAAAATCGTCTTCGCCGACACGTGTGCCCGCTGTCATTCGAGCAAGGCACCCCAGGCCCCGGAGAGCCTGAACCTGGATCCGGACAAGTGCGCGGGTGCGAGCTACCTGGATTGCTTCAAGCGCTACTGGAGCTGGACTCAGACCGATGCATACAAGGCGCAAATGCGCAAGATCGTCCAGGCACCCGACTTCCTGCAAAACAATTACCTGTCCACCGACGCGCGCGTACCCGTGACGCTTCTGCGGACCAACATTTGCAGCCCTCTGGCTACCAACGCGCTGGGGGGCAACATCTGGGACAACTTCTCATCGCATTCGTACAAGGAACTGCCCTCGGTCGGCACGGTCACGCTGAGCGATCCTTTCAGCGGCGCACCGATGATGTACAAGATGCCGGCCGGCGGGCGCGGCTACACCCGCGTTCCATCGCTGATCAGCGTCTGGTCGACCGCGCCGTTCCTGCTGAACAACTCGGTCGGCCCATTCGATCCCGACCCGTCGCTCGCGAGCCGAATGAAGGTGTTCGACGCTTCGATCGAGCAGATGCTGTGGCCGGAGAAGCGGCAATTCGATCCGATCCTGGGTGAGAAGGTGCTGGGCGTGATCGATCGGACCACGCAACGCAGCCACATCGTCATTCCCGTCAGCTATCTGCCCGAGGCACTGCAGGCGCAAAAGGGCGGCTTGCTGCATCGCCTGTTCCCACAACTCGTCAGCAGCGGCGGCGATTTCGTGCTCGGCCCCATTCCTAAAGGCACGCCGGTGGGGCTGCTGGCCAATCTCAAGCTGCTTGCGGAAGGCGACGATCCGCTGGTTCACGATCAGAAGCTGGTCGACTTGCTGCTCAAGCTCCAACTTGACCTGGTCACCTTGCCCCCCGGAGCCAGCGACGAGCAGCTGCGCGAGAAATTCTCCAACCTGAAGGCGCCGATGATGGCGCTCAGCAAATGCCCGGACCTGGTCGTCAACCGTGGTCACTATTTCGGAACCGCGCAATTTAACCGGCAAGATGGCTTGAGCGAGGACGAAAAGGCTTTCGGGCGGGAGCCGGAGCTCAACGATGAGGACAAACGCGCGCTGATCGCGTTTCTGAAAACGTTCTGATCGCCGCACGAATACAGCTCATGGCAGGCGCGGAGGGACCTGGATGGGATTACGTCATTGTCGGCTCCGGTGCAGGCGGGGGCACCCTGGCGGCCCGATTGGCGGAATCGGGTATGCGGGTGTTTCTGCTCGAGGCTGGGGGTGACCCGCGCGCCACGGATGCGCCGCGCTTTCCTGACGATTACGACGTGCCGGGCTTTCATACCTTTGCTTGCGAAAACGTGGCGATGGCCTGGAATTTTGAGGTCCGGCACTATGCCGACGAGGCACGCCAGATGCGCGATCGCAAGTACGACGCCGCGCGCGGCGGCGTGCTGTATCCGCGTGCCGCGGCCCTGGGCGGCTGCACCGCTCACAACGCGATGATCTTCATGTTGCCGCACGACTCCGACTGGAATCACATCGCTCAGCTGACGGGCGATCCCTCGTGGCACGCCTCGCGCATGCGCGGCTACGCCCGGCGCGTGGAGGCCTGTCACTATCGGCCCGGGTGGCGCGCGCTGCGCCGGCTCGGCATCGATCCGACCGGGCACGGCTGGAATGGCTGGCTGCAGACCGAAAGGGCCGTGCCGTTGAATGCGCTCGGCGACCAAGAGATGGTGGCCACGGTCGCCGAATCGGCGAGCGCCTTCGTGCGCAGCATGCCCCATCCATGGCTGAGCTCCCTGCGCTGGTTGCGCAACGCCGGCGATCCGAACGCGCGACCCTGGCGCCCCGGAAGCTTCGAGGGCCTGTGCTACACGCCGCTGGCCACTTGCGAGCAGCGACGCGTAGGAGCGCGCGAACGCGTGCTGCGGGCGGTTGCAGCCCATCCGGATCGATTGCATATCGAGCTCGATGCGCTGGCCACCCGGGTGATGTTCGACGCCGATGGCGGCGCCTGCGGCGTGGAGTATTTAAAGGGCCCGCGCCTGTACCGGGCCCACCCGGCGCCGAGCCGGGAGCCCGGCGAGCGCAGGCAAGTGCGGGCGCGGCGGGAAGTGGTTCTGTGTGGCGGCGCTTTCAACTCGCCGCAGTTGCTGATGCTCTCCGGCATCGGTCCCGCCGAGCAATTGCGCGCGCAGGGAATTGCCGTGAATATCGACCTGCCGGGCGTGGGCCGCAATCTGCAGGACCGCTACGAGGTCGCGGTAACGCACCGCATGCGCCAAAACTGGAAGGTTCTCGAGGGCGCCCGGTTCGAGCGCGGCGATCCACTGTGGCAGCTCTGGAAGCAGTCGCAATCGGGCCTGTATGCGTCCAGCGGAGCGGCCCTTGGCGTGATTCGGCGCAGCGACCCGGCGCTGCCGGAGCCGGATATTTTCTGCATGGCCCTGCCGGCGTTGTTCGAGGGCTATCGGCACGGGTTCTCGAACCTGATTCGGGATCACCACGACCGCTTGACCTGGGCCCTGCTGAAGGCGCACACCGTCAACCGCGCCGGCTCCGTCACGCTCAGGTCAGCCGATCCGCGCGACGTGCCGCGGGTGAACTTCCACTATTTCGACGAAGGCGATGACAAAACGGGCCGCGATCTGCAGGCGATCGTCCGGGCCATCCGGTTGGTGCGCCGGATGACCGCGCCCTTGATTGCCGGTGGAGCGATCGCCCAGGAATGCGCGCCGGGGCCGCAAGTTGAAAGCGCAGAGGCACTGGCCGATTACGTGCGCGATACGGCCTGGGGTCACCATGCATCGTGCTCCTGCCCCATCGGTGCAGCCGGCCAGGGCGGCGTGCTCGACAGCCGCTTCGCCGTGCACGGCACGCGCGGCTTGCGCGTGGTCGACGCCTCGGTATTTCCGCGCATACCCGGGTTTTTCCTGGTCAGCGCGGTCTACATGATCGCCGAGAAGGCAGCCGACACGATTCTGCACGCTGCCTCGCGCACAATGAATTGACGGTCTTTGTCCATGGCGGGAAACCGCAGAAGGAGACGGCGATGGCTTACGACGTACCGCAGTTACTGGCCATGTCACAGGCGCAGCTGGACGACCTGTTTCGATCGAGCGCTGCCGGTGATATTCCGAGCGGATCCGCCAAGGGCACCGCCATCATTGCCCCAGGGACCAAGTACTGCGAGCCCATCGCCGAGATCATCAACCACTTCGGATGGCAGGGGAAGGTATTCGATGCGCAGAAGGGACTGCTGAAGAACAAGATCCTGATGTTCGGTCTGGAGGCCATCTTGGCTCGCGTCTACAAGGGTGCAAGCTGGCTGGACGGCAAGGAATGCGTCGTGCTCGACTATTCCGATACGTCGCTGGTTGCCCATTGGATCCGCGATGAGATACGGCTGATCGACCCGAACTTCTATCTCGGCAAAGTCTACTGGGGCAAGGACCGATTGATCGACTTCTGCCTGCAGTTCTGAGCCGTGACGCCCCAGTCCCACTTCATGGTGGTAGCGCCCGTCGCGGCGAGCCATGAGCGGGGCTTGCGGGCGCTGCTGGACACGATGAATGCGGCGCCCGGCATGGCCGACCCGGGTAATGCGGTGCTGCCTTTTGGCGAGTTCGACCGGCTGCACTTCGCGCGCCTGGTCGTGCTGGTCGATTCGACCCTCGGAGACCTCGAAGCCTACGGTTTGCCGCGGCCGAGCCTGCCCACCTACCTTGCGTTCATGGGCGACTGCGACGGGCCGTCGCGCGAGGTTCTGGCCGATCTGTCCCAGCGCGCGGGCGCGGGCCTGCGCAGAATCTTCGCCCACTGCGAAGGCTTCGACGAAAGAGGCGATCTGCTGGCCTGGATGCTGGCGCACGATCGGCCGCAGGCCGCCAGCTACGTGAACTGGGTCGGCCGCACCGTGCGCCAGGTCAGGCAGGAGAGCGCCTTGCAGCGTGCGCTGGCCGCCAGAGTGTCGCGCGAGCCGCTTGCGTCGGGCGCCCAGGCGCAGCGACTGCGGCGCGACTTGATCGGTTTCGTCGAGGCCGAAGTGCGCGCCGGCCGCCTGGTGCTGACACCGCCGGAACCCACGCCGCTCAACTGGCTGATCGCGCAGCTTGTGCATGCGGTCGCAGTTCCGCTGGCCGGGCTGATCGCGCTGCCGTTTCTGATCGTGGCGCTGCCGCTGCTGGCGCTCCACCTGCGCAGGCTCGAGAGCAGTGACCCCGAGATCTGTCCACGTCCAGACCTCGAAGCTCTGCAGCAGCTTCAGCGGCTGGAAGATTACGATGTGACCAACCAGTACACGGCGCTTGGCGGGATCAAGCCGGGTCTGTTTCGTCGCTGGTTATTGACCGTGCTGCTGGTGCTGCTCGAGTATGCCTGCCGGCACATCAGCACGCGCGGCAACCTGGCGCGGGTGCAGTCGATTCACTTCGCGCGCTGGGTGTTTCTCGACGGCAAGGCCCGGGTCGCGTTCGCGAGCAACTACGACGGCGGCCACGAGGCCTACATGGACGACTTCATCAACAAAGTGGGGTGGGGCCTGAACCTGCTCTTCAGCAACGGCGTCGGCTGGCCCCACACCGACTGGCTGGTCCTGCGCGGAGCCCGTATGGAGCACCTGTTCAAGAACTACCAACGGCGGCACCAGTTGCCAACCCAGGTCTGGTACAGGGCCTACCCCGGCCTGGCGCTGGTCGATCTGAAGCGCAACCAGCAGATACGCGAAGGGCTGGAGCTCGCGCAGGTCAGCGACGCACAGGCCCTGGCGTGGCTGAAGCTCTTATGAGCCCGCAACCGCCGACAAGCGCCGCGCGGGTGGAGCTGGACGATGTTCAGGGCCTGGTGCGCTTCGCGTACAAGCACCACACGGAGGCTTGCTTTCTGCTGCTTCGCGTCAAGGCCCCCGATGCGGCTCGCGCCTGGCTGGCGCAGGTTCCGGTCACAAGCGCCGTCAGGCTCGATGCTGCCCCGCCAACCGTACTCCAGGTGGCTTTCACCAGCGCGGGCTTGCGTGCTCTGGGCGTCGCCGCCGACATCGTCGAGAGCTTCTCGATCGAATTCATCACCGGCATGACCAGCGATGCCAGCCGCGCGCGGCGTCTGGGCGATGTGGGGGCCAGCGATCCGGGCCGCTGGCAATGGGGCGCCGGCCAGGGCATTCCGCATGTACTGGTGCTGCTGTACGCCTTGCCCGGCCGCCTCGCCGAGTGGCAGCGCATGGTCGAGGCCCAGTGCGAGGCCGGCTTCGAGCGGATGGCTTGCCTGCCGACCTCCGACATGAAGGGCGTGGAGCCCTTCGGTTTCGTCGACGGCATCTCGCAGCCGGAACTCGACTGGGGGCGCAAGCGCCCGGTGCGCGATCAGGTCCAGCTGGCCAATGCGAACCTGAGCTGTCTGGGCGAGTTCCTGTTCGGCTATCCGAACGACTATGGGCTTTACACACCCCGGCCTCTGCTGGACCCGCAGCGTGATGCCCGCGCGATGTTGCCGAGGGCCGAGGATGTCGCCGACAAGGCGGACCTCGGCCGCAACGGCAGTTACCTGGTCATGCGACAGTTGCGGCAGGACGTGCACGGTTTCTGGCAGACCCTGGACCGGCTGGCGGTCGGCAATCCTGGCATACGTCAGCGGCTTGCCGAGGCCACGGTCGGCCGAAGCCTGCAGGGCGAGCCTCTGGCCGGTCTGACCCGCGAGGCGATCGCCGGCAATGCGCAGCCGGACCTGAACGCATTCACCTACCGGAACGACCCCCAGGGTCTGCGCTGCCCGCTGGGTGCCCATATCCGGCGCACCAATCCGCGCAACGCCGACCTGCCTCCCGGCGGGCCTGGAATCGTTTCGCGACTGATCCGCATGCTGGGATTCGACGCCGAAGCGCTCGCGCAGGATCTGGTCGCGTCCACGCGGTTTCATCGTCTGGTGCGCCGCGGGCGTGAATACGGTGCCGCGGTGCCGCTTGCGCAGGCCTTGAGCGGGCCATCCACCGACGCAGATCCCGGGCTGCACTTCATTTGCCTGGCCGCCAACATCATGCGGCAATTCGAGTTCGTGCAAAGTGCCTGGGTGATGGGCACCAAGTTCAATGGCCTGCCGGACGAGAGCGATCCCCTGCTGGGCAACCGGCTGCCAGGCCCGGCCGGAACCCGCACCGACGGCTTCTCCATTCCGCAGCCCGATGGGCCGGATCGGCGCCTGGCCGGCTTACCGCAGTTCGTGACCGTGCTGGGCGGAGCGTACTTCTTCCTGCCCGGAATTCGCGCCTTGCGCTACCTGGCCACCGTGCGCTGAGGGAGCTTGGAATGACTCTGAACCCGGACCGACCCGTGCCCCACGCCAACACCGGCTCGGCCGTGTTGGACTGGCTGGCCGATGCTTCGATCAAATTCACTCAATTCGAGCGCCGCTTCGATCCCTTCTTTCGGCCGGCCTTCGACGCGGTGCTGCGCGACCCGATCGCGCGTCTGACGACAGCCTTGATCAACTGGCAACGACCGAACGAAAACTTCAAGATCGCCGAGGAAAGGCCGCTGCCTGACGAAGAAAAACACGTGGACTCCATCATCTCGAGCTTCCAGCAGCAGATGCGCGGCCTGTGGAAGCCCGGCGCCTTCGAGCGGGGCGGCAACACGAAGACGCAAGGTATCGTCCGCGCCGACTTTGTCGTTCACGACGGTCTGCCGGCGCAGTTTCGGCACGGCATTTACGCGCAGCCGCGCACCTATCGCGCATGGGTTCGCTTTTCCGGGCCCGGTCCCTACATCACGCCGGACATCGACGACGTGGGTTTCATGAGCATCAGCATCAAGCTGATGGGCGTGACTGGGCCGAAGCTGGCGGACGACGAAAAATTCACGCTGGACATGTTCGGGGTTTCGACGCCGACCTTCGTGACCGCGGACGTCCGCTCCAATGCGCACCTGCAGCTCAATAGCCTGAAGAACGCGCCCATCTTCCACTTCCTCAATTTTGATCAACCGCACCTGCTGGACCTCGTCATGCAGGCGCTGTGGACCAAGACGCAGAGCAGTCCGTTCGAGGCGCCTTACTTCAGCTGCGTTCCGTATCTGCTGGGCGAGGGGCAGGCGATGCAGTACTCCGTGTGGCCGAAGACGAAAAAGCGCACGCCGATTCCGCGCCTGCCCTTTCGTCCGCCCGACGACCACCTGCGCAACGCGATGGTGGCCGCGCTGGACGCCGGCGATGTGGATCTTGACATTCGCCTGCAGCTGCAAACCGATCCACACCTGATGCCGATCGAGAACAATGCGGTCCTGTGGCCCGAAAAGCTGTCGCCGCGGGTCTCGGTCGCGACGCTGCACATCCCGCAGCAAAAATTCGACTCGGTGGCGCAGCTGGAGTTCGCCAGGCGCCTTTCGTACAACCCATGGCACTGCATCGCCGAGCATCGCCCGCTGGGAAATCAGAGCCGCGCCCGGCGCCGCATGTACTGGGAACTTTCCCAGCTCCGGCACGATATGAACGCGGTACCCCGCTACGAGCCGACGGGAGACGAGGTGTTCGACTGAACGTTACGCGGCGACCAGACGAATCGTCCAGAAGTCCGAGGCCAGGTTCGGGTCGGTCAAGTACGCATAGGGCATCGTACAGTAACCCTTCATGCCCCAACCGGTGCCCCATGAATTGCGAACGAGAAAGCGCTGCTGCGAATCGTCATAGCCGACTGCATCGACACAATGGCCGCCGACAACCTGCTCCGACGGTTGCGGCATCGGCACCACCCCAGTGCCCGCGACCGCATTGCTTTCGAAGCTGTCATACACGGTGAACCCGAAAACGAACGGGAAACCGGAGGCCAGGCAGCCTTTCATCTGGTTGACATTCTGAACCACTCGCTGATATTGAACCGCCCGGTACTTGACCGCCTCGGTGTAGCACAGGGCTGAAGGCTTGACGGCGAATTTGGCAGGATCGTACGCCCAATCGGTCTCCGGGCAGTCCCCCTGCTTCGCGACGCTCTTGATGCCGTCGCGGATCTGTGCGCCACTGTCTGTATTGACCGTGTGCTCGATGACACGCTCGTTGTAGTAAATGAAGAGGCGCGACGGCACGAAATTCGGAGACAAAGCCTGCCTCATCCTTTCAAATTGAATTGCGCCGGCAATTCCGTTGGCCGTGCAACTGCCAAGTTGCCCCTGGTCGTATATGGCGGGGCACTTGCCGCTCAGATCGACGAGCGGCGGAAGCGCCGTCAGATTGACAGGCGGAGCCGCATAGAAGTGATCTCGCTGATCCGGCAGATCGCGAACCCAACCGTACTTCGTAACCTTGAAGCTCATGGAAATCTCCTGCATTATTTCGAGGTTGGATTACCTGCCGCGTCATGCGACTGTTTGGGGCCGGCTGCCGCAGCGGCAACCATCCCGACGGTACCTTCTTTGGTCAAATACCAACAACCATTGAACCCAGTGAATGTAGACATCGCACCGGAGCCGACATTGCCATCGACGGTTCCACCATATTTCGCAGGGCCAGTATCGAAGCTCAGTAAGAGGGTGCCATCTTGTTGTACCCACTTTCCCGGGAAGCTCCCCGCAAAGGTTCCGTTGGGGTTAAACGTTATGGTGAATTGACCGTATGTGCTGCTACAGCCCCAGCTGTAATGACCCAGCCAGTTCCCTGAAACGCTCATGATTGATTCCTTTCCTACGCCGTTCTTGAGCTGATGTGCGGTTTTGGTGAATCTCCGCTATACCTCAGACGTAATTTGTCGGCGATTGCGGAAGGCCGTCCGGACGCGGCGAGTATCTTTTTCTCGCTTACGGTAAAGCCGTAAGACCCGCATCCCGGGCCCGGGTGGAACGCCGGAACCGTCGACCACCGTCATGCCAAGCGTCTGCAGGGCCCGCCGGATTGCCACGGCGCCGGGCCGCGAACTTGCGAATTGCGGCGATCTGGTCCGGGTGCGCGCCAAACTGGCTCGCGAAATCCTGCCGCGTCATCGGGCGGTCCGGTCGTTCTCCGCGTGCCAGGCGCGCGACATGGCGGCCGAGCACGTCGCTCGACTGCCGCTTCAGAAGGATCGAGACTTCGAATCGCTCATTCGGTTCCGTCTTGCCCGCCGGACGGGCTCCAGGCAGCGCTTCACGCTCGCTGCCGCGCAGGGGTCGAAGTGCCATCGTGACACCTCTATCGGAACGTGAATCGGAAGGCCACTATAGACCTTGGGCATCCTGATCCGCAGCATTCGAGATACGATAAGTTTTGTGCACGCGTTGTCGGTTTGTAGCTCGCATTTACGTCTGACATGCCGGGTCATATTTTCGACACGTGAGCAGCGCCCGAACCATGCGGCCTTTTGACCGGGATTCCGTCTAAGTCAACAGGCAAGCGAAGACGGCAGCCTTCGGCGGCCGTTGTTCAGGGGGAACAATATGAACTATCGGATCCTGTCGCTCGATGGCGGCGGCTCCTGGGCGCTCATCCAGGTTCGCGCCCTGATCGAGCTGTACGGTAGAGATAAAGCGGGTAACGAAATTCTGCGTGATTTTGACATGGTCGCGGCCAATTCAGGCGGGAGCCTGGTGCTGGGCGGCCTGGTCGAAAGTGTCACGCTCGGTCAATTGCCCCAGTACTTCGAGAACGAGTCGACCTGTGGCTCCATAACAAAGCTATGAATCAGCCAATCCGCATGAACGCCGACACCCTGACCCTCGAGTTAGGGTATGCCCGGTTTTAGGACGCCGTCGATGCGTGGCAGAAGCTGCGCTGATCAGCACATCCCTCGAAACCGCAGGTTGCGAGGAACGCCTCTCTTGGCGGCCTTCCAGGAGATCACATGCAGGAGTTCCTGAATCCGAAATCGATGCTCACGCCGGGTGTTGCCGGAGCATTCATCATGTTCCTCGTCAACGGGCTCGCCTACCAATTTCCGGAGATGTCCCCGCGCTATGCGGCACTCGGCCTGAGTTTTCTCGTAGGAGCGGCGGTCCTGTCGTCGCAAGACCTGAAGGGGTCGGCAACGATCATGAAAGGCGTCTACTGGCTTCTCAATTCCCTCGTAATATTCACCGTCGGGTTCGGATCGACCCACCTCGCAGCGGATGCCGTGGGCCCTCAAGGGCCGGGCCCAGGTGCTTCGCTCTTCTCCTTCGCCTACGCTCAGACACCTGCGGCTACAAACACGGCCAAGGCCGATGTGCACGTGCAAAAGGAAGCCAACGCGGGGGACGCGACAGCTCCAGCGCAACAGGACGTGGCAGCGTTGGCAAAGAGACTCGACGACGCGCTGCGCGCGAACGAAAAGCTGACCAGCGAAGTGCAGGCGCTTAAGAAGGATACCGCTCCGGTCAGACCAGCACCGAAGAAGGAGGGATTCTTTCGCCGGTGGTAACAGGCTCACTGCCGATCATGCGATAGACCTCCGAAGGACATATCGTGCCGGACACCATCTACACCGCCACGACAGCGACCGACTACGACGCGTTTGCCGGACTCATCCGCGAATACGTTGAATGGAGCCGCGCGCGTTACCGCGACAATGCCTGGTTCATGGATCAGACATTCAGCCACCAGTCGCTGGAAAGCGAACTGGAAGCCCTGTCCGCTTCCTATGGTCCACCGAATGGCAAGACCCTGCTTGCCAGGCGCGACGGGCAGATTTGCGGAGGCGGGGCCTACCGAAGGCTCGATGGCGAAATCTGCGAGATGAAGCGCCTGTTTGTTCCGGATCGATTTCGGGGGCGTGGGACGGGGCGCCAGCTCTGCGAGGCGATTGTTGGATCGGCCAGGGATGCAGGATTTCGACTCATGCGGCTCGATACGGGGAACCTCCTCACGGAGGCGATCGGGCTGTACAAGTCGATTGGATTTCGTATCTGCGCGCCCTACCACCAGTACCCGGAAGAGCTGATGCCCTATTTGGTGTTCATGGAGATGCCGCTCGCCGATTCGTATTCACAGGAGTAAATGGCCCCGCTGGCGCCGCGTTAAATACAGCAGCAACAGTCCCGCGATCGAATACGCGGCGAGCCACCACGGCATCTCGCTATGATGAATGTGGATGGCCGCGGCGGCGATGAACGATCCAAGCAGCAGAGCAAAGCCCGCGGCTGCCGTAATTTCGAAAGCGAAAAGGCCGGCGCCGAACAGCTCGGCGGTGGCCAGACCGATCCGGGCTTCATCGCTGAGACCGGCAGCGGTCCAGGCTCCGATCGATCGTGGGTCCGCCAGCAGAGGAACCGTGGCTGCGATCAACCACCCGCTCAGGATGCCGCGCCAGCTCCCTAGGATGACGCGCATGCATCGTTCCGATTCAGCCTCGGGCGGGGCAGCAGGAACACGCGGCGGGCCAGCTCCGACTCGAGTTGCGCCTTCGGGTAGAACTCCAGCAGCAGGCCGGGCTTGAAAAGCTCGGGATTGTCCCGTGCGAAAGGCGCCCACCCGCCGCCGTTACCCCGTTCGTGGATGTGCTGCTGGATCAGCGCTGCGTAAGCGACTGTGATCGTCTCGTGGTAACGATCCGCCTTGCCCAGGGAAGCGGCGTAGTTACGGATCGCGCGTCGAATCCGCTCCAGGCTCGAGGCAAAATCGCCGGACTGCAGATACAGGTACGCCGCGCGCACGTGAGCTCCGTGCCCGAAATCGCGTTCCGGAATCTTGCACTGCTCCAGCGCGGAAAGAAATTCCTCGTCGTTCAAGGCTTCTCCTTCAGGCGGTGACTTGCGCGCGCATCGAGGTCCAGTCCGTAGATTCCTTTGAGCTCGGCGATCTTGCGCAGCGTTGCGGCACCGAACGGCGCCTTTCCATCGAATGCATGCAGGACGATGCCCTCGAGCAGATCGCCGAGCGTCATGTTCTTGTACTCCGCCACCGCCTTCAGCACCTTCAGGATGCGGCGCTCCATGCGCACCCCGGTCTGGACGCGCTCGATTTCGAAGTGCCGGGGTGAGCCGGGCATCGCGGTTTCCTTTCGTGGTTGGTACCAATATATCATGGTACCAAACCACTCAGCAAGCTCCCTGCGCGCGGTCCCGCGAGCGGGAGGTGGGCCGTTCAGGAACCGGAGGGAAGGGACTCTAACCGGAACGCGGTCAATGATTCGACATTTGCCGCCGCCAGGTCAAACCGTTGAAATCGCAAGCCGCAATCCAAACGAGCTGTCGGCCCGTTCGCCGGCCGCATCGAAATAGCGAATGCGCCCGTCGAGCTCGATGAGGATCACTTCGCTTGCGCCGGCGTCCAGATATGCCGCAGCCTTCTCCAGCAACCATTTTTCGGTGTTGCCGGGCGAGGCGACTTCGACGCAGATTTCCGGCGCGCGCGGGGCCGGGTCTTCCAGGATCTTCTCGACTGCGGCGGTCCAGCAGACATCCGGCACCCGCACCCCGATCCGCGTATTGATCGCGACGCTGGTCGCGGATGTGCCGCCGAGCTGGGCCTGTAGCTGCCGCGAAATCCCACTGGCGATGACCTGGTGTCGATTCGATGGCAGCGGCGCCAGGAGCAGCTCCCCGTACTGGTCCATCTCCGGCCGACCGTCTTCAGGCATCACCGGCGCAAGCCGAAGCCAGCGTTCTGCGGCAGCAGCTCGCGTCAGTGCGGGGATGTCGACGGCGAACATGCGGAGATTATCGCTTGGGCTGACCCTGTTGGCGCTCGTAGCCCTACTGCCCGCGGGAGGGAGAGAATCCGCGTACTGGAAGTATATGCAACATGGCTCCGGGGACGATCCGCCGTCTGCGATCCGCGCGTGGCAGGCCGTCCAAAGCGCTCAGGGCCGCACTCAGAACTTACCGACCACACTGACGCCGGCGGGGGAGGTGCCGACGTAGCCGACGGCGCCCGGCGTGCTCTTGACGAACTCGATCGTCTCCGCGTCGCTGCCCTTGACGGGCGGCGGGCTCACGCCGTCGCGGAAGGATTTCTTGGTCCAGGAGGACGTGTACTTGGCCGCTTCCATCTTCATCACCTTGGCCAGGAACTGCTCCTGCGCCGAGGCGTTGTCGACGGGGACGAACTTGATCGATCCGGCGAACTGCTTCTCGCCCAGGAAGATATCGCGAACGTCGGCCGGGCTCACTGTCGTTCCGGAATTGGCGATCACGTAGAGGTCGCCGGCACGCGCGGCGGACGTCAGTGCGACCAGGCTCGCCGCGGTGAACGCGACCAGCAGGTGTTTGATTTTCATCGGCTCGCCTCTCTGCTCGTTAGAAGCGCACCGCGACCTGGCAACGGTACTCGTTGTAGCTGTCCACACCGCGGTCGAGGAAAACGGTGCTGTTGTACTCGAACTTCAGCGCCGTGTTGCTCGTCAAGTCGTAGCGCAGGCCGCCCACATCGCGCCGGTACGAGGACCCGATCGGTCCCGAAAGATTGCCGAAATAGTTGTCGTTCTGGTCCAGAAGCGCCGTCTCCCAGCGCACGTACGGGGTGAACTTGCCAAACGCGTGGCCGACCTGCGCGTAGGCGGCCCAGCTCTTGTGACTGGATCCATCTGCGCTGACATTGGAGTCGTGGAATCTGTAGTACTCGCCCAGCACTTCCCAGTCGTTCTCGGTGTAGACGCCGTAGGCGCCCACGAAGTGGACGTTGGTCGTGTTAGGAGTGGGTGCAACGTCGTCGGTGGTGCGCCATCTCATCGCGTGGAGGCCGAGTTTGAGCCCGTCGAGCGCGCCGCCGAACTCATAGCCCACGTTGAGCGCCGTCGACATGTCGTGGTTGTTCGAGCCCAGCAGGTTCATGTCGACCTGGCCGGTACCGGGCTGGCCACCGTTGGTCAGGATACGCGGGCTGTTGCCGAGCGAAGCGTCGTAAGTGATGTGCCCGCTGCCCAAGGGCTGCTTGCCGGTTGCCCACAGGCCGACCGTGTGAGCCGGCATCATGCCGTAGGTATCCTCGAACGCGAGAAATTTTGGACGCTGGATCGAGGTCTGGATTTGCGGGCCGTGGTGGAACGCAGTGTTCCAATAACCGTATGGAGTATGGAAGCGGCCGATCCAGACCGTCAGCGCGTCGCTTGCGACGTAGCCGACCTGCAGCCGCTCGAAGTCGATGCCCACCGACTGACTGGATTCGCCGGTCTCGATCGCGATCTCCATCAGCGAGCGGATGCGCGGGCCGAGCTCCGGATTCAGGTAGAAGTCGATCGCCTTTTCGCTGAAGCCATTGGCGCCGTTGATACTGCCGGGGTCGGTGTGACTGAAGAAGCGTGCACCGAGGTCGATGAAGCCGTGCAGCGGCACGCCGGTGGCGCTATTGATTCGGCTCAAGCTTTGCGACAGCTGCGACACTTCCGATGCGAGGCTGTCGACGCGCGGATCGCGTGCGGTTGCCGCCGCCGGCGATCCGGCCGGCGCTGCGGACGATGCCGCTGGAGCCGCGGTCGATGGCGCCTGCGCGGCGGGAGGTGCTGACGATGGCGCTTGCGCCGCGGGCGATGCCGCTGGAGCTGCGCCGGCCGGCGTCTGCGCTGCACCGGCCCCTGGTGCGGTGCGCTGGGATTCGAGTTGTTGAACCCGGCGCGACAGCTCCTCGATACGTTGCAGGCTCTGCTGGAGCTCGCGTCGCAGCTCCTGGACGCTCGGGTCGGTGCTCTGCGTCTGCGCGCTCGCGCTGCCCGGCGCGACTGCGCAAACGCTGATCGCGCTCGCTGCCGCTAAAGCCAGGCGGATTTGATGAGGTGTCATTGAAATCCCCGTCGGTGTGTTCGAGCGATCGCCATGCGAAAGCCGCGCGGCACGCTTTTGTTTGTTGCCGCGGCTAGGGTAGGGGTGCGACCCGGTGTCGGGTCGGTCGAAAAGCGGGCGCGAGGGCACATATATCGGGATTTCCCGATACGATCTCCGAACTAACGTCACCCTGGCCCCCATCGCGCGCACCCCTGGTGTGCCGCACCGGATCCGTCGCACCGGATGCCGGGATGCGGATCGTGGTGAGCCGGTTTTCAAGTCGGTTGAGTGCCGACGACTCAGTGAGCGTGGTGTGGACCGTCACCGTCTTGTGCCCGGCCTGGAACGTTTGGACAGCGGCTCTCGCGCGGGGTCTGCCGCGCATGCAAGGCTGTGCCGGCTGGTCCGTCTTGCTTTCGCCTTGGTCGCGCTGAGTTTCGGCGCCGCGGCTTCAGCGCAGCTCTTCTCGCGCTTCGGCGACGTGCACTGGGTCGACTCCGACGGCGCAACGCGCACGCTCGACGATTACCGGGGTCGGCCGGTCGTGATGACGCTGGCCTACACGGCCTGCCGCAAGACCTGCTCCTCGAGCATGCTGGTGATGCGCAAGATGCAGGAGATCCTGGCGCGCCAGGGTCGCGACGTCGCTTTCGTCGTGGTCAGCTACGACCCGGCGCGCGACTCGCCCGCCGAATGGCGCCGCTACCGCGAGGCACGCAGGCTGCCCGCGAGCTGGCACTTCTTGAGCGGGGCCGAGGCCGACACGCGGCGGCTCGCGGATTTCCTGGAGATGAAATACTGGGTCTATGACGAGCACGTGATGCATGACTTCCGGATTGTCGTCTTCGACGCCGACGGCAATCGCAAGCGCGACATCCTGTGGGAACAGTTTCCGGACCTCGAGCGCGAACTGGCGGGTCTATGACGGCTGCCGCGCGATGCGGCGACGCGTGAGCGTTTGTCGGTTTCGCGCGCGAGTCGCCCCGCGCACCCGATCAGGGGGCCGCGGTGACTTGCAACATGCCCGCGAAGTACGCCAGCAGCGCGTCGCGTTCCTCGCCGCTGATGTTCGTGCCCAGCGGCATGCGCTCGGCGCCGGCCTGCGGCCCAAGCCGCCAGCGGATTTCGTCCATCAGCGTGCCGTGCGCAAAGCGTCCGCTGCGCAGCAGCGCGGCTAACTCCAGCGGGCGATCAAACGGCAGGTGCGGGCCGACGCCACCGAGGTGGCAACCGATGCACTTGTGCAGCAACGCCTGTGTTCGTGCAATGCCGGACGCTGGCACCGACGCGTCGGTCGCCCCGCCGGTTGCGATCGCGAGCGCGGGGCGGTCCGCCGCCAGCGCCGCGCGGCTGCGCTGCGACAGGTAGGCGCAGTACGGGTCGCGCTCTGAAAAGGTGCGAAGTTCGGTCCGCGCCTTGACCTCCGGATCGGTCTGTGCGACCCGCCGGCGCAGATACGCGGCCATTTCGGCAGCGGCCGACGCTGACCAGGCGAAGTCGTAGCTGCCCTTTTCCAGCGCCATCGTCCACTGCCCCGTCGAAAGACCTAATCGGGACTCGACCGCGAAGCGGAACCGGTCGAGCGATTCCATGCCATCGGCCTTGCCGTACGCGCCCACGCCGGATTGACCGGCGCCGAGGGCGCGCAGTTGCTTCAGTTGCGCTTGCGCGGTATTGGCGCGCGCGGAGGCCGCAACGAAGCGGTCGAAAGCACCCTCGACGCCGGCACGCTCGGCGTCGGGAAAGAATGCATCGAGCCGCCCGCAATCGCTGCCGAGCGCGGCCAACAGCAGGTACTTGGCAGAGTCGAATTCGGGATTGGATTCGAGCTGGTGAACGATGGCCTCGAAGTTCAGGCGTCCGAGTGCCGCTCCCAACTCGGCGTTCGGCGGCAAGCGTTCGCTGCTCTCGTAGCGTGTACGGGCGGACGGTCGAAACGTCTCCGGGTTGGCGAAGCGATCGACTTCGAGCAGGTAGCGGTAGCGCGGATGCTGGGGTTGCTCCAGCAGGAATTCCTGCAGCCCGGACTTCTCTTGCGCCGTCAACGCGGCGTCGTAGCGCTCGCCGTAAGCGCCCGGCCAGGCCGGGTGGGTGTCCCAAATGGGCCGCGCCGGCTCTCCGTGGCACTTCAGGCACGGTTCCGGATTCGGTTGCGAGATGCGAACGCGCGCTTCGCGGTCGGCCTCGTCGGGGAACATCACTTCGCGAAACTTGAACGACTTGCTGGCTTCGTCGAACTCCATCGTTTCAAGCGCATGAAATCCGGCCTGGGCGGCGTCGCCGTTGAACGAGATCGCGAGTCGCGCCTCGGGGTCGAACAGGATCGCTCGCGGACGCGCGAAACTCGATCCGTGCAGGCTGCGGCTGCGGAACATCAGCACGTAGCGCGAACGCATGTAGGCCGGAAGGTGCGGCAACAGGTCCTCGATCGACAGCGCCTTGTGATCGATGATCAGCTGCTCGAGGTCGGCAAAGCTCATCGCCGACGCGAAGGGCGCCACGGCCACGAGCAGGCAAAGCAAGAGCGTGCGGGCGATTCGCGCGGGCATCCAGTGATCCGCTTCGTGCCCGAAT
>WNFO01000144.1_pt1 | contig 47347 bp, 32 predicted proteins | sample 5400251 | NCBI WGS metagenome assembly WNFO01 (sample SAMN13153354, study PRJNA577476) | soil metagenome | isolation source: 100 cm saprolite under Madrone tree | place: USA:California | collected 2016-06-14 | reverse complement strand
CATCCGCTCGTTGCCGCTCTCCAAACACGGCTTCTCCTGGGCCTAGCTTCTTCGGATTTTGATCGGGCGGACTTCAGTCCGCCCCTTGTTTTCGGACTTTGTGGCTTAGTGGCAAGCTCAGCTGGCCCACCTGCCATCAGGTCGGCCTCCTGACTTCATTATTTCGTTGCTTCAGTACTTCCCACACCGAGCTTTCTCACCAGATACGGAATAATCACCTGCCGGAAGATCACCGGATCAGGCCACACTTTCACCTGCCGGCCCAGGTGTCCTCCCTGCGGATTGATCCACGCCTCTTTGGGAACATCTCCGCTGCTGAGAAGCAAATAGGTGTCGGAAATCGGAACCTGCGTGTCCAGCGCCCCGGCGATAATCAGCATCGGCGCCGTCGACTTCCCAAGCAGACCCTGTGAAACCAGCGACATCTTCGGAAAAATGTTCGCCAGGTCATCCACCGATTTCGCGCCCTCATAAATCGACATCAGCGCCGGCCCGAGTCCGAACAGATACTCGCGATTCCCCAGCGTCTTGTTGATCACAAAATCCTTCTGAAATGTCGCGTCCGCGGGCGGCGACTGCGCCACCACGGCCTTCAACCGCGCGTGCTCGATGATCGCTAACTTCGTCGCCCAATATGCGCCGAAGCTCTGCCCATCCATGCCAATGCGCGTCTTGTCCACTTCCGGCCGCGTTTGCAAGTAATCGATCACGCGGGAGAATTCGCGTTCCGCCGTTTCGCTGGCTTTGATCGGAGACTGTCCCGTGCCCGGCGAATCCAGGCCGATGAATCCAATTCCATACGGCAGAATTGCGCCAAAATTCTCGGATAGATCTTCTTTGCGGCTATCCAGACCGCTAATCGCAATCACCATCGGAACAGGACCTTTCGCATTTTTCGGCAGCCGCAAATAACCGACGATCTCCGAACCGTCAAACGGAATGCGCACGACTTCCAGGGGCGGATCCATCAGTCGCGTATGCGCGAGGAAGGCCTCCAGCGCTTTCCCGTACGCGCGCTGCTTGCCGGGAGAAGCCGGCACCGGCCAACGCCCGAACGAATACAGCCGCCACGCTTTCACGTACAACGCGCTCGCCTTTGCGGCATCCGTACCCTCGAGCGCTTTCGCTTGCGCCATGTAGCGGTCCGCAACCGCGCTGAACCCGGCAGCCCACTCGTCATAGTCGGACGTTTTGATCGCCGCAAACGCCTCGTGCACGTCGGCGGGATCGAGTCCGATCAATGGATACATCCCATTTTCCGCCCGCTTGATTGCTTCGGTCTTGATTTCCTCGAGCGTTCGCTCTTTTTGCTCCTGGGCCATTGCAATTCCTGCCCAGACGAGTGCGCTGAGAATCATCCCCGCAAACCGCAGACCTTTCGCTCGACTTTGGTTCGCGATGAAATCCATTCACTTCGCCCCTTTCAGTCTTGCGAGCGCCTCGGAGTAATAAGACGAATCGTAGTATTTCTCCGGCGCGGGCGGATGCCCGCCCCACTGGCCTTCCACTTCCGCTCTCAGTTTCAGCACGTTCTTGAAGCCCTCGAGATCGAAGTTCGCGTTCTCGGCATACCCGCCGTGACCTTCAAGCAAGATCGCGTACGTCTCCGCCGCGACGTCAGCGGGAATTCTAGATTCCTTCATCATCAGCTCAATCACCTTCTGTTTGTTGGTCGGGGCCATCAGCCAGCGCTGTGCCTCGATGTACGCGGCAAGATATCCCACCAGCGTATCCTGGTGTTCGCTCGCCCATTTACGCTGCACGAAAGCACCGTAGCTTTGATACGGCCCGATCAGCTTCTGCGTCGAGCCGAGGCTCACGAAACCTTCGCGCTTGGCAACAATCGATGCCGGTGGGCCAAGCATGGAACCAGCAAATTCTTTGTGTTCGCGCATGGCCACCAATCGCTGCGGCGTGGCACCGTAGGGCTGCACCTGGTAGTCCTTCCCGGCTTGCAGTCCATTCAGAAGCAAGATCTTTTTCAGCTGAAGAGCGTACGCCGTGTTCACCGCATCCACGATGAGAGTTCTCCCGCGCAATTCTGCGGGCGAATGAATGTCCGGCTGCACAAAAAGCTCATTCAACGAGCCTTCCCCTCCCATCACAATGACCACGTCGGCGCCCGTGAGTTCCACCATCGCGACAGAGTTGTCCACTGCCGCGTGGGCAATGTTCGCTTTTCCCTCCGCCAAGGCAGCCCGCATCGCATCCGAATTTGGTGCCGGGTTGACCTCCACTTGGATTCCGAACTTCGCGAACGTGCCGTTCATTTCCGCCGCAACTACGGGCAGTGGACGGCCCGGCAGGCTGGTCAGTCGGATTTTTTGCAGACTCTGCGCTTGAGCATACGCACCGCTCGCGCACAACAATCCAGCAACAAGAATCGACAGGCAAAGCCATCTTCTAGCGTTCATCGGGATTTGCTCCTTGTGTGTCCCCAGGGACTTGAGTCTACGGTGCGCCTTCGTTCAATTTTTCGAGCGACCACTCCGCGACCGGCATCGGATCAAGGATAGGCTTTCCGAGATTCGGACAGCTCAGCGCATAAAGGCCCGTGTCCGTCGCGGTCCAGATGACGTTGCGGTCCCATTCGATGAACACGTTGTCCACGGTGCGGTCGTAGCTTCCAAATTTTTTCAGGTCACCGCCTTGCGGAGGAATGAAGTAAGCAACCTCTTCAGGCTTGTAAAGGTCTCCAATATCGTAACAACGGAGTCCCGCGACGAAGTACGAATACGCAATAAACTCCTGCCGCGGTTTTCCCGGCGCCTTGAGATGTGGCGGATTATGAGCTCCGAAGCGGCCGCGCTTGAAACAGAAATCGCGGTACGGCGCTTCCGGAGGAGGAATGGGACGCGGCAGTTGGGCGACGGCGATGGGGTGCTCTTCGTCGCGAACATCGATGACCCAGTTCGGCAAATAGATTTGATTGCAATCCGAATTGGTCGTTTCGCCGTTGGTGAGCACAAATCCCCGGTCGAGGATGCCGCAATAAATCGTGTGGAAGGCGATGCCCATTCCCGAGTACTGTGGCGGCGGCTCGAACCGGCCAATTTCTTTTTGATGCCAAGGATCCGAAAGATCAAGAATAATGAATCCGTTGCAGCCAAACGCACCGTAGCCACGATTGCCGCCATCTTCCAGTTTTTTCGGAACGTACACCGGGCCGTGCAGTCCGGCGAAAGGCGTCTGGTCTGCGATGACTTTCGGTGGAACCAGCTTGGACCACATCCATTTGTTATACTCGGCTTCCTCGCCCTTGCGTGAGCCGGGAACCCACCACATGGAAACTTCTTTGGTGCTGGAAGGATCGGAAGCATCCACGATCATGTTGCCGTTGACCAACTGTCTGAAATAGCTAGGCTGGTGAATGAACGTTTCATCCGGAGCAGTATCGAGGTAAGCGTACTTTCCGCCGTCGTAGTAATTTCGGTGCGTGCCCTGGCCGGTAGCGCCGGTGCTAAACTCAGAGAGTTTGACAATTTTCGATGGATCGGTGACATCGTACCAGCGCACGCCACGAAGTCCTTTGTAATTCTTGCGCTTGTCATCGAGATGCGGGTCGTCGTATTTGCCCATGGGCGCTTCGGGAGTCGAATCGGTAATCGGCGTTTGCGCTCCAGTCATTAGCATCCACTTCTTCAGATTCTTGTTGTAGGCCACCTGGACTTGACCGCCTTCGAAACCACCTTTATTGAACACCTGAGGCTTTCGAACGTCGCTGACGTCGATCACGTCGCCCTGCTGGAACATATAGCGCCGATTGCCGACGGACATCAATTGCATCTTGCCATTGCGCACGCGGCCGGGCATGAAGTGGGCGAGGAGCTCCATGTTGTGGGTGTACATCCGGCGATCCAGATACGAGATGCTGTTCGGAGTGGGGTGGCCATGGTGGTCCGCCCAAACTGCAAGGGGAGAGCTGGCCAACGCCAGGCTGGCACCCGCGGCGGTGCGCAAAAACTCACGCCGCGTCGGATTGAGGATTCTTTCCCCTAAGTTTCGGGGCTTGGCAATTTTGGAATTCCGCATTCTCGCGCTAGTTTTGTTCATCATCTTGGGCGGCTCCTTGGCCCACAGAACTCCTGGCTCGCGGCTCACGCGATCGGCGAGGAATACGTCTCCGCATTCGCATCCTCTGTATACCCCTACCCGAACCTTGACATTTGTTGACCGACTTCATTGAAAAGGTAGGACCGCTGTACCATCCACACTCAAAAGGTGTCAAGAAATATTCTGCTATGGATTGGAGTTGCTTGTAGTTAGTATGATTCGCGAAAGAGTGTTCGGGTATAGTGGTTGGACCAAAACGGGAGTTTCTCGGCCATCGCCGCTCATCGTTGCGCGACCGGCTTGACAGCCCGAGTCACGCTACGGCGGGAATTGGTCCATGGACGGATTCCAGTAAGGAGAACAGAAATGGCAATTGCCACCATCAATCCCGCGACCGGGCAAGTGGTCAAGACATTCGAATCGCTATCGGATGCGCAGATGGAAGTGAAACTTCAGAAGGCCGCGGATACGTTTTTGAGCTACCGCAAGGTGCCGTTCGCCGAACGCGCGCAGCTGATGCTTAGGGCGGCAGCGATTCTGGACTGCGAAAAAGAGAGTTTTGCCCGCACGATGACCACCGAAATGGGCAAGACGTTTCGCTCAGCGGTCGATGAAGCAGCGAAATGCGCGTGGGTGTGCCGTTACTACGCCGAAAACGCGGAGCGCTTTCTCGCCGACGAAGTGGTCGAGACGACGGCGAGCCGGAGTTACATCCGTTATCAGCCGCTAGGGGCGGTTCTGGCGGTGATGCCATGGAATTTTCCGTTTTGGCAAGTGCTGCGATTCGCCGCGCCGGCGTTGATGGCCGGGAACGTCGGGCTCCTGAAGCACGCCTCGATTGTTCCGCAAAGTGCGTTGGCGATTGAGGACATCTTCCGGAGGGCCGGGTTTCCCGACGGAGCTTTCCAGACACTGCTGATCGGCTCGCAAAGGGTGGACAAAATCCTGGGAGATCCGCGAGTAATGGCGGCCACATTGACGGGAAGCGAAGGAGCAGGAATTGAAGTGGGAATCGGAGCGGCTAAGAGAATCAAAAAAGTGGTATTGGAACTGGGAGGAAGCGATCCATTTATTGTAATGCCCAGTGCGAATCTGGAGGTGGCCGCCGCCACGGCGGTGAAGGCGCGGATATTCAATAACGGACAATCTTGCATCGCGGCCAAGCGCTTTATTGTGGCCGAATCCATTGCGGACAAATTCGAGAGAGTATTCGCGGAGAAAATGGCGGCGCTGAGAGTAGGGGATCCCTTTGACGAGAAGACGGAACTCGGGCCGATGTCAACGGCGGATGGCCTTGCCGATCTCGATCGCGATGTGAAGAAGACGGTTGAGGCAGGGGCCAAGGTCTTGACTGGAGGCCAACCGCTGGATCGTCCGGGGAACTTTTATGCCCCCACGGTGCTGACAAATATCCCCAAGGGCTCGCCGGCGTACCAGGAGGAGCTGTTTGGTCCGGTGGCGAGCGTGTTCCGCGCGGCAGACCTCGATGACGCGATTCGAATTGCGAACGACAGCCGCTTTGGATTGGGGGCCAGTGCGTGGACCAACGACAAGCACGAGCGCGAGCGCTTTATCAACGATTTGGAGTCTGGCATGGTCTTCATAAACCGCATGGTGGCTTCCGATCCCCGGATACCCTTTGGGGGAGTGAAATGGTCCGGTCATGGGCGAGAGTTGGGAGCTCATGGTATTCGAGAATTCACAAACATCAAGACGGTATGGATCGAGGAGGCGCCCTGAACAGTTGCACGCGCAAACGAGCGTGTGGTAGATTGGTCCAACAACTCGACCAGAAGCTGACGAGCCCCACGTCAAACGGTTCTGCGTAATCGAATTGCAGTTGGTACGGCGGTCGTACCACGACGCGGATCGCCTTCCTTCGGTTTGGGAGGATGTCATGTACAAAATCGTGCGCTCCTCTCGCCTGTATGAGCAAATCGTTCAGCAGGTCGAGGAATCCATCCACAAGAGCGTTCTGAAGCCGGGAGACCAACTTCCCCCTGAACGCGAACTGGCTCAACAATTTGGCGTGAGTCGCACGGCCGTCCGCGAGGCAGTGAAAGCTCTTCGCGAAAAGGGGCTGGTGGAAGCCTATCCGGGCCGCGGAACCTTTGTTACCGATGGCACCGGCTATTCCATGCGCCAATCGCTGGACCGGATGTTAAAGGTGGGACAGGCGGAGGGGTCCGGGTTCCTCGCGGAAGTGCGCGAAATCCTGGAGCCGGAGATCGCCGCGCTGGCCGCGACCCGCGCCGACCAAGAGGATCTGTCCTCGATGAAGGAGCAGGTCGCGGTGATGGACAGCGCGCGCAAGGACCCCGATGCGTTCATCGAAGCGGATCTGGATTTTCACCTGGCTCTGGCGGAAGCCGCGGCAAATCCGCTGATTCTTTCGTTGATCGATTCGATCGTGGGGTTGCTGCGCGAACAGCGGATGGGAATCTTTCAGGTGGAAGGAGGTCCGGAGCGCGGGCAGTATCACCACAAGAAAATCCTGGAAGCCGTGGAGCACCGCGATCCGCTGGGAGCCCGAGACGCAATGAAGGCGCACCTGCGGCAAGTGCGAGAAGATTCGCGCCGTGCCCCAGGCGGGCAGGAATCCTAACAGGAGTGGTCAGTTCTGGAGTTCTTTCGGTAAGAGAAATAAATTATGGTTGGGGCATGCGTTTTCCCGCAACGATTTGAAATGCGCGGATCGATCCAGGTTGAGGAGGCCGCGCTCAAGGGCGGCGCAACAGAATGCATCAGAAAGGCCGGGAAGCGTAAGAAGATTTGAGCTGCCTTTTAACGAGGAGAGAAAGGGTTCATGGCGAATCTTGGATTTGTCGGTCTTGGCGTGATGGGCAGCGAAATGGTGAACCGGCTGCTCGGGAAGGGCCACACCGCTACGGGCTACAACCGTACGCGTTCGAAAGCGGAGTGGTTGATCAAGAAGGGGATGAAGTGGGCCAACTCGCCGCGCGCCGTGGTCGCCGCAGCCGACGTTACCTTTTCTATGGTCACCAATTCCGTAGCGCTTGGCGCGGTGATGAACGGAGCCGATGGAATGCTTGCGGGAGTGACGCCGGGCAAGATTTTGGTGGATATGAGCACCGTTAGCCCGGCATACAGCCGGGAGATGGCGGCCAAGGTGCGGGAAAAGGGCGGCGACATGGTGGACGCGCCGGTTTCCGGGAGCATCATCACACTGCAAGAAGGGAAATTGTCGGTGATGGTAGGAGGGCGCAAGGAAACGCTCGAAAAAGTGAAGCCGCTGCTGCAAGACATCGGGCCAAAAGTAACCCACGTCGGGGACAACGGCCTCGCGCTGGTGATGAAGATCGGCACGAACCTGAGCCTCGCGGTGCAGATGCTGGCGTTCTCTGAGGGGGTTTTGCTTGCGGAAAAGAGTGGTATTGCGCGCGAAACGGCGGTGGATGTCCTGACGCACAGCGTGATTGCTTCTCCCATGGTGCAGTATCGAGGTCCGTTCATTCTGAAGATGCCCGAAGAGGCGTGGTTCAACGTAAACATGATGCAGAAAGACATGGATCTGGCATTGGAGCTGGGGCGACAACTGGACGTGCCCATGCCGACGACGGCGGTGACCAATGAATTTCTGACGGCGGCGCGCGGGATGGGGCTGGTGGAAAAGGATTTTGCGGTTGTTTTCGATGTTTTGGCGCAAATGTCGGGAGTCAAGCCGTGACCATTGCAACCGAGCAGTCCAAAGCGCGTGCCACGTTAAAGACCGAGCAGTGGATGCGCATGTACCGGCGCATGGTAATGATCCGTGAGTTCGAAGAACAGGTGAACGAACTCTATACACGAGCGCTGATGCCGGGCCTAGCGCACCTTTATGTAGGCGAGGAAGCGGTAGCGGTGGGAATTTGTGAAGCTCTGCAACCCACGGATTACATAACAAGCACGCACCGGGGCCACGGTCACTGCGTTGCGAAAGGCGCTTCACCGGATCGCATGTTTGCCGAGCTGCTAGGGAAAGAAGCAGGGTATTGCCGAGGCAAAGGCGGATCAATGCACATTGCCGATCCTGCGACCGGCAACCTGGGAGCGAATGCAATTGTGGGGGGTAGCGCGGGAATCGCCACGGGAGCGGCACTTTCATCTAAGCGGCTAGGCACAGGACAAGTCGCCGTGTGCTTTTTTGGCGAAGGGGCGCTTGGACAGGGCGTGCTTTACGAGGTGATGAACCTGGCGGCGCTGTGGAAACTGCCGGTGATTTACGTTTGCGAAAACAATCTTTATACGGAATACACGCACTATTCGGAAACCACGGCGGGCGACATCCTGGCACGCGGAACTGCATTTGGAGTGCACGCAGAAAGCGTGGATGGGCAGGATGTTCGGGCGGTATATGCGGCAGCCCAGAGATTAGTGGATCGCGCGCGGAAAGGAGAGGGACCGGCGTTTCTGGTTTGCGCGACGTATCGCTACTCGGGACACCACGTGGGTGACATCAATCGCGAGTATTACCGTTCGAAACAGGAAGAGCAGGAATGGAAAACGAAAAGAGACCCCATCAAGAGTTTTACCGCCTGGCTGATCGATCAGAAGCTTTCAGATGCGAGCACCTTGGGCGGAATTCAAAGTGAAGTGCGGGCAGAAATGAAAGCAGCGGTGGAGTTTGCGGTCGCGGCACCGTATCCGACACCGGAGCAAGCCGAGGAAGACGTGTATGCCTGAAGTGGCCACACGGGAGTTGACGTTTGCGCAAGCCATCCGCGAAGCGCTCGCGGAAGAGATGCGCCGCGATTCGCGCGTGTGCATTTTTGGGGAAGACGTCGCGGAAGCGGGAACGCCGTTCAAAGTGTTGTCGGGTCTGGTGGAGGAATTCGGCCGAGAGCGAGTGATGGACACCCCGATTTCGGAAGCGGGCTTCACGGGGATGGGAGTGGGAGCGGCGATGACGGGTTTGCGACCGGTTGTCGACATCATGTTCGGCGATTTCCTGACGCTGACAATGGACCAGCTGGTGAATCAGGCCGCGAAGGTGCATTACATGTCGGGCGGGACGTGGAAAGTGCCGATGGTTTTGCGGACCACGCTGGGAGCGACGCGACGTTCGGCGGCGCAGCATTCGCAGTCGCTGCACGCGTGGCTGAGCCATGTGCCGGGATTGAAAGTGGTGATGCCATCGACGCCCTACGATGCGAAGGGACTTTTGAAGACGGCGATCCGCGACGAAAATCCGGTGGTCTTTTTTGAAGACAAGATGATGTACAAACAGAAAGGGCCGGTGCCGGAGGAGGAGTACACGATTCCCTTTGGCGCGGCGGACGTGAAGCGCAAGGGCGAAGACATCACGATTGTGGCGACGAGCAGCATGGTGCAAGTCGCGTTGGGGGCGGCCGAGTTGCTGGAAAAGATTGGCGTGGGCGCAGAAGTGATTGATCCGCGGACGACGTGGCCGCTGGATGAGAAGACCCTGATTGAATCGGCGAAGAAGACTTCGCGAGCGATGGTGGTTGATGAAGGTTATGGCCGCTACGGCGTGACCGGAGAGATCGCTTCGGTCATCGCGGAAGGCGCGTTCTATAACCTGGAGGCGCCGGTAAAGCGAATGGGGGCGATGCACGTGCCGATTCCATTTTCTCCTCCGTTGGAAGATGTCACGGTACCGACGGAGCAAAAGGTATTTGAGGCTGCGCGGACGCTTTGCGGGAAGGGCTGAGGTTGGACGGCGGATGCCGGCACGTGGGATTTTGCGGTAGGAGAAGGAGAGATCCTTCGGCCCGGCAAAAGGCGCCGCCTCAGGATGGCAGCTTCTTTGGATGGGATGGCGTGAGTTGAGCGGCAGGGGAGGTGTGAGATGGCGCTGAAAACGTACGGGCCAATGGCCGTGGATTGGGAGAACCGTATTGATTTTGACCGGCTCCGCCGCGAGCGGCTGGCGCGCGCAAAAGTGCTACTCGCGAAATCGGAAATGGGAGCGCTGCTGTGCTTTGACATGAATAATGTGCGTTACTTGACGGCCACGCATATCGGGACGTGGGCGCAGGACAAAATCAGCCGATTTTCGCTGCTGCCGCAAAATGACGAGCCGATACTTTGGGATTTCGGATCGGCCGCACGGCACCACCAGCAGAACTGTCCGTGGCTGGGAGACCGTTCGCGGCCGGGAATTCCGTTGCTGCGCGGAGCGATGTCGCCGGAGATGGGTCGCGCGGAGAACGTGGCGCGCAAAATAAAGGTAGAGCTCGAGAAGCGCGGGCTGCATAAGGAGCCGCTGGGGATCGACGTCGTCGAACCTCCGATTCTTTTTGCGCTGCAAAAAGAAGGGATCAATATCGTTGACGGGCAGCAATTGATGTCCGACGCGCGCGTGATCAAGACGCAGGATGAGATTTCGCTGCTGAATCACTCGGCGATGATGGTGGACGCGGCGTACGACGAATTGTACCGGGCGATGAAACCGGGGATGAGCGAGAACCAAGCCGTGGGGCTGGCGAGCAAGGTGCTGTATGACCTAGGCTCGGAATATGTCGAAGCGGTGAATGCGATTTCCGGGGAACGCTGCAATCCGCATCCGCATGTGTTTTCCGATCGTGTGTTGCGGCCGGGGGATCCGGTGTACTACGACATTTTGCATTCCTACATGGGCTACCGGACTTGTTACTACCGGTGCTTCACGATCGGATATGCGTCGCACGCGATGATCGACGCGTACAAACGATGCCGCGAGTATCTGGATGCGGCGATTTCGCTAGTGCAGCCGGGCCGGACGACGGCGGAGATTGCTTCGGTATGGCCGAAGGCGGAGGAATTTGGATTTCCCGACGAAGAGGCGGCGTTTGCGCTGCAATTCGGACACGGGATTGGGTTGGCGATTTGGGAGAAGCCGGTCATCAGCCGCATGGTTTCGCTCGAGCACGCGCATGAGATTAAGCCGGGGATGGTGTTCGCGCTGGAAACGTTCTGGCCCTCGACGGACAGGTGGAGCGCGGCGCGGATTGAAGAAGAGATTGTGGTGACGGAAACCGGGCATGAAGTGATCACGCGATTTCCGGCAGATCAACTGATGGTGGCGGGCGCGCACTACTTCACCGTGAATGGGCCGCTATCCACAACGCGCGAGAACGAGGCGCCGCCCAGCCGGCGGGTGAAAGAGATGGTGGCGGCCAGCGCGAAAGTCGAAGGAGTGGCGGCGACGGACTGAAGGCTCGCCCCCGGCTCCTGGCAAAGAAACTATGGCGATCAGCGTGGTCATGCCTGCGCTCGAAATGGCGCAGGAAACCGGGAAACTCCTGGCGTGGCGAAAAAAAGAGGGCGAGCGCGTCACCAAAGGCGAGCCGCTGCTCGAAATCGAGACGGATAAGGCGGTCGTGGAAGTGGAAGCGCCGGGGGACGGGATTCTTGCTGGGGTCACGGCGGATGTGGGAGCCGTGGTCCCGGTGGGACAAACCATCGCGTGGCTTGTTGCTCCCGGCGAAAAACCTCCGGCCATGGCCGTGACGGCAGCCCCCGCCGCGCGCGCATCCAGCAGGCCGCAACGCACCAGCGCGGCTGCGGCGGTGCAAGCGACCGAACAGCGCGTGGCAGTGGCTCCGCAGATTTCACCAAAGGCGCGGCGGCTTGCCAAAGAACTTGGCGTGGACATCAGCAAGATTCGAGGAACAGGGCCTGAAGGGACCATCACGTCAGAAGATGTGCAGAGTCTTGCCAAAGGAGAAGGTGCCGCCGCTCCCCCGAGAATGGAGTCGCTGAGCCAGGTTGCGCGGCTGATGGCCGAGCGCACTACGCAGAGCTGGACCAGTGTGCCACACTTTTTTCTGGTTCGGGACGTCGACTGCGGCGAACTGGTTGCGGCGCAGACGCGATTTAGCCAAGAGATGGAGAAAACGCATGACGCGGCGCCGACGATCACGGATGTGCTGATTTCGCTGTTGGCGAAAGTTTTGGTAAAGCATACGCGAATGAATTCGAGTTGGACCGGAGAAGGGATTCGTTCGAATCCGGAAATCAATATCAGCGTGGCCATGGCCGTAAACGATGGCGTCGTGGGCGCAGTGATCCACAAGGCCAACACCGCGAAGATTGCTCAAATCTCCACGCTGCGGCGGGAATTGACGGAGCGCGCGCGAGCGGGGCGGCTACGTCCAGCGGACATTACCGGGGGCACCTTTACGCTGAGCAACTTGGGCATGTACAAGGTCGATGCTTTCTCGGCGATCATCACACCGCCGCAGGCCGCCATTCTCGCGGTTGGAAGCATTTCCGATCGGGTCGTGCCCGTTGACGGAAGACCCGCCATCCGGCCGATGATGACCATGACGCTGTCAAGCGACCACCGCGTGGTGGACGGAGCCCGAGCGGCAGAGTTCTTGAGCGATTTGGCGGATGCCATTCGCGAGCCCGAGAAGGTGTTATAGCAGTTGTGTTCGGGAAAAACCTTGGAAGGGGAAAGAGTACTTCTCGCGCCGTAGTTCCGGCCCCTACTATGACGCCGCTCAATCCGGGCAAGAGATTTTTTTACCCAAGTTCGTCGGTCCAAGTGCTGCTGGCCATCGGCACGGCGATCGCGCTCGGCTACTTGCGACCGGCAACGGCGATGGCCATGAAGCCGCTGGGGGATGCGTTCATCCGACTGATCACGATGATCATTACGTTGATCATCTTTTGCACCGTGGTGACCGGCATCGCAGGCATGGAAGACATGAAGAAGGTCGGCCGGGTCGGCGGGAAAGCATTGATCTACTTTGAGGTGGTGTCGACTTTGGCGCTGCTCATAGGTCTGGTGGGCGGCAACGTGCTGCACCCGGGCAGCGGATTCAACGCCAATGCGGCCGCGTTGGATGCTAAGGCGGTGGCGGATTACGCCGGGCAGGCAAAGGCGCAGAGCGTTTCGGATTTCCTGTTGCATCTCATCCCCAACACCGTGGTGGACGCTTTCACCAAGGGGGATATCCTGCAGGTGCTGCTCGTCTCCGTCCTGTTCGGTTTTGCGCTTTCGATGGCGGGGCCGCGGTCGAAGCCGCTTTTGGATTTTTTGAATCTGTTGACAGAGGCGGTGTTTGGGATCGTGAAGATCCTCATGCACTTCGCGCCGATCGGCGCTTTTGGCGCCCTCGCATTTACAATCGGCAAATACGGCGTTTCCTCGCTGGGGCCGCTGGTCAAGCTGATCGGCACGTTATACATCACATCTATTCTATTCGTGTTTATCGTGCTGGGCATGATCGCTCGCATGGCAGGGTTCGGAATCCTGAGATTCCTGGCGTACATCAAGGAGGAGATTCTTCTGGTGTTGGCCATCAGCTCTTCGGAGCCTGCCATGCCGACGCTGATGGCCAAACTGGAAAAGCTGGGATGTTCGAAGGGTCTTGTGGGACTCGTCGTTCCCACGGGTTACACCTTCAACACCGACGGCACGAGCATGTATATGACGCTGGCAGCGTTGTTTGTGGCGCAGGCCACAAACACGCCGCTGACGCTGACACAGGAGCTGACGATTTTTGCCGTAGCGGTGCTGACTTCGAAAGGCGCCAGCGGAGTGCAAGGAGCGGCGTTTATCGCCCTGGTGGCAACCATGACGGTCATCCCGACGATTCCGGTGGCGGGAATGGCGCTGATTCTGGGAATCGACCGATTTATGAGCATGTGTCGCGCAACAGTGAACATGATCGGGAATGGAGTAGCCACCGTGGTGGTGGCGCGATGGGAAAAGGAACTATCCGCCGAGACGCTGAGACACAATCTGGGGTGACGGAACGTGTTGGGCCGGGGCACTGCCTTGATCCGCCGGGGCAGGAGGTCCCGTGAATTGAGAATCAAACTGTCATGGCTGAGCGATTCGATATCGTGGTGGCAGGCGCCGGACACAACAGTCTGATTGCCGCGGCGTATCTGGCAAAAGCAGGATATCGCTGCCTCGTGCTCGAGGGGCGGCCGATCGTGGGCGGCGGCGTCAAGTCCGCGCAATTGACATTGCGCGGATTCACCCACGACATTTGCTCTTCGGCGCACAACGGAATCCACGGAAATCCGATTCTGCGCGACGACGAACTGAAACTTGGAGACTACGGCCTCGAGTATATCTATCCCGATCCGGTATATCACATGCCGTTTCCCGACGGCAGCTATCTGACGCAGTGGTGCGACCTGGACCGCACCTGTGAGGAATTCGCAAAATTTTCCAAGAAAGACGGTCTCGCTTATCGTCGAATGATCACCGAATATGAGACCGTCAGGCCTCTCTTAAATGCGGTTACGTTTACCCCCATTGGCTTCGGAAAAGCCATCAACGACCATTTGGCGGAACATCCGCACGGCAAACTCTGGCAGCGGCGGCTGGCCATGTCGGCCTGGGAAATTGTTCGCGATACATTCGAGGACGACCATTGTCGAGCCTTCATGTTGGGCTGCCCGTATCCGTTGCAGCCAGTGCAGGACCCCATGACAGGCCGGGCCGCGTACCTTCCACTGCACCAGCAGCGAGAGAGCCGGCCACTGCCTAAGGGCGGATCGGGAGCGTTGACGGTGGCGTTGGCGCGGTTCATCGAAACGCATAGCGGCGTGATTTTGACCAACAAATGGATCAGCGGGCTGATCATCGAAAACGGCCAATGCGTTGGGGTGGAATGTGAAGATGGCAGCTGGTATCGCGCGGAGAAGGCTGTTCTCTCGACGATCCACATCAAGCACCTGATCGACATGGCGCCGCGCGAATTGTGGGGCCAGGATTTCATTGAGGGCGTGGACACATGGAAAGCCGGCCTGACCCTTTTCGAGACAAATTATGCGACGACAGAGCCGCCGAAATATGCGGTAGCCGAGGGGACGCTCTCGCCTGTGCATTCTGGAGTGATGGTCAGCGCTGATCGCGTCTTGCGCATGAGTTATGACTTCGCTCGAGGAGCGGTGAACCTCGAAAACCCGTCGATCCATGCGATTTGTTGCAGCCTCGCTGATCCGACTCGTGCACCCGCAGGCATGCACACCATCAAGATCGTTGCCTACCAGCCGTACGAATTGAAAGAGGGCCCGCAGCATTGGGACGAAATCAAGGATCAAGTTGCCGACGCGAATTTGAGATTTCTGCGGCGGTTCGCGTCCAATCTGACGGATGACAAGATTCTCGCGCGGATCGTCAAGAGTCCGCTTGATCTGGAGCGTATGAACCCTCACAACTGGCGCGGCAGTTGTCACGCGGGTGGATCGGGACCGGCGCAGTCCGGTGCGATGCGCCCAGTGCTTGGTTGGGCGCAACACCGGATGCCGATCCCAGGGTTGTATCAGACGGGGGCCACGACGCATCCCGGCGGGTCCGTCACGGGCGGGCCGGGGCGAAACGCAGCGACGGTCATGCTGAAAGATTTCGGAACCAGCATCGAGGAAGTTGTAAAGAAGAAAGCGTAGAAGGTTGTTCCACGGAGGGGTGCCCATGAGCAAGATCAGCCGGCGCGGATTCGTGAAGACTGCGGCGCTTGCACCACTTGCCGTCACGCCGTTTCCCATTGGCCAGCAGGCATCCCAGAAAGATCGTTTCGACATCGTGGTGGCGGGTGCGGGGCACAACAGCATGATTGCGGCAGCCTACTTGGCCAAGGCCGGTTATCGCTGCCTGCTTCTGGAGGGACGGCCGATCGTGGGCGGCGGCGTAAAGACGGCGTCATTGACGCTCAAAGGATTCAAGGACGACGTCTGTTCAACGGCTCATACTTTCTTGCTCGACAATCCCATGATCAAGAACGACGAGCTCAAGCTTCGCGACTACGGGCTTGAATACGTCGACCCCGACCCGATCTTTCACATTCCCTTTGCGGATGGCAGCTATCTGACGCAGTGGCGCAACCTGGACCAAACCTGCGCGGAGTTCGCGAAGTTCTCGAAGAAAGATGCCGCGGCCTATCGAAAAATGCTGGCGGAGTTTGACGCCATCAAACCGGTTTTGCTTGGGACAAGTTTTACGCCGATCGGATTTGGGAAACCGTTGAACGATCAACTGGCGCAACAGCCGCGCGGCAAGTTGTGGCAGCGGCGGCTGGCGATGTCGGCATGGGAAATTATTCGTGACACGTTCGAGGAGGAACACTGCCGCACATTCATGCTCTACATGTCCCACTTGGCAGCCGAGCCGCCGGATGCCCCGATGACAGGAAGGCTCGCTTACGGCACGGCTCGCCAACAGCACTCTGGCCGGCCCATCCCGAAAGGTGGATCGGGGGTTTTGACCCAGGCGCTGGCGCGCGCAATAGAAGCGCAAGGTGGCGTGCTGCTTACCAACAAGTGGGTGAAGCAACTGATGGTGGAGAACGGAAAGTGCGTGGGCGTGGAATGCAGCGACGGAACTTCGTATCGCGCCGAAAAGGCAGTGGTCTCGACCATCCACATCAAGCATCTGGTGGACATGGCGCCACGCGAGCTTTGGGGCCAGGACTTTCTCGATGGCGTGGATACGTGGCAGGCGGAGCACGCGATGTTCGTCACGCATTACGCCACGTCAGAACCACCAAAATACACGGTGCAGGGCGGAACACTTTCCCCGGTGGAGTCAGGCATTTTAGTTTCTCCGGAGCGTGCATTGCGCTACGCATATGACGATGCACGCGGGGTGGTCAATCTGGAAGATCCGTCGATGCAAATCATCTGCTGCAGCGTTGCCGATCCAACTCGAGCCCCGGCGGGAATGCACACGCTGAAGGTTGTCGGCTGGCAACCCTACGAGCTGAAGGAAGGTCCCGAGCATTGGGACAAGATCAAGAAAGACGTTTCCGACGCTTATCTCAAATACCTGCGGCGATTCGCACCCAATTTAACCGATGACAAAATTCTAGCGCGATTTGTGGAGAGCCCGCTCGATCTCGAACGAATGAATCCGCACTTCTGGCGCGGGAGTGCGCACGCGGGCGCACAAAGCGCTTCGCAATCCGGGCCGATGCGTCCCATGCTAGGCTGGGCGCAACACCGCATGCCGATTCCGGGCCTGTATCAAACCGGCGCGACGACGTTTCCAGGCGGATCCGTGACAGGGGCGCCCGGAAGAAATACCGCGACGGTCATGCTCAAGGATTTTGGAACCAGCATCGAGGAAGCAGTGAACAAGAAAGGGTAGTTGGGGCGAAGCAGGGCGGCAAATCCTAATTTGCGAGGTCCGCGGATGGTAAAAAGAATTGGATGGATCGCTCCCGTGGTAATCATTTCGACGCGGGCAGCATTTCTTTTCCTTGCGGCAGGTCTTACCGGGCAACAGGCTGCGTCACCGCAAGCGCCGAAGCAAATGGTCCCGGACAATCCTTCGGAACACGCGCCGCCCGCGCAGCCCATTCCTTACAGCCACAAGAAACATCTGTCTCTCGGTTTGGATTGCAAGGACTGTCACGCGAATCCCGAGCCGGGCAAACTGATGACATTCCCGGACGCCAGCAAATGCATGTTGTGCCATGTGACGATTTCCAAGGATAACGTTTCGATTCACAAGCTCGCCGAGTATGCGAAGTCCAAGCAGGCGATTCCCTGGATTCGCGTTTATGCCGTGCTGCCGGGCGTGGCGTGGAATCACCGCGTGCATCTCGAGGCCGGCGTAACATGCGAGACCTGCCACGGCCAAGTCAGGCAAATAGAAGCGATGTCGGAACTGACCAGCGTCACCACCATGTACAGCTGCCTGAATTGCCATGAAATGAATCACGCGAAGACCGCTTGCGACACTTGTCACAAACATTGATCGGGTGGAGAATTCTGCTTAGGAGGAAGGATTATGGCGAAGCGGATCGAACTGGATATCAACGGCAAGCGATATGCCGTCGACTACCCAGCCGACACGGCTCTCCTCTATGTCCTGCGTGATGAGCTAGGCCTGACCGGCAGCAAGTACGGTTGCGGGGAAGGGCAATGCGGTGCATGCACCGTATTGATTGGAGGAGCGCCGCGCCGCTCGTGCCAGATTCCCGTCAGCGCGGCCGCGGCAAAGCCCATTACAACCATCGAAGGTCTTGAAAAGGACGGCCGGTTGAATCCGGTGCAGCAGGCGTTTCTTGATGCCGGCGCATTCCAGTGCGCTTATTGCACTTCAGGAATGATCATGAGCAGCGTCGGCCTGTTGCAAACGAATCCAAACCCCAGTCGGGCGGAGATCGTTCAATTCTTGCAAGGCAATGTGTGCCGTTGCGGCACGTACCCGCGCATCATCGATGCGGTCCGCCAGGCGGCCAAGATGATGCAGGAGCACGGGCGATGAGCGAGCCAAGCGGAAAATTCATCCTTGAACCGGAACGCTACGAGTTCGCCGCCGCTCCCATGCATCAATTCGAACTGGCGAGGCGCGATTTCTTCAAGCTTCTTGGCGCGGGAATCGCGGTTTTCGCGATTGCCAAAGATGCGACTGCTGAACAAGAGACGGCGCCGGGGCACCGGAGTTTCCACAATGAAGAATGGCCAAAGGACATTAACGCGTGGCTGCATATCGGCGAAGACGGCACTGTTACCGGATTCACGGGCAAGGCGGAGATCGGGCAGAACGCTCGAACGGAGCTGGCGCAGACGATTGCGGACGAATTGCGCGTGCCGTTTGAGAGCGTTCGCATGGTGATGGCGGATACGACGCTAACGCCGTTTGACGCAGGGACGTTTGGCAGCAGAACGACGCCGACGATTATGCCCCAGTTGCGGCGTGTGTCGGCCGCGGCGCGCGACATTCTTGTCGAAGCGGCGGCGAAGAACTGGAACGTCGCGCCGGAGGGATTGGTAGCGGCGGACGCCAGAGTCTCCGATCCGGCGTCGGGCCGTTCGCTTAAGTATGCAGAACTCGCCCGTGGCAAGACACTTGCGCAGAATCTCCCGGCGGAAGATCCCGTCACACCGGCCTCGCAATGGACGATTGCGGGAAGGGCAATTCGCAAAGTGGACGGCCGCGCGTTCGTGACCGGGCGCCACCAGTACACACCGGATCTTCGGCCAGCTGGAATGCTTTACGGCAAAGTGCTGCGCCCGCCGTCATTTGGTGCGACGCTCACGACTTACGATGACAGCGCGGCGAAGGCCATGCCGGGCGTTTTCGTAGTGCGTGATGGAGAGTTTGTGGGCGCAGCGGCGCCAAGCGCCGATGAGGCGCAGAGTGCTCTCGATGCGATTCACGCTCAATGGAAGGAAGTGCCACAGATCGCGAACAAGGAGATCTTTTCGTATCTCAGGCAGAATGCTGCCGCGAAGACCGATGATCGTTTCCGGAAGCAGAAAGGTTCCCTGGAAGAGGGACTGGCAAGCGCGGCGCACCGGGTGGACGCAACCTACACTGTTGCGTACATCGCGCATGCTCCACTGGAGCCGCGTGCAGCGGTGGCTCAGTGGGCGGATGGAAAACTAACGGTGTGGACCGGCACGCAGCGGCCGTTTGCCAACCGCGACGAGCTTGCGGATATTTTCCATTTGTCCGAGAGCGACGTGCGAGTAATTGTGCCGGATACGGGCTCGGCGTACGGAGGGAAACACACTAGTGATGCGGCCATCGAAGCTGCCCGACTGGCTCGCGTGGCGGGGCGCCCCGTGAAAGTGGTGTGGACTCGCGAGGAAGAATTCACCTGGGCGTATTTCAGGCCCGCGGGCGTCATCGAAGTCAAAAGCGGCATCGCTAGCGACGGGACGCTGACCGCATGGGATTTCCACAACTATCATTCCGGAGCGTCGGGAATCGACACACCCTACGTGGTTGCGAATCAGCGCACGGAATATCATCCAGTGCCGTTGATCCTGAGGAGTGGCTCCTATCGCGGGCTTGCGGCGACGGCCAATCATTTCGCGCGAGAAACGCACATGGATGCGTTGACGCGCGCGGCGAGCATGGACCCGCTCGATTTTCGCTTGAAGAATCTTTCCGATCCGCGTCTGCGCGCGGTGCTGGAGGCAGCAGCGAAGTCCTTCGGCTGGCCGCACAAGAAGACGCAAGAGAGGCAAGGATTCGGACTTGCGTGCGGATATGAGAAGGGGAGTTACGTGGCAACCTTCGCCGAAGTAGTGGTGGATAAGAGTTCGGATGCGGTGCGCGTCGCGCGCATGGTCGCAGCGTTCGAATGCGGCGCCATTGTCAATCCTGACGGTCTCCGTAACCAGGTTGTTGGCGCGATGATTCAGGGGCTGGGCGGCGCTCTTTTCGAGGCTATCGAATTCGAAAATGGCCGGATAAAAAATCCGCATTTCGCAAGCTATCGCGTACCGCGATTCCGTGACGTGCCGGAAATCGAAACGATCCTGGTGGATCGCAAGGATATTCCCTCTGCCGGAGCGGGCGAGACGCCCATCATGGCCGTGGCGCCGGCAATCGGCAACGCCATCTTTGACGCGACCGGCATTCGTCTGAATAATCTGCCGATGGTTCCAAACGGCCTTCGGTCCGCGTAAGACCGATAACAATGCTTGATGTTCTTGGCGTGAACTTACCAACAAGGCGCGGAGCGCCGATCTTTGAAGTTCAGATCGTTTTGTCCTTCGCGTAGCACAGTGAAGCCAAGTTGCACTCAATGCATTTTGGTTTGCGCGCGTGGCAGATCCGGCGTCCGTGCCAGATCAGTTGGTGGGAAAACTGGATCCACTTCTCCTGCGGAATGATCTTCATCAAATCCTGCTCGACCTTCTTGGGATCTTCGTTTCGCGACAAATCCAAGCGGTTTGACAGACGCAGCACATGCGTATCCACGACCACCCCGCTGGCGATACCATAAGCCGTACCGAGTACAACGTTGGCCGTTTTTCGCGCGACGCCCGGCAGCGTGAGTATCTCTTCCATCGTGCGCGGCACTTGCCCGCCAAACTGTTCAATGATTGCCTTGCTCGCGCCCATCACCGATCTCGTCTTGTTCCTGAAAAATCCTGTAGGTCGGATGTCTTGTTCCAACTCCCCTGGCGTGGCATAAGCGAACGCCTTCGGATCTGGATATTTCTTATAAAGCGTTTCGGCGACCAGGTTTACGCGCACGTCCGTGCACTGCGCGGAGAGAATCGTAGAGATCAGCAGTTGAAAGGCATTCTCGTGCCTCAGTTCGCACGTCGCATTTCCGTACGCGTCATCCAGTTTCGCGAGGATAGCGGCTACGCGCTTAGGATCGGTTCCCGCCGCATGCGCCGGTTTGGCAGATCTGGTGGTCTTCGCGGTTTTCGATCTGTCCGGAGCAGGTTTCTTCTTCTTCGATGTCTTTTTCTTCGACTTGGTCGCCATAAGAGCGAAAACTATAGCATGGAGGAAAGAGCCGCGAGCAATTTCCGGACTGCCTTCCCCCGATGACTGCGCTGATTTTTTTCTTCGGCGGGAAGCTCCGCAAATGTTTTCTCGAGGGCTGGGAAATAGAACACCGGATCATAGCCAAAGCCGCCCGATCCACGTGGCGCCTCCAGGATTTCTCCGTCCACGCGATCCGTGACGATGGCCATGACTCGTCCGCGTTCCGCCAGCGCAATCGCGCAAACGAAATATGCAGCTCGCTCGGATCCCGTCTTGCCGCGCATCTCGCCCAGCAGTTTTTCAATCCTTTGCGAATTTGTCGCCTGCAGCCCGGCGTACCTTGCGGAATGCACTCCGGGCGCACCCCCGAGAGCAGGCACGACCAAACCCGAGTCATCGGCGAAGACCAGCCCGTCTCTGTGCCGCGAGTAATGCAGCGCCTTGCCTGCCGCGTTTTCTGCGAATGTTGGAGCGTTTTCCTCGAACGCGGGAAGCGCATCGAAACCCGGCAGCAATGCCAGATCAATCACAACGGAAGGTGCGGACGCCGCCGCGAGCATGCGATATTCGGCGAGCTTCCCCGCATTGGATGAGGCGAGAAAAAGCTTAGCGTGCGCGCGCACTGAATTTTAAAGGCAGAAGGGCGCGTTGTTCTTCCGTCAGGCGCCGAATTCCCGCGGCGGCGAGCGCCAGCAAGTCTTGCATCTCGCTTCCGGAAAAGGCGCGTCCCTCCGCCGTCGCTTGGATTTCTACAAAATGCCCGTTGCCGGTCATGACCACGTTCATATCCACTTCGGCGCGCGCATCCTCTTCATAAGCGAGATCCAGCAACGCGCGGTCGTCCACAATGCCGACGCTCGTTGCCGCCACGGTATCGATTAGGGGCGAACTCTTCAATATTCCCGCCGCCGTCAGACGTTCGAAGGCCAGCGCCAGCGCGACGAACGCTCCAGTGATGGACGCCGTGCGCGTTCCGCCATCTGCCTGAATCACATCGCAATCGAGCCATACCGTGCGCTCGCCCAGCGCATCCTGATCCGTGACCGCGCGCAAGGAGCGGCCGATCAAGCGTTGAATTTCCAGCGTGCGCCCCGACTGTTTCCCCCGCGCTGCTTCACGCGGTGTGCGCTCCTCGGTGGCGCGCGGCAGCATTCCATATTCACTAGTGACCCAGCCTTTGCCGCTGCCCTTCAGAAATCCAGGCACACCGTCATCGACGGTGGCCGTGCAGATCACGCGAGTGTTTCCCAACTCGATGAGCACGCTGCCTTCGGCCGTGGAGATAAAATCTGGTGTGATTTTCAAAGGACGCATCTGGTCCGCGGTTCGGCCGTCGACTCTCACTCTTCCTCCTGCGGTCAGCATTGCCGTGTTCAAGAATTCTACGGTTTGCGGTCAGGTTGCGCCAGTTTGCCGGGGACTTTATCTGGTGTCAACGCTCCGGGAGCCGGAGCGGGCACTTTGTCGGCTGCCGGGGGTTGAGCGGGCTGGGTGTTGACGACAAATGTCCCTGTCAAGTCCAGATGCCCCGCGAGCGTTTCCACTTCCTGCCCATGAATCAGGATTTTCAGCCGTTGCACCTGCGGCACATTGGCTTCCAATGTCCGCGTGATGGAGTTCACCGCCAACTGCTCACTCACAATCCCCGAGGGAATGGACGTCGCCAGCGCCTCAGAGAAATCCGCAATCCCCGTTCCGTCCGGCAACAGATAAAACGCAAGCAGCAAAGCGTCCGGTGGCAGTGTCCGCAACTCTGCATCCACAGGGCCAGCCAGCAGCGTGTTCAGGACCTGCTTCGATCGCACTACCGGGTCATTCGAAAGCGGCAGTTCTGCGGTGACTGGTACCAACGTGGAATCGATCGTATCCGAAGCCCAGAAGAGTTTGGTCTTGACACGGGGATCGCCCGGATTGATCACTATCGGTTGTGTCAATTCGCGCCGCGCTTGCTCTTCGCTCTGCTGCAGGAGCCTCGCGGCGCGTTTCACGCGTCTGCGGAGAACCGGGAAATAGATCGCTGCTCCAAGTACGGCGATGACCAATCCGCCGATCAGCCAAGATTTCCAGCGTGGCGTCACGGCAGCGCCCCCGGCGAGCTTGGAATGACGTAGGAAGGTTTGAACGTCGTGGCCCCGCGCGCAATGGCATCCGCCACACCGGGCGCCATGCGGTCCAAGTCGGCGCGGTCCTCGACCGTTACACTGGAGATTTCTACTGCGATTGCCGGTGCTGCCGTAGTTCGAAGCTGGCGCACGCTGGCGGTTTGTACGGTTTCCGGCGAGCCCTTGAAACGCTGGGCGAGAAATCCCTGCACAAGATCGCCAAATGTCCGGCTCAGTCCAAGAAACGGCGCCTGCGCGCGGTCCCAGGGAATCAAGCCATTGGAATCTGCAACCGGCGGCAAATCCGAGTTCACGTAGACGCGCACAGTGCCCGGCAATCCTGTCGATGAAATGTGCAAGGTTATGAACACCCCTCCTCGCTGCGCATTTGCGGTTGCGGAGCGATCATCAAAGGAGGGATTTTCATTCCCTTGTCGCGTCTGCACTACTTGAAAGCCTTGCAGCTCCAGCGCGCGGCGAACCTGAATCACGAAATCCAGAACGATCTCACTCTCGCGGATGCCGCCTGTGCCTCGCGCGCCCGGGTCCGTCCCACCATGCGCTGGATCCAACACGACGACGTTGAGCCCGGCTTGCTGAGTTTGTGCGCCAAACGGGGAAGCCGATCCCGATACTCCTTCCGGTCGTGATGGCGCAGAGGGACTTGCCAGGGGCGGCGTGGGCGCGGGTTGCTGGGCCGGCGAGGGAGCTTGGGACAGGAAGACCATCACCGCACTAAAAAGAGCCACGGAGAGCAGCCCCATCAGAGAGAGAGACCTGATTCGGATAATGGTTCCCACCTAGAGCAGCATATCAAATCCGCCCCTCAATTCGGCCCGCCCGAAAAGTGCAAACGCAGCTAGAAAGAGTCGGCCCAAAGCTGCTTCTTCGATCTCGAATCGTCTCCGCGCAAGAACTAGCGAGCCGTCGGCACCTCTCCGGGGATCATCAGAGAAATGACCAGTGGCTTCAGTTTGGCTTTTTCGAGCAAAGCATTGACCGCCGCCAGGTCGTCCTTTTGGAACGCAGCCCAGCGCGCCAGAGTCTCTTGCGCAGCTTCTTCCCACCTTTCGCTGGCGATCACGGCATCAGCAGCGGGCCCCATATCGGCGCTGTCCACGATGATCAAGAGTCCGGTGAGCGCCGCCGCAACTTTGGGAAGCGGCTCATGCTCCTTACTCGGAGCGGCAAGCCCAAACAGCATGAAATCGGCGTCGCTATCGGGCTCGACCGCAACTTCAACCTTCTCTACCAGCCCCTGCAAGGCCGCCAGAAGTTCAGTGTTGGCACCCGCCTCCTTCCTGCATTCCTCGATTTGCTTTCGCAGGTCGCCGACCTGCTGCAACGCCAAGGAGACTTCGCCCAATCTCGCGGCAAGCTTGGAGGCCAGGCTAAACTGCCGCACCATTGCCTCTTGCGGAGCTTTCACACGCGGGTCCAGCTTGATCGTCAGCGGTTGCGTGCTACTTTTGCCGTTCGCCGTGAGCTTCACGGTGTAGTTGCCCGGCACTGCCAAAGGTCCGGCCGGTCCCCAGAAAGATCTGCGAACACCTTTCGGCAGCGCGTAACGGAGATCCCATACGAATCGGTGCATTCCTGCCTCGGCCAAAAGAGGTTTCGGGTCGCGCAGCCATTCGAATTGGAACTGCACGTCATTTGGGTTGGTGTTGTGCAATTCGTCGTTGCTCCCAAATCGTCGCACCAGCTTTCCTTCCGAGTCGAAGACCTCCAATTGGATGGGTGACGCGGCTTTGTCCTTCAGGTAATAATCCAGCACAGATCCTTCCGGCGGGTTCGGAGCCAAAGCCTCATCCATCGGCACCGGCGTGCCTTGATCTGATGCCGTCCGCATGCGAGTGGCGGTTTGCGGACGAAAGAGCCACGCATCGGCGGCGGCGACATGCGAGTCGATCTGCCGCAGCGGCGTCACATCGTCCAGTATCCAAAACGAGCGGCCAAACGTGGCAATCACTAAATCGTTTTCATGCACTACTAGATCGCGCACCGACGTTACCGGCAGATTGAATTGCAAGGGCTGCCAATCGTCACCGTCATTGAAAGAAGTGTAGACGCCCTTTTCCGTGCAGGCGTACAGGAGCCCTTTTCGAGCAGGATCTTCCCGCACGCAGTTCAGAAAGCTCCCTTCGGGAATCCCATTCGAGGCGTGTTGCCAGGTCTTGCCGAAATCCCGCGTGCGATAGAGGTGCGCCTGATAGTCCTCCAGCCGGTGCCTGTCGACTGCTGCGTACGCCGTCCCCGCATCGGAATGCGATGCTTCGATGTGCGCCACTTTGCTCCAGGGCGTCAAATCCGGCGGGGTAACGTTCTCCCAGGTTTTCCCTTCGTCTTGCGTCAGTTGAATCAGGCCATCGTCCGTGCCTACCCAGATTTCTCCAGCCCGCACAAACGACGGTCCAATCGAGTAGATCACACCGTGGCGCTTGCCCTTAGGAGCGTCCGCAGCCGTTGCCGCGTCCAGATTTGGCGGCACACCGGGATCTTCGCGTGTGAGGTCAGGGCTGAGCACTTGCCAGGAGCTGCCGCCGTCCGCCGTTCGGAACAAAACTTGTGAGCCGAAGTACAGCACGTGTGGATCGATCGGCGAAAAAACAAGCGGCAGCGTCCACGTGCGCCGGTAATCGCCGGAATGCGCAAGTGTAGGCGGCAGTTGCTGCAGCTGCTCGTCGCCGAAATCCTGGCGTGCCACAAAGCCGCCGAACACCACGCCAGGACTTAGTGGGTCCGGGGCGACGTAGCCATTTTCATCCCCAGCGTCCATCGGCCGCCAATCGTGGAAATTTAACGAACGGTATCTGCTTCGGCTTGGAGTGGACGCCGAACCGCTGTCCTGCTGCGCACCGTACACCCAATACGGAAACTGGTTATCCGTCGCGACGTGATAGAACTGCGCCGTTGGCTGGTTGTACCAAGAACTCCACGTCACACCGCCGTTGCGCGTCACGATCGCCCCTTGGTCGCTGCTGAGAATCATACGCCGGGGCTCATCGGGATCAATCCACAGTTCGTGGTAGTCGTCGCCACCGGGCGCCCCCTTGAACGCTGTAAATGTCTTTCCTCCGTCCCGTGATTGGTAGGTCGACGTGTTCGGGACGTACACGATGTCAGGGTCTTTGGGATCAACGCTGACTTCCCCGAAATACCATCCGCGCTGCCAGATGCGGCGGTCATTCGAAACGCGCTGCCAACCCTGCCCACCGTTGTCAGAACGATAGAGCCCGCCCTCCTTGGCGTCCACGATCAGATAAATCCGCCGCGGATTGCTTGGCGCAAAGGCAATCCCGATCCGTCCGAGACCTTCCGAGGGCAATCCCTGACCGGTCAGATGTTCCCAATGGTCGCCCCCGTCAGTAGAGCGATAGAAGCCGCTGCCCGGTCCGCTCGAAGGAGCGTAAATACTCCACGGCGGCCTGCGGGTCTGCCACAGAGCGGCAAGAATCGTTTTCGAATTTCCCGGTTCGAACGCCAGATCGATTGCTCCTGTGTCTTCGTCGTGAAAGAGAATTTTTTGCCAGCTCTTTCCGCCGTCTTTCGAACGGAAGACGCCTCGCTCCTGGTTCGACCCATAGGCATGACCAAGCGCAGCAACGAAAACTCTGTTCGCGTCCCGCGGGTCCACGAGGATCCGCCCGATCTGCCGCGAATCGACCAGCCCGATATGCGCCCAGGTCTTGCCGCCGTCCGTAGACTTGTACATTCCATTCCCGCAAGAAATCGAGGAGCGCATGTCGGCTTCTCCCGAGCCGACGTAAATTACGTTCGAATCCGACGGCGCAACCGCGATCGCTCCAATCGATGCAATCGGCTGCGAACCGAAGACCGGATTCCACGTTCGCCCCGCGTCGTCAGTCTTCCAAATTCCGCCGCCCACGCTTCCGAAATAGTAAACTTCCGGCTGCCCGCGCACGCCCACCACTGCAAGTGTGCGCCCGCCGCGAGATGGCCCGATCATCCTCCACCGCAGCTCCTGAAAGAGTTTAGCGTCGAAGTGCTGCGACGTCGGCGGCGAGGCAGCCAGCCGCGAGGTACCATCAAGGGCTAAGAGCAGCAATAACGACAAGACAGCGAGATGTCGCGGTTTCACGTTAGGAGTCTCCCGACGGAAAAAAGGATGGTCTGTCTCCGAGGATGGTATCAACTTTAATGTCAGGCCGAGAGCTATTGAGACGATTCTCGGATGAGGACAACGTCGGAGTCCGTATGGCCGCGGAGTATGCAGAGGCTTCTGCCTTCCGCTGACCAACGGAAGTTGAGAATTTGCTCCGAATCAAAGTAGGTGATCTGTCGGCCCTGCGAACCGTCGAGCGGTTGCACCCAGATATTGTCCACCCCATTTTCGCGGATGGGGTAGGCCACCGCCTTGCCATCCGGCGTGAAGTTCAGGCCTCCGCTCGAAATCCGCTCGTCCGCATCAATCAGATGTGGTGGCGAAGGTGTCGAAGAGGACTCCAGTAGCGCGATCTTATATTGAGGATAAGGATCCTCCGGTGTTGGCATGGTAGCCAGGACATAAGCGAGAACCTTCCCTTCCGGAGAAGGACTCAGCCCAGTCCCTGTGGGAAAGGTTCGGGGAACAGCGCTCCCCGGGAACATTTCTGGTTTTCCTGAGCCGGCTGTCGGCACCCGCCAAACCTGTTGCAAAGAAAGGTCCCAGTAATATACCCATTTTCCATCTGCCGAACACACGGGAGCCCGATCGTCCTTTCCGTCGGTCAATTTCACGGGATTTGTGCCGTCGACGTTAGTACGCCAGACGTTCGCTGAGTTTGTGCCGCCATGAAAAGCCCAGGAAAAGACCATATAACGAGACCCGCAGCCCGCCAATTCAACAATCGCCGCAGTTGAATCAGCCAGCAACTGTGTTGGGATGCTCCGCTCGGTGCCGATCCTCAGCACGCGAATATAGTCGCTGAAAACCAGATTGCCGTCGGCGGACCAATCGAACCCGTAAACATTCTGTCCCTGGGGAAGCACGGGGTTCGCCGTCGGCGATTGGCTACCTGCGGCCGTAAGGACGTACAGATTTTGCGTGCTTTTGGTCTGGACGGTCGCCAGAGTTTTTCCGTCGGCAGAGAGAGTCAAAGTCGCATAACTATTGGTATCCCGTGTGATCGGCTGGAGTTGATCGGCTCCCTCAGCGACGAATCCGATCTGTGACCGCTGATAGTAATCTGGTCCCTTTCGCGAATATAACGACAGGAGTCCCCGTCCATCTGGGAGCCATTTGAAGTCCTTAGTGAGCTTGTCATCAAAGGTAGCGAATCTGCCTATTTTCTTGCTTTCGATATCGAACAGGGCGATTCCTCCGAGAGCCTTGTCCGGCCTGAACAATCTGTATGCCAGCTGGCGGTCTCGCGGGGACCAGGCGACGAACGCAGGGACATCAGAAGCTGGCGCAACGGCATTCAGAACCTGCTCGTCGCCGCCATTCAGATTGGATGTCATCAACCTGTACTTGCCTGGCTCCGGATCATTTGTTCGAGCGAAGGCGATGCGCCGCCCATCGGGAGAGAATGCGATGTCGCTGTCAATGCCCCGGACTATTGTTTGGGGAGTGCCCCCCAGCACCGGCGCTCGGAAGAGGTCGAAGTTCGTATCTGTGGCATCCACCGCTTTGATAAAATAAAGATAATTTCCGTCCGGTGAAAACATGAGACTCTTGTAAGAAGCTGGCGCGGGCGGGATCACTTGCGTGTCGCTGCTAGTCGGAAGGTTGTGCAGCCACAAGCTCTGGAGTCCCTTGTTGTTGATTACGGTCAGCACGTATCTGCCATCTGGTGAAATCGCCGTGAGTGCAGCCTTGCCCGAGTTGGTCACCTGGGTGATGGCGAAATTCTGGAAATGAGCCCCACTGGTACGATGCAGCAGCGAGTAGACTCCAAATACTGCGGCAGCCAAAACGGTCAGTCCGGCCATCGCAATACCAGTAGCTCCCCATTTGTGCTGCTTCACCGCGGCAACAACCGCGGAACTTCCGTGCTGCTGAGCTGCGGAAGGCGCCGGCGAGGAGACAGCAGCCGCCGAAGACGTCGAGGCCGGCTGCGGAGTCTGACTTGATTCGGTTTCGCGCTTCAACCGCTTTAGGTCCGCTCGCATTTCCGCGGCCACCTGGTAACGCAGGTCGCGGTCCTTCTCCAGCGCCTTGCTGATGATCTCTTCTAACTTAAGCGGTAAATCGGGATTGAGCCTCAATGGGCGCAAAGGTGGCCGGTTGAGAATCGCGTCAAAAATAATCGCAGAAGTATCCCCGCGAAATGGCATTGCCCCCGTGGCCATCTCGTACAACACCGCACCGAACGAGAAGAGGTCGGTGCGCACATCCAATTGCTTTCCTTTAGCCTGCTCCGGCGACATGTACGCCACCGTCCCCAGTGCCGTGCCCGGACCGGTCAGCTGCTCGGCGCTGGAACCGGCCGTCGCCTCGAACCGCACCCCCGCACCTTGCGCGATCTTACTGCTGATCGGCGCCAGCTTGGCGAGGCCGAAATCCAAAATCTTGGCGTGCCCTCTTTTGGTGACAAAGATATTGGCGGGCTTGATGTCGCGGTGCACAATGCCTTCGCTGTGCGCAGCATCGAGCGCATCCGCGATTTCGATGGCCAGCAAGAGCAGCTTTTCATTTTCCAACGGACTGCCGGTGATCACGTGTTTCAGTGTCAGGCCGTCCAGATACTCCATGGCGATGAACGCCCTTCCCTCCTGTTGTCCGATGTCGTGAATGGTGCAGATATTGGGATGATTCAGGGCGGATGCCGCTTGTGCCTCGCGTTGGAAGCGGGCCAGCGCCTGCGGATCACGGCAAACGTCCTGCGGCAAAAACTTAAGGGCCACAAAGCGGTGCAGGCGTGTGTCTTCGGCTTTGTAGACCACACCCATGCCACCGCCACCGAGTTTGTCGGTGATTCTATAGTGGGAGATGGTCTGACCGATCATCGGACTGACATCTTAACCCCATTTTAACCCAACTTTTACAGTTGCACGTAATTCTTGGCGTTTTTGCAATAATTTTGGCGGTTAAGTCGCGTGCTTCGATCGCCCGACTCCGCAACAATCGAAAAAAGACGGCAAAGATCATCGCTGCTTCAGCATCGTCAAGCAATCGCATTGCTTCTGACGCCCCGGCATTGACACCCGCGGCGGTACTCGGACAGTTGGCGGAAATCAAAATGATCGACGTTTGGATTGGTGCCGTCGATCAACGGTGATTGATTCTGCCGCGCTACAGGCCACCTTCCGCTGCCACTAAGCTGCTCATCGAAAACTAAGACGGGAGTTGACGAACCATCCTCCACCGCGCCTTCTCGTGCAAGAACAGAGTTTAGGAAGTGAGGTACAGCCCATTCAGTACGAGGAGTTTGTAGTGGAGACCCTTCAACAACCTCGCTTGATTCCAAAGCACTTAACCGGCCCAACTGCGAAAGATCGGATTCGGTTAAGGAGTGACCTTGTGTGAAGTCAACGGAAAGACACTAGAGCACCTCGGGCGAGTAGACCAGGGACGCCAATAGGTTCCTCATGGGTTATGGGTAAACCGGGCTCCCTTCCAGACTGAATTTCGGTTGAAGGTCTTTGGAACATATTGTAGCGTTGCGGCCTGTGTTGCTCTCGCAAGTCCAGGCAAGCCCAACAATCTCTGAGGTGGGGACTTAACCGAGGGGTCTCTCTTCAACTGCCGACAGGCAAGGTACAAGTCGCGATGCAATTCCATGCGGCCGCAGTTTCGTCTATGGGTGGCCGCTCCCAACCGTTCTTGATGCTGAGTACCTGCTGAGTATTGCGACTGCGTGAACGTTAAGGAGGCAGACATGAAGTACTTCACTCTCCCGCGAATCAAGGCTTTGCTCGCTCTGATTTTCACGGGTCGGATCCCCGGTATGTTGAAATTACTCCTCGGAATATTTCTGACTTGTCCTATTCTTCGCGCTCAGCAGACCAATCCTCCTCCCGAGATGAATCAGCAGACGGCGCAGATGCTCTTGCAGCGCATGGATCAGCTGGAAGCAACGGTAAGAGAATTACGGGCGGCTTTGGCGCAAGCCACCGCTGCAATCCCCAGATCAACGCCTGCGAAGGCCGCTCCGCCCAGCCAGCCCGACCCTGAGCCGCAAGTTGAACGTGCCCCCTCGGAAGGAATGGACCTCAACAAGACCCTCTTGCGCATAAGGGGATTCAGTGACGCCACCCTTCACGAGAGCAACCTGAAAGGCGACACAACCTCTTTCAGCCTCGGGCAGGTCGACCTCTTTGTCGCTTCGGACGTCTTGGAAAAGCTCAAGTTCCTCAGTGAGATTGTGGTGGGCTTGCGCTACGACTTGAGTGAGTTTGTGGCTTTGAAGTTGCAATACGACTACACTGCACGAGGGCGCGATCAGGCGATCCACGCACTGGCCCTCCAGGCAGGCTTCACCTTCTAAAGGTGTGCAACGATGCCTCGTGTGACCTTTGGTTTATTGATGTTGGGCGCGGCCATCTTGCTGTCCCATGTGCTGTCGCTTGGGACCAGCGAATCCGTTGGATTCGCACCGCAAAGCCACCCGGCAACCGACGATGCGCTGGGAATTGTGGTGAATCGCTCGAACCCAGTCGAGAACTTGTCGCTCTCGGAGCTGCGTAAAATATTTATGGGGGAGCAAACGCATTGGTCAAATGGCCGTCGCATCACCGTGGTAATGCTCGAACCGGGCAAGCAGGAACGCCAAGCCGTGCTCACTCAGATTTACCGCATGGATGACAAAGACTTCAACAAACATTTTCTGCAGGGGATGTTCACTGGAGAAATCCACGCGGCACCGAAGACACTGGCGACTTCCACGGAAGTGCTCAAGTTCGTGTTTAACGTGCCGGGGGCCATCGGGTACGTGCGCGGGGCAGAAGCGGATGAATCTGTGAAGATCGTTCACGTCGACAGCCGCCTCCCCGGCGACAAGGATTACAGCATTCGGCTACATCCGAAATCAGCCAAATAATAAGGGTTCGGTGGCTTCCGCGTTCTCGGTCAGTGCAGGTTGTGGCAGGCGCTTACGCAGTTTGCCCGTGGCCCCGTACACCACGAAGCCGGCGACAATGATCAACGTTCCGAAAGCCAGCCCATTCATCCCGAGCACGCTCTCGTGCTCGCTCTCCACCATCGCCAGGCTGAGGAGCAGCAAAGGCAGCACCCCGGCGAGAATCGTACCGGTCAGCCCACCAGGAACGCGGAATTCGCGCTTCAACTCGGGCTCGCGGATCCGCAGCGCCACCAGCGTTACGAACTCCAGCATGAGGCTTATGCCGTAAAGCATAATGTCCAGCGTTACCAGCCGCGTGAACCCCAGTCCCAAGCACAGCGCCCAGCAAGTCGCGCAGAAAATGATGGCAACCCAGGGCGCCTGACTCCTGGCGCTCATCTTGCCAAAAAACTTCGGCAGCATGCCGTCTCGCGCCATGGCCAGTGGGAGGCGCGAATAGCTCAGCACCAGCGCGTTGAACATGCCAAACGCGCTCATCATTCCCCCGAGGACGATCAGAAACCTCAGCCATTCGAATCCCCTGAACTTTCCGCCCACGAGACCCGCTACTCCAGCCCAGGCGCCATCGCTCCCGAACGTGGAAGCCGGAATACCAGCAAGGTACACTGCCACGAACGGGAGCACGTAGGTCAACGCCACCAGAACCACCGCAGCAATCATGGCCCTCGGATAAGTCCTTTGTGGCCGCTCGACTTCCTGTGCAATCGTCGAGGCATTATCCCAGCCCATGTAATTCCACATCGCTACGAGCACGCCGCCGAGCAATCCCAACCCCGTGGCCCCCGGCGCGTTATGGACCTCCGCCAACGCTCCTATTTTGAGGGGCGCCAACACCACGATCAGCGCGAACGGCGCCGACAGCAGAAAGAAGAGCCACAGCGACGTGATTCCCACGACGCGAATTCCTGCAAGATTTAGCAGCGCGCAAGTAACGACCACGAAAAGGCCGGCGTAGATGCCATGATTCCCGAGTCCAAACCAAGGCGACATCTGCCTCAAGTAAAAGACAAACAGCGTGGGGTAGATCGCCATGTCAAAGATGCTGGCAGCCAGCGAGAGCCACGCTTCCTGGAAGCCCCAGAAATTTCCCAAGCCGCGGCGCACCCACGCGTAGTAGCCACCCTCTTGCGGCAGCGCACTCGACAGCTCGCCAATCATGAACGCCGTCGGCAGGCACCAAAGCACCGGCAGGAGCAGCAGGATCAATATCCCTTGACCGTAACCCGCGCCATGAATGATCTCTTCCGTGCCGTACGTGCCGCCAGACACCATGAAGAAGGTGGCTGCCACAAGCGGCCAGAGCGTAAGTTTGGCGGCGCTTTTGTTCGCTGTTGGGATTGCGCGGGAAGGTAGCCGGGCGGGAAGCGATATAGAACTCAATTTTTACTCTCGTCCTCCTAATCGAAACTCGCTCGCGCCGCTGCGGTGACCGTCCTGCGGTCACACTTGAAAATGAAGCGAGTTCGCATTCGAAGGATACAAGACTCGTCACTGCATGCAAGAAGAAAATGCGTCTGCGCAAAAATATTTTCTGTCTCCCTGCCGTACTTTCGCACAACGCGAGCGCCCGTCGTGTGAGCCCCTCAGGGCTACTTCCCGATTCTTGCCTTACGCTGTGTACTGGGGAGCCTGTGTTACACTTCGCCGTTTGTTTTCTTGCTCTCATAACCGCTCAAAGGGGCATTGCGAATGAGGCTCGCTTTTCGTCTTTCATCTCCTTCTGCAGTTCTGGTACTCGCACCTCTCGCTCTTGCTCAGCAACCCGCTCCTCGCGCCATCACCATCGACGATTATTTTCAGATCCGCGAGGTTCGCGACCCCCAACTGAGTCCCGACGCGAAGTGGGTTGCCTACAGCATCAAGACCGTCCTTCTCAAAGAAGACAAGGAGGAAGAGCGCATCTGGATGGTTCCGACCGCCGGTGGTGACCCTCTCGCGTTAACCGCCGAAGGCGTTTCTTCCGCTCACGCGCGATGGCGCCCCGATGGCAAGTCCCTTGCTTTTCTTTCTGCTCGCGATGAAGGCAAGACCCAGGTCTGGCTCCTCAACCGGCTCGGCGGGGACGCGGAGCGCCTTACAGACACCCCGCAAGATGTCCAGGACTTTGCATGGTCGCCAGACAGCAGCCAGCTCGTTCTCGTTCTTCGCGACGCCAGTTCTGAGGAACTGGAAGCCGCCAAGGAAAACAAAGACGAGGCGGTTGCCGACCGCGCGAGGGCCGCTGAAAGCGAAACCAAGGACAAGAAGAAAGCGCCAAAGCCATGGGTGATCGACCGTTTGCAATTCAAACTCGACGAAGTGGGCTACCTTGATCGCCGCCGTACGCACCTCTATGTGTTCGACTTAGCCGCGAAGTCCCTAAGGCAGATCACCTCCGGCGATTACGACGACTCCGAGCCCGCGTGGTCTCCGGATGGCAAGTCGTTGGCATTCAGCAGCAATCGCTCGGTGCCAGACCCCGACGCTACTTACGACCAGAACATCTGGGTCGTCCCGGCGAGTAAGTCCGATAAGGGTGCGCATCCGACGCAACTCACTACAATCCCGGCGCCGATGGTTCACCCGCCTGGTCCCCAGACGGAGAGTGGATCGCCTACGTGACGCAGGTGGATCCCCACCTCTTCGACTACGCCACCAAACATCTTGCCGTCGCTCCTGCCACCGGCGGCGAGGCCAAGCTCATCACCCTTGCTCTCGATCGCATGGTGACCGTCCCCCGTTTTTCCCCGGACGGGAAGTACATCTATTTCATCGCCGATGACGATGGCACCCAAAATCTCTGCCGCGTCCCGGTGACTGGAGGCGAGATCGCTCGCCCTGTCGGGGGCCGCCTGATGGTCAACGACTACTCGCTTGCCAAGACCGGCGACATCGTCGCGCAGATCGCCACTCTCGACCACCCTGATGAGCTCTACACGATTCCCGACGGCAAACTGACCCGGATTACACACACCAACGACGCCCTGATGGGCCAGCTCAAGCTCTCCTACGGCGAGTACGTCCACTTCAAAAGCAAGGATGGCACGATCATTTCCGGCTACCTCTACAAACCCGTGGACTATGTTCAGGGCAAGAAATACCCCACCATCCTTCGTCCGCACGGTGGACCCGTTTGGGCGTATTACGCGGAGTTCGATCACCTGCCGCAACTCCTCGCCGCCAACGGCTATGCCGTGCTCTTCCCGAATCCGCGCGGCTCAACGGGATATGGTCAGGACTTCGCCAAAGCCATCTGGGCCGACTGGGGCAACAAGGATTTTCAGGACGACATGGCCATGGTCGATTACGCCATCGAGCAGGGAATCGCCGACCCAGCTAAGCTCGCCGTTGGGGGCTGGTCGTACGGCGGCATTTCCACGGACTTCATCATCGCGCAGACCAACCGTTTCAAAGCTGCCATTTCCGGCGCAGGAAGCGCCCTGTTCAGCAGTTTTTATGGCCATGACCACTACCAAAGAGATTACGAAGCCGAGCTAGGCCACCCGTGGGAGAACAAAGCTGTCTGGGAAAGAGTCTCGCCTTTCTACAAGGTCGCCAATGTGAGCACGCCCACTCTCTTCATGGGCGGCGCGATCGACTGGAACGTTCCCATCCTCGGAGGCGAGCAGATGTACCAGGCCCTGAAGCGCCTCGGTCGCGCCACCGAGCTGGTCGTCTACCCGGGCGAGTACCACGAATTCAAGACGCCATCTCACATCAAGGACCGCCTGGAGCGTTACCTCGCCTGGTATGCCCACTTCGTAAAGGGCGACTCGACTCCCGCTCGCCCCGTGCCGCCTCCGAAATCTGGCGAGTAGTGCAAGATTCGAGTGTCTTTGAGTCCGCCGTCCCAAAGAATTTGGGCGTCTGCCAATTTTGCTTTACTGACGGGCCATGTGTGCAGTGACTCTAAATAGTTCGCGGCAAGGAGCGGGCGGGGTTTGCCCGCCCGTTGGCGTGCAGCCTCATCGCAAATGAAACCGATTCAGTGCCAACGGCGTCCCATGCGAAGCGGGTGCTTCTCCGCGGCGATTTCCTGGCAAGCGAGAAATGCAAATACGACGGGTGGAGGACGATAGTGCGAAAGCATGTGAGTGCGTTAACCGTATTCCTGGCGTTGACAGTGGTTTTGCCTTTGGCTGCACAGGCGCCCAGCCAGACGGACTTATCCGCGATCCATCAAATCAAGGACGAGGGCTTCAACGATTCCAGAGTAATGGAAATCATGAGTTACCTGACTGACCTCTACGGCCCGCGTCTGACGAATTCGCCGAACATCAAGGAGGCCGCTGCCTGGACCACCGCCAAGATGAAGGAATGGCAGTGCGCCAACGTCCGTCTCGAGCCTTGGGGACCGTTCGGCCGCGGCTGGTCCAACGAACGTTTTTCCGCTCAGGTGATCTCGCCGCGGCCATTTCCTCTGATTGCCTACCCGAAGGCTTGGACACCCGGGACTATGGGTCCGGTAACCGCGGCTGCAGTCCTCGCGCCAATCCTGAAAGAGGAAGATATTCAGAAGTATCGCGGCCAGCTCAAAGGAAAGTTTGTCCTGACCGCCGCCATCCCCGAGAATCTCGAACGCTTCGAGCCACAAGCCCACCGCTACACCAATGATGAGCTAGCGGATCTCGCGACTCAGCCGGTGCCTGTGGCCAACGCTGAAGATCGCGCCGCCCAATTCCGCGCTCAACGCGAATTGAATCTTAAGGTACAGAAGTTTCTTGTCGAAGAAGGTGTCGCCGCTTGGATTGAGCCTTCCCGCAGCGATGACGGAACCGTATTCGTCCAGCAGGGAGGCGGTCGCGACAAGGAGAAAGATCCGCCGGCTCCTCCGCGCGTCGCCTTAGCCAGCGAAAACTACGGCCGCATTTTTCGGATGCTCGATAAGAAGGTGCCCGTCACGCTGCAAGTGGATATCGAGAACAAGTTCTACGACGATGATCTGAATTCCTTTAACATCATCGGCGAAATACCGGGCACCGACAAAGCCAAAGCCGACGAGGTCGTAATGCTCGGCGCGCACTTCGATTCCTGGCACGGCGGAACAGGTGCGACCGACAATGGCGCGGGTTCCGCTGTGATGCTGGAGGCCATCCGGATTCTCAAGACGACTGGCCTAAAGATGCGTCGCACCGTGCGAATCGGCTTATGGACCGGTGAGGAGCAGGGCTTACTCGGCTCGCGCGCCTATGTAAAGCAGCATTTCGCCGATCCCGAAGTAATGAAGCCCTTCCCGGAGCATGCTAAGCTCGACGCCTACTATAACGTCGATAATGGAACGGGCAAGATTCGCGGCGTCTATTTGCAGGGGAACGAAATGGTGGCCCCGATCTTTTCCGCGTGGATGGAGCCCTTCCGCGACCTCGGAATGCACACGCTCACCATCCGCAACACCGGCGGAACCGATCACCTTGCCTTCAATGCTGTTGGGCTGCCCGGTTTTCAGTTTGTCCAAGACCCTCTCGACTATGACACGCGGACGCACCATTCAAACATGGATGTCTACGAGCGCATCCAGGAGCCGGACATGAAGCAGATGGCGGTGATTGTCGCCTCCTTTGTGTACCTGACGGCCAATCGCGACGAAATGATTCCGCGCAAACCGCTACCCAAACCCCAACCTGCCCGCCCTCAGCCCTGAACGGCTAGCGTAAGGGGCATGGCTTGTTTATCCTGGAGGGGCCCGCTTCCCGGCATCGAAAACGGGCGCCTGCTGGACGGGTGTCCGACGGCCCTTCTTTCTTACGTCACGTTTGGGTTCCCCTTCGTCTTATGCATCCAGAGGATTGAGATGGCCTTCTTCTGGGCAAGACCTTGGCCACGCCTTCCGTCTTCTTCGCCTAAGTCCCGGCTTCACCATTGTCTCTGTCCTTACCCTCACGCTCGGCTTCGGGGCCAACACCGCAATCTTCCAGCTTATCGATTCCGTCCGCCTGCGCGCTATTCCGGTCAAGAACAGGCCTCGTTGTCGCAGGCAACGCTCTCGCAGGTTCACGCGCTGAATTTTTCCAACCATTCTCCGTTGCTCCCTCTGCTAAACTACGCCCCCGGTTTGCGCTCCATCCCTGTTTGAGGAGTTATGCGCATGAAAATCATCCGCCGCATCACGTTCGCGTCTCTTGCCGTGGTTCTGTGGCTGCCCGCCCAGGAATCGATCCCGAAGCCCGCTTCCGCTACTCCACGCAACATCACAATTGACGATTTTTTCCAGATTCGCGATGTTTCTCAACCCGAAATGAGCCCCGATGGACAATGGGTCGTCTACTCCGTTCGAACCAGGATGCTCAAGGACGACAAGAACGAGCAGCGCCTCTGGATGGTCTCAACGCACAGTGGCGATCCCATTCCCATGACCGCGGAAGGAGTCTCCTCCTCGCACCCACGGTGGAGCCCTGACGGCAAGTACCTCGCATTTCTCTCCTCTCGCAACGCGGGCAAGAGCCAGGTATGGTTGCTCAACCGCCTCGGCGGGGAAGCCGTGCGTCTCACGGAAACAGTTCAGGGCGTCACCGATTTCGAATGGTCTCCGGATAGCACGCGCCTCATCCTAGTCCTCGAGGATCCCAAGCCGGAGGACGCCGAGGCCGCGAAAGACAAGGACAAAGATGCGCTAGCTCCAAAACCGAAGACCCCGCCGCCCTTGGTGATCGACCGGCTCCAGTTTAAGGAAGACACCGTTGGCTATCTGGATCGGCGCCGCACGCACCTCTACCTTTTTGACGTCGCGTCCAAGAGGGCCACCCAAATTACTTCCGGCGACTTTGATGACAACGAACCTGCCTGGTCGCCGGACGGCAAATCTCTGGCCTTTACCAGTAACCGCAGCACACCCGACCCCGATCGCAATTTTAATTCGGACATCTGGGTCGTCGCCGCCGACAACACTGACAAAGGTGCGCACCTCGCGCAGGTCACCACCAATCTTGGAGCGGACCGCTCACCCACCTGGTCACCCGACGGAAAGTGGATCGCCTTCGTCAGCCAAACCGACGTCAAGGCCATCGACTACGCCACCGCTCACCTGGCCATCGCTCCTTCGACGGGCGGCGAGGAGAAAGTCCTGACGCTGGCGCTTGACCGTAGCGTCCGCCGCCCGCGCTTCTCCCCGGATGGCCGCTCGATCTACTTCATCGCCGAAGATGACGGTGCGCAAAATCTCTTCCGCATTCAGGTCAGCGGTGGTGAGGCCGCGCGTCCCATCGCTGGCCGTCTCACGGTGTCCTCATATTCGCTCGGTATGGACGGCAGCATCGGCGCACAAATCGCCACGCTCGATCGCCCCGACGAAATCTATCTTTCGAATGGAAACGATCTCACGCGCCTCACCAAAACAAATGACGCCTTGATCTCGCAACTCCATCTCGCCCAAGTCGACTACGTTCACTTCAAAAGCAAAGACGGCACTCCCGTCGCCGGTTATCTGTACAAACCCGTCGACTACACTCCCGGCAAAAAAGTGCCTACGCTGCTCAATCCACACGGTGGTCCTGTCGGTCAATATTCCGCTTCTTTCTATCACCTCGCGCAGCTCTACGCCGCCAATGGCTACGCCGTCCTCCTACCGAACCCGCGCGGCTCTTCCGGCTACGGCCAGAAATTCTGCGAAGCCATCTTTGCCGACTGGGGGAACAAGGACTACCAGGACGATATGGCCATGGTGGACTACGCCCTCGCGCAGGGCATCGCTGATCCCGAAAGACTTGGCGTTGGCGGGTGGTCCTACGGAGGCATCTCCACCAACTTCATCATCACCCAGACCACCCGCTTCAAGGCGGCGATCAGCGGTGCCAGCGAAGTTCTCTACGTCGCGAACTATGGCCACGACCACTATCAGAAGCTCTGGGAACTCGAGCTAGGTCTTCCGTGGGAAAACCGCGCTCTCTACGAAAAGATCTCGCCGTTCAACAAGGTCACCAGCATCACCACCCCCACACTCATCATGGGCGGCGAAATTGATTGGAACGTCCCGATCATCAATTCCGAGCAACTCTACCAAGCACTCAAGCGCCTCGGCCGCACCACTGAGCTCGTTGTCTATCCCGGCGAATATCACGGCTTCACCACTCCGTCGCATATCAAGGACCGTCTCGAGCGTTACCTAGCCTGGTACGCTCATTTTGTCAAAGGTGACGCCACCCCTGCGCGTCCTCCCGAGCCCAGGCTGGGAACTGCGCCCGCCGCCAAGCCTGCCAACTAGTGCTGTTTGCCCTTTGAGGGTGCGGCACCGCTGCGCCCTCCCTGCTCTGCGACTTAGTGCCCTCTTCGTTGAGTCTTTGGGCTTTTCCATCTTTCGATTGCCTCAACTGTTTTGCCCGCGCTATCCTCACACTCTTCGCGGAGGTGCCTTATGCGGATTCGCCTTTGGATTGCCGTAACCTTACTGCTCACTCCTTTTCTGGCTCATGCCCAGTCCCCCTTCACTGTCGGCACCGCATCTGCCGCCCCCAACGAGAAAGCCACCGGCACCCTCGAAGTTCCCGCTGGTGTCGACGCCGCCACCAGCATCCCCATCGTCGTCGTAAACGGGGCAAAGCCCGGCAAAATTCTCGCACTCGTCTCCGGTGCCCACGGCACCGAATACGTCTCCATCATCGCCATCGAAAGACTCATCGCCGATCTCGACCCCGCGCAAGTCACTGGCACCGTCATTCTCGTCCCGCTTATCAATATCCAATCCTTCGAGCAAAAAGTCCCGCACATCAATCCCGTCGACAACAAAAGCATGAACCGTTTCTACCCCGGCAAACCCGACGGCACGCAAACCGAGCGCGCCTCTTTCCTCATCACCAGGGAGATCGTCGACCGCTGCGACTACCTCATCGACTACCACGGTGGCGACCTCGACGAAAGCCTCCGCCCCTACGCCTACTGGGGGCCCACCGGCCGCGAAGCGCAGGACCGCACCTCCAAGGAAATGGTCCTCGCCTTCGGTCTCGATCACATCATCATCTGGCGCGAACGCCCCACCGATCCCGTGGCCACCCGCTACCTCGACAACACCGCCTCGGTCCATGGAAAACCTTCCATCGTCGTCGAAGCCGGCCACGCTGGCACCGTCGACTCCGACGACGTCGCCCTCCTCGTCAACGGCACGCTCAGCGCCATGCGCGCCTTGAAGATGCTCACTGGCGACCCGCATCCCATCGAAAATCCCGTTTGGATTGAAAAATTGGTGGACGTCCTCGCCGATGGCCCTGGCATCTGGTATCCCCTCGTCAAACGCGGCACTTACGTCTCTGCCGGAATGAAACTGGGCATCATCACCGACTATGTCGGTAAAGTTATCGCCGCGCCCCGCGCCCCGGTCTCCGCCGTCGTCCTCCACGTCAACGCGGTCCCCTCTCTAAAAAAGGGCGACAACATCGCCGACCTAGGCGTCCCCGCCGCCAAAGCCCCGTAACCTGGCGCCTCTGTATGCTCTACGAGCAGCGGGCCTTGTGCCGCGATCTTCGGATTGTGCAGGGGTAAGATCTTCGATCTGGTTACATCCAAGGCGATTCTTCGGGACTGCTGTCCGGCGGGTTGCCACGCAAAATCTTCAACCCTGGTGCTTGCTTCGATCCGAACTGCGAACCTCTTCGCTAATATCGCTCCCGCGGCCGCGCACCGCACTTGAGCGCGATCTTTATTCTTCAAGGCCTCCCGCAAACGGCCGCCTCGCATTGCTCCGATTCCGCAGCCAGAGTATCCTCTCCTTTCTCACGGAGGACGCGGATGCGAATCGAGAAGTGGTTTGTCGTTGGAGTCGTCACCACAGCTATTTTTTGTACTTCTCTACGCACTTCGGCGAACGCGCAGCAGTTCGAGCAGAAGCTTTATTCCGAGATGCGCTGGCGTTGCATTGGGCCCTTTCGCGGAGGCCGCACTGTTGCCATCTCCGGCGTGCCGCACCAACCCAACGAGTTCTACATGGCCGCCGTCAACGGCGGTGTCTGGAAGACCACCGATTTTGGAAACACCTGGAATCCGATTTTCGACGACCAGCCAACCGGCTCCGTCGGCGCGCTTGCCATTGCTCCGTCCGATCCGAACATCATCTACGTCGGCAGTGGCGAAGGCTTGCAACGCCCCGATCTCGCCACCGGCGATGGCGTGTACAAATCAACCGACGCAGGAAAATCCTGGACGCACCTCGGCCTCCGCGACGCCCAGCAAATCACGGCGATACTTATCGACCCGAAAGATTCCCAACGCGTTTTCGTCGCCGCTGAAGGACATCCCTACGGTCCCAACGCCGAACGCGGCGTTTTCCGTTCCACCGACGGCGGCCAGTCCTTCCAACAGGTTCTTTACAAGGGCGAAAACGCCGGCGCCGCCGACCTTGCTTTCGATCCCACGAATCCGCAAACGATTTACGCAGTGTTGTGGGCCGCGCGCGTTGCACCGTGGGAGGTTCGCAGCGGCGAATCGTTCATCAGCGCGGGAAGCGGCCTCTTCAAATCCACCGATGGCGGAAGCAATTGGCGCCAGCTCACGAAAGGGCTTCCCGCAGCGGATGATGGTCTGGGCCGTATCGGCATTGCCGTTTCGCCCAGCCTGCCGAACCGCGTTTATGCGACCGTGGAGGCAAAGAAAAATGCTGGCGTCTACCGCTCCGATGATTCCGGCGAATCGTGGAGACAGGTAAACGCCGACCGTCGCATCGGTGGCCGCGGCCCGGGTGCAGCGGGCATCGCCGTTGCTCCGGACAATCCGGAGGTCATCTACGTTGCAAACACCACGACGTGGAAGTCGACCGACGGCGGAAAAACATTTCTGGGATTCAAAGGCGCGCCCGGCGGCGACGATTACCAGCGCATTTGGGTCAGCGCGGAAAACCCTCAGATTATCGCGCTCAGCTCCGATCAGGGTGCGGTCATCAGCGTAAACGGCGGTGCTACGTGGAGCAGTTGGTACAATCAGCCAACTGCCCAGTTCTATCACGTTACGACCGACAATCGTTTTCCCTATGAGGTTTACGGCGCGCAGCAAGAAAGCGGATCCGTCGCGACGCAAAGCCGCAGCGATTATGGCGAAATTACTTTTCGCGATTGGCATCTCATTGGGATCTTTGAGTACGGATATATCGCGGTCGACCCGCTCGATCCGAACATTCTTTATGGCGACTGGCTCACGCGCACGAAGCAGGATATCGGCGAGCACGCCAAGGTTACACCGGAGCCAATTCGCCGCGGCGAGTATCGCTATACGCGCACACTGCCGGTGGTGTTCTCGCCGCTCGAACCGCATACGCTCTACTTCGCTGCCAACGTGCTTTTCAAAACGACCGATGCGGGAAATAGTTGGCAAGTCATCAGTCCCGATCTCACGCGCGAATTCTATGAGATTCCCGCGAATCTCGGGGTCTTCGCTGCGAGTGATCCGGAGAAAGGAAAGCACCGCGGCGTTATCTACGCTGTCGCTCCTTCTTTCAAAGAGTTGGACACAATTTGGGCGGGCACCGATGACGGGTTAATTCACATCACGCGCGATGGTGGCACGACCTGGCAGAATGTCACGCCGCCGCAGCTCAAGCCGTGGAGCAAGGTCTCCATTATCGAAGCCTCGCACTTCGATGCGGGGACGGCGTACGCTGCGATTAACTCGTTCCGGCTCGACGATCTGCGCGCGCACATTTATCGCACGCGCGATTTCGGCAAGACGTGGACGGAAATCACAAAAAATATTCCCGATGGCGGCGCCAGCAACGTAGTGCGCGAAGATCCGGTTCGAAAAGGTTTGTTGTTCGCCGGAACGGAAGGCTCCGTTTACGTTTCCTTCAACGACGGAGACGATTGGCAGCCGCTACAGCTCAATCTGCCGCACACTTCCATGCGCGATCTCGCGATTCATGGCGACGATCTGATCGTCGCCACGCACGGACGGTCGTTCTGGATTCTTGATGACATCACGCCGATTCGGCAAATGAACACTGACATTTCCAAGGAAAGTGTGCATCTGTTCGCACCGCAAGAAGCGATTCGGTTCCGCTGGAATCGAAATCCGGATACGCCGCTGCCGCCGGAAGTTCCTGCAGGGAAGAATCCTCCAGACGGCGCCATCATCGATTACTACTTGACGAGCACAGCAAAAGCGCCGGTCAAGCTCGAAATCTTTGACGCGCAGGATCATCTCGTACGGCGCTATTCCAGCTCGGATAAGCCCGAGCCTGTGGAAAAAACCGCCAGCGAGCATCCCATTCCGATGTATTGGGTTCGCCCGGCGCCGCTTCTTTTCGCGGGCGAGGGGATGCACCGTTTTGTCTGGGACCTTCACTACGCGCCGCCGGATTCTCTTGGGCATGAATTTCCGATCTCGGCGATCGTGCATGACACGCCAAAATATCCGCTGGGAGCGTGGGCACTACCCGGCAGCTACACAGCGAAGCTCACGGTTGATGGAAAGAGCTTTTCTCAGCAGTTCGTCGTTAAAATGGATCCGCGCATCAAAGCTTCGTTGAGCGATCTGCGCAAGCAGTTTGAAATGCAGAGCGGTGCCGTCGAAGGAATGAACAAGAGTTTCGGAGCGCTTTTGCAGGTCCGATCGGTGCGCACTCAATTGAAGGAGCGCTCCGCGAAAGCCGGGAAAGGGACTCTTGTCGATGCCATCGCCGCTCTTGACAAGCAAGCTGCGGAAGTGGAAGGCGCGGCGCAGAGCAATTTCTTCGGCCTGCCGCCCGGCGCGAAGCGACCGGAGGACTTTTCCAGCTTGAACCAGCATTTCGGCGGCATTCTGGCGGTTGCAGACAGCGCCGATGCCGTACCCACAACGCAAGCCACCGCCGTCTTCAAGGAACTCCAAGAGGATCTTGAGAGACTCGCCGAGCGCTGGACAAGAATCCGGCAGCAGGATATTCCAGCGCTAAACGCCGATCTCAAGAAGGCCGGACTTGCTCCGGTCGATCCGAACAAGTCGCCCGATGCCGCTCCTTTCGCCGACGCAGATGGAGACGACGAACCGTGAACGGCATCGCACTGGAGATTCGAAAGGCGCCCAAATGAAGAGTTTACCTGTGCTTCGAATCCTCTTTTTCGCTTTTACGATCTTGTGGTCCGCGGGATTTGCGATGGCTGTAATCGACCGCGCACAGCAGATTCCAGAATCGCTCTATTCCGAAATGAAATGGCGAATGATCGGGCCATTTCGCGCGGGAAAGGTGAACGCCGTGGCCGGTGTGCCGGGAAATCCCGGTGTCTATTATTTCGGGGCGAATGGCGGAGGCGTATGGAAGACGACTGACGGCGGCACGGTGTGGAAGCCAATTTTCGATGAAGAACCGGTCGCGTCCATTGGGGCGCTGGCACTTGCTCCTTCGAATCCGAACATCATTTACGTGGGAAGCGGAGAAAACAATCTCTATGCCGACATCACGTACGGCAATGGCATCTACAACTCCATTGATGCGGGAGCGACGTGGCAACATCTCGGACTTGAGGACACACGTCATATCGCACGCATCCTGGTAGATCCTCGAAACCCGGATATCGTGCTGGTGGCAGCTATGGGCCACAGCTTTGGGCCGAACAAAGAACGCGGCGTTTTCCGTTCAGCCGATGGCGGACGGAGCTGGAAGAAGGTTTTGTACAAGGACGACGTTACAGGTGCAGTGGACCTTACTTTCGAACCGGGGAATCCACGCGTGGTTTACGCCACGCTGTGGCATGGCATCCGCAAGCCGGGACAGAAGGGAACTTCGTTTGGTCCCGGCAGTGGGCTCTACAAGTCGGCAGACGAAGGCATGACGTGGACACAGATCACGGGACACGGTCTACCGACGGGAGACTGGGGCCGGTCTGGCGTTGCGGCGGCCCCCGGAAATCATGGGCAGCGCGTTTATCTGATTCTGGAAGCCAAGGAAAAAGACGGGGGCCTCTATCGTTCCGACGATGCGGGAGCAACCTGGAAGAAAGCCACCGAGGATCGCCGCATCCAAGGGTATTGGTACATGAGCGAGATCTTTGTAGACCCGAAAAACCCCGATGTCGTGTATGTGCCTTCGCAAAATCTATACCGCTCGACGAACGGCGGGCATACCTTTACTGCGATCAAGGGCGCACCTGGCGGCGACGACTACCACACCGTATGGATCGATCCGACAAATTCGCAACGCATCATGCTAGGTGTCGATCAGGGCGCGACGATCAGCCTCAACGGAGGCGAGTCCTGGAGCACGTGGTACAACCAGCCAACGGGGCAATTTTATAGGCTCGCGACAGATCACCGGTTTCCTTACTGGGTTTATGGACCACAACAGGACAGCGGCACAGCGGGGATCGCCAGCCGCGGAAACAATGGACAGATCACGGAGCGTGATTGGCTCCCAGTCGGCCCAGGAGAGAGCGGTTACACAATCCCCGACCCGCTAGACGCGGATGTGGTCTATAACGCGGGTCCGGGTGGCAGCGTCGTGCGTTTGTCAAAAATTACAGGGCAGGTGCGGGATATTTCCCCAGCGCCGGTCTCGTTTGGCAGCAAGTACCGTTTCAACTGGACGATTCCGCTGGTTTTTTCGCCGCAAGATCCACATCTGCTTTATCTCGGGACGCAGTTTCTCTTGAAAACGACGGACGCAGGAACTAGCTGGCAGGCCGTGAGTCCCGATCTGACGCGTACGCGCGCCGCGGAAAAAGATTCGAAACAGGTGCTTGGCACGGTCCTGACGATTGCGCCTTCAGAGATCAAGGAAGGTCTCATTTGGGTTGGAACGGATGACGGGAATGTCCAACTCACGAAGGACGGCGGAGCGACGTGGCAGAACGTCACGCCGACGGGCGTATCGGAGTGGAGCACAGTGAGCATTATTGAATCGTCGCACTTCGATCCCAGTACGGCCTACGCGGCGGTGAATCGAAACAGTCTCGACGATTTGCACCCGCACATTTTTCGGACGGGCGACTTTGGAAAGACGTGGCAGGAAACGATTAACGGCATTCGCGACGACGATTTTGTCCGCGTGGTGCGCGAGGATCCGGCGCGCCAGGGGTTGATGTACGCGGGGACGGAACGAGGAGTTTACGTTTCGTTTGATGGCGGAGATCATTGGCAATCGCCCCGGCTGA
>WNFO01000294.1_pt1 | contig 47443 bp, 48 predicted proteins | sample 5400251 | NCBI WGS metagenome assembly WNFO01 (sample SAMN13153354, study PRJNA577476) | soil metagenome | isolation source: 100 cm saprolite under Madrone tree | place: USA:California | collected 2016-06-14 | reverse complement strand
GAAGGCGGCGGCGAAGATGACGCGAGTCGAGGACAGGAACAGGGTTCCCGCCCAGCCGAAGAACCACAGGCCCATGACGATGATCAGCAGGGCCTGGAAGAGATGGTTTTCCACCAAGAATCCCGCGAACATCACCGGGTATGGCCAGATCGGAACCGGCGGGGCAACCGCGCCTTGCACGGCGAACAAGTTGTTCCAGTAGGCCGCGTTGGCGGACTGGTAGAAGTTCCAGCCGATCGTCTTGTTGATCAGGATCACGACGAGCGCAACCATGGCCACCGTGACCCACAGGCCCGCGAACATACTCCAGAAGGGCTTGCGGATGTCTTTGGCTCCACGGACCTCGCCGTAAAGGGTCGCCCCCCAGTTGGGCCACAGCAGGTAGAAAGCCAGCCAGGGGAGCAGAAGAAGCAGCGGACCGAACGTCAACGTGCTGAAGCTCGACCCTGCGAAGGTTTTGCTTGCTGCGTCGATCGTCCCCTGGTACGCATTGGCCGGCGCGCCGAAGAGGCTAGTCGCCTCGCGGTTGAAGGCGTTCTGGAAGTCCTGGGGACTCGCGAACAGGAGCAGGGCGCAGACAACCGCCAGACCTACGATGCCGATCCAGAAGCAGACCTTCTGGATTCGCGCGTAGGTTTCCATGCCCAGCGTGACTACGATGCTCACGAACGCGAGCACGATCAAGCACGACACGAAGATGCCGGTCTGACTAGTGAAGAACGTGGCGACGCCGGTCCAGCCAAGCGTATACGCGAGGGGGGAGAAGAACTGGACGACCAGGATGTTCGCGTAGATCGGCGCCCAAAGGAACAGCGTGAACCACCAGCCGGTCATGGACAGTACGAAGCCAAGCCCGCCGCCTAGCACGCGGCTCTGCCAGGCGTAGTCGCCACCTGTACGCGGCATGACGCTCACCAACATCGAGTACGTGATGACGAGGAAAGTTGTCAGCAAGCCGAACACCAGAATCGCGGCGAGCAGCTGTCCATCCGGGACGGTGTAGACGTAGGACATGCCGTACAGGCCGAGCGTGATCAGGTTAACTGACCAGAACGAATAAACGAAGGCATCGAACGTCGACCAGGATTTGACCAGTCCGGTGGCGTTGCGCAGGAACAGCGTCGGCCGCGCCCCGGCCGACCCCATCGTCGTTTCAGCCATGTGTTTCTCTCCTTCTCCCTATCCCGTTATCCGTTGACCAGCTGGTAGCTCTTGATCCCCTTCTTCGCGTCGAGACTGATGATCGCCGACATGAGGATTCCTTCCTCATAGGAGCTGCCGGGGTTGATCGAGAGCGTCTTCCCGAGCTTGACCGCGCCCTTGCTCTCGTGAATGTGACCGTGCAGGGACAGCATGGGCTGGTGCTTGTCGATCGCCTGGCGCACCGCTGTCGAACCGACGGGGCGCAGCGCGCGGCCGCCGTGCATGAGCTTGAGGTCCGCGTCGATCGCCGGCGCCTCGTCGAGGCCCGAGCGAAACGGCGGGCAGTGGAGGTTGAAGATCGCGCGTGAAGGGTCGGGGATGTTCTTGGCCATCGCCTCGATCCGCTCGCCGAGCTTCTCTTCGGTCTCCTCGCGGTGCGTGTTCCACGGCGTGTGGTTGGACCAGCCGGTGGAGATCATCGTGAAGCCTTCGATCTCAACCATCCGTCCTTCACCGAGCTCGACCACATCGGATTCCCGGACGACGTCGTCAACCTCCATCTCGTCGTCGTTCCCCGGGCACACGAATATGCGCACGCCGGACCCGCGCAGCTTGTCCGCAGCCATGTTCATCCAGCGCCGGACGCCGTCCAGCATGATTTGCTGGAAAGTCTCCTTTCGAACGTCGGCGTTCTCGTCCAGCTCCTGCAGGCGCTCGGGCGTCACGTGAAGCGGGTAGTAGCCCCGCCGCCGGATCTGGTTTTCGATTTCGCCCACCATCTCCGCACCGACAACTTGACGGTCGGCCGCGATGGTGACCGTATAGTGGCCGTTCTCCTCGACGATCGGGATCATGGCCTTGCCCGTCATGTCGCCTCCGCAGATCAGAATGTCGGCTTCATAGAACTTCGCGGCGTTCAGGAATTTGCGCCAGCACATCTCGGAGCCGTGCAAGTCGGTGGCGAAAAAAATCTTTGGCATCAGGGGCCGCCTCCAGAATGTCCTTGCATCTTCATCGGCCTAGGCGGCCGGGCTCCGCTGATGCCGGCGTCGTCTCCTGCGCGCGCTCGGTCACGCATCTGTGCGATGCGCTCCCTCGCGTGCTCGTCGTCTCCTTGGCACCGGCCGCCGATGCCGCGAATATGCAGCGGACCCCTGGAGTCGGCCACTTACCTCTCCACCAGGACTTTGCGAATCTCGCGCTCGAATCCGACCACGTGACGCTTCATGCAGTCCTCCGCGCGCTGCCCATCGCCGGCGATGACGGCGCGCAGCATCTCGATGTGCTCCTCGACCGCCTCGCGCAGCCGCACACCGTGATCGATGACCAGGTACCAGAGACGGAGGCTGAGGTTGAAGTACCTGTCGAGCGTGTTTTCGAGAAAGGAGTTGCGCGCCGAGCGATAAATCTGGCGGTGGACCTCCTGGTCGAGCTGCATGAGCTCGCGCTGGTTGATGCGCTCGACCGCGTCCAAGCGCTCGAGGAGGTCGCTGATCGCGTCCCGGTCATGAGGTCCGATGCGCTCCGCGGCCAGCCGCGCGGCATGGCCCTCGAGAACCACCCGGACCTCGGTGATGCGGGCCAGATCGGTGATGTTGACGTCAGTGACGAAAGTCCCGCGATGCGGAACGCTGCGGACGAGGTTTTCCCAGGCGAGACGCTGCAGCGCTTCTCGGATCGGCGTGCGCCCGATTTCGAGCTCATCACGCAACCGCCCCTCCTCGACCACGGAGCCCGGCGGCATATCCAGGCAGACGATGCGATCGCGGATGCGGATGTAGGCTTCCTCGCTCTGGGAGCGGCCGGCTTCTGGAGCCGAGCCCTGGGCGCGGCGTCCCGGCAGCGCGCGAACCTGCGAAGCCACCCCCGTCGACCCTCCCCTATCGGCCATCCACCAATATGCGACCGATATACCGGCGGCAAAGGTAGCACCGGTCCGGGAACCCGTCAAATCGGGAGCTAGTCCGGCAATGGCGCTCCTCTCGTCTCAGGCAAGAGGAGCAGAAGCAGAGCGCCCAGGAAGGCGACGACTCCAGTAAGTCCGAGCGTCGTGCCCAGGCTCATCGATTGCGAGAGCAACCCGACCGCCTGGAGCCCGGCGACGCTGCCGGCGGCTGCTGCGAGAGACGAAAGTGCTTCGGCGGTCGCCCGCGCCCGCGTCGGAAACAGCTCGGCCGACCAGGCGCCCAGAACAGGGGTGGCCGCGCTGGCGAACGAGCTCCAGAGCACGTTGCCGGCCACAAATCCTGGCGTGCCGGTCGCGAAGCTGAGGCTCGCCGCGACCGCGGTCGCCCCGGTCAGGGCGGTGCCTGGGACACGTCGCCCAAAGCGGTCGCTGAGGAACCCGCCGGCCACGTACGAAGCCGCGCCCGCAACCCCCGACGCGATGATCAGCTCGCTTATCGCGGCCGGGCTCAGGTGGAGGACCTGGCTCGCGAACAGTGTGAACAGGAGACCGGCGGGCTCGAGCAGCACGGCCAGCAGCGCGGTCGTGGCGGCGATCACGATCAGACGCCGGCGCCATGCAGGCGCGATCAGTAGCCGCAGCGCCGAGCCCGACAGCCGGACTCCTAGCCACACACGTCCCTCAGGCAGTCTCGTCCAGATCATTGGCGCCGCGAGAAGCCCAACTCCACCCGCGAGAAAGAGGTATCGCCAGTGGGGCGCAACGACCGGGTAGGCGAGGACGGTGATGCCGGTGCCGATACCGCTGAGCACTGCGAGCACGCTCACGGCCTGGCCACGGCGGCCGGGCGGAGCCTCCTCGACGATCAGCGCGGTGGCGACTCCTCCCACCAGGACCTCGAAGCACACAGCGACCAATCGAAGCAATGCGAGGGCTTCCAGCGACGGAGCGAACGCGCTGGCGAAATTGGCGACCGAGAATCCGGCCACCCCGACCGCGATCAGCCGTCGGCGGCCGAAGCGGTCGGCAAGCGTGGCGAGCGGCAAGGCCCCGATGCTGCCCAGGGCGAGCACCGAGCCGAGGTTCGAGAGCGCGGGAACGCGGGCGTGAAAGTCCCCCGCGATCGCGGGCAGCGCGAGGACGAGCACTGAACCGTCGAACGCGGTGAGAACCACGGCGAGGCCCGCCCAAATCAGGGTTCGGCGTTGCAGCGCATCCAGCTCAACCATTTAGAGAAAGCCGAGCCTCCTCAGCAGATACGGCCCTGGTCCAAGGAAGCCGCAGGTGGCTGCGATGTGCGCGATGGAGACTCCAAGCAACGAAGGAGGTCCCGGCAGTAGCCAGAAGGCGAGACCCAGCGGGACGCCCACGAGCGCCGTCGCCAGGGTCTCGGCCCACGGCCAGCCGAGGCGGTGGTAAAGGACGTAAGTCGCGGTGCCGGCGATGAAACCCACGGGGACCCCGAACGCCAGGCCGAGCCCGCTCTGCACGAGACCCCTGAAGAACGCCTCTTCGATCGGACCGTTGAGCACATAGAACGCGGCCTGAAACCACGCGTCGCCGCCACCCGACGGGACGCTGAGCACGCCGCGACGCCGCGCGAGCAGGAGCTGTACCGCGGCGGCGGCGATGAACAGGATCGGCGCGGCGGCGCCCGCAAAGATGATCTGCGCGGACGGTCGGCCGGTAGAAAAGCCGAGCCATGCCGGCCGCCAGCCGATCTCGACTACCGCGACGACGACCGCGAAGGGAAGGAGCCGTCGGAGCAAATCCGGCGCCATCCAGCCCCAGCTGTCGGGAATACGCGTGAGCGCGACTCGCGTTGAAGTCGTCATGGAGTTCGAGGTCTACTACGACTACACATGCCCGTTCGTCTATCGCGCCTCATTGCTGCTCGCGGGCGTGGCCGGTGAGCGGGCTCTTGATGTTAGGTGGCGCTATTTCTCGCTGACGCAGGTGAACTCCAAGGATGAGGGCTGGACGGTGTGGGACGCCCCCGCCGGCGAGAGAGTGCGCGGGCGGCTCGCGTTCATGGCGGCCGAGGCTGCCCGCCGTCAGGATCGATTCGAGCCGTTTCACGCGACGCTGCTGCGAGCGCGGCACGAAGGTCGTATCAACATCGACGAGGTCGAGGCGATCGAGCAAGTGGCTGAGGATTCGGGCCTCGAGCTTGATCGTTTTCGTCGCGACGTTGCCGATCCGACCATTCTCGCGGCGCTTGAGCGCGACCACACTCACGCGGTTACCGTGCACGGCGTTTTCGGGACGCCGACGTTCGTGTTTCCCAATGGCGCCTCAGCGTACATTCGGATCGCGGAGGTGCCGGTTGCGGACGACGCGACGAAGATGTTCGACAGCTTGATCGCGATCGCCGCGGACGAGCAGCGAGTGCTCGAGATCAAGCGCCCCGTCAAGCCCACTCCCAACTAAGAACTGTTAATTTCGTTTTACCCACTCGGGTAGCAGGATGGCCTCAGGAGTTTCCTGTTACGGAGTAATGGGCTTGCGGGGGAATCGTTGTTGAGTCGTTGGTTGGGAGGCGGTCATCGGTCGCCCGCGGGCGGCAACGGCGGGGGCGAGCAGGTCCAGCCGGTGAAGGACGCCGATTTCATCGTGCTGCCCGCCGTGGCCAGCGACTCGTGGCGAACGTGGCTGATGACGGGCCTTCGTAGAGCGCCTTTCGACCGTCGCCGGCTTCGCGGTGACCACAAAGGCCTCAAGAAAATGATGATCGATGGCACCAGCTCTCCCGAAGATCCGGCTCAACCCTGGAACGACTTCTCGGGCGCGATGGTCCGCCAGGCGGTAGACGAGGCGTTGAACTCGTTGCCTGCCGGCCACAAGCAGGCGGTCAAGCTCGCCTACTTCGGCGGCATGACGAACGAGGCGATCGCCAAACACCTCGGCGTCGGAACAGGCGTGGTCCGCAAGCGACTGCGGGACGCGCTGGCGGTTGTGAGCGCGCACGTCGAGACCGGGGCGGCATTGGGTCGCAAGGTCATCTACGGGATTGCGGCGTTGGCGGCGGTTCGCTGGACGATTGGTTTTCTGCGGCGCATACCCTTTCCGGCGACCGATCAGGTGGCGCAGGCGGCCGTCGTCCTGGCCTGCGGCGTGGTGACCGCTTCGGTCCTCAGCACCTCCTCCCCGTCGCCGGCTCAGCTGACCCAGGTCGACAGGGGCCGGCTCAGCGCTCCGGCGCCCGGTGTGCCGCTCAAGGTCTCGACGTCGCCGGTCGCGCCGGTGATCGGCTCGGTGCCCATCCCAACAACAGCTGTGCCGGCGCTTCCGACCGTGCCTGCGGTCAACTTGCCGGTGACACTGCCCGTGACGATACCCTCGCCACCACCCATCCCCACGCCGTTGCCAATTCGGCGAGTGCCTTAGCTATTGAGGGCGTAGATCCCGACACCGTCGACCACCGCGACCAGGTGATATCGGCTTGCGACCAGGTCCTGGAGCACCGGATAGTTGCGCATCGGATACATCGCAAAGTCGCTCCAGCCGGCGGCGGCGGTATCGACGATCAGGACCGGCGGGTTGCGCTCGAGGTCTGACTTCAATTCCGGCCACACATCAGGGGACGTGTCCCAGTTGTTCGGCGGTAGGTTCGAACCCCGCGCAAATCCGCGGAGGAATCCGGGGAACCGGCTCGCCATCAGCCGGTCCGACTCGACGTATAGCGCCGGCCAGTCGCCCCAGACGAACACGCGATCGCCAGGGCCGGCGTGGGCCCGGATATAGGTCGCGACCTGTTCGTGTTGCGGGACGGGCGGGCTGAAGTCGTAGGTCAGCGGGTCGGCGAAAACGTTGTACGCAGCCCATCCGAAGGCGGGCACGGCGACGCCGACGGCGACGATCCAGGCAACCTGCTTTCTCATCGGCGTGCGGAGGGCCGCGTCGACCGCCAGCGCCGAGAGCAGAGCCAGGGGGCCCATCACCTGAATGAAGTAGTGCCACGAGAGATGGCCGCCTGCGAGCGATCCCAGCATCGACACGACCAGCCAGGCGACGATCAGCCGCTGCCCCGAATCCAGTCGTCTCCAGCGCACAGCCCACGCGATCGCGGCCACCCACAGGACTGCCATGTCGACCACGAATGGCACGACGCTGTCCTTCGCCCGAGCCCAAACCAGTCCGGGAGCCCAGTTGCCGCTCGCGTATCCCGTCAGGGTCGCGATCGTCCACCGCCAGAAGCCGGAAAAGGAACCGGTTAGCGCGATCATCACGGCGCCCGCCAGCAGCCCCGCGGCCAGGCCGCCGATGAACAGAGCTGACCCGCGCGCGCGACTTTCGCGTGGCTCGAAGTAGACGATTGCCAGCGGCAGCAGCAACACGTCGACCGCGGCTGATTGCCGGAAGGCGCCCGCGGCCGCGAGCAGCAATCCCGACCAGACCCAATGGCGGCGGAGCATCAACAAGAGCGACGCAGTGAGCGGCAGCATCATGAACGCTTCGGTGTTGGCTGCCAGGAGTCGCGGATTGCCCGCCGCCGTCATGACGCCGTAGAAGATCGCTGCGAGGATCCCCACTCGGTTGCCGGCCGGCTGCCTTCCGGCCACGAAGATGAGGACGCATGTGGCGCCGATCGTCAGCAATGCGATCGCATGGATTGCGGTCATCTGGTACGTGCCGAACAGGCGGAACGTGACGGCGTAAACCCAGAAGATGCCCGGCGGCTTGTTGTCCACGCCGCCCTGCGCGTACAGCGGGTCGCCGAGGTTCATCAGCGCTGCGATCGATCCGTAGATCGCTTCGTCGCCGTCGAGCAGGCGATGGAAGAAAGAAGGAGCGTGCACGATGAGGACCGGAGCCGCCACCACCGCCACCCAAAGCGCGGGCTTGCCGGCGTTGCGCGTCATCGTGGCGGTCGCCATAAGGCCTACCTATATTGCTGTACGGTCGGAGCGTGACCACCGTCAGCCGTTTTGGAGCGCCATTCGCGCTGGTAGTCGTGCTGGTTGATCTGGGCGTCTACCGATCGCGGTCTGATGCGCTGGGTGGCGGCCGGCGCGGCATTGGGTCCTTGGTGGCTGCTTCACGCGGTGCATCTAGGCCAGGTCGTCCCGCTCGTGGCCGCAGGTGTCGTGGTCGCCTGGCGCCTCGCGCGCGATCGGCGCGACATCGCGGCCGGCGTCGCGTTGTCGGTGGTCTTCCTGAAGCCGAACACCGCGATCCTCGTCCCGTTCGCACTACTTGTCGCCGGTCGCTTCCGGACGTTCGCGGCCTGGGCCGGCGCCGGCGTCGCCGTCGCGTCGATTGCCTGGCTGACAATGGGCTCGAGCGGCGTCTCCGCTTACATCGGCCAGCTCACGGGCCCGCTGCCCGCAGGCGCGAATTCGCTTACTGTCGAGGGCGCGCTCGGAGTGAGCGGGTCAGTCGCCCTGGCATTGCGTTTGCTCATCGTCGTCGCCGCCCTCGTGGCCGCCTTCCGGTTGCGCCATTCCACTGGGCTGGCCATTGCCGCCGGGACCCTCGGGTCGCTGCTCGTCGCACCGTACCTGCACGGCTCCGATCTGTCCCTGGTCGGCGTGGCGGCATGGATGGTGTGGGAGGAACGGCCGCCGCTCACCTGGCGAATCCCCATCGCCGCCGGGTGGGTCGTCGCGAGCCCGTTTGTGGCGTCGAGCCCGCTGAGCCTGGGATTGAACCGCTGGCCTCTCGTCGAGCTCTTGTTGCTGGCGGCCCTCGTGGTCGAGGCCTGGCGGCCAGGGCGCGAGAGAGAACCCGCCTTAACAGGCAAGGCTGACCTCAGGTCACGGGCCCCCGCATAATCCAAGAGCCCGCCTCATCGGAGGAAACGTTTTGCCACTCGACGTACACGACATCCACGGCCCGCTCCGAGTCCTCGCCGGGCCGGGGACTGGGAAGACTCGCGCGCTCGTCGACCTGTACGAGCAGGCCGTGATCGCGCATCTGGCCACGCGCGACCAGATCCTGACGCTCACCTTTTCCACCGGCGCCGCCGACGAGATCGCCAGGCGCATCGACGAGCGGCTGAAGGACGACTACGCAGAAGCCTGGATCTCGACGTTCCACAGCTTCTGCTGGCGCGTGCTTCGCGACCACTCGCCGGATCCCCGCCGGATGCTGATCAACAGCTTTCAGGAGTCGATCGTGATGAGACAGGTCCTCACCGAGATCGATCCAGAGGTGCTGGGCGCCCTCGTCGGGGTCCGGCGATCCGACGCATTCGCCCGCGACCTGCTCGGTTTCGTCGCCCTGATGAAGCAGAACATCGTGCACCCGGCTGCGCTGGTGCTGGCGACAGAGGCGGGTGGCAGCGACCGGTTGCGCGCGCTTGCCGCCGCTTACCAGGTTTATCAGGAGCGGCTCCGCGGCGCGGGTCTTTTCGACTTCCGCGACCTCATCGTCGGGGCCATCGAGCTGCTGCAGTCGAAGCTGGAGCTGCGCGAGCAGCTGCGCTCCAAATTCCGGCTGATCCTCGTCGACGAGTTCCAGGACGTCGATCCGGCTCAATTCCAGCTGCTGCAGCTGCTGGCGCCGCCCGAGTCTCGTCCGCGGCTCGTGGTCGTCGGGGATCCGGACCAGTCCATCTATGGATTTCGCGGCACCGTTCCGCGGCTCCTCGGCGTCGATTTCCCGGCCGTCTATGGCGCCGCCACTGTGGGGCTCGACGAATGCTGGCGATGCTCGCAGGAAGTGCTAGAGGCGGGTGAGCGGCTACTTGGCGCGACCCAGCCCGGGCGCGTCCACCGAAGCCTTCGCTCGGTTGCGCAGATCACGCAGCCGGCCGTGGTCGTCGCCCACGAAGGCGATGGCCTCGACGAGGCGTTCTTCTGCGCTCGGGAGATCAAGCGCATCCACACCGCGTTCCCCGAGCTCCGGCACGACGATTTCGCGATCCTGCTTCGCAGCACCACAGCGATGGGGGCTCCGTTCGAGGAGGCGCTGCGCGCGCTCGGCCTTCCTTATGAAGTGCGCGGGTCCGGTGCCGCCGCCCGCAACGAGGTGGTCAGGTTCCTGGTCGGGTATCTCGAGTCGCTGCGGCGACCGGACAACCCTGAAGCTCTCGAGGGGGCGCTGGCGTCGAGCCTCGGCGGCGTCGGCTCCCGCACATTGAGTCGCCTTCGCGCGCATGCATTCGAGCAGGCGAGGCCGCTGACGCGCGTGATGCGACGGCTGATGTATGTGCTCGCCGCCAAGGATCCGCAGCGCTATCCACTGCCGTGGGTCGGCGAGGCACCGGCCGACCCGCCGACCCCGCCCGACTATTACGAGTACCTCGCCGAGGCGGAGCTCGGCGCGCTGCACGCCGCGATGGTCGCCAGGTACCGGCTGCTCGACCGCGCAAAACAGCTACCGCTGGCGAGCCTCGCATATTCGATCCTCATCGAAGACGGCGCGATGGGCAAGCTGCTCGCCCTCGAGCTCGGGGCCGATGACCGCACCGAGGCGATGACCGATCTGCGCGCGACCATCGACGGCCTCGAGGCCCTCGAGGATGTTTACGAGAGGCTCCACGGGTCGAAGCCGCTGCTGTCGGACATCACGTCGTCGCTCGATACGCTGCTTTCGGGCGCCGCAGACGACACCGAACCCGCGTCCGCCCGGCGCGACGCGGTGCAGGTGATGACGGTTCACCAGGCCAAGGGCCTGGAGTTTCAGTTTGTCTTCGCCGCCGGCTTCGCGCATGGCCTGTTTCCATCGGAGGCGCGGCCGCATCCACTCCTCGACACTGAAGACAGGTCGTGGCTCGAACGCTTCAAGGTCGGCTTCATGCCCTCGTGGCCGGCCGACCCGGACGGCCACCTCGCGGAGGAAGCACGTCTCGCTTTTGTCGCCATGACCCGTGGCCGGCGCGTGTATCTGACCTACGCCGACGCGTATCTCCGCCAGGCGGGGCCGTCGGTATTCCTCGGTATGGCGGAGCCGGACGCCGAGATGAAGGAGCTGACGCGGGCCACCGCTCGGCTCGAACCCGCGGATGTCTTGCTCTCACGGGAGGCCGAGGTGTTGATCGCCGCGCACCGGGAAACCCTGACTGCGGAAATTTCAATGCGCGCGGCGGCGCTCGGTCTCGACGTCGGCTTCATCGCCGACCGCGACGCCGGCGAGCCGTTCGAACCCTATGGCGGCGATCGCAATCCCGAGCAAGTCCTGATCGATCACTTCAGTCCCACGACGCTCAACGACTACCTGAAGTGCCCGCGACTTTACTGGTACAACCACCACCCCGGCCTGGCGGAAGAGCCGAGGTCGGTGGCGATGGAGCGGGGAGGTTTTCTCCACGAGGTGCTCGAGGACTTCCACATGCAGGAGGCCGGATGGCGGCCGCTGGAAAGTGATGGCCAGAAGGAATGGCTCGAGTCCGTTTTGCAGAAACACCTTGACGGCTACCTATCACGAATGGAAGGAGTGCTCGACCGCAAGCGCGAGGAGAAGCAGGTGCGGACGCTCCTCGGCAACTACATCCGCTTCGTGACCGGCATGCAGCACATCCGCCGCCTCGGGACGCTCGCGCTCGAGCAGCGCTTCCACCTGCAGCTGGACGGGGCGGAGATCGTCGGCAAGATCGACCGAGTCAACGACGTCGGCGATGGCGAGGTCGAGGTCATCGACTACAAGACTGGCGCGGGCAAGGCGATGCGGTGGGCGTACGAGATGTACTTCGGCCCCGACATGTACGACGTGCAGCTCGCGCTCTACTACCTCGCGTGCAAGTACGGATTCGACGACGAGGGTAAGCCGCTCGGATTCCAGCCGCGGTTCCTGTCCCTCTGGTACCCGAAGGACTGGGTCTGGGGCTCGATGCGACAGGACATCTTCACCGTCGGCCGCCCTGCGGGTCTCAAGGAATATCGGGAGAAGGTGCTTGAGCCGGCCGACCTCGAGCGCAGCCGCGACATCGTTGTGCAGGCGATTAGCCGCATCAAGGCCGGCCATTTCGAGCCGGCGCCGCGCGACCTTGCCGGCACGTGCATCACCCGCTTCTCATCGTGCCCGCATGCCGCCATCTGTCCTTACGGTGGAGCTCCCGCCGAGTGATCGCGGAATCAGCTCGGAAGCTCAGCCCCGAGCAGGCGGCGGCTGCGCACGCCGGTCCCGAGGGCGCGTTTCTCATCGCAGCCGGGCCCGGCACCGGCAAGACCGCCACCGCCGTCGAGCGCTTCTGCTGGCTCGTCGAGCATCGGGTGCCGGCCGGACAGATCCTGGCGGTCACCTTCAGCGATCGTGCCGCCGACGAGCTGCGTGAGCGCATAACGGCCGAGCTCCGGGTCCGTCGTCCCGACCTTGGGCCCGAGGTCCTCGATGGCGCCTGGATCGGGACGTTCCACGGCATCTGTTCGCGCCTGCTCGACGAGTTCGCCTACCTGGTTGGGGCGCCGCGCGAGCTTCGTGTGCTGGACGAGACCGGTCAGCGGCTGTTCGAGCAGCGTTTGGTGGCGCGCCTGCGCAGCGGCGAAGCAGCCCCCCTCGACCCCGACTCGTTCACGGGCCTGAGCGTCGACGATCTCGACGATCTTCTTCGATCCGGCCTGCGCTTCCTGCTCAAGCTGAAAGGTCGCGGCATCACGCCGGAGCGTTTCTACAAACGAGCCCTGGAGCTGCACGCGAACCACTGGCAGTCTCCCGTCGACGCCAACGCGCGCCAGGCGGCCCAGGCGGAGCTGGAGGCGATCGAGGTTCTCCATCTCGTCTACCAAACCTACGAGGACGCGCTGGCGGCGGATGGCCTGCGCGATTTCGACGATCTCATCCTCGACGTGATCGATGCACTCGAGCGCGTGCCAGAGTTCCGAAGGCGCTGCCGCGAACGTTTCCGATATCTGCTCGTCGACGAGTTCCAGGACACCAACCGGATCCAGCTCGACCTCATCCGGCTCCTGTCAGCGGACGGCTTCGGGAACGTGGCCGTCGTCGGCGACGCGAAGCAGTCGATCTACGGCTGGCGCGACGCGGAGATCGAGAACATACGGAGCCGCTTCGGCGGCAAGCGGCTGCCGCTCACGCATAACCGCCGGTCGTACCAGGAGATCCTGGATTGCGCGACGGCGTTCATCCGCCGCGACCCTGATTTCGCTGACGAACCCGACCTCACCGCGACGCGTGGTCCTGGGGAGTGGCCGGTGACGGTGGTCATGGCGCCGGACTCGCGGACCGAGGCGCGATCGGTGGCCGAAACGATCCGGCGCCTCTACCGCGGCGGCCGGCCGTTCTCCGACATAGCCATCCTCGCGCACTCGATCCGCATGCTCCCACGCGATTTCGAAGACGAGCTGCGGCGCCAGGGCATTCCTTACCTGACCAGCGGTGGCTCCGGCTTCTTCGACCGCCAGGAGATCAAGGACGTGCTGGCGATGCTCCGCCTCACGGAGAACCCCATGGACGACGGCGCGCTGGTGCGTGTTCTGCAGGGACCGATCGTCCGCTTGCCCGATCGCGGCCTGTACCAGATGGCAGCCAGACGGTTCGGCCGTCATGGCATGCGCTTGCGTGATTGCTTCGAGGCGGCGCGTGCCGAGGGCTTCCCGGAGATGGAGCCGAAGGTCGCGGAGCGCGCGGCGGCGCTCGTGGACCTTACAGATCGCGTAGGACGCCTCCGCGACGCGCTCACGGTCGCGGACATCCTCAATCGCCTGCTCGAGGAGACTGGGTATCTGCGTTGGGCCGAGCTGCGAGCGCAGCGAGATGGCAGCCCCCGCGCCCTGCTCAACCTGCGCAAAGTTTTTCAGCTCGCATCGCGTTTCGAACGCGAGCTCACGCTCGCGGGGATTGGCGATTTCGTACGCCACCTGGACCAGGTCATCGATGCCGAGCTGCCGGTCGGCGAAGCAACTGAAGAGTCGGCCGCGGCCGACGCGGTCTCGCTGCTGACGATTCACGCGGCCAAAGGCCTGGAGTTTCCCGTCGTCTTTCTCGTCAACCTGCGGCCAGCGCGGGCCCGCGACATGGAGCGGTTCTTTTTCGACCCCGACCGCCTTGGATTCGTCATGAAGAACTGGCGCGGCGAGAAGCACCCGCGCTACCAGACGACATCGCCAGGAGAACCTGCCGTGAAGCTGGCGATCGGCGAGCGCAGGCGAATCGTCTATGTGGGCCTGACGCGCACGAAGGATTCCCTGTTCGTTACAGCGACGAGAGAGGAGCAGTCAGCGCGCGACGTCGAGATGGGCGACCAGGACCATTTCGCGGAGATCCTGAGCTGGGCGCTCGCGCACCCGGAGTCGGCGAACGTCGTCGAAGCGGAACAGCTCGAGCTTCTTCCTGGGCCGGCCAGCATCAAGTCCGCGAACGGCTCCGGTGTGGTGGCGGCGGTGCTCGACCGCATGGAGGCGATCCAGCCGCGCCGCTCGCCGGCGGCCGCCGCCGTACCGCCGGAAGTGCAGATCAGCTTCTCGCAGCTGCACGACTTCGAGGTCTGCCCGATTCGGTACCGGTTCAGCCAGGTGTGGCGGGTGCCCGCGCCGCCCGACGACCTGCTGCCCCGATTCGCGCGCGCGGCCGGCTCGACCGAGCTCGGCGCAACGGTGCACGCAGCGCTGGCCGCATGGCACTCGGGCCGTGGCGACTTGCTCGCGCTCTACGAGGGACCGGAGCCTGGTCGCGAGATGCTGCGCGGCTACCTGGCGCATCCACTGTCCGCGGCGCGGACGCTTGGGGTGGAGGTCGAGTTCAACCTGCGCGTTGGCGGGACCCGGGTTCGAGGCATCGTGGATCGGATCTGCGAGCTGGATGGCCGCACGGTCTTGATCGACTACAAGACCAACGCCGCGATGGACGCGGCCTTGATCGAGGCCTACACCGTACAACTGCGCCTTTATGCGCTCGCGGCCGGTCGCGGCCTGCTGCCGGGCGGCTCCGACCCACGCTTGATCCTTTTCGACCTTCGGCGCTCACGCGAGATCGAGATCGCGGCTGACGACGCTGCCGTTGAGGCGCGCGTTTCCGCAGTCTCGGATCGCATCGCCCGAGGCGATTTCGCGCTGGGTCCCGAGAATGCACAGCGGCCGTGCGCGATGTGCGCCTACCGGCCGATCTGCCCCGACGCCCGGAAGTGAGGCTCGACGTTCGCTACTTCGAGCGCCGGCAGATCAAAGAGGCGATCGCTTTCGCGGAGGGGGGCGGCATCGCCATTCACCGCAACTTCGATCACTACCACGGGTCGACGATCCGGGGGATGAGGCGCGAGCGGCCGTTTCTCCACGTGATCGGCCTGCGCGAGAACCTGGAAGCATGGGGCCGGCTGCACGGACTGCGGCCGGAATGGATCCAACCTGAAAAACGCCGGAAGGTCGCCCACTACGACCTGTTCGGTCCCTACGCAGAAGCGTTGATCGCGAAGTGGGGCCCTCCTTGACCCACCTTGACCCAACTTGACGCAATGCGTTATGATGCAATGCGTCAATAAAATCAAGGAGGAAACATGAGCACAGACATTTCGACAGTTGAAGAGGTGGCGTTCGGCGCCGCCAGGACCGCGGCTGAGGTTGCCTCGGACCCGATCGGTTCGGCGCGCAAGCAGGTGAAGGGCCTCAAGCGGAAGGGCAGCCCGACCGCGCGTAAGGTCAACCGGCAGCTGACCGAACAGATCAACGCCGCCACCGCCCCCGCGAAGGACACAGTGAAGGAGCTCGCGAAAACGGCCGAGAAGGTCGCGACCGACCTGGTGCCAGAGCGGATCGCGATTCGCGGCCTGCACGTGGTCAAGCTCCAGGCCAAGCGCCAGGACCAGGTGGGCGACATCGCCAAGCGCGCGTTGAAGATGTTCAACGGTTCGTTCAAGACCATCGCGCGTGTGGCCACACGGCTCGAGAAGGCCAGCGAGCTGCCGGCCGCGGCCCCGCGGAAGGCCACCACGCCTCGCCGGTCCGTTCGGCGCGCGACCGCCCGCCGCAGCGCGGCAGCGTAAGGGCAAAGTTCACGACAGGGGCGCTCGAGATGAGCGCCCCTTCACCGCTACCTTCGGTTAGCCTTTCTCGGCTGTGAGCGTGGTCTGCACCGGCTCGATCGCATTCGACTACATCCTCACCTTCAAGGGCCGGTTCAAGGACCACATCCTTCTCGATAAGACACACATGCTCAACCTGAGCTTTCTTGTCGACAACCTGAAGAAGCGGCGCGGTGGTGTCGCAGGCAACTACGCATACAACCTCGCGCTCCTCGGCTATCCCAGCGCAGTGCTGGCCACGGCTGGATCCGACGCAGTCGAGTATCGCGCGTGGCTCGAGAAGCTCGGGGTCGACTGCCGCGGCCTGCGGCTGCTGGAGGATGAGATTTCTGCCACGGGCTTCACCACCACCGACCTGGACGACAACCAGATCACCGGCTACTACGGCGGTGCGATGAATCGCGCAGGAAGCCTGGGTCTGGAAGACACCGTGTCCGAGCCCGAGGCCGTGATCATCGGACCAAACGCCCCAGACGAGATGCGGCGCCTGGTCCGGGAATGCCGGGAGCGCGGCGTGCCCTGGGTGTTCGACCCCGCCCATCAGCTGCCGCACCTCTCGGGTGACGACCTTGTCGACGGCTCTCGCGGCGCATGGGTGCTGATCGGAAACGACTACGAGCTGGAGATGATCCAGCACCGCACGGGATGCACCATGGAAGAGTTGAAGCAGCTGTCCGAGCTGGTCGTGACCACGCTAGGGCGGGAGGGCTCGCGCATCGAAACGGCCACGGCGTCTCATGCGATCGCACCCGCGCCGGCGCGGGCCGAGGTCGATCCCACCGGCGCGGGCGATGCATACAGGTCAGGCCTGGTGGCGGGCCTGCTGCGCGGGCTCGACGTCCCAACCGCGGGCGCCGTGGCGTCGCTCGCCGCGACCTATGCGGTCGAGCAGGTCGGCACGATCGAGCACGGTTATTCCCACGAGGAATTTGGCGAGCGGTTCAAAGGCGCGTACGGCAGGCCGCTCCCGGTGGAGCTCTGGCCGGCGGTCAGCTGAACTTCCGGCTCTCTTCTCGCCGATAAGCCCACAGCGCAATCGCGAAAAACGCGATGCCGTAACCCGCCAGATACAACCAGTCGGTGGTGACGTTGTCGCTGGTCGGGGCTCCGACGGCATCCCATCCCAGCTGGCCGAAGCGGTAGAGCGGAAGGTACGGCGAGATGTTCTGGATGATCTGTGGCAGAAGCTGCTTGGGAAAGAACAAGCCCGACGCGAAAGCTGTGGGTAGATAGATCAAGTTGATCACCGCGATTGCCGAGTTCGGCCCCGCCAGATAGCCGATCGCAAATCCGAGGGCGATGAAGGGGATGGAACCAAGCAGGACTCGATAGGCGAGGGTGAACCATTCGGAACCCTCTAGCCTGACTCCGCCGGCTATGTACGCGAATGGAAACAACACAGCGAGGGTCAGGCCGGCAAACACCAGGGCGGTGATGCACCTCGAGAGCAGGTAAACCAGCGCTGGCAGTGGCGTTGCCCGCATGAGGACGTCCATCTTCTGGCCGCGTTCGTTCGCGACGGAGATCCCGAAGCTGAAGATCATCACGTTCGCCACTGCGTACACGGCCATCGACGCGAGGAAGTACGCCCCGAACGTGATGTGAGTGCCTTGCAGCCGTTGCGAAGCCTGGCCGATGCCGATGAACGCATAAAAGACGACGGGCAGAAGAAGGCTTGTCGCGCTGAAGGCCGGCACACGCCAGAGCTTCAGAAATTCCGCCGACGTCTGGCGAAAAAGCATCGGCGCGATGGGCGCTCGAGCGGACTTGGTGAGCACCGCGCTCAATGACTGGTCATGGCGATGAATGCGTCCTCGAGGTCCGCACCCGCCACCTCCAGGTCGGAGATCTCCACCCCACGCCGGAAGATCTCGCGGAGCACCGATTCGGGCTGGTTCGTCAGCAGCTGGACGCTGTGGTCGTTGATTGTGACCGCGGTCACCGGCAGACCTTCTAGATCCTTCTCCTTCACGGCCGGTGCAGTGAAGCGCACACGTTTGCCGGCCACCCTCGACTTGATCACCGCCGGGGGAGCGTCGGCGATGACCAGTCCACGATCGATCACGATCACCCGCTCTGCCAGCTGATCCGCTTCCTCCAGGTAATGGGTGGTGAGAACGATGGTGCGTCCGCTGCGGGCGAACCCGGCAATTCGCTCGATGAACGATCGCCGGCCCTCGACGTCCATGCCTACGGTCGGCTCGTCGAGGAAGAGGACGTCCGGATCGCCGCACACGGCAAGAGCGAAATACAGTCGCTGCTTCTGCCCGCCGGACAGCTCTTTGACGAGGGCGTTCGCCTTCTCTTCGAGTCCGGCAATCGCGATCGCCGCGTCACGAGCCATAGGCTTTGGGTAGTACGAGCGGAAGAGGTCGACGATTTCCTGCACCTTGAGCATGTCCGGAACGCCCGACTCCTGCAGCATCACGCCCACCCTGCTGCGGGACTGCAGGTTGGTCGGGTCGAGCCCGAACAGCAAAGCCTTGCCCGAGGTCGGCTTGCGCAAGCCCAGCAGTAGGCTGATCGACGTCGTCTTGCCGGCGCCGTTGGGTCCCAGCATCGCCACCACCTCGCCGAGCTCGATGCGGATCGTGACCCCTTTAAGGGCCTCGACCTCGCCGTACTTCTTGGTGGCGTCGACGAGCTCTGCGGCGGGCGGCATGCCCACACGTTAGCCACTTACTCTTAATGGATGGCCAGCATTTTCACCCGCATCATCGCCGGCGAGCTGCCGGCGCGATTCGTGTGGGAGGACGACGACTGTGTCGTCTTCCTATCCAATCGACCGCTGCGTCCCGGTCACGCGCTGGTGGTCCCGCGACAGGAGATCGATCACTGGGTCGACCTGGATGCTGATCTTCTCTGCCACCTGACTGAGGTAGCCCAATCGATCGGTAGGGCGCAGATGGCTGGATTCAAGCCGGCGCGTATCGGGCTCATGCTCGCGGGCCTCGAGGTACCGCATGTTCATTTCCACGTCGTCCCCATTCGCGGCCTACACGACCTGGATTTCGGCAACCAGGACCCAAACCCCGATGAAGGGATGATGGACCAGGCGGCCGAGACGATCCGCGAGGAGCTTCGCCGGTTGGGCTTCTCGGAGGTCGCGGGGCGTCTGACCGGCTAGGCCAGCGACCGCTCGAGCTGATCGACGTGCTCTTCGAGGTGGTTGATCAGGGGATAGCGTGCGAGGAACTCGGCAGTCACCGATTCGCCCCCCGAATCTTTCACCTCGCGGCGAAGCGATTTGGCCTCGACCGTCCGCAGTAGCTTCACCGTACGGGCGTGATCCGCCAGCGTGTTGCGAAGCAGCTCTGAAGGCTCGACCTGAGTCAGCTGCTCGACCGCGGCGTCGCGTAGATTGGTGCCGCTGAGCAGGTCGACCTCATCGACCTGGCCGCTCGAGATCCTGTGGATGATCACGCCGTAGAACTTCGATAGCCCTGAGACGTGGGCGAGGACCTCGTGATCGCTCCACTCGGAGTCGCCAGGTCCAGCCTTGATCGCAGGCCCGATTTTTGCAAGTCGCGCTGACACTGTCTCCAGGCGGTCGGCGAGGACGGTGCGCTCCCTCTCAAACAGGTCTTCATAGAAGCTCTGGAGGTCGGCCTGGGTGTAGGTGGTGCTCTCGATCTTCATCGTCCGACCAGATTATTGGAGAATCGACCCATGTGCTACACAGACGACGCCCGACCGCCTCTGCCTCCGATCTCAGGCGCAGCCGCCGACCAGGGCGACGTGACGCTCAAGGCTGGCGACGGCACCCAGTTCATGGCGTACTTCGCGCGTGCCTCCAAACCAACCGGGGCCGGAATGATCGTCATGCCCGACGTGCGTGGGCTCCACCACTTCTATAAGGAGCTGGCGCAGCGTTTTGCCGAGGCGGGCATCGACGCCGTGGCCATCGATTACTTCGGACGCAGCGCGGGCAAGGGTGATCGCAGCGACACCTTCGAATACATGCCCCACCTCGAGAAGACCACGCAGGAAATGATCGCGATGGATGTCGCCGCGGCGATCGCGTATCTCAAGTCCAAAGACGGCGGTGCCGTGAAGTCGGTCTTCACTGTGGGATTCTGTTTTGGGGGATCCAGCTCGTGGAACCAGTCAGCGCTCCAACCCGAGCTGAATGGCGCTATCGGCTTTTATGGGAGGCCGCCGCGAAGCGAGACGTACATCTCAGATATGAAGGCGCCGCTACTTTTGCTGATCGCGGGCGATGACGCTGCGACCCCGCTGGATGCTTCCAAAGAGTTCGAGCACAAATTGAAGGCCGCCGGCGTGCCGACTGAGATGCACGTCTACGAGGGCGCTCCGCACAGCTTCTTCGACCGCACGTTCGCGCAGTGGAAGGAAGCCGGCGACGATGCCTGGCGTCGAATGCTCGCGTTCGTCAAGAAGCACGGCTGAGACCCGGCCGTTTCGACTTGAGGGCCTAAGCCCTGGCTAAGCCGTATAGTCACGCCATGGCGAAAGCAGTCGCCAAGATGGCCCCGAAGTCCAAACCGGCTCCGCAGCTGCCGGCGGCGCTCATGGTCGAGCTCGAGCGCAGGCGCGCCGGCCTGGCCCGGCACATGGCCCGAGCCGTGGTGGCCGTCGTCCACTGGGATGATTCGACCGGTGTCCCGCCCCAGCGCGACGCCATCGCCAAGGCGTGCGAAGCGGGGCTCGACCTGTTCCTCGCCACCGCGCGTGAGGCCCGGCCGGCCACGGCGGAGGAGCTCCGCCGCGTGGCTCAGCTCGGCATTCTCCAGGCGCGGAGCAGTCAATCGGTCGAACCCATCCTCGCGGCTTATCGAATCGCCGCCCGAGTCGCGTGGGAAGAGATCCTGCGCGCATGGCGGGGCCATCCCGAGGCGACCCCGGAAGCGATCATGCTCACCGCCAACTACGTGTTCGCGGCCCTCGACCAGGTGGCCGCCGAAGTCACGAAGACGTACTTGCACGCGCGCGAGCAGCACATGCAGCGCGGCACGCGTGCGCGCGCCCGCCTCTTCCATGCTCTGATCAGCGACAACTTCGACTCCGAGCTGGAGCTCCAGAAGCAAGCGCTGGCATTGAACCTGCCGATCGCGGCCACCGGCTATGTCGCCGTCGTCTCGAAGCTCGTCGTGGGCAATGGTGACGGCGCGCGTGGAGGTGAATCCCTCGCCGAGGTCGCTGCGTCTCTCGACTCACCCCGCGGCGCAATGCATCACGTCACCGATCCGTCGACGATGGTCACGCTCTGGCCGGCCGAGTCATCCAAGGACGTGGAGGCCGCACGCCAGTTCGTCACCCGCCTGCACAAGGAGGCGGTCGACCGGTCCGGTCCCGCCCGGGCGCGCGTTCGCGCCGGCATTGGCGGCTATCACGCCGGGCTGCGTGGAATCTCACGCTCGTATCTGGAGGCGCAACAGGCGATCGAAGCCGGTCGGAAGCTGCGCCCCGAGGCCGTCGCGCACGGCCACGACGAGGTGATCCCGCACCTCGTCCTCGCCCAGAACCCGATGCTCGCGGAACGCTTCGTGGCCCACACCCTCGGGCCGCTGCTAGATCCCAAGACCCGCAGCCGCGAGCAGCTCCTCCAAACGCTGGAGGCGTATCTCGCACACGGGTCGGTCAAGGATGCCGCCGCGGCGCTCAACCTGCACCGCCATACGGTCCTCTACCGCCTGGACAAGCTCCGCGAGCTTCTCGGCGGCGAATTCGACCTGCCGGCCGGCCGCTTGCGGCTGCAGCTGGCGCTGGACCTGCGCAAGCTCATCTGAACCCAGTTTGGACTTCGTGTCCAAACCCGATCCCTCGTTTTCCCACCGCGTGCGGATGTGGGTTAGGCCCTGTGGTCCGTATCCTCTGTTGCGTGAATGTCAAATCCAACGGTCGACGCGTGGCTGTCACCGGCATGGGCTTCATCACGCCCATCGGCAACGACCTCGAGACCGTGTGGTCGAACATGGTCGAGGGTGTGTCGGGTGTTGGTCACATCACCCACTTCGACACCACCGGCTTCGACACCACGATCGCGGCTGAGGTCAAGGGCTTCAACCCTGAGGAGTACATGGACAAGAAGACCGCCCGCCACATCGGACGGTACTGTCAATTCGCTCTCGCGGCTTCCAAGCAAGCGCTCGCGCAGGCGGGCCTCGAGCCGGCCGAGATGGACCCCGACGACGTCGGCGTGATCGTGGCCTCGGGAATCGGCGGCATGGAAGAGATCGAGAAGAGCCACACGGCTCTGATGCAGCGCGGGCCGAAGCGGATCAGCCCGTTCACGGTGCCGATGATGATCGCCGACATGGCGGCCGGCATCGTCGCCATCCACACCAAGGCCGGCGGGCCGAACTACGCGATCGTCAGTGCATGCGCATCCGGATCCCACGGCATCGGCGAAGCGGCCGAGATCATCAAGCGCGGCGCCGCGGTCGCCATGCTCGCGGGCGGCTCCGAGGCGACGATCACGCCGCTGACGATGGGCGCCTTCTGCCAGATCAAGGCCACGAGCGAGCGCAACGACGAGCCGGAGAGGGCTTGCAGGCCGTTCGACCTCGGGCGCGACGGATTCGTCATGGGCGAGGGATCCGTGATGCTCGTCCTCGAGGAGATGGACCACGCGAAGAAGCGCGGCGCCCGAGTCCTCGCGGAGATCTCCGGTTATGGAGCCAGCGCTGACATGTACCACTTCACCGCTCCGCACCCAGAAGGAAAAGGCGCGATTCGCGCGATGAACAACGCGCTGAAGATGAGCGGGGTCGACCCGAACGAGGTCGGCTACGTGAACGCGCATGGGACCTCGACCAAGCTCGGTGACGTCGCCGAGACGAAAGCGATCAAGGCCGTGTTCGGTGACCACGCGTACGAGCTTGCGGTCAGCTCCACGAAGTCTGTCCACGGGCACCTGCTTGGTGCCGCGGGCGCCATCGAGGCCGCGGCCTGCATCCTCGCGCTGGATCGCGGCTTGCTGCCCCCCACGATCAACCTCGACGACCCCGACCCGGAGTGTGACCTCGACTACGTGCCCAACAAGGCGCGCAAAGCCAACGTCAAGGTTGCCCTGTCGAACTCGTTCGGCTTCGGCGGGCACAACGCGAGCCTGGTAATCAAGGCCCCTGAGGCCAATTAGGAGAGGACTATGGCCACCCAGCTCGACTTCAAAGAACTCCAGGGCCTCGCCGCCGAGATTCTCGGCATCGAGCCGGACGAAGTGCAGCTCGACAAGAGCTTCCAGCGTGACCTCGCCGCCGACTCGCTCGACCTCGTCGAGCTCATCGCCGCGATCGAGGACAAATACGACGTCGAGCTGTCCGAAGAGGAGCTCGAGAAGATGAAGGTGATCGGCGACCTCTGGAAGTTCCTGGAGCAAAAGACCGCCGAGCGGCTGGAGGCGTAGGCAAATGGCGATCACGAACGCTTACCGCACGCGATCGGACGCCGTCCAGCTGCGCTCGTTCAAAGCCAAAGGCCGCCCGAGCGCCATCGCCGGGATGGGCGTCTATGCGCCCGAGAAGATCATCACCAACTTCGATCTCGAAAAGATGATGGACACGTCGGACAAATGGATCACCGAGCGCACCGGGATCCACAAGCGCCACATCGCCGAGCCGGGCACGACCACTTTCGAGATGGCGACCAGGGCCGCGCGGGGCGCGCTCGACGCCGCGGGCGTGACGGCGCAAGACCTGGACATGATCCTGGTCGGCACGTCGTCGCCCGACGGTCCATTTCCATCCATTGCGTGTCGAGTGCAGAACGAGCTCAACGCTCCCGGCGCGGTGGCGTGGGACACGCTGGCGGCGTGTACGAGCTTTGTTTACGCGCTCTCAATCGCGGACACGTACATCGCGACCGAGCGCGCCGACACGGTTCTGGTCATCGGGGCCGAAGTCCTGTCGCGGATGCTCAACTACTCCGACCGTGGCACCGCGGTCATCTTCGGCGACGGTGCAGGCGCGGCCGTGGTTCGGCCGGCTCCCACCGGCGCCGGATTCAAGAGCTGGTGCTTGGGGTCTGACGGCCGCGGGTTCGCGCAGGTCACCGCGGGCAACATCGAGAAGGGCGCGTATGCGGCGAAGGATCCGGCCCCTTACATCGACATGGTCGGACCCGACGTCTTCAAGTTCGCGGTCGACATCTTCATCCGGCAGGCGACCGAGGTGTGCAACACCGCCGGCGTCGGCCTGGAAGACATCGACCTGTGGGTGCCGCACCAGGCGAACTTCCGCATCATCGACGCCGCCGCGAGGCGAATCGGACTGCCTCTCGACCGCGTCGCCATCAACATCGACGAATACGGCAACACGTCCAGCGCTTCGATTCCTCTGGCATTGGAGGAAGCCATCCGCAATGGTCGTGTCAAGAAGGGCGACCATGTCCTGCTCGCCGGCTTCGGCTCCGGGCTGACCTGGGGGGCATGTTTGATGACCTGGGTCTGAGAGTGGGTGTAAAACTCATCGGTCCGATCGCGTTGCTGTTCCCCGGCCAGGGTGTGCAGAAGCCGGGCATGGGAAAGAACCTCCACGACCGCTATCCCGCGGCGCGCCGCGTGTTCGAGCGCGCGGAAGAGGTCCTGCAGATGCCGGTGCGCAGGCTCTGCTTCGAAGGGCCGCTCGAGGAGCTGAATCGCACCGAGGTCATCCAACCGTGCGTGATGACTGTGTGCTGGGCGGCTTACGAGGTCTGGCGCGAGAGCTACGGTTTCGAAAACGTCAGCGTGACCGCGGGTCACAGCCTGGGCGAGATCGCATCGCTGGCCGCGGCCGGCGCGATCCCCTGGGAGACGGCGCTTCTCCTCGTCAAGGAGCGTGGCCGGATCATGGCCCAGGCGGCCGACGAGCAGCCGGGCGGGATGATCGCGATCGTCGGTCTCGACGAGACGCAAGTCGAGGCGATCCGCGACCAGGCTTCGGTGCATGGCCGGCTGTGGGTTGCGAACCGCAACGCCGACGTGCAGTTCGTGCTCTCCGGTGAGACCGCTGCTGTGCAAGAAGCGGAGCGGCTCGCCCTCGCGGCCGGTGCGCGTCGCGCCCTCATCCTCACCATCCCGCTGCCCGCTCACTCGCCTTTGATGGCTGGAGCCGCCGCCGCGTTCCGCAAGGTGGTGGACCGGCTCCAGTTCACGGCGCCGTCGATCCCCGTCCTTGCGAACGCATCCGGTGAAGCGATGCGCACCGTGGCCGCCCTGCAGGACGAGCTTCGCCAGCAGATGCTGCGCCAGGTCGACTGGGCGCGCACCATGGTTTCGATGCGGGCGATGGAGGTCAAGACCGTCGTCGAGCTGGGCCCGGGCCGGGTGCTGGCGAGCCTCGCCGCCAAGCACATTCCAGGCGTCGACACCTGGAACGCCGAGGAGCTCTTCATCGATTTCGCGGACAACCCAGCTACCGCATGAGTGGTGAGCTGGACGGTAAGACCGCCCTTGTTACAGGCGGTGGCAAGGGCATTGGTCGGGCCATCAGCCAGGCGCTGGCCGGGATGGGCGCGAAGGTTGTCGTGAACTACCGCTCGGACAAGACCGCCGCCGAGGAAACCGCAGCGGCGCTTCCCGGCGGGACCGCGCACAAGGCCGATGTCGGCGATCCGGCCCAGGTCGAGGCGATGGTGAAATCGATCGGTCGCGTGGACGTGCTCGTCAACAACGCCGGCGCAGTTCGCGACAAGCTACTGATCCAGATGTCGCCGCCGGACTGGGAGGAGCTGATCCGTACCGATCTGCTCTCAGCTTTCGCCACCACCCGCGCCGCCATCATGTCGGGCATGATGCGAGCGAGGTGGGGCCGCATCGTCAACATCTCTTCGATCGTGGGCTTGACCGGCAACGCCGGCCAATCCAACTACGCGGCCGCGAAGGCCGGTTTGATCGGCTTCACGAAATCAGTGGCTCGCGAGTACGGCTCCAGGAACATCACTTGCAACGCGGTCGCGCCCGGCTACGTTCGTACCGAGCTGACGACGGGCTCACTCACCGATGAGATGGTGGGCGAGCTGGTCAAAATGACGCCCATCAAGCGCGAGGGCACGGCGGAGGACGTTGCGGCCGCGGTCGCGTTCCTGTGCTCGGAGCGAGCCGGGTTCATCACCGGTCAGGTGATCGCGGTCGACGGAGGCTTGAGCCTGTAATGGAACTGGCGAAGACGCACGCAGAGGTCCGGATCGCGGGCGGGAAGCTGCCACCGATCCCGCTCCCGACGAACTGCCCAGGGTGTGGAGTCGGGCTTGATGTGGATGTCCTCCGCAAGCACGCCTATGTTTGCGACTGCGGCCATCACTTCAGGCTCGGCGCCGACGCCTGGATCGCCCTGATCGCCGATCGTGGGTCGTGGAAAGAGCGCTGGGGCGACATTCGGTCCCATGACCTGCTCAACTGGAAGGTCCCCAAGCCTTACCAGGCGACCATCGACCAGCTGGCCGATGAGGGGCTGAACGAAGCGGTCCGCACGGGCACTTGCACGTTGGGCGGGCGCGCGATCTGGCTCGCAGCGTTCGACTTCCGTTTTGTCGGGGGCACGCTGTCGATCGTCGCCGGCGAACGTTTGGCGCGAGGGATGGAGCAGGCCGCTGCGTCGAGTCTGCCTTACCTGCTCGTTTCCGCATCAGGCGGCGCGCGGATGCAGGAAGGCGTGCTCGCCCTCATGCAGATGGCAAAGGTCAACGCAGCAGTCGGCCGGCTCGACGCCGCTGGAGTCCCCTTCTTCTCGGTGCTCACCGACCCCACGTTCGGCGGCACCGCCGCATCGCTGGCTCTGCTCGCGGACATCAACATCGCCGAGCCCGGGGCTGCCATCGGGTTCACCGGACCTCGCGTCATCAAGCAGGCGACATACGCCGACCTGCCGCCCGGCTTTCAGAGCGCCGAGTTTCAGCTGGCCCGCGGCCAGATCGACACCGTGGTGCCTCGAACCGAGCTCCGGCGCCTGCTCGCCCACCTCCTGGAGTTGTATCCATGACCAGGCACGGCCGGCGACCCGAGGAGACGACACTCACCGTCTGGCAGGTCGTCGAGCTCGCACGCCATCCCAACCGTCCCTACTCGCTCGACTACATCCGGCGGCTCGCCCCCGACTTCATCGAGCTGCACGGCGATCGCCTCTCGGGTGACGATCCTGCGCTCGTCGCCGGCGTCGGCACGTGGCACGGCCGCACCACGATGTTCCTCGGCCATCAAAAGGGACGCAGCCTGAAGGAGCGGGTCGCTCGGAACTGGGGGATGATGCATCCCGAGGGCTATCGGAAGGCGATTCGACTCGCGCACCATGCCGCCAAGTTCGGCTTTCCGATCATCTCCATGATCGACACGCCCGGGGCTTATCCGGGCGCCGGCGCCGAGGAGCGCGGCATCGCGGCCGCGATCGCGCGGTCGATCCTGGAATTGTTCCGCGTGCGGGTGCCGATCGTGGCGGCGGTGATCGGCGAAGGTGGGAGCGGAGGCGCCCTCGGAATGGGCGTCGCCGACCGCGTCATCATGCTCGAGAACTCGATCTACTCGGTTGCGTCACCCGAGGCGGCAGCTTCCATCGTTTGGCGCGACAACGCGCGCAAGGTCGAGGCCGCGGAGCAGCTGCAGCTCACATCGCGGGACCTGCTTGCGATGGGCGTGGTGGAAGAGGTCATCACCGAGCCCGAAGGAGGCGCCCAACTGGATTACGACGCCTCGGCGCGCGTGCTCGATGAGGCTCTAGAGCGGCATCTGCAATCTCTTCTCGAGCAGCCGGCTGACGAATTGCTGCAGCACCGCTACGAGCGTTTCCGCTACATCGACTCGCTAGTGCATGCGGAACCCCACTTTGGCCCGAAGATCTAGCGCCGCTTGAGGATCGTCGCGCAGCGCGTTGCCTCCGGGTCGGTGACCTGGGAGGAAGCGGGCACTCAACAGGCTGCAACCATCGGACCCGGGTTCGTGTTGTTGGTGGGTGCGGGGTCAGATGACGATGAATCCACGGTGCGCAAGCTCGCGGACAAGGTCGTCGACCTGCGCGTGTTCGCGGACGAGGCCGGAAAGATGAACTTGAGCCTGGAGGACGTGAGGGGATCGGCATTGATCGTGTCGCAATTCACGCTCTTCGCGGACATGAGCCGCGGCCGGCGGCCGAGCTTGTTGAAGGCGGGCGATCCAAAACGCGCCGAAGAGCTGTACCTCGCGTTCATCCAGCGATTCCGAGAGCGCGGAATAGAAACCCAGACCGGGAGTTTTGGAGCGGATATGCGGGTGACCATCGAGAACGACGGTCCGGTGACGCTCGTGCTCTCGTCCGATGATTGGCCCACGCGTGTCTGATTCCAACCGCGGCCTGCTCCCGTATCTAGCTCTCGTCGGCCTCGCTTTGATCTGGGGCGTCTCGTTTCTCTTCATCAAGGTCGCCGTCCACGACATGAGCCCCATCGCGCTTGTGCTCATCCGCTCCACCTCGGGCTGCATCGCCCTTGCTTTGATCGTGCGTGCCATGGGCCGCCCTTTGTTCGGCGAGGGCTGGCGGCAGCGGCTCATTCCATTTGCGATTCTCGGGATCACCGGAGGCCTCCTGCCGTGGGCCGGCATCGCGTGGGGCGAAACGCGGATCTCGAGCGGGTTGGCCAGCATCCTTAACTCGACGACTCCGCTCTGGACCGCGGTGCTCGTCTACTGGGTCATCCCGAGCGACCGGCCGAGCGCATTGAACTACGCGGGTGTATTGATCGGCCTCGCGGGGGTCGTCATCCTCGTCGTGCCAGACCTCGCGGCCAAAGGCGTCGCGGGCAGCGCAGTGGGCGCGCTGGCGGTGGTGCTGGCATCGCTTTCATACGCGGTGAATGCTCTGTACCAGCGCCGGAAGCTGCGCGGAGCCAGCGTTTATGAGGTTGCCCTTGGTCAATTGGCCGCGACGGCCCTGTTTGCACTTCCCTTCGCGGCGCCGGTGCTGCCCAGCGTGCATGTCGCGCTGCCTTCGATGGCGGCTGTCATCGCTCTCGGTGTCGGTGGCTCGGCCATCGGGTTGCTGCTCTACTTCTACATCCTGAACAAGCTCGGCCCGGTGCAGGCGACCGGGGTGACGCTGCTGGTTCCCGTAACGGCGGTGATCTGGGGCGTCCTTCTTCTACATGAGGTAGTCACCGTTCCGATCATCATCGGCATGGTGGTGATCCTCACCGGCATCGTGCTCACAAATGTGCGGGCTCGCAAGCCGAAGCAAGTCACCGAGAAAGAACCGGCCGCGGCGTGAGCCGATTTCTGGACGAGCACGCCGATCAAGTGCGTGCTGCGGCCGAGCGCATCCGTCCATACGTGCGCCGCACGCCGGCGCTCCGCACGGACCTCAGCCCGGACCTGCGCCTGAAGGCGGAGTGCTTTCAGGTCACGGGGTCGTTCAAACCTCGAGGCGCGTTCAATGCGGTGCTGTCGTTGATGGAGCGCGGACCGCGTCCCCACGGCGTGATCGCGGTCAGCTCCGGCAATCACGCCCAGGCGGTTGCGCTGGCCGCGCGGACCGTCGGTCTGCCCGCCCTCATACTCATCCCTGAGGACGCCAACCCGGCCAAGGTCGCCGCCACACGCGCGCTGGGCGCCGAGGTCATGCAGGACGGGATCACCTTCGCGAATCGCGAGCAGCGTGTGCACGAGCTGATGGCAGAGCGCCAATTCACGCTGGTGCATCCGTTCGACGACTGGGATGTGATCCATGGACAGGGCACGGCTGCTTTGGAGCTCCTGGAGGATGATCCCGCGCTCGATGTGATCGCGACACCGGTCGGCGGCGGCGGCCTGATGTCAGGAACCGCGATCGCCGCCAAAAGCCACGATTCCAAGATCTGGGTAGTGGGCGTCGAGCCGGTTGCGGCCGATGACGCTTACCGGAGCTGGAAAGCGGGCAAGATCGAAACTCTTGATCGGGCGCCGGCGACACTTGCCGACGGTGTGCGGACGACTGCCATCAGCGAGCGGACCTTCGAGGTCATGTTTGGGCAGGGGCTGGTCGACGAGATAGTCACCGTCACCGAGGATGAGATCGCCGCCGCCGTGGAGCTGGCGTGGACGCGGCTTCATCTCGCGCTGGAGCCGACGGGTGCCCTGCCCCTGGCCGCATTCACGTCGGGAAAGCTGCGCGGAAGCCGCGCCGGCCTGATCCTCACCGGCGGTAACGCCAACCTCAAGACGGTGGCTACACTGCTCGGAACCTGATGATCCCGGTCAAAGAGGTGATGACGCGAAACGTGATCACCTTCCGCGAAGACACGCCGATAGACGAGATTGCGACGACGCTGGCGTCAAAGCACATCACCGGCGCGCCCGTCATCGGCAGCGATGGGCATGTGAGCGGCATCGTTTCCGAGGTAGATGTCTTCTCCAAGAAAGGTAAGGTCGCGCGCGACATCATGAGCTCGCACGTGATCACCGTCAGCGAGGACACTGGCATCGACGAGGCGGCGCGGCTGCTGATTGGCGAGCGCATCCGGCGCGTGCCGGTCATCAAGGGAGGCAAGATGGTCGGCCTGCTCAGCCGCTCCGATGTTCTCGATTTTTTCGCCTCGACACGCTGGACCTGCAACGTGTGCGGGCGATGGGAGCGCGGGCTCGAGATGCCGGAGAGGTGCTATTCGTGCTCGAGCACCGACATCCACCTCGTGCGGGGCGACCCTGGGCACTAGCTCGATGCCTCGCCGTTTGTCGCTGAAGGCCCAAAGCTTCACTGAGTCCGTCATCCGGGAGATGACGCGGCTGAACCTGGCCCTCAACGGAGCCGAGCGGGCGATCAACTTCGCTCAGGGCTTTCCGGATTTCGCCACCGATCCGCGGATTCTCGAGGCGGCAGCGCTTGCGCTCAGGGATGGGTTCAACCAATACGCCACCACATGGGGCGCGCCACAGCTGCGCCAGGCGGTGGCACGAAAGCAGGGCGTGGCGTGGGGCCGTGAGGTCGACCCCGAGTCCGAGGTCACGGTGTCGTGCGGGGCGACCGAGGCCATGATCGCCGCCATGCTCGCCGCTGTCGATCCGGGCGACGAGGTCATCATCTTTGAGCCCTTCTACGAGAACTACGGGCCTGACTGCATCCTCAGCGGCGCCACTCCGCGGTATGTGACGTTGCGCCCGCCGGACTGGTCGTTCGACCCCGACGCGCTGCGTTCCGCTTTCACTTCCAAAACGCGAGCCATCGTCGTCAACACGCCACACAACCCGACCGGAAAAGTGTTCTCGCGCTCAGAGCTGGAGCTGATCGCGCAGCTGTGCATGGAGCACGACGTGATCGCCATCACCGACGAGATCTACGAACACCTGGTTTATCGCGGAAGACATGTGAGCATGGCCACGCTCGAGGGCATGGCCGACCGCACGATCACGATCAGCGGCGCCAGCAAGACTTTCTCAGTCACCGGCTGGCGGGTGGGCTGGATCGTTGCCCCGGCCGACCTCACGGGCGGAATCCGCAAGGTGCACGACTTTCTCACTGTGGGCGCTGCGCACCCTTTGCAAATCGCGATCGCGTCCGCGCTCGAGCTTCCCGCGTCCTTTTATGTAGAGCTGGTCGGCGAGTACCGCGAACGCCGCGATGCGCTCGTCACCGGGCTTCGGGAGTGTGGCTTCCAGGCCACGATGCCTGACGGCGCCTATTACGTGATGGCGGGGTTCGCAGGGTTCGGCTTCGATGACGACACCTCGATGGCGCGGCACCTCATTGAACAGTTCGCGGTGGCTACGGTGCCGGCGTCGAGCTTCTATCACGACCCGCAGTTCGGTCGCGGGTACCTGAGGTTCAGCTTTCCCAAGCGTCTGGAAACCATCGAGCGCGGGCTGGCAGCGCTGCGCTCACTCCAGCCGGGGCGTTAACTGGCAGGGTTCCAACCTCGTGTGAGTGTGCCTAGCCTGGCTGCATGCGCAAGCTGGTCCGAGCGCCGCTGACCTGGATGATCGTCGCCGAGTGCGTCGTCGTCGGCACTCTGTTGCTGGTCGCATGGCACGTGATCGCCGGCGTTGCGGCGCCGGGCCATGCGGCACCGCTGTCCTTTCCGGCGGTGGAAGCGTCGCCGGCCGACGCCGCTCTACCGTCGGCGGGGGCAACCTCGGCCGGGGCCAACACTCATGGCCCGCCGCCCGGTCTCAACGTCGGGTTTGCTTTCTGGCGGCTTCGACTTGCAAGCCTCAATCGTGACCAGGCCGAATTGGAGGCCATGGAATGGAGGATCACCCACGCGGTCATGGAGGCTGCCCACGACTACCTGGAAACCGTCGTCCTCCCCGCCGTCAGGCATGCGGAAGGAGGTGGCTAGGCTGAGTTAGGACTTCTCCGGGGCCATGGTGACGTTGCCGTTCAGGGTGGCGCCGTCCTCGACTGTGAGGCGGCCGACCTTGACGTCGCCGTTGAGGCGACCGGATCCGCCCAGCGTGAGGCGGCGCCGCGCGGTCACGTTGCCGTTGACCTGGCCGCGGATACTGACGTTGGAGCCCTCGACCGTGGCCTGGACGTTGGCGGTGTTGTCCACCGTCACGTCTCCGCTCGCCTTTAGCTCGCCCTCGACGGTGCCGGCGACCTTGAGGTCGCCCTGGATCTCCAGGCGCCCATGCATGCTGTCGCGCGGGCCGAGGTTGACGACGTTGGTGCCACCGTTCTGGGCGGACGCGGGCGGGTGAGTCCCGGACTTTTCAGCTTGGGCCATTTGGGCATCCTCCACTGCGATGATCGAGCCTTTAACTGGTTTTGCTCAACTCTGACCGGCAACTGGACTTGCGTACTTACGCGTAATTCGGAAGAGCGGGGATTTAGACGAGCTAGCATCGTAGCAAAGTGGTCGTCGGACAACAGGAAAGGGAGGCAACCGGGAACGCGCCGCGCGTGGAGACCCTGGTAATCGAACGGTGGCGTTGATGGATCCGGACTCGTCCGATGAGATGATCGACCATCTGGTCGATTTCTTCGACCAGGTCGCCCCTGTGTACGACGGCTGGGCCAACGGTCAGCACGGAAGGGTGGCTGCGAGGCTGGTCGAGCTGGTCAAACCCAAGAAAGGGCAGCAAGCTCTCGACGTAGGGACCGGGACCGGGCTGGTCGCGCACTTCCTGGCGGCCAAGGTCAGCCCTGGTTCTGTGATCGGCATCGATTTGTCTGATCGCATGCTCTCGATCGCGCGCGGGAAGCTGAGCAAGCACACGCAGTTCCTGGGCATGGCCGCGGAGCGGTTGGTGTTCCGACCCGAAACGTTCGACCTCGTGAGCATGGGCGAGGCCCTTGCATATCTCGCCGATCCTGGCGATGCGCTGAGCGAGGCCCATCGCGTGCTCAGGTCGGGCGGCAGGCTGGCGGTATCGTGCCAGCGGCGCAGCCTCAACACCAGGGCGCAGGATCTCTTCTTCCAGGGCCTGGTCCCGCTCGCGCGCAGGCATTACTTGAGCCTGCCCCGATACGGATCCGATCGCAGCCGGTTCGGCGAGCCGGACGTGCTGCCGCAGATGCTCGAATCCGCCGGCTTCAAGGTCGACCTGCTGACCGAGATGGTCACGGGCGGCCGGGCCCAGAACGCGCGAGAGTGGACGGACATGATGGCCGGCGCGGGACCGCTCCCGTACACGCTGATCAAGGCACTGGGGCCTCGCTACCGGATGGAGCTCGAAGGCGAGGTCGAGGCGGCGATGGAGAGCCTAGGCGACCCCGACGAGGCGTGGCGATATCACCACTCGTATCTGATGGCGGTGGCGACCAAGGCCTGATCCGGGCTCGGTCAGCTCCGCGCCGGTGCTTTGGCCTGAGTGCTGCCGATCATCAAACCCGCGACCAACGCTGCGAGTAGGCAGAGCCCGGCGGCCACCGCAAAGATCTCTCGGTACTCCTGGAGAAATGCAGCCGCGACCAGGCGCTCGAGGTGATCGACACGCGCACGGACGTCGGGATCTGTGAGCTGCGGAGTCCCGAGTATCTGATGGAAGCGATACAACCCGTAGGCGGTCAAGGCGGCGAGGCCGATGAGCATCCCCATCGTCCGAGACAGAACAACCAGGCTGGAGGCAAGGCCGTGGTGTTCTGAGCGGGTGAGCTCGAGGACCCTGGCTGCAAGCGGAGCGATGACGATCCCGAAGCCGAGCCCGCAGACGACGAGGGCCAGGTCAGCCACATGCAGCGGCCCGATACGCAGCGTGAGCTCGTTCGACTGCCAGCCCGCCATCTGCGTAAATGCCGCTGCAGCCAGCACAGTCCCCGCGACGGCCGTGACCCTGGCCCCGGTGCGGGTCGCGAGCAGTCCGCCTAGCACGGCGCCCAGTGGTACTCCGATCAGAAATCGCGACAAAAGGAGACCCGATCCGAGCTGATCGAGTTTGAACACGAGGCGGCCGAGCAACGGGACGTCGACGAGTACGACCATCAGCGCCACGCCGATCAGGAGGTTGGCGACGGTGGCGCCGATGAAAGCGCGACTCCGCAGGAGTCTGTGCGGTATCAGTGGCTCGAGGTGGGTTGTCTGGCGGCGGACATAAAGTCCAAGCACCAACAGGCTAAGGGCCCCGACCGGGATGAGCAGGCCGCTGGTGGCGCGGGTCGTCGGGTCATCGGGGTAGAGGGCGAGAACGAGCAGACCGAGCCCGCCTCCGAGGAGGGCGGCGCCGACCCAGTCGAGCGAGGTGGCGGCCGATGAGTCGAGGCGGCTCTGCTTGCGCGTGCCGTATAGAAGCGCGAGTGCGCACAGCGCCGCCAGCGGCAGATTCAGCCAGAAGACAAAGCGCCAGCCGCCCACCGTTGTCGCGGCCGCCGCCAGAGTGGCGCCATAGAGGGGTCCGAAGACGCTGCCCGCCTCCTGCATCGCCGCCACCGAGCCGAGCGCAAGCGTCCGACGGTGGTCGCGGTAGAGGTCGGCTCCCAGGGCCAGGGACAACGGGACGAGGCCACCACCGCCGAGTCCCTGCAGGAAACGGCCGGCGACCAGCCACGGAAGACCAGCGAAGCTCCAAAGACCCGCCGTCGCTGTGATGGCGGAGCCGGCGGCGAAGATCACCATGCAGGCGGCGTAGACGGGAGCCCGGCCGCGGACGTCGGAATATGCGCCCAATAGGGGCATGGCCACGACGTAGCCGCCGAGAAAACCGGTGACGATCGGAGTCGCCTGCTCGAAGCGGTCGATGGTCAACCCGACGTCCGCGACCATCGCTGGCAACAGGGTCACGACGACATACGCGTCGAGGGCGGTGACGAAGAGGCCGGCCCCGGCGATGAGCAGCAGGAGCATGCGGCCGGACAGCGGATCGGTGTCAGGAATTGTGGGCGTGGTCGGGTCCGATTTTGCGCTCAGCCCCACCCCCTGGCGGGCCCTCCCTCCTCCGCTTGTCGGTTCCTCCCCCAACCGACGCTCCTTCTTGCAGGTTATGCGGCTTGAAAATCGCTCGCAACCCTGGTTGTTAAGGCGGGCGGAGAGGAGATGGTCACGCTGCCGTTGAATCCGCTCAGGTCGACCTCGACCGAGCTCGGGCTGCCGCTATCGCCGAATGGACCGGACAGCACCGCCTTGCGGATCAGGTGATCCGACCCTCCGATCCAGATCACCGCTTCCACATCCCCCGACGAGTTGAGCTGTGGCAGCATGCCGTGGATCTGTGTGGCGCTGTACGTCGCCTCCACCTTGTGCGAATCGACGCCCTGGATCTGCTCCGCGGCCACGTACTTCGGGTTGCGGCCGGCGGGGATTATGGCCGGGAGCCCGCTGGTGGCGTCGAAAAGCTTGGCGAGGTCGGGTATGTCGGTGGCGTCCTTCCCGGTCAGCTCGTTGTAACCGGAGAACGGCAGATGCAGATATATGTGGCCGCCGGCGATGATCACCTCGAGCGCGATCTGCACGTCCTGCTGCCGGACCGTGTAAACGGTGTCGCTGTCGGTCGGAAGCCGGAGGGCGGCCTTCGCTGACACCAGCGCGAAGCCTCGAAAGCTGATCGCACCCTTCGTGAATTTCAAGTTGGATTTAACCGTTTTCAGCTTGGCCATCGCGGCGCCGCCCTCGCGAAGGGCTTGGGCGGGGTCCTCGGGCTGAAGCCCGCCGCACGAAGCGATTAAGACCAGCATCAGCGTGCTGGCGCAAACGGACGCAAGCCTGCTCTGCACTTCACAAGTATCAGCCCCGCATCCGGCTTGTTTGTGACCCGCCGGGGTCGTCAGGCCGGTCGCGCGACGCGCGCAGGATGAGTCGGATCGGCCGATCGTAGAAGAGATAGTCCCAGGCCCAATTGATGAGAACGAGCACCCGGCTGCGGAAGCTGACGACGTTGACCAGGTGCACTGTGAGCCAGAAGACCCAGCCCAGAAATCCCGATAGATGTACCCGGCCGAGCTGGGCGACCGCCGAGTTTCGGCCGATGGTCGCCATCGTCCCTGGATCCCTGTACACAAACGCCGAGGCGCCGCCATTGCGCGCCATGTCGCTGATCGTGGCGGCAACGCGGCGGCCTTCCTGCATTGCCACCGGGATGAGCATCGGCAGAGGCATGCCGTCGACGACCGCGCCGGCGAGGTCCCCGATGACGAAGACGACCGGGTGTCCAGGAACCTGCAACGTCGGGAGCACGGGCACCCGCATCTGGCGGCCGCGCTCCAGCCCCAGCAGCGCGCCCACATCCGACGCCCGCACGCCTGCGGTCCACACGACCGTGCCGGCGTTGATCTCCTCGCCGCCGGCCAGGCGAATCGAGGTGTCGGTTACCTCCGCGACCTTGGCGCCAAGCCTGACCTCGACGCCTTTCTTCTCCAGCGAGCGCTGCGCCGCCGCCCGCAGGGACGGCCTGAAAGTACCGAGGACCGAATCGGCGGCCTCGAGCAGAATCACGCGAACCTCACTCAGATCCAGATTTGGATAGTCCTTCTTGAGGACATGGCGGATGAGCTCCGAGAGTGCGCCTGCCATCTCGACTCCGGTCGGCCCGGCGCCAACGATCGCAAACGTCAGCATCATCCGCCGCTGCTCCGGGTCCTTGATCCATTGCGTCTCCTCGACGCGGCTCAACACCCGGTTGCGCAGCGCCAGGCCTTCATCCAGCAGCTTCAGGCCGAATGCATGCCGTGCCAGCGACCCATTGCCGAAGAAGTCGCTCTGGCTGCCGGTCGCCAGCACCAGGTAGTCGTACGGCAGGTCGCCGCGATCGGTCGTCAGGATCCTGTGATCCAGGTCGATGCCGGTCACCTCTGCCTGCCTGAACCCAACGTTGCGGAGCGGCCGGATCAGCTCGCGGACCGGCCGCGCGATCTCGCCCGGATCGAGGAGTGCCGAAGCCACCTGGTAGAGCAGCGGCGTGAACAGGTGGTAGTTGTTGCGGTCGACCAGCAGCACGTCCACTGGCGCCTTCTTCAAAGCCCTGGCGCAGGTGAGGCCGCCGAATCCGGCCCCTGCGATCACCACCCGCGGGCGGCTCAATCAGGGGTCCCCGCGAAATCGAAGATTTCGTGGGGTATTCACTTGGCTGGAGGTTTCCGGAAGCGTCCTCCTCCGCTGTGCCGGCGGTTGGCCATTTTGTCCAGAGCGTCCGCGCCGCCGGTCGCCTCGAGCAGCGACTTGGGCAGCTTCTGCTTTTTCTTGATCACGGGCTCGAACAGGTCGCCGAGCTTTTCGACGCGCTTGAGCACCTGGTCGGAATCGAACACGAGCTTCGTGGGATCGCCGGCTTTCAAACAACGCTCGACCTCGTCCCACGACACCGGCGTCGAAACCGTCGGGCGCGATCGCGCCCGCAGCGAGTAGACGTTGACAGTGGTCTTGTACTGGTCGTTCTGGCTCCAGTCGATCAGCACGCGCCCCGTCCGAAGCTCTTTCAGCTGCTTGTGCACGACCAGGTCTGGGTGCTTCTCTTCGAAAAGCTGCGCCAGGCCTTTGGAAACCACCTTGGTTTCGTCGTAGGTGACCTTGGTGTTCAGCGGCACGTAGAGCTGCAAACCCTTAGATCCGGACGTCTTGGCGCAGCACTCCATGCCGTGCTCGGCGAAAACGTCACGCAGCATCAATCCCACCCGGCAGCACTCGACGATGGTCGCCGGCGGGCCCGGATCTAGGTCGAAGACAAGAGTTCGCGGCTCGGGCAGGTTGCTGCACAGCGACAGCGAGGTGTGGAACTCGAGCGTGGCCAGGTTCCCGAGCCAGACCAGCGTCGGCAGGTCCTGCGCCAGGCAGTAGAACATGTCGCGGTTGTTGCCTCCGCTCCAGACCTTGGCCGTTTCCACCCACGCCGGCCGGTGCTTGGGGCAGTTCTTCTCGTAGAAGTACTCGCCGTCGACCCCGTTGGGATAGCGCTTGAGGGTCAGCGGGTGGTCGCGCGTGTGCGGGAGGAGCAGCGGCGCCATTCGTGTGAGGTAGTCGATCACCTGCGCCTTGGTGAAGCCGACCTCCGGGTACAGGACCTTCTCGAGGTTGGTGAGCTTGAGTGTGCGGTCCTCGATCACGACTTCGACCGACGTTTCTTTAGGCAATTTCGCGCACCACCTCTCGCGCAGGCTTGTCCGTACGCAGTCCTTTGAAGGCCGGTGCACGCAGCTGCCCGGATTTGGTCCACTCCACGAACTCAAACTCTCCCACCAGCTTGGGCTCGACGAAATGAACGCCCTTCGGCGGTGAGCCGCGATCGAACGGGCTCGCCTTGCGTTCGAGCGGCTTCATCAGCTCGCTCAACTTCTCAAGCGTCGCGTCGGTGAAGCCGGTGCCGACTTTGCCCGCGTACACGAACTTGCCATCGTCGTAATAACCGACCAACAGCGATCCTGGCAGGCCGCGGCGCTTGCCCTCGCCCTCGAGCCAGCCGCCGATGACGAGCTCCTGGCCCATTCGGATCTTGATCTTCACCCACAGGCCGCTGCGGCGGCCCGGTTCGTAGGGCGAGTCCAGCTTTTTGCCCATGACGCCTTCGAGGCCTGCCTTGCGGCTCGCCTCGAGCATGGCCGGCCCGCCTCCTTTCTCGTGAGGCGGCGTCTGCCACGAGGCTCCTTTGAGCTTCAGCCCCTCCAGCGTCTTGCGGCGGCTCGAATACGGTTCCTTCAGCAGCGAGTGCCCGTTGCTCCACATGACGTCGAAAAGCATGTACGTGACGGGAACTTCCTTCATTTTTCTTCGAATCTCCGATTCGGAGGTCAGCCCCATGCGCTGCTGGATCTCCTCGAAGCTCGGGCGGCCCTTGTCATCGAGGGCGACGATCTCTCCGTCGAGGACGACCTCGATCGAGCCCAACGCGCGGCCCATCGGGTGTATCTCTGGATAGCGCGCCGTGATGTTCTCGCCGCTGCGGCTCACAAGCCGGACGATTCCGCCATCGACGTATGCCTCCGCGCGGATGCCATCCCACTTGAACTCAAAGCCCCACACATCGTCGGGCGTCGGCGGTTTATGCACGACCTTGGCGAGCATCGGCTCGATGCGCTGCGGCATCGGCTGCCGATCAGGATCCTGGGGCGGATCCATGCGGTGGATCATCCAGTTCTTGCCGTCGGTCTGGAACAGCACATACCGGCCCTGCACTCGCTTTCCGTGCAGCGTGACCATCACCTCGCGATCCGACCACTTTTGGGTCTCGTACGTGCCGCTGTCCCAGATCTTCACGGTGCCTCCGCCGTACTCGCCTTGTGGGATCTCACCCGCGAAGTCGATGTAGTCCAGCGGGTGGTCCTCGACGTGGACGGCGAGGTGGTTCTTCTTGGGGTCCGGCGGGATTCCTCTGGGCACGGCCCACGAGAAAAGTACCCCATCCTTCTCGAGCCGGAAATCCCAATGCAGGCGTCGCGCGGAATGCTCCTGCACCACGAACCGCGGCGCCTTGGTGACCTTCTTTGGCACCTTGGCGCCGGGCTCCGGCGTTTTCTTGAAATCCCTCTTGGCTTGGTACTCGGCGAGCTTTTTCGCCACAGCAAAAGGTTAGGCCACCGCGGCCTCGACCTAGGCCGAATGGTGGGGATCGCTCGCGAGGCGGCGCCGGCGGAAGGTGAGCCAACCGATGGCCACATACAAGGCCTGCAGCTCCGGGACCAGGATGCGTGCGGTCAAGCCGGCCACCCCGTGCCGCACGCCAGCCAGGCGGAGTGCTTATGAGTCGTGGTCATCGTCGTTTGCCCCTTGCTTCGTCAAGCGCACTTCGAGGCCGATCCCCGCGGTCGTGATCTCACATGTCTGGAAAGGACTCTCCGCGACGAGAAGCTCGAACTGAAGCGGGGAGTACGCGCGGTTGCGAAGCCTCTCCAGCGTCGCCTTCGTCATGAAGGCGCTCAGCCGGCCGAGGTCCATGCCCTTCACCTCTTCTTCTATAGCTACGTGGGTGGCGTCGTGGCTCATGTCCTGGATCACAGCGGTTCCGCCACTGCGAAGGACGCGGTGGATCTCGCCAAGCGCGGTGCGCGGCAGCGTGAAGTTCTTAAAAGCGGCCTGACAGACGATGAAGTCGAACGAGTCGGCCGCGAACGGCATCTTGGCCGCGTCGCCCTGCTGGAAATCGACGCTGACCCCTTCTCGCCTCGCGCTGTTGCTCCCGATCTCAACGAACGTATGGCTGATGTCGAGGGCTGTCACATCAAGACGACGAAGGCGAGCCATCTCGATGGACAGGTAGCCTGGGCCCGACGCCACCTCCAGCACCCTTGCGCCATCCGGTAGCCCGGCCGAGAGCTGGACCGCCTGGTTTCGGTAATCCTCGATCTGGCTCTTCGAGCCCCGCACCCGCGCGTACCACCGCGCTATGGGTCCTTCCATTTCCGGACCCTTGAGCCGCCATCTACGCGTTTCCGTGGTTTGCATCTCCGATTCCTCCTCGATCTAACAGTGTTAGGGACATTATGTGCGTACAATACCCTTAACGACGTTAGATATGCAAGTCCAACTAAGGGAAATAGAGGAGAATCACCGAATTGAGCTCTGATGACGAGCGGCACCAAGGACTGACGAGGGAGCGCCTGGTCGGCGCGGCCCTCGACTTGATCGGTGAGGAGGGCCTGGAGGGCCTGTCGATGCGGGCGCTGGCAGACAGGCTGCAGGTCAAGGCGGCGTCGCTCTACTGGCATGTTCGGGACCGCCGGGAGCTCCTGGAGCTGCTCGCAGACTCGATCCTGGACACGGTCCGGCCGGCCCGGGGCCGTTCTCCATGGCGGCCGGCTGTCCTCGACGCAGCAGCTGCGCTCGCCGATCGGGTTGCCGCCCAGAAGGACGCGAACCGGATCCTTCTCGAGGTCCCCGAGTCGCTGGCGGGTAGCACCACATACGCGGAGATCAAGAAAGAGCTTCAGGCAGGCGGTTTGCAGCCGGCCGAGGCCTCGGAGGTCGCGCGCATGGTCATGGTCGACGTCATCACGTCGCCGGCGCCGACCAAAGAGCCTGCAGCCGACGGCGGCTCGGTCGCCTCGATCGCGATCGACTCAGGCTCACGGGGCGTGCTCGTACGACCTGGCAGCAACATGCAGGGGCTGATCCGAACGGCCCACGACCGGGCCTCGGCCGCGCCGGCCATAGTCCAGGGCGAGCGAGTCGTGGTTCGGCGCCTGCGCGGCGTCGGCTACGGCGAGATCGAGCTGAACCCGGGCCACCCGTGGCGTTTCCAGATCCAGGGCGCGACATGGAACACGGTGCTCGAGGTCGGAGGCCTCGACGTCCGGGCGATCAAGTTGGACAGCGGTGCGGCCAAGGTGGAGTGCTTCCTGCCACGACCGCATGGCGTGGTCCCGATCGAGGTTTCGGGCGGTGTCGTTGGATTGACTCTGCACAGGCCGCGCGGAGTGGCGGCGGCCGCCGACATCAGCACCGGCGCCGTCCGGCTGAAGCTCGACGACTACTCGGTCAAGGCGGCCGTCACCGACTCGCAGTGGGAGAGCGAAGAAGGTGCAGCCGCTGCACGGGACCGATACCAGCTCCGCATCAGCGGCGGCGCCGTCCAGGTGACGCTCGACTCGGAAGCGAAAACAGTCGAAACGCTCGCCGCCGAGGTTCCAGCTGAGGCGACTCGAGAGGCGGCATCCGCGCTCGAGATCCTGCTCGATGGCGTCGAAAGCCGGGTCAAGAAGGGGCGTTAACAGCCGGGGTTTTGATTTCTTCGAAGTCCTCCTAGCCTGCGTACAAAACAACAGGAGGCTTACATGATTTTTCTCGACGCCGGGCCCGACATCACGCCGATCACGAACCTGATCACGACCTGGATCCACATTGGCCAGGCCTTGGTGGCGTCGATCGGCGCTCTTGCTTTCATCTTCGCGTTCCTTTGGAAAATTACCGCGGCTGAATCGAAATCCGCGCTGGCCGCCAAGCAGTGGATCCAGCGCATCGTCGTTGGGACGATTGGCGTCGAGGTCGCGGGCTCGCTGGTCGACATCCTGACCAAGTCGGTGCCAGGCAGCCACTGATGGATCCGGGGCAGGTGCTGGGGGAGCTCCAGCGCCTCGTCATTCAAGTCACAGGGATCGCCAACGTCCTGTTTCCGTTCGCTCACCCAAACCTCGTTGTCAGGTCGATGTTGCAGGACGGCGTGGGGCTGATCCTCAACGTCTGGTTTCGATTCATCCTCCAAACAACCGATTTCGAAACGACTCGTGATTTCACAGCCAACGCGACCATCCAGGCGTTCGAACCCAAGGTTCAGATAGTCGCCAACGCGGCGCTGGCGTTGATGGCGGTCTGGGCCTCTTACCGGATCATGTGGGGCCACGGCCTCCGCAGCCTGTACACCGCGCGCATCCTGCTGCCGCGCCTTTTCATGTCCGTGGTCCTTGTCAACTTCGCGCTCCCGTTGATGCAGGCATTGATCGACGCAAGCAACGTGGTGAGCCGCGCCGTTTACGCGTTCGGGACCATCCCGGACATGCATGACTGGTGGAATGCGATCGGGCTCGAATCGATCGCCGATCTGCCTCAAATATTCACAACCGGCGCGTTGGTCGCCGGTTACGAGGTGTTGGCGGTCGTGTACGTGATCCGGTACACGATCCTCGTCGTCCTAGCGATCACAGCCCCGCTCGCCGGTCTCCTGTTCACGCTGCCGGATACGCACCACATGGCCAAGCAGTGGGGCTCGTTGTTCATGACCAACTTGTTGATGCAGCCCGCGCAGCTCTTCGTGCTTGCGATCGGCTTCGCCATCGAGAAGAACGGCGCCACACCCGTCCACCACCTGTTTGCGCTGGCGACTTTGCTCGTCCTGTTCAAGGTGCCCGGAGCGATGGGCGGATCTGAAAAAGTCGCGCGTCGCCGGCCAGGAGCGGCTGCCACTTGCCGCCATCGTCCCGGGCGCGGTCGAGACGTTGCCCTTCGGCTGCACGTCGTTCGAGCTGGAGCCGTTCGATCCCTTCTGCCCGGGCCTGCACGTCCACACCGGCGTCGACCTCGCCGCGCCGGCGGGCACCCCGGTGATGGCGGCCGCCGAGGGCATCGCACAGGCGGGGTTCGATCCAGGCGGTGCTGGCATCTACGTGGCCGAAACGGTCGACCAGCACGTGCGGCTGCTCTACGGCCACCTCTGGCGCGTGCATATCACCGCCGGTCAACTGGTGACGCCTGGTGAGGTCGTCGGTGAGGTCGGCGCCACCGGGCTGGCGACGGGCGCGCATCTGCACTTCGAAGTCCAGGTCGACGGCCACCCTGTGGATCCGGCCGCATGGCTCGCGTCTTAACAACCGCCGTTGGCGAGCGCGCCCTGCGCATTTACGCTCGATGCAAATTCATGGAGGTTTCGGAATGGTCAACAAGGTGATACTCGTCGGCAATCTGACAGGGGACCCCGAGGTGCGAGCGACACCCAAGGGTATGTACGTGGCAAAAATGGGCCTGGCCACCCACAGCTACTCGGGCAAAGACGAATCTGGCAATCGGAAGGAGCAGACGGAGTTCCACAACCTGGTCGCGTTCGGCAAGCTCGCGGAGTTTGCCGGCGAACACCTGCGCAAAGGCCGGCTCCTTTACGCCGAGGGACGGCTGCAGACCAGCTCTTGGGAGGACACCGCAAGCGGTGTCAAGAAGTACCGAACCGAGGTGATCCTCGACGAAATCCGGTTCGTTGGCTCCAAGCCGCAGGAGGCGGCGGCCTAGCTCCCCAGCGCCAGTGACAAAACGAGCAGCGCCTGCCCGGTCTGGTACATGACGATGTTGACCGGTTGTCCCCATCGCACCGGCTTGACGAACCGGTACCAGGCGAAGATCACGTCGGAAAAGAAGAAGAGCAAGCCGCCCGCGGCCGCGACGAGGTTGCCGCTGGCGGTCGCGCTCACCGTCATGAGCGAGATGACGATGGCATAAGCAATGACGGGGTTGCGGAGCTGGGCCTGGCCGCCGCTCTCCACGGCGCTGAGGATCCGGCGCAGAAAGGTCACGGCCGTCGCCGCGACGATGACCAAGCCCCCGACCAAGCCGAAGATGGCGAATGCGCCAAATCGAAAGCCGACCGCGTACGCGAGGTGCCCCGCCAGAAAGGCCGCGATGCCAGGGATCAAGTAGTCGTCGGGCAGCATGAGAAAGACGTCGCCGGCCAGGCCAAGCACCAGGGCGACGACGAACAGGGCTCGCTCGCCCTGACTCGCCGGGTGGAGGAGAACCGAGGCCGCGATCAGCAGGACCATGACCGCCGGCTTGGTTGCGTGCTCGAGGCGCTTGTGATGGCGCAGGATCGAACCCAGGTCTCCGGCGGAGGCGATGGCCGCCAGCGCGAAGGCGCCCCAGGTGGGCAAGTTCATGGCGTGAGTATCGTCACCCGCCTTGCGGAGCGGGGTACCTGGGCGTAATGATGTAATCCATGAGCGAGGATATCGGCGCCTGGTTCGCAAGCCGCCTGCCCAAGACCTGGTTCGCCGGCCCGCCGGAGGTCACCTCCGACAGCGAGGAGATACTGGTCATCGGCGAGCTGCCAGACGTCGAGCTTGCCGCCGGCACATCTCCGGAGGCCCGCGAAGCCGCCCGGGCGGCCAGGATCGACCGCTTCCGAGAAGAGACTCGAGAGGACCGCGTCAAGATCGCCCGTGAAGCCGAGCGCCGGTTCCGGCGCAAGGTCGCTTGGGGCGCCCGCTGCGGCGACGAGACGAGGGTGTTCACCACCTTGAGCCTTCCCGTCATGACGCGGTTGCGGATGCAGGAGCGGGCGGTTCTCGACACCCTGGTCGCGGGAGGCGTGGCCCGAAGCCGCAGCGACGCCCTCGCCTGGTGCGTGCGCCTGGTGGGCATGCACCAATCCGACTGGATCAAAGGGTTGCGCGAGGCCCTTGTGAAGGTCGATGAGGTTCGGAGCAAGGGTCCCCTCAACTAACCCGATCGCAATTTCCGAACTGAACCCGCGTCGGGAGCGTTGATACTGTGCGCGCATTGGGTACCCACAACGGCCACCAGCACGTCGTGATCATCGGCGCCGGCCCCGCGGGTTTGACCGCCTCCTACGAGCTGATGAAGCACGACATCCCGACCACCGTGATCGAGAAGGACCCCACGTACGTGGGCGGTCTTGCTCGCACGGTCGAGCACAAGGGCTACCGCTTCGACATCGGTGGTCACCGCTTCTTCTCCAAGAACCAAGAGGTCGAGGACCTGTGGACGGAGATCCTCGGCCCGGCGATGCTGACTCGTGGCCGGTTGTCGCGGATCTACTACCGCGGTCGCTACTTCGCCTATCCCATCAAGGCGGCCAACGCGCTCTGGAACCTGGGACCGATCGAGGCGGTCCGCTGCATGGCCAGCTACGCGAAGGCGCGGATGACGCCGGTCAAGGACCCGCGCAGCTTCGAGGACTGGACCCGAAACCAGTTCGGCTGGCGCCTCTACAACATCTTTTTCAAGACGTACACAGAGAAGGTATGGGGGATCAGCACCAAAGAGCTGTCGGCGGATTGGGCCGCCCAGCGCATCAAGAGCCTCGACCTGTGGCTCGTTCTGAAGAGCGCGCTTCTCCCGCGCCGCAAGCCCGCCAATCGCGGCGACCTGGTCACGACCCTGATCGACAGCTTCCGGTATCCCCGGCTTGGGCCGGGACAGATGTGGGAGCGCGTGACGGAAATGCATCGCGACAAAGGCCGGCCGGTATTGATGGGCAGGACCGTCGAACGTATCAAGCACGCCCGCGATCGGGTCACTTCGGTGGTCACGAAAACAGGCTCAGGCGAGCTAGAGGACCACCAGGGCACCGATTTCGTCTCGAGCATGCCGATCCGCGAGCTCGTCTCGCGCCTCGAGCCTGCCGCGCCGGACGGCGTGCGCAAAGCGGCCGACAGTCTTGGCTATCGCGACTTCATAAGCGTGGCCGTGATGATTGACCGCGCCGACGTTTTCCCCGACAACTGGATCTACGTCCACGACCCGAGCGTGAAGGTTGGCCGCATCCAGAACTTCAAGAACTGGAGCCCCGACATGGTCCCCGATCAGGGCAAGACATGTCTGGGCCTGGAGTATTTCTGCTTCGAAGGCGACGGGCTCTGGACCTCGACCGATGAGGCGCTCATAGAACGTGCGCGCACCGAGCTTGCACAGCTCGGCATCTGCAGCCCCGCCGAGGTTTTCGACGGCGTCGTCGTCCGCCAGCGCAAGGCATATCCTGTCTACGACGACGCGTACGAGACCCATGTCGGGGTCATCCGCGAGTACGTCCGCGAGCACCTCAAGAACCTTCACCTCGCGGGACGCAACGGCATGCACAAGTACAACAACCAGGACCATTCGATGATGACCGCGCTGCTGGTCGCCAGGAACATTGCGACGGGCGGCGGCTTCGATCCATGGAAGGTCAACGCCGACGCCGTTTACCACGAGGAATTGCGATTGGGTGAGAAGGACCTCTCAGGCAGGCAGGTCCCCCAACGCCTAGCGGGATCCCTGCGCTAGACCGTTCTCTGTCGCGCGAAGTTGGCGGCGATCAGGCTTGCGATGGCAAGGACGCTGAACAGGATCGCATGGGTGGTGTGATGGGCGGCATGTGTGTCGGAGACCGCGATCTGCAGAACGCCCAGGTAGTACAGGACGCCGATCACGAAGAAGACGACTGCCAGGATCACAAGACCGAGCGCGAGTGAGTTCGACGTCACGCGTGCAACGTTAACAAAACAAGGCTGACCGCCCCGGCGGCGACGCAGTAGAAGCCATAGGGGTCGAGGCGGCCCGACCGAAAGTAGCGCAAGAGAAATCGCGCGCTCGCGTATGCAGCCACGCCCGATAGAACCGCGGCCGCGAGATATTCCCCAACCGGCACGCCGCTCGCGAAGAGCTGAGGCACTTCGACGACGCCCGCGGCAAGGATCACCGGCGTCGCGAGGAGGAACGAAAAGCGGGCCGCCTCCTGGTGCGGCAGACCGGCAAGAAGGCCGCCGCCGATGGTCACTCCGGAACGCGAGATCCCCGGCAGAAACGCCAGCGCTTGGCACGCTCCGATGATTGCCGCCGCGCGAAAGCTGATGCGCTCAGCCTGAGCGAAGCTCTGCTCCTGCTCGGCTCGCGTTTTGGTGTGAAGTGCTGCGCGCCGCTCCGCCCGCCGTCTCATCATCTCGAACCCCAACAGGAGAATGCCGTTGACGATGAGAAACCCGCCCGCCACGTATGGGCTCGCGAAAAGGGACTTGATGCGGGTCTCGAAATAGACCCCGAGGATTCCC